>Ga0209013_10000243_pt1 | contig 46821 bp, 49 predicted proteins | sample Cruoilmetagenom2_FD_187291 | JGI IMG/M metagenome (GOLD analysis project Ga0209013, IMG submission 187291) | Oil polluted marine microbial communities from Coal Oil Point, Santa Barbara, California, USA - Sample 2 (SPAdes) (version 2) | ecosystem: Environmental > Aquatic > Marine > Oil seeps ...
GTCCGCGACGCGATCCTTATTTGTTAGCATCGAGCGCCTGTCAATGCGCTGCTCGACCCAGGCGGTGGCGCGCTGGGCTTCCGTCGGTGTGAGGTTCGATGGCCGCCATTCACTGCCATGGCCGGTGAACTTTTCGACCGGCTGGCCGGGGCGGTCCGTGTTGTCGGTGCTCATCGTCAATTCCTCATTTCATTTCAGGCGTCGGCAACCGCTTCAGCCACAGTCGGCATAAAAAAAAGACCCGCATCAATCCTCATCTTCCTGCTCTTCCAGGAAATCCGCCCAGTCCTCTCGCTTCTCATCCATAATATCGGTGATGACATCGAACAGGTTCTCGTCGATGCCCTCGAGCTGGTCCAAAACGCCCGTCATCTCCCAGATTGTATAGAGTTCGACGGAGGTCTTGAGGTTCACTTCCCAAGCCGTCTCCGTCGTGTTGAGCGTCGCCATTGGGATCGCTTTGCGCAGCAGCTTCAGGGGCGCGTCGACCTTGGAGATGTTGGGGCCCCAATCAGCGAAGTGCTGCGGATTGATCATGTCGGGTGCAAGCTGGTTGCCGGTTGAAACTAGCTTCAGCATGACGCGGCTGAACGGGCGCAGCACGTCCTTGGCCGACTGCATCTGATGCTTGATCGCCACTTCGCGCATCAACATGACGAGGCCGCCGGGCGAGTTCTTGAACGGGCAGCGCGCGGCACAGGTGTAGCACTGCGCGCACGACCAGATCTTCTCCTGCATGGCATCGTAGATGCCGTCCAGGTTCTCGGTCCACAGCAGCTGCACGATCTCGCGCGGGGAGAAGTCGTAATAGTGTGCAGCCGGGCACGTAGCGGTGCAGATACCGCAGTTCAGGCAGCCGTTGAGTTCGTGATCGAAGCGAAGATCGGCCTGAAGATCCTGGAAGATCTCTTCCAGCTTTGCGCGCGGCACCATCGGCGTCTCGCTCACAGGGTCGCCGATGAAGTCCTGGACTCTGGTGGCGGAGCCGTCAGCCATATGCGCTGCCTCAGCTAGAACTGATCTCTATCAATATGTCAGCACCTTGCAGTCGCCCTCCATGACCTCTTCGATCATGTGGGCGCCGCCGACGATGCCGGAGCACTCGGGGATCAGGTCGTCCTTGCTCATGTCGAAAAGATCGAGGTTGGGGGAGCAACAGTAGAACTTCACGCCAGCTTCGTGTGCGTCCTTGATGAACTCATAGACGCTCTTCGGGCTGCCCTGCTTGACGAAGAGCTTCTCGGCCACGCCCTTCTTCATCAGGCTGCCCGATGTCGCTGTGCAGATCACCTCGACGTCGTAGTCCATTGCGGCTGCGACTGAAGCTTGGAAAAGAGGGGCGCCTAGCTCCTCGCCATTGCGCGGATCGGTATTCGCCATCACGATTAGAAGTTTCGTGGCCAAATTCGCTCCTCCTCTGCAGCGGCCTTTTTTTGTCGCCGGCAGAATGGGCATCGTTCGTTGAGCGCTCAAACCATCCGCGCGCATCGCCCATGCTAGCCTGCTGTATATCTCCTTACAAGCAAATATTCGCATTTATGAATTCTATTGTTTGCCAATTCGCTTGGGCGACACCCTGGGGCTGGCTTGCGTCTACTATGAACGCATCCAGCCCGTCAACTCGATCACGCCGGTCATGATGGGCACAAGCGCATCCTCGATCTCGACGGCGATCGATGCGAGGCCTGGTAAGATCTTATCCGCATCCGGCGGCGCCTCGTCCGACTCCATGATCAAGTCCTCAATCATGGCCGGCCTGAGACCGGGATGGCCTGCAAAGCCAAACGCGTTCGGACCAATCTGGAAAAGAGCGGGAAAGCCGGCGTTGTCCTCCGCTAGAATCTCCGCATAGCTTGGCGGGGCGGCCCGGTCGCGTCCATACGTGATGATTGGGAACTCGGCGGGAAGGCGACCGGCCAGTGCGCCATCCTTGACTCGCCGGGCGGTGCTCACGGCAAGCGTCAGGGGTTTTTCGACCGAACCACCTTCGGCCGCAATCGCAAGAATCTGGCTCCCCAACCCAAGCGCCAGCACCGGCTTTCCCAACATCAGGCATGCTCTCGTCAGGCGAACCTCTGCGTCCAACGTCGGCAGCAGCCGATCCTTTGTAGCAGTTCCCCAAGACCCGCCTCCTACCAGGACAAGACCATCACCGATTGTCGAAACGTCCGGCAGCGTGCCACCACTGGTGAAAGGACGGCTGTAGCCGAAGCGGATGCCTCGGCCCTCAAGGTGATCTTCGATGTGGCCGAGAAATTCGGACTGGGTGTGCTGAATGATCGAAAGATACTTCATGATCCATTCGCCACCGCGCGTTCGACTGCGTTCTTGAAATCAGCCGGCGCAATGGTCAGCAAATCGGGTTTGGTGGCGTTGAAGAACCAATCCACGGAGGTCCCGACTTCGCGTGCGGGAACGCCGCGCAAGTGGGCTTCCAGATCGTGCACCATGCGGGGCGGCGTCACGAAGAAGTCGCCCGTTAATAGTACCTCACGAATTCTGCGGGCATGTCCTTCGCCCTCCAGCCGAACGAATGCGGACACGGTGCCTCCCGGCGAGGTCGTCGTGGCTTCGAACACGTCCTCACGTCGCGGATTATCGATTGAGAACACGAATTCGTCGGTACCGATCTCTTCGTTGAACCTGGCTAGCGCCAACGTCTCCTCTTCATCCGTAGGGGCCTCATGGTTGAAACTCAACCCGAGCTTGGTCTCCAGAGCAAAAAGCACGGCGCCATGAACCTCATCGATTTCGGGGGCGCGGCCAAGAAGGGATTTAAGAGTCGTTACACGAGCCTCGGATTTATCCAGGTCGCGCTTCGCGAGCTTCGGCGCGGGGACGTTGAGGCATGCCATCATCGCAGATGGATCGACGTCGATGAGAACAGTGCCCTGATAGATCAGCGTATCTCCGTCAAAATATCCGCCGGTGCCGCCGAGCTTGCGCCCGTCGACCTCAATGTCGTTGCGCGGACGGAAGCGAGCATCGATTCTGAAAGTCCGGGACAATCCATCTGCCACCGCTTCGCAGATCCTGGTGGTATAGTCGCCGAGCGTCGGCAGCGGCAGACGGCGGCGCGACAGCACGATTTCCCAGCCGACTTGTCCCTCGTCGAGATAGATGGCGCCGCCGCCGGTGATCCGGCGCACGATATCCATACCATTGCTACGGACGTGATCAAGTTTCAGCTCGTGCCTTACGGCTTGATGGCGCCCGACCAGTACGGTTGGCGGAAAGCGCATAAAACGTACTGTGTCTGGTGACTTGCCGCACTTGTGCAGATTGATCAGTGCCTCGTCGAACGCGATCTGCAAGCGGCCGTCGCGGACCCCGGTATCGATGACTCGGAACTTTATGGTCATGGCCTAAGGACGCTCGACCTCGATCTCCTCGCCCTCGACATACGCCTCGCCGGGTTTCTCCATCCCGAGTTGATGGCGAATTTTTCGGAGGTCGGCAGACGCGGGTTGGAACGGGTAGCTCGCGATATTCGACGGCGGGCTATCGCCATATGGCCGGTCGCAGGCGGAGAGATCCTCGCGAACTTTGCCGGGGCAGCCACTCGTGCGGAATGCCAGCCCCTGATCGATGATGTCCTCCAGTTCGGCCTTGGGGATACCGAAGTCGCTCACGCGGCCCGCCTCGTCGAACCGCATTTGCTCGACGCGCACGGCGCGGTAGTCGATCAGATAGCGTGCGAGCTGCACCCGCCGCCACTGGTCGCGCGGTGTTGCCGGCAAGTGGTCCATCAGCGAGCCCTTCTCCGGAAAAAAACAAAACATGTGACTGTGGCCGCCCATGTCGACAAGCCGCTGGACGAGCGCCAGAACGTCGTACTCCGTCTCGCCCATGCCGACGATGATGTGCGCGCCGAACTTCTGATTGCCAAATATATCGCGCGCGTCCTCGAGAATTTCCCAGTATTTCGCCCAGGAGTGGGGGGACTGCACGCCCTTGCCGCGCGTGCGATCGAAGATTTCCGGCGTCGCCGCATCGAGCGCGACGGTGAAGATCTCGGCGCCAAGCCCATGCAGCGTCACCAAGTCGGAGCGCGACATCGTCGTCGGGTTGGACAGGATCGAGACCGGTACCGTCGCTGGGTCAATCCGGTCGGTCCATTGTTTGAGGACGGTTACTGTGTCGGCGTCCGAGTTGGGATGCGTGATCATCGAGATGCACATGCGATGGAACGGCGTCTTGTCGCCATCGCTAGCGACCTTATCCACGATCTGCGCCATTGGCACCGCCGGCCAGTCGACGCGAATAAAATTGCGATCGGCATAGTCGCGGTCGGCTTCTCGGTGGCGCGCAAGCCCGCAATAGGCGCAGTTAGCGCGGCAGCCTTCCGGATAGCTGAGCAGCAGGTTCAGACAGCGAGTGCATGAGCAGCCGTGCATCTTGCCCGCCATTATCCCAAGCGTGATCGCAGCGGCCGTCGACATCTGTACATACTCGGGGGAGCGCATATGTGGCACAAGCCGGTTATTGTTAGGCAGATACACGCCTTCCGGCGGGACGTTGGCGAGCTTGACGCGGCCGCCGTTCTTCGCTTCGTGCGGGGTTGGCTCTGGTGCGCGTGGGATCATTGCCTCGAGGGCATTGAAATCGAGGCCATTGGCTCCCTGGGCAGAGGGAAGTGCGACTTCACGTTTCAGACAGCTCATGTCCTATCCCCTATCCCGCACCGGCGATTGCTATCGGACGCGCCTGCATATTGCCGCCGATCTTGATCGAACAGCAGGCGTGCTGCTGCTCGAATGGGCGGCCGATTGCTTCGCAGAGCGCCACCGCACCGTCAGCTGGAAATGCAATTCCGTCGAGGCCTGCCATCACGGCATAAGCGTCGGTGACCCGCTTGTGCATACCCGCGGGACGTGCGCAGCCGAGCAGCACTTGCTTGTCTGGAAGCCGGCGACGCGCCTCAATGAAGATACGGCCAACGTCGCCGGTCTCGGGCGTCACAAAGGTGCCAGCCCGCGCATAAAAAGGCATGACCACGACCAAAACCAGCGAATGAACGCCGTGGCGCGCGCAGATGTCGAGCGCGTTCGCTTCGCCGAGAATGCGACCGTAGTGCAAACCTATGACGATGTGTGGCACCACTTCCATTCGCGTCGAGCACAGGGCAGCCAGCGTGGCCTCGAACTCGTCGACAGTACGATCGAGATGATAGACGTCGCGGATTGTCTCGGGCGAACCAATCACATCCATCATCGCGGTATCGACGCCGGCGCTTTCCATCGCCTTGGCGCGAGGTTCGTCGAGCAGTGCTGTGTGAATCGCGATCTTGAGGTGAGGGTAGTCGCATTTAATGCCTTCAACGACCGGCAGGTATTTCTCGTACTTGATCTCGTTGCGGCGGTTGGAACCGCCTGACAGCAGGAACCCCTGCAGATCCTGGAGCAGGATGAGATCGCGCACCTTCCGGTCGAGAATTTCCGGCGAAGTCGCCGGGATCATCGGCTCCAGGATCTTGGCCTGGCAGTGGTCGCAGTCCAGCGCGCAGGCCCCCGCCGTTACTGAGAATGCCGGAAATGAGTTCTTGCCACAGCCCTTCATCTCGGAGGTCGAATACTCCTTGAAGGTGGGCGTCGAGAATCTGATCGCTCTCGGAACGGCCGGTTCCCTGGAGTGCGGTTGAACACCGGCTGCAAGATCCTCCATCTCTGCAACGAGAATCGGATCGAAGTCGCCGTCCTCCAGCGCTTCGATCGCACGGAGTCTCTGCATCCAGCTCATCTAACGAAGCTCCGTCGTTGAGTGGTGTCGAGGCGCCGTGAACACGCCTTGCATTCAAACATTTTCATATATTAACGTAACTGTCGTCGCTGCCAAGAGGCAATAGAAGGACCCGAAAGTGGAGCGCATCGCCATCATTGGCATCGGCTGCCGCTTTCCTGGTGGCGCCCATGACACGGAGAGTTTCTGGTCATTGCTCGGCGACGGGCGCAGCAGTATCACCGAAATCCCCCGCGTCCGATGGAGCCTCAACGGCTTCTTTGATCCTAGACCGGACCTGACCAACCGGGCCTACTCCAAGTGGGGCGGATTCCTAAGCGATATTCGCGCGTTTGACGCTGCCTACTTCGGCCTCTCGCCGCGAGAGGCCGATGCGATGGACCCGCAGCAGCGGTTGTTGCTAATGGTAGCGTGTGAGGCGGTATCGGATGCGCGATTGCCCCTCGATGAGCTGCGGCGCGGCCGAGGCGGTGTGTTCATCGGCGTGTCGAACGTCGACTACGGCCTGTTGCAGCGCTATCGAACTGGCCACGGCGATAGGCACGCCGGCACTGGAACGGCGCTCTCGATCGTCGCCAACCGCATTTCCAATCGGCTAGATCTGCCTGGTCCGAGCATGGGCGTCGATACCGCATGCTCGTCGTCGCTCGTCGCCGTCGATACTGCATGCCGGCACCTGGCGGACGGCTCATGCGATATGGCGCTTGCGGGCGGCGTCAATATCCTCCTCGACCCGCGCATGTTCGTAACATTCAGCCGCGCGCACATGCTGTCGCCGACCGGCCGGATCCGCGCGTTCGATGCAGGTGCCGACGGCTTTGTGCGCGGCGAAGGCGTCGGTGTCGTCGTGTTGCGACGGCTCGATTCTGCACTCGCTGCGGGGGACCGGATCTATGCCGTGATCGATGCAACCGCGGTCAATCAGGATGGCCGCACCGGCTCGATCACGGAGCCTAGTCTCGATGCCCAGATTGCGATGATGCGTTGCATTGCGGAACGCGCCGGCATCACACCAGACGCTGTCGACTATATCGAGGCGCACGGCACGGGCACGCTGGTCGGCGATCCGATTGAGGCCAACGCGATCGGTGCCGTTTTCGGCAGGCGCCAGTACGCAATCCCGCTCCCCATCGGCTCGGTAAAAACCAATATCGGGCATCTAGAGCCAGCGGCCGGCATCGCCGGGCTGATCAAGACGGCACTCGTCCTTCATCATCGGCACATTCCGGCGAGCCTCGGTTACGATCATCCAAACCCGGCCATCAATTTCGAGGCGCTGGGCATCGCGGTAGCCAACCGGCCGCTCGATCTGCGCGCCGACGATCCGCCATTGCGTGCGCTGGTCAATTCGTTTGGCTTCGGCGGCACCAACGCTTGCGCACTGCTGAGCAGCAACCACGGGCAGATCCCGCCTCGACACGCTTGCATTTCCATTGAGAGCGCTACCACGGTGGGGGCCGACCCCATCCCGTGCGCCGTGCCACTATCGGCTCCAACTCCGCGGCATCTGCGGCAACTTGCAGCAAGCCTTGCGGCGGCGATCGAAAGCGGACTTTTCGCCGGACGCAGCGTGAGCGAAATTGCAGGCGCAATCGCGGCGCAACGCGAGAATGCCGAGCATCGCGCCGTCATAATTGCGTCCACGCCCAATGAGCTTCGCGAGCGGCTCCTGTCCCTCGCCGAAGGCCGCGACTGGCCAGCCGCCGATCGTCACGCACCGCCGGAGATCATCACAGGCAGAGCGAAGACGGCGCGCACGCTCGTTTTCACGATGACGGGCCAGGGCGGCCAATGGTGGTCGATGGGCCGGGAGTTGATCGCGCAGGAAGTGGTGTTCCGTCAATCGATCGAGGCGTTCGACCGCGTCTTCAAGGAGATCGGCGGGTGGTCAGTGATGGACGTTCTGCTGGCGGATGAGGAGGCCAGCAATATCCACGACGCCACCGTCACGCCCGCCGTCATGTTCGCGTTCCAGTCAGGGCTCGCGGAGCTTTGGCGTGTGCGCGGCGTGCGGCCGGATATTGTGCTTGGTCACAGCTTCGGAGAGGTAACTGCGGCTTATCTCGCCGGCGGCATTGGGAAGGCAGCCGTCGCCGGGCTCGTCACGCATCGCGGTCTTATCCGCGGCCATGTCGACCGTGTCGGTACGATGGCGGCCATCGGACTAGGAGCCAAGACAATCGCGCCCTTGTTGCCCACTGACGGCAGCATCGAGATTGGTGGTTACAATTCGCCCCACATGGTGACGCTGACTGGCGAGGAAAAAGCGATCGACGCGCTGATCCAGCAACTGAATGACGATGACCCGACAATTCTGACGCGCAAGCTGGCGCTCGACTTCGCTTATCACTCGAGCTGGTTTGAGCCGGTCGAGCACATCTTCAAGGCGGATGTCGGCGAGTTGAAAACCGCGCCACCAAACTTGCGCGTCATCTCCACTGTGACCGGTAATTTGAATGTCCGGTTCGACGCCGACTACTGGTGGCAGAACCTGCGCTATCCCGTGCGCTACCAGCAGGCGGTCGAGCGGGCGCTAGAACTCGGCGCCGACACCTTCATCGAGCTAGGTCCACATCGCACGCTTTCGAGCATGACGGCGGCCTGCGCAGCCGCCAAGGGACGCACGGTCGCGACCGTGAGCACGCTCGACAAGCGCTGGGGCGATCTCGTGTCCGTCGCTGTCGCCACCGGACAGCTCTATGTCTCCGGCGTCGAAATCGACTGGTCTGTCATTCACGGAACGGGTGGTCGCGACATCTCGCTCCCACGCCAACCGTGGGTCCTCACGGAGCTGTGGAGCGAGCCGGAAGAAGCGTCGCGGATCATGCATCCACCAACGGCGCATGCGTTGCTTGGGCGGCGTGAGCCCGCCCCCACGCCGAACTGGTCGAACGAGGTGAGTCTGACCACGCATTCCTATCTTGGCGAGCATCGCCTGGACGGCGAGTGCGTGTTCGCCGCCGCTGCCTATGTCGACATGCTCACCGCCGCCGCGCGAGAGGTTCTGGGGTGTGAGGCGATTGAGCTGGTTGATGTCACGTTCCCGGCAGCTCTCTATATCGGTGCCGACGACGTAGTGCAGTTCTGGACGCTGTACGATCCCATACGGCGGCGCCTTACGGTCAATTCCCGGTTGCGGGACGGTGCAGACGACTGGCAACTGCGTACCCAGGCAACGATCTATCCGTTGCAGGCAGCTTCAGGAGCCGACGCCATCGAGGCTGGCTCTCGGGGCACTACTGTCGCCGCCGCCGAGTTCTACCGCGCTGCAGAAGCCAATGGCTTCGGCTGGGGCCGCCAATTCCAGGGGCTCCAATCTATCTCGGCAAAAAATGGAGCGGCGAATGGAAGGATCGTCGTGGGGGACGGGTCCGTCGACGCGCAATCATCATTCGCATTGGACCCGAGAGCCGTCGATTCTGCGTTGCAGCTCATGCTTGCTTGCGACGAGCACCATGGTGCAACTGGCCTCGTCCCTGTCAACGTCGCGCGGGTTGCCGTTCATGGCGTGTTCGGCGAGGAATGCAGGGCCATGGCGAGGACGCGTACTGCCGGCAAGGACATCATCGCCACCGTAACAATTACGTCCAGTCAGGGCACACCGATCGTGCAATTTGACGGACTCAGGGCCCAAAGCAATCGCCGCAAGCCGGAGCTTGCGAGGAATGGCGGTGCGATGCCGCGGTTCTATAGCGAATCTTTCAAGGCCGTCGATGTGGCCCCTCCCGCGCGGGTTCAGGACGGGACCTGGTTGTTCCTGGCAGGCGAGAATTGCACAAAGTCAAGACGCATTGCTGATGCGCTTGGCGTTCGTGGTGAGCGTGTCGAGATCCGCTCTATGGACCCCGAATCCGCCAACGATCGGCGCGTCTATATGGAAGCCTTCCGCGACTGCTTCGCCCACTCGCCAATGGCCGGCGTCGTCTATTCGCTGCCGCTATCGTTTGCCGGCGACTCCCTCCTGGACATTGCTGCGGTGGCAAGGGTTGAGGTGATCCGCGCCACTGCATTCAGTCAGGCGCTTGCCGAACTGGCGGTCGACGAGCCGCTACCGAAGATCACCGTCGTTACGCACCGGACCCGGGCACTCGACGCGCAAGATAGCATTACGGAAGCCGGCCTTGCGCGATCCCCTCTGCTTGGACTTCTCCGAACCGTCGCAATGGAAGCACACGAGGTCTCGCTGCAACTCGTCGATATTGATGATCACGGGCTGCGCGACCCTAGCCTCCTGCTCGACATTTTGACCTCCGGGAGCCGGGAGACCGAGTTCGTTATTCGCTCCGGCCGAGCCTTCGTTGCCCGGCTAGGAGAGCTGGCCGAGCACGATCTGATACCCTCAACCGTACCCGTATCGAAGCTGGGCCGGTCCCGCAATTTCGGACTTCGACACCGTGGAGCACCCGGCGCCGACGGCCTGCGATGGCAACAGGCGAGGCGCATCCCCCTCGGCCCCGACGACGTAACGATAGAGGTGCGCGCGGTTGGACTGAACTTCCGCGACGTCATGGCGGTATCAGGATTGTTGCCGGAGCACGCCGAGCCGACACCGGCCATCGAGGCGCTCGGCCTCGAGCTTTCCGGCGTCGTCGTCGCTCGCGGGGCCAACGTGCAAACGCTCGACATCGGCGACCATGTGCTCGGCATGGGACGCGGTGCACTCCAAAGGCGGATTACGTGGCCGTGCGCCGCGTTGCAGCGTGCTCCACCCGGTCTCTCACATGTTCAAGCGGCCACGATTCCGTCTGCCTTTCTGACCGCGCACCAAGCCCTGAACAAAGTTGCTCGCCTGCAGCCGGGCGAGAGCGTTCTCATCCATAGCGCAACGGGTGGCGTCGGGCTGGCGGCAATTGCGTTGGCCCGGCGCGCTGGTGCGCGCATTCTCGCCTCAGCCGGTAGCCACCAAAAGCGAGAGCATCTGACATGTCTGGGGATTGAGCATGTGTTTGATTCACGCAGTCTTGGCTTCGCTGACGAAGTCATGCGCGCGACCAGCGGGCGTGGCGTCGATGTGGTGCTCAACTCGCTGGGAGGCGCCTTCATCGACAAGAGCCTTGCCTGCCTTGCGCCCTATGGTCGGTTCCTTGAGCTCGGCAAACGCGATGTCTACGGCGACAGTTCGCTTGAGCTTCGCAGCTTACGCTCGAACGTTTCGTTCCACGTTATCGATCTCGCGGCGCTGATCGCGGATAAACCGCAGCTTGCCGCCGGGATGCTCGACGACATTTTGTCCATGCTTGCCGCCGATGAGATCGCGGCTTTGCCGGTGTCACTATACGGCTCGTCGCAGATCGGCGATGCGTTCAGACTGATGGCGGAAGCGAAACACGTCGGCAAAGTCATCGTGCAGCTCGACGACCCGGACCTCGAGATTGAAAGTGCATTGGAGGAGGGCGCGCCGCTTGATCCCGACGGCACCTATCTCGTGACGGGCGGTGTCGATGGCTTCGGCCGTACAGTCGGTGAGTGGCTGGCCGCGAACGGCGCCGGCCGGGTCGTACTTGCGTCGCGCAGCACCGGCACGAGCAAGGGTAAGTCGGGCAGCGGAACAATCAAGACCCTTCGCCTCGATGTTTCCGACACAGAAAGCGTGACAGACGCCCTCCAGTCGATGACCGGATCCGACAAGCCGTTGCGCGGCATCGTCCACGCCGCCGTCGTCTACGACGATGCGCTGCTCGCGAACATGACTGCGGATCAGATTTGCCGCGTGCTGGAGCCAAAAATCGACGGTGCGCTCAATCTTGCCCGCGCTGTCGAGAACTCCGGTGCGCAGCTCGATTTCTTCGTCTCGTTCTCCTCCCTGGCTCAGGTTGTGGGATGGGCCGGGCAGTCCAACTATGCCGCCGCCAATAGCTTCCTGGAAGCCCTGGCGCAGTGGCAAAGAACGCGTGGCATTCCGGGCAGATGCATCAACTGGGGCGCACTCGACGAGAGCGGCCATGTTGCTCGCAGCAAGAAGATGCAGAGCTATCTGGCGAGTGCGGGCTGGATCGGCATCGACAACGGGACTGCACTCACCTCCCTTGCCAGGACGCTCGATTCCGATCAGCCGTCGCTGGCCATTGCGTCGGTCGACTGGAAGCGGTTGGCCGCAACGCATCCAACTCTCATGCGCTCACCACGCACTGCCGATCTAGCGTCTGCCGGGCAGAGCGGCGCCGACCTGTTGTCGCGCGGATTGATGGCACTCCACGGGGACGAACTCGAGGTCGCCGCTTTGCGGTTGGTGCGCAATGAAGCCGCAAAGGTGCTCAGAGTGAGCGCCGACGATCTTGCCTCAACAGAGACACTAGGTGATGCCGGCATCGACTCGCTTTCAGCCTTCGAGCTACGATTGCGTATAGAGCAGCAGCTAAGGCTGGAGGTGCCATTGGCCCGCTATGCTAGAGCATCGCGCTTCGACGACCTGGCCGCGTTGAGCCGTGCGCTGGTGGAGGAGGCAAGAGCCCGCGAGCTGTGATCTTGAGCCACAGCTTCAAAGTCGGTAGCCGCTTCACGTTCAGAGTGTAAACAATCTCGACTTCATCAAAAGATCCGCAACGGGTTCACAGAACCTGAAAGGTGGTCCTTGTCGAGGCTAGGCTGGGAAGCTTTATGCAACCTGAAAGGTATCGTGCCGGCAATGGCGCGAGACCTAACTTTCGCGTGTCATGCACAGTTGCGGACGTTGTTAATGGTGATCGCGTCGGTCGATCGCGTGCGCATCGCCGACGAGACTCTGCAGCGGGCCATGCCTCGGGGGAACCGCGTCTTACCGGGCATCATCGATCCGAAGTGTCTGGCGGACGCGGTATGCGAGACAGGCAACCGATGAGCTGATCCATACGGTTGGTCTCGAATGTCTGCCACAACTTCCCAATTTGCTGGTCGAGCCCGGACCGATCTGGCGACGCTGTGTCCAATCTCATACGGGCATAAATCGCCACCAGCAGCGGCTCAAGCGTCGTTAAAAGCTCATGCGTGCGGCGATCCTCGGCTGTCCACCCCACATTCATGCCTGCCGCAACAAACTCCGTAACATCGTCACACGAAGCAGCCAGCTCAGCGAGCCGTTCAAGCCGCTTGGTATCCTCCATGAGGAGATGCTGCCGAAAGTAGCTCGGCTCGCTGGCCTGCTGCCTTTTCAGTTCCTCGACCAGCCACATCGATGCACCATCCTGCAATTTGCCCGCGCACGGACTCTCAAGTGTTGACCTTGCTCTATGACCTTACCATCGGCCCTGCGTATATATTACAAGAAGGGTATCATTTTATCAGGTGCGAATTCGCCTTGATTACGCCCGGAGCGTGCTCGGGATCGACGATTTTGTCCACTGACCAGACCAAGAATAGGCTAGCGCTAGTGACTCGGATCACCAGCAGGCCGATTTCCAAATTGAGGTCGCGCTCTTCACCCCTCGTCATGATGTACTCTCTGATTTCTGGTGAAGGATCCGACAGCGGACATAGTCGCCGCACGCTACGCCGGTTGAGACGACGCGGTCACTTTTTATTCAACCGATGCGGACAATAGGACCCCAGAAACAGGCGGGCGTTGGTCATGCGAGTGGCCCAGACCTAGGGGGCTTCACAAGTTCGCGCGGCGTGTATTGCCGGTAGTCGTCGCGTCGATCTCATGCAGTTCGAAAAGCGGCGCGTCGATCGCATTCGGTTCTCGTTTGCCCATCCGCAAATCAAGTGCAACAGCCGTCATGACGCGCACCGGTACCGCGCCGATCCGAGCGGCGGCCCGGCGATGCACATGACCGCAAAATACACCGCGAACCGAACCATGACACGCGACAATCTTCCAAAATACATCAGCATTTTCCCGGCTGACAAACTGGAACGGGTCGGGAGCGACTGGAACGTCGAAGGGGGGATGGTGCATGAAAATCGCCGTCGGCCGATCTGGCTCGGCATTGAGAAGATGGTCCAGATCCTCGAGACGGTCCGGGCAAAGATCTCCCTTGTTGGACGCATCGCTAAGCGTATCGACGCAAACAAGTTTCACTGCGAATTCGTCGACGGCATATTGCACGAACGGAAAACTGGTACGCGGAATGCCGCATTGCGAAAAGGCTTCAATTAATGTCTGGCGCTTGTCGCGATTGCCAGCCAGGACGAACCAGGGAACCTCTAACTTTTGGAGCAAACCCTTCGGACGCCATCTTGGCCTCGTACTTCTCGGTTACCTCAGCACCTGGCGTCAAGGTCGGCTTCACCTGATCCCAGTTCTCCGGCTTCAGGATAATGAACCACCCCTTGTCGTAAGGGTCGGTATTAGCAAGTGAAGGATTGCTAACCCGATCGTCGTTGACCGCAACCACATCGCCGGCCGCAGCAGACTTGGCCGCCGGCCCGACCCACTTGCCGCTCTCGACCGTCGCGCAGCTCTTGCCGGCCTTGACCGATCGGCCGACTTTCTTCGGTGTGAACGCAACGAGCTGGCCGGCCATCGCGGTTGCCACGCTAGTCATGCCGAGCTTCTCAGTACCGTCGCCCTGTTCAACGAACATTCATTCTGGTGCGCCATGCTGCCGTTGAACATGGGCGGACTACACCTCAGTATGAGTGGTCGGAAAAAGAGCAGAATTTCCGACCAAACACCCCCCTCGGAGAAAATTTCGGTTAGGCGTCCTGCTGGATGAACAATCCATTTGCCAAACGGTGTGAAGGGGTCCGGCCTTACCTTTGATCGCTGTCTAGGTATCGATCGTCGGGTTAGCCCTCCTTACCAGACGTCGCCCCGCGCTGGGCAAAAGGTCGAGAAGGGCCAGGAAGCGAAGTTGGTAACTGTCGAAGTTACGTCCGCTCTTTCTCTCGTAGCGGTCGATTGGGCGTTGGTCGTTGACTTGGCCCTCGTTACAACAACTCACCCGGGGCTTGGCGAACTTTAGAGACGGGCCATGCGGATTGCCCATCTCGTTGCCAGACAAGACGTTCGTCGTCGAATTTCGCTGGGCGGGTGATGGGCATGTTCGAGGGATCGATAAGATGACGTGCGAGAGCGACGGGGCCACGGTACATCATAAGCCTCCGTGGGAACAGCGAGGCAAAGAGGGCTGAAAATGGCAGTTAGCTCCTCGATTTGGTTCATTAAGAACCAGTCAGCTGTTAAGAACAGTGCGATGATTTCAGAAGTCGCTGATATACATCCGTATTTGGACTGCTAACCTTTGCGAGTCGCTTACCGCTTGGTGAGCGACGGACAAGTTTCAATTTACCCACTACTTGAGACACCGCGGTACCTGTTATTGGCCGTGCGCCCCGCCCTAACCCCACGCACGAACTCCACGAAGCGGTGAGCCCAGCGGTTGGCTTCCGTATCGCGCTGGTGCGTGAAGGTGGCTAACACCCTTCCGACGACAATGCCGTCGTTGCGCCCGTCGATTCCGTGGCCGCGTACGACGCGCAGTGCGAAAGTAGCTCCTGATGGCACGCCGACCATCTCTGCGTAATGGAACTCGTGAGCGGCTATCGGCTCTGCCGCGGCCGTCGCGGCATCGATCTCGGGCCATGGAAACGCGGCCGTCGGCACCACCTTCACCAGTCCGCGGCCTTGCGGGCGTTCATGCATGACTATGTCGGCATCGATCACGTCCGCCATCTTGCGCACCTCCTCGCCCCAACGGATCGATCGGGCGAGATACATTAGGCCGCCACATTCCGCATAGATTGGAATCCCGGCGGCCGCCGCGCTCTTGATCGCACTCCGCATCGGCGCGTTATGCTCGAGCTCGGCCATGTGCGTCTCGGGAAAGCCTCCACCGATGAACAACCCATCGGCGGCCGGCAGCCGCTCGTCGGCAAGCGGACTGAAGGGCACGAGTTTTGCGCCGGCAAGTTCCAGCGCCTCCAGGTCATCGGGATAGTAGAAGCCGAAGGCAGCATCACGCGCGACGGCGATCACGACCGCATCCTGGCCTCGGCGAGCCGGATTGGTTTGTGCACCGTGCCGAACCAATTTGGCGACCGGTGAAGCCGAGCCCGCAATGGCAATGATGCGCTCGATGTCGAGGCTCTCGCTGACCGCCCGCTTCAGTCGCTCGATGCGCTCATCACCCCCCTGCGTCTCACCCGGCGTCGCTAGACCGAGGTGACGCTCGAGGATGGTGAGGCCGGTGGTGCGCGAAAGTGCCCCAAGCACCGGGATGTCGGTGTAGCGCTCTATCGCGGCAGCAATCTTACCCTCCTGGCGTAGGCCGGCCGTACGATTGAGGACGACGCCTGCGATGCGGACATCCGGCTCGAACGCCTGGAACCCGTTGAGTAGGGCCGCAACACCGCGTGCCATGCCTTCGCAGTCGACGACGAGGACCACAGGTGCACCGATAAGGCGGGCAAGGGCCGCCGAAGAATCGGCACCGGCCGCATCGACGCCGTCGTGCAGTCCCATGTTGCCCTCGATGAGCGCAATGTCGGCGCTATCGGTCCGTTCCGCGAGCAACTCCAGAATCTCAGCTTGCGACTGCGTGTTGAAGTCGAGATTGAAGCAAGGCCGGCCAGTGGCGCGTGCAAGCCACATCGGATCGATATAGTCAGGACCTTTCTTGAAAGCCTGCACGCTGAGACCACGTGCGGCAAGCGCGGCGCCGAGGCCGACCGATATGGTCGTCTTTCCGGATGATTTGTGGGAGGCTGAGATAAAGATACGCGACATTTCGATGATTCACACTATGCCACTGCGGGGTGAGCTTTCTGCAACCCCGGCGATGCGGCTGCAGGAGTTTCCACCATCGTTGCCGGCTCGCCGACCAGCTGATCGGGCAGGATGCGCAGCACTTTTACCGCGACCAGCACGATGGCAAGCGCCAGGGCGACACCGCCGAGCCCGAGCACTGCTTCCGGCAGGCTCGGGCGATAGCCTGCCACCACACCGTCGCGTATGACGCTTGTCACTTCGTAGCCCGGGAACATCGACAACGGGAATGCCTGCCCGCCGATGACGATGACGTAGAGCTGGACCGTGGCACCCACCAACACGAGGACGCTGGAGAGCAGCACGGACAGCCGCGACGGGGCGAGGAAGACGAGCACAACCGGTATCAGTCCTCCGAGCGCGACCTGACCACCCCAGAACATTAGCGGATAATGGCCGCCGCTCAACAGTAGAAACGTTTCGACCGCCAGGCGCTGGGTGATGTAAAGAGCGGAGATGTGCTGCAAGCCGGCGAAGTAGAGGTTGGCGGCGGCGAAAATGCCGAGCAGCCGGCCCAGCCGCTTGATCACAGCCTCGTCGAACGGACGGCCGTCAGCCGCCAATAGCCAGCTTGCGACTAGGATGAATATCGCAGTGCCAAGCGCCAGCGAAAGCGCAATGAAAAGGGGGGCCATTACGGCACTGTTGTAGGCATCGCGCGCAACGAGCCAGCCGAAAATCGAGCCGGTGGCCGTTGTCAGCGCCAGGCGCCAGACGAACGCGATCGTGCCGACCGGCTTTGTCCAGGATTCGAGACCGCGCTCCATCATGACGAAAAGATAGGCTGCCGTGATTGCCAGGAAACCAGTATAGAGGAACACGTTCCACGCGAAGATGGACTTGAAATTGAAGGTCGTCATCGCGACGACAAGCCGGTCCGGTCGACCGAGGTCGAGCACCAGGATCGCGAGGCCGCCGACGAGCAAGGCAATGGCAAGCAGCGCCGACAGCCGCGCCATCGGCTTGTAGGCCGCCTGCCCGAACACGGAGGAGACGGACGCGACGTTGAGCGCCCCCGACGCCGCAACGATGAGCAGGATTGCGAATACGTGCGGCAGCCCCCACACGATGCGATTGTCCATGCCTGTCACGATGTGCCCGTTGTGCTCCATATGGTAAGCCGCGCCAAGTCCGACCCCGAGGAGCGCTACGAATATAATGAGCGGGACCCAGAACCCTATCCCCGTGCCGAGCTCCCTATAGATGACGCGTTTCATTGCCTGTGCTCCGCCTAGAGGTTCTGGTAGCGCACGCCCGTGTCGAGCCCGAGATCGGCACGGATCTGGTGTGTCGGGAATTGGGCAACGCGCTGAGAGATTTCGCTCGCCGGATCGTTGAGGTCACCGAAGATCATCGCCTTGTGGCCGGCCGCCACGCAGGCTTCCACACACGCCGGCGTTTCGCCGGCATCGATCCGGTGAACGCAAAGGGTGCAGGACTCGACGGTCCCCTTGCCGCGCGGTGCGTGCGGCTTCTGATCCTCGAGCGTCTCGTGGATGAACGAGCGAGCTTGGTAGGGGCAGGCCATCATGCAGTAGCGGCAGCCGATGCAGATGTGCTTGTCTACCAGCACGATGCCATCGGCACGCTTGAACGAAGCCCCTGTCGGGCACACGTCTACGCAGGGTGGCGACGCGCAATGTTGGCACATGACCGGCAGCGAGCGGGTTGCTCCCGTCTTGTTGTTCTTGATCGTGACCTTGCGTATCCAGCGTGCGTCCGTGCGCGAGTTTCCATCGGCCTTCCAGCCGTTTTCGCGCGAGCAGGCGCTTACGCATTCATTGCAGTCATCAGCGCACTTCGAGAGATCGATCAGAAGGCCCCAGCGCTGCTTTGCCGTAACCGGTTCGCCGCGCGGCTGCGCGGCCGCATGCGCCTCGGCGAAAGCCATTAGTGTGACATTTGGGGCCAAAGCGACCGTTGTGAACGCCGTAGCGCTCTTAAGGAACAAGCGCCGCGCCGTATCGACGGGCGACGACGACCCGCCGCTGCAGGCGCAATCGGTACTATTGCCGATACCGCATCTGCTCATGGCGCTTTCCCCTTTAGATAGCCTGCTAGCTCCGCGATATCGTGCTCATCACTGCGATGCGAGCTCTTCTGTTCCTCCTGCGGCCGCGAGGCGTGGCACTCGAAACAGTCGACCTTGACTGCCGCATAGTCGTGGCATGTCCGGCAGAAGTGCTTCGGGTCAGCGACAGTGACTGCTCGCCCATCGGACCCCTCCACCACATGACAGGCGATGCATCCCTTGAGATCGAATGGACCGGCACGCACACCGGTGTGCACGGTCTTATCGCGCTGATGGTCGAGCACCGTCATGTGGTAGCGCCGCATCCATTCGGTAGGTGCCACGCATTTATCGCCTTCTCCCTTGGCCGGTTTTGGCGCCGCGGCTAAGCGCACGCCGGCCTTCGCCGTCTCCTGTGCGCTTGCGGGAATTGGCGAGAAGCTGCCGATCAGCAGGGCAGAGAGCAGTGCCGAGACCAAGTCGGAAATCGGACGGTGCGTAGCCCTCATCTCGTCTACTCTCCAAGCCCCATCTGGATGTAGCCGGCCGGGCAGACGTCAGCGCAGATGTGACAGCCGATGCACATCGTGTAGTCAGTGTAGACATACCTTCCTACTGCCCGCTCCTTCTTCGGCACGCGCTTCACCGCGATTTGAGGACAGAACACGACGCAGCTGTCGCACTCGAAACACATGCCGCAGCTCATACAGCGCTTGCCTTCGTGGATGACTTGCTCCTCGGTGAACCCTTCGATGCGTTCCTCGAAGTTGCCGAGCACCTCGTCAGCCCCGATGTGGACTTCCTTGCGCCTTTCGCGAGCCTCATACTTGAAGTGTCCTTTGAACAGATAGTCATGCGGAATGATCTGTGTCGCCGAGCGGTCCTCGTAATTGTGAATAGCGAAGTTAGACGAGGACGTGCCGCGTGCCTGCTGATTGTCGTAAGGTTCTGGGTCGAGTGCACGCTGGTGGAGCTCGTGCAGCAGGTTGAAATGGTGTACGTCGACCTTCGGGCGCTTATCGAGCGGATCGCCGGCGAGGAAGTGATCGATGCTTTCCGCTGCGACGCGGCCGTGGCCGATCGCGGTCGTCAGCAGGTGCGGATGGATGATGTCGCCGCCGGCGAAATGCTTGGGCTTGTTCTTGACCCGGTAGAGCTTGTCAGTTGCGATGAAGCCCTTGCCACCGTCCAACGGGGCAAGCCCCTCGAAATCACCCATCTGGCCGATCGCTGAGACGATAATATCGCACTCGATCTCGAACTCGGTACCGGGCTCAGGGACCGGTTTATTGCCTTTCATGGTGCATTTGCACATCTTGAGCGCGCGGGCGTGGCCCCTATCGTCCTTCAGTACCTCGAGCGGCATGACGCCGCCTATGATCTCAACGCCTTCGCGCTTCGCATCTTCGCGCTCGCGCTCCGAGGCCGTCATATTCTCGATCGGAAAGAGGGAAGTGAGCGTTGCCTGCATATCTTCTCGGCGCAGCGCGCCGGCGACATCGTGCGCGGTATAACCGAGTAGATTGTGCGGATCGACGTCCTGCTCGGCCTTTATCGTAATGTGGCCGAGACGGCGGGCGACGGAAGCGACGTCGATCGACGTATCGCCGCCACCGACGACAACGACTCGCTCCGCAGTGCCTTTAACCCAACCCATATTGAACGCGTCGAGGAACTCCACCCCACTGATGCAATTCTCGGTGCCTTCCCATCCTGGCACCGGGAGACCACGGCCCTTCTGCGCTCCCACAGCCCAGAAGATCGCGTCGAAGCTCTTCTCCACCTCTTCGAGCGAGATGTCGCGCCCGACGCGTGTGCCGGTGCGCACCTCGACGCCCATCGCCACGATGCGCTCAATCTCCTTGTCGAGCATGTCGCGCGGTGTGCGGTAGCCTGGGATGCCGTAGCGCATCATGCCACCGAGCTTCTCGTGGTCGTCGAAGACCGTGACGCCGTGCCCCTTGCGGCGCAGGAAGTAGGCAGCCGACAGGCCAGCCGGCCCGCCCCCAATCACGGCAACGAGCTTGCCGGTATAGGGTGCGGCGGGCAACAATTCTAAACCGTTCTCGTTTGCCCAGTCGCCGACATATTGCTCGACTGCGTTAATGCCGACGAAATCGTCGACCTCGTTGCGGTTGCAGCCAGCCTCGCATGGCGCCGGGCACACACGACCCATAGTGGCTGGGAACGGGTTGGCCTCGGCCATCCGCTGGAACGCATATTCTTGCCATGTCATATCCTTGCCCGGCGGCTTGTCCATCTGTCGCGCTATGGCGAGCCAGCCGCGGATTTCGTGGCCGGACGGGCAACTGGCCTGGCAGGGTGGTGTGCGGTGGACGTAGGTCGGGCACTTGTACGACTTGTCGGACTGGAAGATCTTCTCGGTGAGATCGTGCCAGCCGGTCCACATGCTTTCACCGTCCTTGAAGCGGCGGAATGTCAGCTCGGTGTTCGTTTCGTCGGCTGTATCGACCGGCTTGTCGGAAATATCGTTCATTTTTCTATTTCTCCCTGTCTTGTTGCGCCGTCACCCGCGCCTTCTCGCCGTCCAGTGCGCGTGCCTGAATCGAGCCGTCGAGTACGATTGCGTTTGACACCATCTGGTGAACGCTCAGGATTGCATCCATTTTGAAACCGAAGGCTGGCAGCGCTTTTGTGAATTGCGCCTTGCAGATTGCGCAAATGGCAGCGAGATGCGTCACGCCATGCTCTCGGGCGACTTCCTGCATCGCCCGCATGCGCGGTTGTGCACCCTTGATGCGAAGCTCAGTCAGATCGTCGGTGAGGAGACCACCGCCGCCGCCACAGCACAGCGTCGCCTCCTTGATGGTATCGGGGGCCATCTCATAGAAGTGGTTGCAGGCGGCCCGCAGGATTGCGCGGGGGATCTCGAACTGGCCGCCCGGCTTGTCGCCCATGCGGCTCGCGCGCGCCACGTTACAGCTATCGTGATAGGTGAGGCGATACTTGTCGTTGCGCGACTTGTCGAAACGGAGCTGCCCCTTTTCGATCAGATCATTGGTGAACTCGCAGATATGCTGCGGGATCGGGTAACGCTGATCGAGGAAATCGAACGGGCCGGCGAGCGTGTTTAGAAAAGAGTAGGCGACGCGCCAAGCGTGCCCGCATTCCCCGAACACGATGCGCCGGACGCCGAGATCCTCTGCTGCCTTGCGGATGCGCAGACTAACCTCGCGCATATTTTCATATGAACCGATGAAGACGCCGAAGTTGGCAGCCTCAGAGGCATAGGAGGAAAGGGTCCATGTCACGCCGGCCTCGTGGAAGACCTTTGCATATCCCATCAGGCCGTCGATGTGCGGCTCGGCGAAGAGGTCTGCCGATGGCGTGACGAGCAGGATTTCTGCCCCCTCTTCGTCGAGCGGCATCTTGATGTCGAGACCTGTGTCCTCTTGCATCTCCTCTTCGAGATCATCGAGGGTCGAGCGGATTGCTTTCGTCGGCAGGCCGAGATTATTGCCGATCGTGAATACCTTGCCGATTATCTCGTTGGCATACTTTTGTCCCTTGCCGACGCTATCCATGATCTCGCGGGCGGCCATCGACACCTCGGCCGTGTCGATGCCGAATGGGCAATAGACCGAGCAGCGCCGGCATTGCGAGCATTGGTGGTAGTAGCTGTACCACTCATCTAGGACTTCTTCTGTGAGGTCCTCCGCACCGACAAGCCACGGCACGTATTTGCCGGCGGTTGTGAAATAGCGCCGGTAGACCTTGCGCATCAGGTCCTGGCGGCCGACCGGCATGTTGTTGGGATCGCCGGTACCGAGGAAGTAGTGGCATTTGTCCGTGCAGGCGCCGCACTTCACGCAGCAATCCATGTAGACCTGCAGTGAGCGGTACTTGGTGAGCAGCTCGCCCATCTTGACGATTGCCTGCTCCTGCCAGTTCTCGACAAGTTCACCGGGGAAGCCAAGCGGAGCTTGGTGTTTGTCCTTGGCGACGAACGGCTTCGAGTGTGCCATTGCCCCGCATGCGAGCTGAGGAATCGCAAGCGGATCAGTCTCGCCATCGTCGACGATGAAGTCGCTAACCTTGGCCATCACCTAGCCTCTCTGCCGCTTGGACAGTGCATCATCATTCCGCCTTTGTGCGTGCAGCGAGCTGCGCCGCCCAGGGTGCGACATGGCGAACCTCGCGCGGATTATCGACCTGGTTGCGTGTCGGGCTGAAGAGCAATGCCGGCCCGTGAATCAATTTCGAGAACGGGAATATCATCATGAGCAGGGCGACTAGCCCGAGATGGATGAGAAGCACCGGATCGGTTGGCAACGGACTCAGCTCAAACCGCACCAGGCCGAGGAAGAATGCCTTCACGGCGACGATGTCGGTGCGGATCGCGTACTTCATGATGAGGCCGCTGGCGCCAATGGCTACAAGCAGCGCCAGCATGAGGTGGTCGGAGGGTGCGCTGATGTAGCGAATGCGCGGCACAAGGAGGCGCCGCGCCCACAGCCCACCAAGTCCGGCCAGCATGGCAAATCCTGCTAAGATGCCGAACGGCTGGATGAGCACGACCCAGCTCCATACCGGCTCGATGAAATAACGCAGGTGGCGGAGCAGGACAAGTAGCAGAGCGGCATGGAACAACCAGCCGAATATCCAGATCCACTTGTTCGCTTTAAACAGGCTCTCAAATAACACGATCTCGCGTGCGAGACGGAACACGACGCCCATACGCGTAACCGGCGCCGGCGTCGTCGGAATCTTCAAAGGCGCCGGGGCCGACGCATAGACCCAGATCTTATGCGCGAGGCCACCAAAGAGCACGATCGTCGCGACAGCGAACAAAACGGCGTACAACAGCGTGACCACAACACCTCTCTCCCCGACGCATGAGGACCGCCCTTTGGCCAGCTAGAGCGGCCCGGATCTATGGGCATAACTAGTTCAGACGCAGCCCGTCGGCTTGGGCAGGCCGGCGATCTTACAGGCCTGCTTGGCGGGCCCATACGGGAACAGCTCGTAAAGATAGTCGTTGTTGCCCTTTTCGGGCCCGAGCGTCTTGCGTAAAGCCTTGGTGAGAACACGGATCGCGGGCGCGACCTGATACTCTTCGTAGTAGGAGCGCAGGAAGTTAACGACCTCCCAACGCTCATCATTCATCTCGAGGGCTTCGCTTTCTGCAATCTGCACGGCAAGTTCCGGGTTCCATTCGCTAATGTCGGAAAGATAACCTTCCTCGTCGTGTTCGATGTCGTTACCGTTAAACATATATCCCATGGGTCGCTCCTACATTTGCCATGGAGGCTAGTTGATGTTGCCTGGCGTGTGTCCACTCATAGCCATGCCTGGCTGGTGTTATGCTCGGCGACGAGGTCGACAAATCCCTCGTAGTCGATGATGTTTATGCCATCGATCATGCGGTCCTTGGTAAGTCCGCGTGCCTCAGCGTCGGGGCCGAGAACGTAGAATGAAACCTCGACACGCCGGCCCCAAACATCGCCCGATGCATCCGTCCCCTTGAGCGCGCCAAAGACGCCATCTTCAATAAAGAGCACCGCATCACCCTTGCGGGTGTGACGCAGGCAGCTTTGCAGCGTCGTCGTCTCAAATGGCGACTTGTTGACCATATGTAGCATCAGCTTTTTCCGCTTCGTCAGCCGTGATCTCAATCAATCTTAGAAGCTCAGGATCACGTCCTGTTTTGCCATTACGTCGGCGAGTTCTGAGCGACTAACGACGATGATCGACGGCTTCTCCTTATACTCGTCATCCTCGTCCTCGTAGGTGATCGCCTGCAGGTCATCGACTGAGAGCCCGCGCGATTGCAGCGATTCCTTCTCCACGTAGAACTTCGTCACGCCATAGTCGCCGAGCGCTCGATAGGTGTTCGAGAAGCCCTTCATGCCGATGCCCTTCGTGTCTTGGCCCTTGAAGAGCTGGAACACGCCATCGTCGAGGAAGGCGAGGCTCACGTCCTGGTCGAACGCCGCGCCAATGAGGACGACCTCGAGCGCCTCGAGAGCGTAGATCGTGCCGTATGGCGCCTTCCGATTCACATAGAGGAACTTCTTCGGCGCATTCTTGCCGGCGTCCTTGGCTGGCTCGCTCATTGGTCCTTCCCCTTCAATCGCCGAACACGACGAGCCGGTCGGACTCGACGCCCATCTCGATCAGCTGGCCCAGCCCGGAGATACGGAAGCCCGGCGCCAGATTCGCCGAGCCCTCCCCTTTCCCGTGGCGCTTGGCCTCGCTCTCGTCGAGGATACCGCGCCGCTGGGCCGCCGCCACGCAGACGACGAGATCGAGCTTGTGCGCCTCGGCAAGCTCGCTCCACGCCTTTTGGACGTTGCGGTCATCTTGTGGCGGGACCGTCAGCCGCGAGCCGACGTTCACGCCATCATTGTAGAAAAAGACGCGGGAGACTTTGTGCCCCTTGGCAAGCGCGGCCTTCGTAAAGTGCAGCGCCGTGTCGGATGCCTGGTGTGTATAAGGCCCCTCGTTGACCAGAATGCTGAACTTCATACTTCGACCCTACTCTCCGCGAACCTCATGACGTTGCTGACCAAGCCGACTCACTGCCTCAGAACCTGACATGTGCCGACATGTTCATGGTGTGGCGGGCCCCAACCCATGTGTCGAGGTGATGCTTGGTAAACGCGAGCCCGGTCCTCTCGAAGAACTGGGGCCAGCCGATACGCTCGATCCACTCGCCCATGCGCTCCCAGTGCTTGGCATCTTCCTTGTAGGCATAGAGGATTTTTCGCACGACCTCCTCTACCTCCGGCCAGCGCGGCGGATTGTTCGGAAGGTTGGCAACGACAAGTTTATGGAAGGTCGGTCGTGAGCGCGCGTTGGAATGCTTGCCGCCGACCCAGATGGCGAGCTTTGTGCTCTCGGCGCTGTTGATTTGCATCGGCGGGCACGGCGGGTAGCAGGCGCCGCAGCAGATGCATTTCTTCTCGTCGACCTCAAGCGATGGCTTGCCGTTGACCATAGTCGGGCGGATTGCGGCGACCGGACAACGCGCTATGACCGCGGGCCGCTCGCACACGTTACCCACGCGGCTGTGATCGATCTTTGGCGGCTTCGTGTACTGCACATTGATGGCGATGTCGCCCTGGCCGCCGCAGTTGACCTGGCAGCATGAGGTGGTGATGCGCACGCGGGTCGGCATCTCCTCGACGATGAACTCGCTGTGCAGCATGTCCATCAAGCTCTTCACCACACCGGATGCGTCGGTGCCGGGGATGTCGCAGTGGAGCCAACCCTGGGTGTGAGAGATCATCGACACCGAGTTGCCGGTGCCGCCGACTGGGAAGCCGGCTTGGTTGAGTGCCTGGATGAGCGCAGGCACCTTCTCGAACGAGCCCACCATGAATTCGATGTTCGAGCGAGTTGTGAAGCGGACGTGCCCCTCGCCATGGGTGTCAGCGATGTCACAGAGCTTGCGGATGGTATAAACATCCATCTGGCGCTGCGTGCCCGCGCGTACCGTGAAGATCTCGTCGCCATTCTTGGCAACGTGGCGCAGGACGCCTGGACGCGGCCGCTCGTGCCAGGCCCAGTTGCCGTAGTTCTTGCGCATGATCGGGTGCATGTACTGCAGCGGATCGGGCACGCCCGACTCGATCGCCTTGCGCGGTTTCGGCGGCGGGGCTGCGGTTGTGGCGTTCGTCATGGGTGCTACTCGCTTCAATGATAGGGTCGCCGGACGAGACCTGCTCTAACGCGGCCAAAGATCTCTTCGCCTGTTTGTCGGTGTAGGACACAGCCGGCAGGGCAGGAATGCGGGCCGGTGGTTGCCGGCCCTCGCTAGGCGACGGTTATTCCGCCGCATCAAGCGCGTCGCCATCTTCTCGCAGGCCCTTCCGCGCGAAGTACTTCTCCGCTTCCTCGGTAAAATTGTCGGTCCTGACGTAGCAGGATGTGCGCGGATGCTTGACCATGTTCGGGTCGGGCTCGATCTCAAGCGCATCGAGGAACTCCGGCAGGCCAATGCGATCAAGCGTCTCACCAATGCGCTCATGCTCAAGCGCGTTGTCGGCGAAGAATTCGATCACTTTGCTCGCGAATGTGTTGAGTTTCTCAAAGTCCTCATCGGTCTCGAGCTTCATGAACGGCACGATCATCGTACCCATCAGGTCGCCGACCTTAAGTGAACGCTTGCCGCCGATGAGGATCGAGACGCCCTTATCGTCGCCCGGCGCCAGCGCTTTGTGCATCACATTGATGCAGTGCATGCAGCGCACGCAGCTCTTATTGTCGATCTCAATCGTGTCATCGTCATTCAGGGAAATGGCCCGCGTCGGGCACATCGCCACGACATGGTCGATGGTGTACTTACGGCCCTGCTCGGCGACGTAGGCCTTCACCTCATCCTGGTCGACCTTGATGTCGTCGCGCCAAGTGCCGATGACCGCGAAGTCAGCGCGGTGAATGGAGTTGACACAATCATTCGGGCAGCCGGAGAACTTGAACTTAAACTTGTAGGGCAGCGCCGGACGGTGGATCTCGCCAACGTTGTTGTTGATTACGGTGCGCAGCGCACGCGCCTCGTCGTAGTTCGACATCTCGCAGCGCGCATGCCCGACGCAGCTCATCGAGGTTCTGAGCGCCGGACCGGCGCCGCCGAGGTCGAACCCGAGTTCGTTCAGTTCGTCGAAAGCCTTCTGGCAGCCCGCGGTCGTAGTGCCCTGGAACATGATGTCGCCGGACTGGCCATGGAACGCAATTAGGCCAGAGCCGTGGCGCTCCCAGATGTCGCACAGCTTGCGCAGCACATCGGTGTTATAGTGGAAGCCGGCAGGCGGCATTACACGCAACGTATGGAATTCCTTCGACTCGGGAAACTTTTCGGCGACCTCGGAAAAGCGCGGGATGATGCCGCCGCCGTAACCGAACACCGAGACCGTGCCGCCTTTCCAGAAGCCGAGACGCTCCGTGTAGGAGTGCTCAAGCTGGCCGAGCAGATCGTTCATCATCGGCGCGTACTGCTTGTCATCGCTATCGCGCAGGCGCTTCAGCCCGGTAACGAAGCTCGGCCACGGACCGCTCTCTAGCTGATCGAGGCGCGGCGTCGTGTGCTTCGATTTCGTAGTCCCGCACTTATTGCCGGTCTTGCTGGGTCCGCCGTTGTCAGTCATCGTCGGCCTCCTTGTTGTTCCCGTCCCTTCTGCCTGCTTCGCAAAGCAAACAAACGCTCAATAAACCCTCGATGGTATACCCATCGGTGCCCCGAACTTCCCGGAGCGGATCGTGGCAGTTCTTCAGGACACCACGGCATTCCAAAAAGGACGAGTGAATTAGAAAAATAGTCCTTGTTTATAGCAGGCTCGATAATGTCAAGCTACGCTAGATGATAGCAACGAATGCAAATATTGCAATGTGTAGTTGGTAAGAGCTGTACTGATTGACAGTTGCTTCCTGCACGCTTGGCAAATCGGAAGCACGTCCGGCACTTTAGGAGGCGGGAATTGAAACATCAGCTCGGGAGCGAAACAGGTGCTTCGTCTAGCCTAACTTCGCCATTCGATCTGAACGATGATGCCGCCTACCGACTGTGGAGGGATGCCCGGCTCGCCGCGTTTCCGCGAAACATCGGCGAACTTGTCGTCCCAGTCGGCAACCTCGCGCAGCCAAATGCCGACGAGCGTGCTGCAATCCTCGACTTGCTCGTGCGCAGCAACATGGCGATCTACCGTGCACCATCCGACTTCGCGCGCGACGAGGCCCTCCTCAGAACGGGACTCATCTCGTTCCTCGCCTCATTCGGCCTTGTCAGCGTCGAGAACCACCGCTCGGCAGAGCAAGACGGCTTTGTGGTGATCGAGGTAGCGCAAAGCGCGATAAAGCGGGGCTTCGTTCCCTACACGACGCGCCCGCTCAATTGGCATACGGACGGCTACTACAATCCTCCCACGGCGCCAATTCGTGCCATGCTGTTGCATTGTGTCCAAGCGGCGATCCGGGGCGGTGAGAATGCGCTGCTCGACCATGAGATCGCGTATATTCGCCTCCGCGACGAGAACCCGCGCTGGATTGCTGCCCTGATGCACCCAGAAGCGATGACGATACCTGCCGCGATTGAGGAAGATGGCCGCGAGCGGCCGCCAAGCGTCGGCCCGGTGTTAATGATCGATCCGACCGATGGGCGGCTGGTGATGCGTTACACTGCGCGCGGCCGCAACATTTTGTGGCGCGACTGCGCCGACACGAGAGCGGCCGTTAGTTTCCTCAATGCGATACTCACTGAGGAGCGCGAGCCGCTCGCCTTGACCCTTCGGTTGGCTCCCGGCGAGGGCCTTATTTGTAACAATGTGCTACATACGAGGACCGGCTTCGAGGATGGCGGAGGGCCACGCCGACGCGTGCTCAGGGCGCGGTTTACATCGTGCGTAGGGGCGACGCCACTGCCAGGAGAAAGACCGACATGAAACAGAGAGTCGAGCCTGATGAGGGGCTCATCCAGCTGAGCGAACTCATTATCCGACATCCAGAGGTGACTGCATTTGATGATTTGCTGGTCGTTGTGGCGATGGCCGCGTCTGACGGCGCCCGCTTCCTCCAATACGATATCAAGCCCGACTACCGGGACACGCCAAAGCGCTGGGAGGCGCAGGTTGAGCGGGCCTTCTCGATGGGTGCACGCTATCCTAGGAACGCCCCGTGAACGATCCCGTTGTCACAGAGGTCGAGCGCTTCGAGGCGCCTTTCGGTCGCAAAATCGTGCTGCAGGACGTGACCTACGAGAGCGGCCTGAAACTGCTACGCGTTCGCATTCGCGAAGGCACGCGTTTCACGATCCTCGACATTGATGCGCCGACCGCTGAAGTCTGGGCTAGCCGCATGATTGAGTGGGCCGCGGCGAATTCAGGAGACGGCGGTCCAGATCGCACCGGTGGCAAGTGAGTGCGCGATGGAGCAATTCCCGGTTAACATCTACCTAAAAGGCAAGAAAGTCGTCGTCACGGGCGGCGGAACCGTGGCGGCACGCGAAGCCGAATTGGCGCTAAAGACCGGCGCCGCGGTGCTTGTCGTGGCCCCCGAACTTGGTCCGGAGTTTGATTTCCTCTTAGACCATCCGCGTCTCAGTCACCGGGCAGGCGTAGCGGAAAGGTCCGATTTCGAGAACGCGGTAATCGTCTACGGTGCCAGTGAAGACGAGGAGGCCGACCGGCGCGTGCGCTCGCTCGCGCGCCCGTGCGGTGCGCTGGTCAACGTTCCAGACAAGCCTGAGCTTTGTGATTTCTCGACACCAGCGATCCTCGACCGCTCCCCCTTGCTTGTCACGGTATCCTCCGCGGGCGCCTCGCCGCTCCTCGCGCGGATGATCAAGGAGCATCTTGAAAGCATGATCCCGGCGAGCTATGGCCGACTCGCAGCATTCCTCGAATCGATCCGCGAGGCGGTCGGCAGACGCATTACCGACAACCGCAAGCGGCGCCATTTCCTCGAGCTGGTGCTGGAGGGCGCGATCGCGGACCTCGTGCTAGCCGGCAACGAACCCCGGGCACGCGAACTGCTCGATGAGCAACTCGCCGCCCACAAGGCCGGGGACGATGGCAAGGCGAACATCGGCGCGGTCTATCTTGTCGGTGCCGGCCCAGGCGATCCGGATCTCCTGACGTTTCGTGCCATGCGGCTGATGCAGCGTGCAGACGTCGTCGTCTATGATCGTCTCATTGGTAGCCGGATCCTCGATCTTGTGCGCCGGGATGCCGAGCGGGTCTACGTCGGCAAGATGAAGAACCAGCACGCCCTGCCGCAGGATGACATCAGCCGCCTCCTCGTATCCCTTGCACGCGAAGGCAAGCGCGTGCTGCGCCTCAAGGGCGGCGACCCGTTCATCTTCGGGAGGGGCGGAGAAGAGATCGAGATGCTCGCCAGCGAGGACATCCCGTTCCAGGTCGTGCCCGGCGTCACCGCGGCTTCCGGCTGCGCCAGCTATGCCGGCATCCCGCTCACCCACCGCGATCATGCGCAGTCCTGCGTTTTCGTCACCGGCCATGCCAAAAACGGCAAGCCTGACCTCGACTGGGCAGTTCTTCTCCAGCCCAAGCAGACAGTGGCCATCTATATGGGGCTCGCGATGCTACCCGAGCTGACTCAAGAGTTCCTCGCCCGCGGGGCGAAGCTCGATACGCCTGTTGCCGTCGTCGACAACGGCACCCGGACAAATCAGAAAGTCGTCACGGGCACGATTGCTACCATCGCCGAAGCCGTTGCCGCCTCCGGCATCAAGGGCCCGGCTATTACGTTCATCGGCACCGTGGTGACGCTGCGCGACAAGTTCGCTTGGTTCCAGCCGGGCGATACGGCCGTGCCCAAATTCGCAGCTGAGATGAGCAAGGGCGGAACAGCATGACGATCACCTTCAACGGACCGGACATCGAGACGACGGACAGCGGCTTCCTGGTCAACATCGAGGATTGGAGCGCGAGTCTTGCGCGCTACCGGGGCGACGTATGCTTCAACAACAACCAATCGCAGCGCAACACCCTTCTCATCGTGAAAGCGATGATAGGGCAGTGCGGCGCGGCCGCGGACCGGAAGGTGCTCTGCGAGAAAGTAGGGCGGGAAGATTGCAGGCTAACGGGAGAGCCGGCGCAAAGGAGGTTACTGAGGAATGCGCGCGGAAGTGGGGCCCCCGTCGCAACGAGTCCGGATGCAGTCTGCGGTGCCGATAGCGTGCCCCTCCGTATCCGCCGGGTGTGGTTGAATGAGACAAGCGGCAGTGTATGAGGTTTGAAATGACAGAGCAGGGCAAGCAGCTTGAGGCAGTGCTGGCTGCCATCGATGAAGCCAACAGCGATGACCCGCGCATGACCGTGGTCGACAGCGCGACGCGGCCTTACGAGGTTGTCTACTCCGAGCGTATGACGGAGCGGCTCGCCGCGATGTATCCGGAGGCAAGCGAGCTCTTGTGCATCGCTGCGCGTGCACAACACATCCGGCGTTGGGACATCCCGCGCAATCGCTATCCGGAGGGTCGCGCCGGCTACAATGACTGGCGCAAAGCCTGCCGCGAGCATCATGGAGAGCTCGTCAGTCGTATCATGGCCGACCATGGCTACGGTGGGGAGGACATTGCCCACGTGATCAAGCTGATCAAGAAGGAGCAGCTTAAGAAGGATCGCGAATCTCAGGCGCTCGAGAACGTGGTCGACGTGGTGTTCATTGATCACTACTTCGACGAGTTCATCGCCAAGTCTCCATCCTATAGCGATGAGAAAATCATCGACATCCTCGGCAAGACGATGCGCAAGATGTCGCCGAAGGGCCATCAGGCGGCGCTTGCTCTCGATCTGCCCGAGCGTACGCGCGCGCTGGTAATGGCTGCTGTCGAGCGCGAGGCTGACACTCTCGCAAAGCTCGCCCAAGTGTCACTCGATTAGTGCCGGAACCGACGTGAACAGCGCGGCGGCGCCAACAGGAAAGAAACGAATGAGCAATACTAAAGAGCAGGTTCTCGCCCGTCTCGCCACGATTCCGGGGCCGGATGGCGAGAGCAACATTGTCGATCTTGGCATTATTTCGGAAATCGTCATCAAAGACAGCCGCGTCTACTTCGCCATCACTGTGCCGGCCGACCGGGCGGGCGGACTCGAAGCGATGCGCGAGGCGGCCGAAGCAGCAGCGTTCGAAGTGGATGGCATCGACAGCGTCACCGCCGTTCTGACGGCTGAGGAGGTGGGTCAAAGTGATGCCAACGGATCCGGAGAAGCTGCTCGCACCGCAGATGAGCCCGGCCCGGCAAGCGGAACCGGTGCAAAAGGGGTCCCGGGGCTACCTGGGATCAAGCACATCGTTGCAGTGGCGAGCGGCAAGGGCGGCGTCGGCAAATCGACGACGGCGGTGAACCTGGCGCTCGGGTTCCAGGCACTGGGCTTAAAGGTCGGCGTGTTCGATGCAGACATCTATGGGCCATCGCAGCCGCGCCTGCTTGGCCTGACCGGAAAAATGCCTTTCGCCACGCCTGACGAGCAGAAGCTGATCCCGCTTGAGGCATTTGGGCTTGCGGTGATGTCGATGGGCTTCCTGGTTGAGGAGGACAGGCCTGTCGTGTGGCGTGGGCCCATGGTGGTGCAGGCCCTCCAACAGATGCTCTACGACGTCGCCTGGAACCATGCGGTTGATCTCGACGTGCTCGTGGTCGACATGCCCCCGGGGACGGGTGACGTGCAGCTGACACTTGCTCAACAGGTGCCGCTGTCGGGTGCCGTGATCGTCTCGACGCCGCAGGACCTTGCACTCATCGATGCCCGCAAGGGCCTCAACATGTTCCGCGATGTCGACGTCCCCGTGCTCGGCATCATCGAGAACATGAGCTACTTCATTGCGCCCGATACCGGAAAGCGCTGGGACATCTTTGGCCACGGCGGTGCCGAGAAGGAGGCTGAGCGGCTCGGCCTTAAGTTTCTCGGCGGCATCCCGATCCACATGGACATTAGCGAACTCTCCGATGCTGGCACGCCTGTCACGGCGGTGCGCCCCGATAGCCCTGAAGCCGAGATCTTCAAGGAGGTCGCGGCGCGCGTTTGGGGCGAGGTAGAGGCTTCTCGGGGCATCGAGGCACCGGTGATCAAAGTCTCGCCCGAGCGTGACAGCATGCGGGTGCGCTTCAAAGACGGATTCTCATATGAGCTATCCGCGGAGTTCCTGCGTGTGATGAGCCCGTCTGCCGAGGTGCAGGGCCATTCGGCCGAGCAGCGCGTTACCGTGCCCGGGAAGCGTTCGGTTAAGATCGGCGAGTTGAAACCGGTCGGCAAGTATGCCGCAAAGATCACCTTCGACGACGGCCACGATACCGGGCTCTACAGCTGGTCGTACCTGCAGGAACTCGGTAAGAACAAGGAAAAGCTGTGGGCCGGCTATCTGGAGGGGCTGGCAGCGAAGGGGCTCGACCGTGACTGACTTTGATCTCCGCTGAGGGGTGCAGGAGAAAAGCCTATTGGCGCTCGTCGGTGAACGTAACGGCGAGTTCGCGGGGGCTGGGCTCCGGTCTGTCGAGCGCCATCTCGATGATCTGAGCGCGCACGTCATCCGGAACTCGGTTCCATGCCGGCCGCTTCGGACCGGCTCTGCGGTCTTCGAGACCGGCTTCGCTGAACCGGCGATAGAGATCATACCATCGATAGAATGTCGGTCCTGACACACCGATCTTTACCAGCGTGTGTTTGATCGGCAAATGGGATTGCTCAACGATCCGGATGATCTCCAGTTTTTCGGATGCGGGATACCTCATTCGATGTCCTCTCCCCATCCGCGATCACGCCTTTTTTGAGCAGCCGGTTCTCCAGCGTGACCTCGGCCAACGCCTCCTTGAGTTGCCGCGCTTCAACTCTCAGATCCTTGACTTCGTCTGAGGTTGCTTCCTGCACAGCATCGCCGGCGAGCCGTTTCTTGCCGGCTTCGAGGAAGTCTTTAGAGCAGAGATAGTAAAGGTTCTGGTTGATACCTTCCTTGCGGCACAGCTCGGCGATCGTCTCCTCGCCACGCAAGCCTTCAAGGACGATGCGGATCTTCTCTTCCGCTGAAAACCTCCTGCGCGTCGCTCTACGAATGTCCCGGACGGTCTTGTCTGCGCTGCCCGGGCGGCGCTCATTCCTGTCAGTCATCGTCTCCCTCCTCGGGGTTACGATGAACCGGAAAGTCTCTCTTACGCAATCACCTCAATCTGTCCCGTGAGTGCTGACGGCGAACAGGGTTCGATTTGCCTCCACTATCGCTTCGGCAGCAATGGTGATGGTCGAGCGGAGGGGGAGTGGCGTGGCAGTCTGCGAGTCTCAGAAAACTATCGGTTATTGATGGAGCAGGAGACGACGGTGATCCTGACCAACTAACGGAAGCAATGGGTCAGACTCGGAGATCGATCATTGCTCCATGGCGTCCGCACCGACTTGAGGAGCCGACATCCGCCGCGCTCCGTACCCTCCTCGTCGCTACTCCAGTCCCTTGGCCATCGCGGCTTTAAGAGCGCTGGCTCCTGCGCGTGCGGCAACGCTTTCAGGAACGATCCAGGCCCTCCAGCCCTCCCCCTCAACTGGTCCCCGGCAAGAGAGTTCGCCCTCGCGTTTCACGCCACCACTTCGGCCCGCCACTGTGCCTCGGGGAGGCCCGCCGAAAGGAGCTTGTCACGCAGGGCCGCGATGAATTCGGCGGCGCCGGCGGCGTAAACGTCATGGGTGGCGAGGCTACCGAGGCCGTCGGGGAATGCCGCGAGGACCACCGCGTCGGGGGCTGCGTCGGGGCTTAGCGGAACATACGCGAAATCGTCGAGAGCGCCTGCGTAGGACTTCAGCAGGTTCTCCTGATAGAGGCCTTCAGCGTTCGAACGGCGTGCGAGGGTAATGGACGGCGCGTGCTCAAGTGAGAGGGCGTGCTGGAGCAGGCTCTTGATCAGCGCGAAGCCCGGACCTTCCGCGATCAGCAGCACGGGGCGCGTCGACTCGTCGTCGAGGACGAAGCCGCCGAATGGTCCGTGGACGATTACCTCGGCGTTCGTCTCCAGCGCGCTGAACGGGCCGGCTGCGACTTCCGCGGGGGCGTCACACTCGACATGCACCTCGATGCGGCGCTCGTCGCAAGGGCAACTCGCGGCCGGCACGCGGCGGGTCTCGCCGGCGGCCGTGATTTCCATCCATTGTCCGGCGAGGTAGCGGAAGCGCTCGGTGCGCGGCGTGATGAGATGCAGAGCGATGCGGCGGCCGCCGAGCGGTTCGACCTGGCGTACGCGCGCGTTGATCGTCTGTTCGGGAATGTCGGCGGCACCCGCGAGTGGCACCTCGACGGCGATGTCGCCGACTGCGGCATAGGAGCAGGCCAGTGTGTAGCCCTGGCTCTTTTCCAGGTTCTTCAGCTGGTAGTCGTGCGGGCGCACCTTCATCACCTCGCCCGATATGACGCGGCACTTGCAGTCGCCACAGCTGCCGTTGGAGCAGCCGTAGGGCAGGGACAGGCCGGCTCTGAGGCCAGCCTCCAATATCGTCTCGTCGCCGACGACCTCGAAGGTCTGGCCCTTCGGGACGACAGTGACTGTCGCGGACATCACGCGCAAGATGCGCTCCCTCGCTACGAGATCCTCCCAGCGCTCTAGGCCGGTCGGCGGTGTGGAGAGCTCGGCCTTAAGCCAGCTCGAAAGCCGCTCCGCGAACTCGGCCGTTGCCTCTCCCGCCTCGACCGCAGCCGCGAGCTTCTCCGCGATCCAGCCATGCACGCGTTCATAATGCAAGAGCCGGCCCTCGGCGTCGGCGAAGTCGCGGCCCAGCGCGCGCAAGCGCTCGTTGAGGACGGAGGCGGTCGGCAGCTCCTCGCGCGATGGCTGCTTCGCAACGGCGCTGTCCATGATCTCCTGGACGCGCAGGAGCTCGGTGTCGTTCTCAAGGCGGATGTCGGGGAAGTGGCGTAGAACCTCGTGCAGCGCGACCTGGCCGTCGAAGGTCTCGAGCTCGCCCGACTGGGCCATCTTCTGCAAGACCGAGCGCGGCTTGCCGACCAAGCGGGCAAGCCGGCTCAAGGGGATGAGCTGGGCCATTGCGGGTCCCCGCGGTCAGTAGGTGGAGCCGAAGGAGAGGTCCTTCGTGTCGTGCGGTGCGGGAACGCCGGCGAGACGCGAGCCCTGGCCGACTGGGCCGCCGGGGAAGAGCTGATAGAGGTAGCGGCTGCCGCCGTGCTGCTCGAAGCGGTCGCAAAGGATATTGGCGAGATAGCGGGCGTGGGGGGCGACGCCGCGCTCGATGTAGAGCTGTTGCAGGAGCTCGAGAACGGCGAAGTGCTCGTCGGTGAGGTCGAGGCCCTCCGCCTTGCTTGCCGCGATGGCGCCGTCACGGGTCCAACTCGCGACCTCGGCCTCGCGCACGGCGACGGTAGGGTCGCCCGTCTCGGCGTCATTCCGGATAGCCTTGTTGATGTCGAAGTCGGTCATCTGTCGCCTTGCTGCTCGATGAAGGAAAACGGTCTCGATGAATGTCAGCGCCGGTCGGGGATGATGGAGCGGCTGCTCGTCCCCCGGATCTCCGGCATCTCCGAATACTCCGGCAACTCGACCTCGACATTGTCGGCACGCAAACCGAGCCGTTCCAGCAGGTAGGGCGAGAGGCCGCCAACGAACTGGCGGAGATTGCCGCAAACGTCGCAGAGGATATAGATGCGGCCGTCGATCCGGCGGGGGCGCCAACCGCGCGGCAGGGCTTCCTTCAGGAGCGTCGGGCCGGAGACGGTGAGCTCGACCTCTTCCTGGCAGGCCTCGCAGCAGATCTTGGTCATGGCACTTGCCTTCCTTGGGGCTTGAGGCGCGTTATCTGCGGGGCACGCGCATGCGGTGCAGGCCGCTGCCGGGAGTCTCGTCGAACGCGCAGTGAGCATGCGGCCCGAGCCCGAGATTCTCCTGCAAGTAGGGCGAAATTCCGCCCTTGAAATGGCGGATGTCGCCACAGCATTCGCACAGCGTGAAGGTTCGACTGGCGACGCGGCGGACAACCCAGCCCGCCGGCAGGCCGGTCTCTGCGTCGCGCGCGACTTCCGGTGGATGCGGCGGCAGCTTGCAGGCGTCGCAGACCGTGTCGGTCATGGTAAGGCTCCTCCCGGTGAGCCAGGCCGGCGTTCCTTTCAGCGTGCATCTCAACGCGCCGCGTGCCGGTTTCGTTCGGTCGTAAGCACCAAGTATCCGCAACATCTGCATATGATGCAAGCGGCGTTGAGACTGCCTGCCCTCCACCCCACCTTCAGTCGATCAAAGCCCTGGCGGGGCTGCCGGACGGTCGCCTTGCAATTGCTCGCTCTGGCGACAAAAAGGTGCGGCTGTGGGACCTCTCGACTGGTGTTGAAACCGCGCGCCTCGAGGGCCACGTCGAGCGCTTGAATCGGTGCGGCGCGAGGTGCTCAACGTCGAGTGGTTCGCAACTACCCGGCAGGCACAGATCGTAATCAATCAGTGGCTCCGCCAATACAATCAAGTGCGACCGCATGAGGCTCTCAGCATGCGAGCGGTCCAGACCGAGGGGGGTTACAAATTCGCGCGGCATGCATTACCGGTTGTCGTCGCGTCGATCTCGTGAAGTTCGAACAGCGGCGCGTGGATCGCATTCGGTTCTTGTTTGCCCATCCGCAGATCAAGTGCAACAGCCGTCATGACGCGCACCGGCACCGAGCCGATCCGAGCGGCGGCCCTGCGATGCACATGACCGCAAAACACACCGCGAACCGAACCATGAAACGCGACGATCTTCCAGAACACATCAGCATTTTCCCGGCTGACAAACTGGAACGGGTCGGGAGCGACTGGAACGTCGAAGGGGGGATGGTGCATAAAAATCGCCGTCGGCCGATCTGGCTCGGCATTGATAAGGCGTTCCAGATCATCGAGACGGTCCGGACAAAGTTCTCCCTTGTTAGAAGCGTCGCTATGCGTATCGACGCAAACAAGTCGCACCGCGAATTCGTCGACGGCATATTGCACGAACGGAAAACTGGCACGCGGAATGCCGCATTGCGAAAAAGCTTTAATCAACGGCTGACGCTTGTCGCGATTGCCAGCCAGCACGAACCAGGGAACCTCTAATTTCTGGAGCAAATTCCGTGCGATTTCATATTGCTCCGACAGGCCATCGTGGGAAATATCTCCGGTATGAATGACGACGTCTGGCCTCGGCCTCAAGGCGTTGATTTGCGCAACGCAGCGTTCCAGATCGCTTTGCCGTGCAGGAAAATCGAGCGAGATATGTGTGTCGGAAATCTGAGCGATGCGCATACGGGAAGCCGTAGCCGCGATTTATCAAAGCTGCAATGTCAAAACTTGCCGACAATAATTAACCTGCGGAGCAAGGCGCCGCGTATTGTAGCTTTTGAGAGAATGTTCCGTCCGGCTGGTGCCGGTCTTCGTAGTCGTTGGTGCCGAATTCGTTGGACGGCAAATGCAATCTGGGTGTCTCGCGGTATCTTCGTTATATTCCAATGATGCTGAGTGATGAATGGCCCCCGGCTCTACGGCACAGCATCACGCCGCAACGCAGAGCAGCCGTTGCGACACAGGCCCTTGTCGCGCGATCCGGCTCAGCGGCGCTAATGTCTGACGCCTATGGCCGTTTGGGGGTCTCGTATTCAGCTTCCGTCTGGAATGAATCCCAGATGGTCTCATAACCAACAAACCCCTTTTCATTTGGCTTCTTCTGACGCGTTGTCAAAAATCGCGATTGGCCATCAGGAACTTTTGGGGTGGGTTTTTTCTCGCTCATAAGTCACCTCTTGCCGTTAAGTCGAGATTGCAATTGCAGGAAACTGAAGCCGCGACTTGACCTATGCCATTCAAAGCATCCTGCGAAATGGATACGGTGGTCGGATTTGTCAGATGAAAGCGGCATTTGGTTCCTGAAGAAAGGGTCCACACTGCTACTCAAACAGGTTTCATGAGTGAGGGGTCGATATCCGCCTCCGCGCTGATTGCTCCGCCCGTCTTTGCCTCCTCATTGGTTGCCTCGCGTACGGTCCGTATGTCGAGCACGAAAACGACCTCTCTGCCGCAAAGCGGGTTATTGCCATCGACAGTCAATGTCTTGTCGTCAATCCGCGTCACAAAAAAGCTGCGGGTCTGGCCCTTGTCGCTTTCCATAAGGATGGAGGTTCCGACCTGCCGATATTCCTCGGGAACGTTCTCGATGTCATCGGTAAAAACCAGCGACTCGTCTCTGGGGCCGAAGATCTGATTGCCATCGATCGGCACCTCGATTACGTCGCCGGCGGACTTGCCCTCCAACTCCTTGTGGACGAAAGGGGACAGAATTTCATTGTGTCCGTGAACATAGCCCAACGGGAATTCGACCATGGTGAGAACACGCCCCGATTTTTTGTCGGTCACCTTGTAGGTTAGTTCGACAAACTTGCCGTCCTGGATGGTTTTACTCATGTCGAATCCGACCATATTGCTTAGAAGATGGATGCACCGAAAATCCTGACCTTTTCATCCTCATAGCCGAGTACAAGTCTGCCAAGCCATTCGCCCTGCTTTTTGGTGCACCGTTGCCGGTAAAGAACCGTCACATGTTCGCCCCGACGGATAATTCCGAGATAGTCGGCGTCGTCAGCCAGATTTCTGGCCAGTTCGCTGCTTGCGAACTGGCGGCCAGCCTCGACTTGATTCATGGCAAGCGCCAGGGAATTGGCAAAATTTTTGACGAATTCCCCATATCGGCCTTCGTTGGAATTTTTCACGAGTTCGCGCCACAGGGGATTTGCTATGGCCTGAATTTCCTCATCGGTTCTTTCAATAATGTTCACGCACGTCTCGCTGTGATTTGTAAGAGACCGACATCATAGAGCGCATCTTAAAAGACGAACATTCGACACTTCGGTTCATTTAGGCCTAAGCAGTACTTCGCGTTGAACTTCTGCTTGGGGATAATGCTAATCGTCCGCATCAACCAGGTGATAGCAAGGCGCCTTTTCCATGGTGTACTCAGCGGTTTTCGGATCGCGGCGCGAAACAGTCAGCACGTGCCAGTTTTCATCGTCCACCTTCATGGCATCGCCTCGGTAGTAGTAGCCGGGCCACCGAGTCTCCTTGCGGAACAGGGTGTGCTGCGTAACACACTCTGCGGTGCGATGACGGTGCTTCAACTCCCACGCACGCAGCAACTCGTGAATATCCTTTGCGGCCAATTTCTCAAGGTCTTCCTCCATGATCTTGAGCTTCTTGAGACCGATACTTAGGAGCTTCTCGTTGGTCATGTAGTTGACGGTCACCCCGCCGCAATACTCGTCCATCAGCTTCTGCAGACGGTCCAGGCCCTGCTGGGGATTGATGTAGTGGGGGTTGACATCGCCCGCCACGATCGCGTTGCGGTAGACCTTGTAATGCTCGAGTGGCTTGTAAATTTCTTTATTGCGGCGGCTGATCTGCTCTTCAGAAACTACAATACCTTCGGCCTTTCCGTCGTCGATATAATTGCAGGCGGCCTTTGCGGCGAGACGGCCTTCGGTGAACGAGCCAGATGAGAAGGCGTGAGGCGTGCCGCCGACTGCGTCGCCGGCGCCGAATAAACCCTCGACGGTCGTCATGCGGTTGTATCCCCAGAAATACTCGGGAGGGGAAACGTCCTCGGGACCGGAGCACCAGGCACCACAGCCGGTTGCATGCGAGCCCATCACGTAGGGCTCGGATGTGGTCAACTCGGGATTCTCGGTCTTGGGATCCACATCGGTGGCGGCCCAAAGGACCGCCTGGCCGACGGTCATTCCGAGGAAGTTTTCCCAACCGACTTCTTCCAGATGAGGATCCTGGAAGGCTTTCATGGTCACCATGTGAATAGGGCCGCGACCGGCATTCACTTCACTGATCAATGCATGGTTACGTAAGCAGGTCGGAATTGGTCTATGTGTTAAGTGCGAAACTTCTGGATCCAGGTACTCCTTGCCGACCATTTTTTGCAGTTCGGGGAACCAGTTGGATTCATACTCTTCACCCAGACCATTTTGCGTATAGGTCTTCAGATGCAGGAAGTAGGCACCAACCGGGCCATAGCCGTCTTTGAAACGCGCCAGCACGATGCGGTTTTCCATCTGTGTCATTTTGGCGCCGGCTCCGATCATGAGGCCATAGGCAGACCCGGACGACCAGGGCGCATACCAGGTACGGCCGGACCCTTCGCCAACTGAACGCGGTTTGAAGATGTTGGAGGCACCGCCCGCGCCGCAGATCACGGTCTTGGATTTGAAGACGTGGTAGTTGCCTGTGCGGACGTTGACGCCGACCGCACCGGCAACCCGATTCTCCTTGCTGTCGTCCATTAGCAGGTGGGTGACGCAGATACGGTTGAAAACCTTGTCCGCCGATTTCTTTGCGGCCTCGGCCACGATGGGCTTGTAGGACTCGCCGTGAATCATGATCTGCCATCGGCCCTCACGAAGATAGGTTCCCGTTTTCGGGTTCTTCATGATGGGCAGGCCCCACTCTTCAAACTGGTGCACCGTGGAATCAACGTGACGGGCCATATCGAAGAGCAGGTCTTCCCGCACCAGTCCCATCAGATCGATCCGTGCATAGCGGACATGGTCCTCAGGGTTATTTTCGCCCCAGCGGGTGCCCATATAGCAGTTGATAGCGTACAGACCCTGGGCGACCGCACCAGACCGATCGATATTGGCCTTCTCGGCAATGATGATCTTCTTGTCTTGACCCCAGAATCTGGCCTCCCAGGCGGCACCGCTGCCGCCAAGGCCCGCACCGACGATCAGAATATCGATGCCGTCTTCGACAATCGTTTTGTGAGCCATCAGTAGTACACGCCTTTCTTCAATTTGAGGCCGTTGGCCTCAAGCGTGTGCAAACCGCCTTCATCCATGCGGATATACTTTGGCTCGTTATACAGCAGCTGACTGTCGCGCATTTCTTGGCTGGGACCGGGAACATCCGCGAGCTGAGGGATCGCCTGCCCCCAGGGCTTAGTGGTGATGGGAGACAGGAAATTCTTTTCTTCACCGTTACGGAATTTGATCTTCCAGGCGATCGTGCCTTTTTCTTCGTCGCGATTAACACGAACGCTGTGACCGAGCGGGGCGAAATCGGCATAACCGCGCACATCGATTGCATTCTGAGGACAAGCCTTGACGCATGAGTAGCACTCCCAGCACATGTTAGGCTCGATATTGTAGGCACGGCGATAGGTCTTATCGATGTGCATGATGTCCGAGGGGCAGATGTCGACGCAATGTCCGCATCCGTCGCACCTTGTCATATAGACGAAGGTAGGCATGAGCCGGCTCCTTATTTATTCAGCTAGAACTTGAGGGCTGTTTCTAATAATGGCGGGGTGCTTCGCGCTTGATGCCAAGTCCCATTTGCATCGGAGCGTCTTGCAACAGTTCCATCGAGTGTCTTTTTTGTTGTTCGGGATCGTCACGGGTCAGCGTCGGCAAGTTCTCGGCAGAACCGTTGGCTTTCGAAATCCTTTTCTCGAACGCCGCGGCCGGCTTGAAGAACATGTGGGAGAATTTCGACCAGGGGACTCCCGCGAACAGGACGGTCGTCGCGACCAGGTACAGCCCCAGAAATACCATGTCCCATCCCGCTACACCGGCCGTCTGCAGCCAAGCCCACAGGAGCCCGAAGGTCGCACTGAGGACGAGCGAAACGATGAACAGATCGGCGCGCATGAGACGGAACGGCGATGAGCCTTCCGCCGCGACATCGACGCGGATGAAGAACCAGAACCAGTAGCCGCCGACGCATATCATCAGCGCACCGATGTACCACAATGCCACGAGAGCGCTGGGAGCGGGCGTGGCCGGCGTCGGATAGGCGAAAACCAAGACAGCTGTGGCGATGACATAGATGACGAAGCCGTACATTCCCAGGAGATGGGCAATCCTGCGCCGCTGGTTGCAGAATTCGCTCGACAGCGCGACTTCGTTCACGGCGGTCTGCACGGCAATAGAGAGTTTCTCCCCGCCGTCGATCTGCTTGTCCGCTTTGGCCTTGGCGCTGCGCATGTTTTCGAAAAAATACGCCGCGCTCCGCTTGTGGATGACGTCGTAAAGCGTGCCGAGGACGACACAGAGGATCATCACCCACACGAAACCCTGCATCAAGGCGGGCGAAATGGTGGCCGAAAGTTCCGCGAATGGGTTGCTTGCGAACATAAACTTTTCTCCATCTCCCTTTGTGCCGACTATTGAGGCCCACGCAGCCGCCGTCAACACGCGGCACGGCTATGACAAATAAGATGCTATCTATGATGTCGGTCTCTTCCAAATCACAGCGAGACGTGCGTGAACATTCGAGACGTGCGTGAACATTATTGAAAAAGCCAATATTGAAAGAACCGATTTCTCGATTGAAAGAACCGATATTGAAAGAACCGATTTCTCGGTGGACCCTCTTGCATGCAAACATTACGATCTGTTGAAGTATCTGTCAGCTGTGAAATGTACTGAATCTCGAAGCGGCGCTACCGCGCATAAACGCCGACGTTCCAATGGTTTGGTGGAGAGGTGGAAATTTCGAATGTCGCATCTGGTCAAGCCTCATGGCGCTGACGATCTGAATGTGCTGCTGGTGCCGACGCAGCAACGTGCTTCGGACCTGGCCCATGCGCGGGATTTGAAGTCGGTTCCGATGCAAAGTCGTGAGGTGTCCGACCTTCTGATGTTCGGCATGGGCGCCTACACTCCGCTCGAGGGGTTCATGGGCCATGACGACTGGCGAAGCAGCTGCAAGGACATGCGATTGTCGACCGGCGTATTCTGGCCGATCCCGATAACCCTGTCGTGCAGTCAGGACTTGGCCGACAGCATTCTTGTCGGGGAGGACGTGTCGCTTTCCGACGCGCAAACGGGTGAAATCCTGGGCATCCTCAACGTTACCGAAAAATACCGCATCGATCCCGCCTTCGAGTGCGAGCACGTCTATCGCACCACCGATCCGGCTCACCCCGGTGTCCAGAAGGTGATGGGACAGGCCGAAATCAATCTCGCGGGGCGCGTGACCGTTATTTCAGAAAGCGATTATCCTGCGCGCTACCAGGGTCTCTATCTCCATCCAAGCGAATCGCGAGCCCTCTTTCAGAGAAAGGGGTGGTCGCAGGTGGCGGCATTCCAGACCAGGAATCCTATGCATCGCAGTCACGAGCATCTGGCGAAGATCGCAGTTGAGGTGACCGACGGCGTGTTCATTCATCAGGTCTTGGGTAAACTCAAACCGGGCGACATTCCTGCCGACGTTCGAACGCGCGCAATCCAGGCGATGATCGACAACTACTTCGTCCCGGAAACCGTGGTTCAGGCCGGATATCCGATCGAAATGCGCTACGGCGGCCCCCGGGAGGCCTTGCTTCACGCCCTGATCCGACAAAATTTCGGCTGTTCCCATTTGATCGTCGGTCGAGATCACGCCGGCGTAGGCGACTATTACGGTCCCTATGACGCACAAAACATATTTGATCAGTTGTGGGACGGCGCCCTGCAGACCAAACCCCTGAAGATCGACATAACGTTCTATTGCAAGAAGTGCTACGGCATGGCCACTGCCAAGACCTGCCCGCATGGAGAAGAGCACCGCATCTCGATATCCGGAACCGACCAGCGCGCCATGCTGGCCCGCCGCGAACCGATCCCACTGGAATTTAGTCGACCGGAAGTGGTGAGCATTTTGCAGGATTTCTATGCCGACCAAGACATGGTTTCCTAGGCCGCCCATAAATCCCGCATACGATCGGCGCTTTCGACGCACAAGTTGATTCGCCAACACGCGCAGAGGCTGCCGCAGCCATTAGGCTTGAACTTGACGGAGAAAACTCATTCCCCATCCGAGACGTTGCGCGCGGCGCGCATCACCGGCAAACCCGAAAAACCGACCAACTAGATCCTACTTACTTCGATAGGCCTTGGAGCTCGGTGTACTTGAGAGCGTTGCCGCGTGCCTTTTCCACGGGGTATTTCAGATCGTTCGTTGCGATTTTGGCAAGAGCGATTCCGGCGAGGTCGAGGCCAGCCCGTTCGGCGATCAGCAGTAAATAAAGGAACACATCCGCAAATTCCTCGGCAATCCGGGCCTTGCCGGATTCGGTCTCGCTCAATAGCTCGACGGCCTCCTCGCTTTTCCATTGGATCAGCTCCATAAGTTCGGCGGCTTCCAGGTTGAGCGAGATGATTAAATTCTTGATCGAATGGAATTGTTGCCAATCACGTGCATCGCGGAACGCGATCAGACGTTTTGTCAAGGATTCCAAGGTTGCGTGATCGCCGGTCATCATGACTGCTCCGTGGTCAGGTCAGAACTTGTCAATATCCAAACTTGCGCGACCGCCCAACGTGCTTCTTTAGCGGCCTCGCCGACAATGCCGCGACAAAGATACGGCGCAGCAGGCGCACACCCTTGCATCCGGACAGCGCGTGCAAACCGAAGACGCGCGGGTTGAGTTTTCGCAGCTCAACGCGATATACCCCGTACTCGGCAGTTTCCAAAATCCATGCAGCCGCGTAACGGATGCAGGGAAAATCCCGGCCAATCCGGCATACCGAGGTTAATCACGTGAGGTTCATCGGCGATGTTCACGGCAAATTCGAACAGTACGAAAGCCTGATCAAAGGTGTAGATGAATCCATTCAGGTCGGTGATATGGGCCTAGGATTTTCGGCGCCGACGCCCAATGGCATCAGAGCATTTCCGGACCCGCCGTACGACGTGATGAAGCGCGAGGGGAACCATCGCTTCATACGCGGAAATCATGATGATCCGGCAGCCTGCCGAAGCCAATGCCTTTGCATCGCGGACGGACACAGTGAAGGCGATATGTTTTTTTGCGGCGGCGCGCTGTCGGTAAACCTGAAGGGGCGAACCGAGGGCCTGAATTGGTGGCCCGACGAGGAATTGTCAGATCCGGATTTTGCGAGGATCCGTGAAAAGTACCTTGACGAGAAACCGGCGATAATGGTGACCCACGACTGTCCCCACGAGGTCGCCCAGGCGATTTTGCTGCAGCATGAAATCGATAAAGCCGTTGCCATCTCGCGAACCAGACAGGCATTTCAAGGCATGTGGGAACGATACAAGCCGGACACCTGGGTCTTCGGCCATTGGCATTTGTCAATGGACAAAGTGATTTCGGGGACGCGTTTCATTTGCTTGGCTGAACTCGAACCAAGAGACCTATAAGGATAAAAAGGAGGTGCGGACAATTCTCTGCCTGAACCGATCGCAGGCGAGAAGAATGGAAGCGGTGTTTAAGATGCCAGACGAATGGCTCTACATCGAGGATGGCGACGACCGATTCCATGAACGTCTGATGGAAGCGAAAAAAGTTCAAGTTCTCTTCAAAATGAACGAGCAGGGACAGATCGCAGCGCGCGAACAATCTCCTCGGCGGGTCGAATTTCGCTTCGTATGCCGCGACAAGACTCTGCATACGGCAGCGTATGTCATCGACCCGATCGAACAAAAAATAACGAGGGAAGCCTGACACTGTTGGCGTGGGCGCAGTGCTGCGTTGCCAGTCAGGTTATCGAGGACCGACGACATCTCCGCAGCGCGGCACTAACGAAACAGGTTTCGGGCCGCATCGATCCGGGCCGTTCAGAGTTCGGTGTACTTCTTTGCGTTTCCGCGGGCTTTGTTCACCGGGTACTTTGTTTCGTTCGTGCCAATCTTGGCAGCGGCTGCTGCGCTGAGATCGACATCGATACGCTCACAGATCAATAGAAGGTAGAGTAGAACGTCGGCGCATTCCTCGGCGAGCCGGGCCCTGGTTTCAGGCGTCAGCCCGTCGGCCTCGAATTCAGCTTCCGACTTCCACTGTGTCAGTTCCAGAACTTCTGACGCCTCGAGGTTCAGTGACACGATCAGATTTTTCAGCGAGTGGAACTGGCGCCAGTCCCTTGCATCGCGGAACGCAATGAGCTTGTCGATCAAATCATTCAGTGAAGGCGAGAGATC
>Ga0209013_10000245_pt1 | contig 46598 bp, 42 predicted proteins | sample Cruoilmetagenom2_FD_187291 | JGI IMG/M metagenome (GOLD analysis project Ga0209013, IMG submission 187291) | Oil polluted marine microbial communities from Coal Oil Point, Santa Barbara, California, USA - Sample 2 (SPAdes) (version 2) | ecosystem: Environmental > Aquatic > Marine > Oil seeps ...
ACCAAAGCGGGTGCAAAATTAAACCCTTTTTGTTAAATACCAAATAAATTATTCACTTTTTTTGATATTAATCTGAAACTGTAAATTTACACTAGAACTTGGCTTTCCAAACAATATAAATACCGTTTTTTAGCGGCTGCAAAAATACAACCAAATATGAATACCATCCTAATGTTTTGAACTCTTTTTTTATATATATATTTTGTCATAATACAACAACTTGATTATGTGTATGTTCCAAAATTTACAACAATGATTTTAATGCTTTTTATTAAATTTACATTTTACATAAATAAAATAACTACACCATAATATATATATTAAATAATTTATATTCTTTATCAACAATAAATTTTACATTTTACAATAACAAAATATCTTTAATTAAAATGTGATATGTATCTTTGCAGCTTTATTAAAATAGAATATGATTAAGATTACGTTACCTGACGGAACTGTTAAGGAGTTTTTAAAAAACACTACAGCTATCGAAGTTGCAAAAAGCATCAGCGAAGGCTTGGCTAGAAATGTTATATCCGCCAAATTCAATGATGATATTATTGAAACAAAATCACCATTAACCTCTGACGGATCATTAACATTATTTACATGGAACAATCCTGAAGGTAAAAAAGCCTTTTGGCATTCATCAGCACATTTACTGGCACAAACAATATTATATTTTTATCCCAAAGCAAAACTAACCATCGGACCAGCAATTGAAAACGGGTTTTATTATGATGTTGATTTTTGCAGTGACAGTATTTCTGAAAATGATTTTAAAAAAATTGAAGATAAAATGCTGGAATTTGCTCGTCAGAAATTTGAGTTCACCATGCGTAATATTTCTAAAAAAGATGCTTTAACTTATTATAAGGAAAGGAATAATGTTTTTAAAGTTGAACTCATCGAAAATTTAATTGATGGTGATATTACCTTTTGTGACCACAGTGATTTTACTGATCTATGTAGAGGAGGCCATGTTCCTAACACAGGTATTATAAAGGCAGTAAAAGTAATGAGTGTGGCGGGGGCTTATTGGAGAGGTGATGAAAAGAACAAGCAATTAACCAGAGTTTACGGAATTTCATTTCCTAAACAAAAGGAATTAAAAGAATATTTAGCTTTATTAGAAGAAGCTAAAAAAAGAGATCACAGAAAATTAGGTGCAGCATTAGAATTATTTACATTTTCTCAAAAAGTCGGGCAAGGTTTACCTCTCTGGTTACCAAAAGGAGCTGCTTTAAGAGAGCGATTAGAACAGTTTTTGAAAAAAGCTCAGAAAAAAGCCGGATACCAAATGGTCATAACACCACATATTGGCCAAAAAGAATTGTATGTAACTTCTGGTCATTATGCTAAATATGGTGAAGATAGTTTTCAACCCATTCACACACCAAAAGACAATGAAGAGTTTCTATTGAAACCTATGAATTGTCCACATCATTGTGAAATATATAATACAAAACCTTACTCCTACAAAGATTTACCTGTAAGATTTGCCGAATTTGGTACTGTTTACAGGTATGAACAAAGTGGTGAACTTCATGGATTAACTCGAGTAAGAGGTTTTACACAAGATGATGCTCATATCTTTTGCACTCCCGAACAATTAAACGATGAGTTTAAAGAGGTAATTGATATTGTTATGTATGTGTTTAATTCATTAGGGTTTGAAAATTTTACAACGCAAATATCTTTACGCGATCCTGAAGACAAAGAGAAATATATTGGTAGTGATGAGAATTGGGAAAAAGCAGAAAATGCTATCATCCAGGCAACTAAGGAAAAAGGACTGCAAACCAACACGGTGTATGGAGAAGCAGCTTTTTATGGTCCTAAATTAGATTTTATGGTTAAGGATGTATTAGGTAGAAGTTGGCAATTGGGAACTATTCAGGTAGATTATAACTTACCGGAACGATTTGATCTAAATTATAAAGGATCTGATAATCAATTACACAGACCGGTAATGATCCATCGTGCTCCTTTTGGGTCAATGGAGAGGTTTATTGCTATATTAATTGAGCATACAGGTGGTAATTTTCCGCTTTGGTTAACTCCTGAACAGGCTATTTTACTACCTATCAGTGAGAAATATGAAATATATACCAAAAAAGTTTTACATTTGCTAGAAAATTACGAAATTCGCGCCCTCGTTGACGACCGTAATGAAAAGGTAGGCAGAAAGATAAGAGATGCTGAGATTAACAAGATCCCGTTCATGTTAATTATAGGTGAAAATGAAGAAAAAGAAGGTACAGTTTCGGTTAGAAAGCACAGTGAAGGTGATCTAGGAACATTTACAGTAAAAGAATTTTCAGAGATCATTCAAAAAGAAATAGATAAAACATTACAACAATTTAAAGTTTAACCATTCCGTAAAGGATTAAAATTTTACAGTTATAGCAATAAGAAGAAAAAGAGGTGCAAGAAGACCTTGGAGAATAATAAAGGAAGATTTACATAAAATCAATCGTAAAATTGATGCTCCTGAAGTACGTCTTGTAGGAGATAATGTTGAAGTTGGAATTTATCCAATAAAAAAAGCAAGAGAAATAGCAGCCGAACTGGAATTAGATTTAGTTGAAATTTCTCCAAAAGCTAAACCACCTGTTTGTAAAATTATTGAGTATAAGAAATTCCTTTATGAACAAAAAAAACGAGATAAAGCCTTAAAATCAAAGGCCACTAAAGTTGTTGTTAAAGAAATACGTTTTGGTCCAAATACCGATGAGCATGATTTTGATTTTAAAAAGAAACATGCCATTAAATTTTTAGAAAGTGGGGCAAAACTTAAAGCATACGTATTCTTTAAAGGAAGATCAATTGTATTTAAAGATCAAGGTCAGATCTTATTGTTAAGATTGGCTCAGGAATTAGAAGAATATGGTACGGTTGAACAAATGCCCAGATTAGAAGGAAAACGTATGACAATGTTCATTGCTTCTAAGAAAAAGAAGTAAGAAGTTAGAAAAAAATAAGCAAGTAATAAAATAGGAAGAAGATGCCTAAAATGAAGACAAAATCCAGTGCAAAGAAACGTTTTAAATTAACGGGTACTGGTAAAATTAAAAGAAAGCATGCTTTTAAAAGTCATATTTTGACTAAAAAAAGTAAAAAACGTAAATTGAAATTAACCCATGCAGGTTTGGTACACAAATCTGATACGGCTAATATCAAACAACAATTAGCGTTGAAATAAACTTAGGTTTATTTAGGTAATTAATTATTAACCCTGTGTTTAGAGCTTAACAAAATGATTCCAAATATTTGGATCTGCCTAACACAAAAAATTTAAACAGAAATGCCAAGATCAGTAAATTCAGTAGCTAAAAGAGCTCGTAGAAAAAAGATTTTAAAACAAGCCAAAGGGTACTTTGGAAGACGTAAAAATGTATATACCGTTGCGAAAAATGCAGTAGACAAAGCAATGTCATATGCTTATCGTGACAGAAAGAACAATAAAAGAAATTTCCGTAGTTTATGGATTCAGCGTATTAACGCCGGTGCCCGACTACATGGTTTATCTTATTCTCAATTTATGGGAAAATTAAAAGCTAAAAATATTGACTTGAACCGTAAAGTTCTTGCCGATCTAGCAATGAATAACCCGGATGCTTTTAAAGCAGTTGTAGAAAAAGTAAAATAAATATTAATTTCTTGCTTATTAATAAAAAAATCCTGAGAATTATCTCAGGATTTTTTTATTGCAGGTAATTTCCATTTTAAAAAGTATCATCTGTAGCCTTTAATTTTTCAGCATTTTCGGCCAGCTTTAATTCCTCAATTATTTTATGAATATCTCCATTAATAATATTACTTAAATCGTATAAAGTTAAGCCGATTCTATGCTCTGTTACCCTTCCTTGCGGATAATTATATGTTCTGATCTTTGCCGAACGATCACCACTTGACACCAAGGTTTTTCTTTTTGCCGCATCTTCCATTAGTTTCTTTTCCAACTCAACTTCATAAATACGTGCTCGTAAGACCTTAAAAGCTTTATCCTTATTTTTATGCTGTGATTTTTGATCCTGACATTGCGCTACGATACCTGTTGGCTCATGTGTTAATCTAACCGCCGAATATGTTGTATTAACCGACTGACCTCCCGGACCAGATGCGCAAAAATAATCAACGCGAACATCGCTCATTTTCAAATCAATATCAAACTCTTCGGCCTCAGGCAGCACCATTACGGTAGCCGCAGAAGTGTGAACCCGACCTTGAGTTTCGGTTTGCGGAACTCGCTGAACACGATGAACACCGGATTCGAACTTCATCGAGCCATAAACATCTTCACCAGAAACACTGAAAATTATTTCCTTGAAACCACCTGATGTTCCTTCACTCAAATCCTCTAATTCAACTCTCCAACCTTTATCGGAGGCAAATTTAGTATACATTCTATACAAATCTCCGGCAAAAATACTAGCCTCATCACCACCTGTTCCGGCACGTATTTCAACAATAACATTCTTTGCATCCTCAGGATCCTTAGGTATCAACATAAATTTTAATTCGTCTTCTAATCTAGGAACTCTCTCATTGGCATCCTCCAATTCCATTTTGGCCATTTCAACCATTTCGGCATCAGATCCATCAGCAATAATTTCTTTAGCCTCTTTCTGATTGGCAAGAGCAGATTTATATTCCTCACCTTTATCCATAAGACTTTTTAGATCTTTGTATTCTTTATTCAACCTGACATATCGTTTTTGATCTGTAATAATATCCGGCTGAATAATCAAATCAGAAACCTCGTCAAATCTTTGTTTTACTATTTGTAATTTATCTAACATTTTTATAAAATATGCGCAAATTTAATGAATTTTTACTTTTAAACGAGATTTAGATTTAATCCGATCAATAATATTATAAAGAATAATAATTATTGAGTAATTTATGATAAATTTGTACTTTAAACTTAACCATTAAAATTAATATTATGAAAAAAGTATTTTTAGCACTTGCTGTTTTTGCCATGTTTTTAACTAGTTGTGGAGATGGTAAAAAAGAAGATGTAAAAAAAGAAGTTGAAACCACAGAGGAAAAAGTAAAAGAAGCACCTGCTGCTTCCGGAGATGAAGTTGCCTTGGGAGAAAAATTGTTTACAGATAAGACCTGTATATCCTGTCATCAAATTGATGCTAAAATAGTTGGCCCATCTATTAAGGATATCATGAAAATTTATGATGAGAAAAACGGAGACATGATAAAATTCTTACAAGGAAGTGATGCTGCAATAGTTGATACCGATCCGGGACAAGTAGCAATAATGAAAGCTAACTTAGATGGATTTGTTAAAGATCTTTCAGTTAAAGAATTAGAAGCATTGAAAGCTTATATGACCAGTGTAAAATAAGTTTATCAGGTCATTACAGTATAAGAACCTTCCTCTTTCGGGAAGGTTCTTTTATTTTCTATTGTTTATTTAATTCCTCTAAGTCATTCAAATCCACTCAATGGTGAATCTTCGATGACAACATCATCAGTATTTGGTAAAACATAACCTTCTTTGTAAATAACGGCTTTGCTATTTACACCTTCAATAATAATAGTTAATGCTTCTTTAAAACTGACATGGCGTATAAAATCGTCTTCAAAAACAACATCTTGGGTATTTAAATATTCTAAATCAAAATAACCATCATTCATGAAAGGGTTTATGGTTAGATACCCAACTTTGAACGATGTTAAATTTTGAAAAAAATGTGTGCCCTGACTTGGATCGATTCTAAAATCATCCAATCCGGACTCAACGATTATCTTTGCCGCAGACATTTGCGACCAATTTGTTGGAATACCTAGCCATGGATCACTTGAACCCCACCTGCCAGGACCAATTAAAAGATAATTCTTTTCTTCATCTTCGAACTTCGAGTTAAGTTTTTCAATTGCAGCAGCTATATCACGGGTTTTTGCCGGATCAAAAACATCTGGTTTAACATAAACAATATCTTTAATATTCTCATATTTTCCATTTCCTAAAGCCGATTCAGCATAAATAATTGTATCTGAAAAATCTACTTCGGCAGGTATTAAATATTTCGAATCATTGTTTATTACAATAGGCCTTATTTGCAGAAAACTAAAGACCTTTGGTTCACCTTTTGGAACGTCCATATTAATTGCAAATTCCATTTCAATAGGACTACCTATTTCTTTTTGACCGATCCTCAACAGTTCTTTCAATATTTTATCCAGCGGAAAGGAATTGTAATTGAGAATATTATCAAAAGTAAGAACACGGGCCCCATCATGAAATACACCAGAACGAATTCGGTTACTTTGCAGATCATAAGTAGAAGCAACATATTTTAAGGATTTATGATTTTTAGCCTGTCTCAGATTCAATTGCCTTTTATTTACTGCCTCATTTGTAGAAACGTGATAACTTTTTGGGTCGATATCCAATCCATAAAAGTATTTTTGCGTTTCTTTCAAGGCTGTTCTGGTTGAAGATAGTTGCAATACTTTTGAAGGGTGGTATGGTGAAAATCGTAAAGTACGCCCTCCCTGGACTATGATCTCACCAAGACCCAGAGCTATATTTGCAATACCTTCATATGATTTTTCTTCACCTATGGGATAAAAATTAATAGATCTTGCCACACCGGAAACATTCGGGTAATATAGATCTTCATATTGGGTTCCAATTACCTCCTGTAATATTACCGCCATCTTACTTTCTTCTACAGAATGAGAAGTTGCTTTAATATAGGATCTGCTACTTTTAAAGAAAGCCGAAGCCATTACCGATTTTATGGCATCTGACACCATTTCCAATAATCGACCAATTTTGGTATTTGGTACCATATACGTAGCGTAAACCCCTGCAAATGGTTGATATAAAGTATCTTCAAACACACTGGAAGAACGAATAGCTACCGGTGAATTCAAGGTTTCTAAAAAAACTGTAATATCCTCCAAAGCCCACTTTGGTAAAGGATGAGAAATAAACTCATTTAAAATTGTTTGGTCATCATGATTTTCAGCAATAAATGACAACAGGTCATATTGCTCCATGAATTCGTCAAATACTTCAGTACTCAAAACTACAGTTCTGGGAATAGATACAATTATATCTTCATATTTATTGATCAAACGATGACGTTTTAAAAATTGATCAATGAATGCTAAGCCTCTTCCTTTTCCTCCGAGAGCTCCTTCCCCAATACGTGAAAATACAAGGTACTCATCATATTTATTTCTGTCAAATTTTGCAATTATACCTCTTGATCTGTATAAACGAAAAGCCTTAACCGAATCAATAAGAAATTTACGCATTTGATCTTCCTGGGAAAAATCTTCATACTCAACTTGGGCAAATAAATTAGCCAATGGAAACAACGCTCTGGATTCCAACCATTTTGAAAATTCATTTCTTTTCGCATGATATACTATTGATTCCATAGGTACTTCCGTTAAACACACTTGAAAATCCTTAAGGTCATTTGCCTTTTTTGCTATTTCCATTCTTTTTGGATCCCAAAATTCAAAATCTCCAAAAGAAAAATATCTTGTTATATATCTTTTAATGTCTAAACCCAGAGTTTCTGAATCTTTATGTAAAAATTTAGCTTTTAATTCTAATGCTCTATCTTTGTTTTTAGCATCTGATGATTCAATTAAAACAGGAAAGTATCTATCGTATTTTCTAACAAATTTTAAAAATTGAAATCCGGCCTGTTTATCCTTTACACCATTTCTTAAATAGGTAACATCTGAAATAACTCCCAAAAGATTTTCTTTATAATTTTGAAATAACTCAATACCCTCTTCATAGGTAGTTGCCAACAAGACTTTGGGTCTGCTTCTTTTTGACATGATCTTACGATGTGCATTCAATCCTTCATGTATAAAAGATTCTGTTTGTTTTAAAAGGATTTTATACATCAATGGCAAGTACCTCGAATAGAATCTTATTGAATCTTCAACCAATAAAATAGCTTTAACTCCAATATTGATAACATCGTTCTCAGCATTCATTCTATCTTCCACCAGCTTAATTATAGCAAGAAAGATATTGACATTTCCATTCCAATGAAAAGCAAAATCAATATTGCCTTTCACTTGCTCATTTAAGAGCTTTTTTAATTCTTCAGGATGATGACTTAATGCAACAATAGGCATATCAGGGAAAATATCCTTGATTTTATTCGATATTTCAATGGAACTTCTACTGGCATCCAACCAAATAATAACAAGATCAATATTATGAGACTTCAGGTTAGCGATGGTGCTTTTTGATGAATATGCATGAGAGAAATCAGGTGGGTTTCTCATATTCAACGCTGTGTACTCATTAAATATCTGTTCATCAATTCTTCCATCTTCCTCCAAGAGATAAAAATCATAATTTGAACATACGATTAATATATTGTGAATTGTATTCTGCATTAATTCGTTAAAATTAACATCAGTGAATTCATGTGTTTTTAGATCGGGTAATGGCTTTTGTAACATTCGTTAATTTTTTTGCTAATGCAATATAAAGGAAAATCAATTCATAAAAAAAGCTTGCCATAAACTGACAAGCTTTTTATTTTTAATTGTCAACCTATTTCAGGACGACTAATAATCTGATCTATTAAACCACGCCTTGATCTAACATTGCATCGGCTAATTTAACAAAACCTGCAACATTTGCTCCTTTAACATAGTCAATAGAACCATTATCATCTGTACCAAATTTTACGCATGAGGTATGAATATCATTCATGATTCTATGCAATTTAGCATCTACTTCTTCACGTGTCCAGTTGAAACGTAATGAATTTTGACTCATTTCCAAACCAGAAACTGCAACACCGCCGGCATTTGAAGCTTTTCCAGGGGCATATAAAGCATTTGATTTTTGGAATACTTCAATTCCCTCTGGTGTAGTAGGCATATTAGCACCTTCTGCAATACAAACTACTCCATTTGCAACTAAGATCTTCGCTTCATCTTCATTAAGTTCATTTTGAGTAGCACATGGTAATGCAACATCACATTTTACACTCCAAGGTCTTTCACCTTTAATGTATTTAGCATTAGGGTATTCGTTAACATATTCTGAAATTCGCCCACGTTGAATATTTTTCAATTCCATAACGTATTCCAATTTATCTGCATCAATACCATCAGCATCATATATATAACCACCAGAATCAGATAAAGTAACAACTTTTCCTCCTAATTGGTTAACTTTTTCAGTTGCATATTGGGCAACATTCCCGGAACCAGAAACAGCAACTGTTTTTCCTTTAAAGGAATCTCCTTTTGTGTCTAACATATGCTCAGCAAAATATACTGTACCATAACCAGTTGCTTCAGGGCGTATCAAAGAACCACCCCATGCCATTCCTTTACCGGTTAAAACACCGGTGAATTCATTACGCAATTTTTTGTATTGTCCGAACAAGAAACCAATTTCACGTCCGCCAACACCAATATCTCCAGCAGGAATATCGGTATTTGGACCAATATGACGAAATAATTCACTCATAAACGATCGTGTAAAACTCATTACTTCATTATCTGATTTACCTTTTGGATCAAAATCTGAACCACCTTTACCACCTCCCATAGGAAGAGTTGTTAATGAATTTTTAAATACTTGCTCAAAACCTAAAAATTTAAGGATGGATAAATTTACAGAAGGGTGAAAACGCAAACCGCCTTTGTAAGGTCCGATTGCTGAATTAAATTCTACTCGAAAACCTCTATTTACACGAGTTTTTCCGCTATCATCAACCCAAGGAACACGAAACATAATAACACGTTCTGGCTCAATCATTCTTTCAAGAAGCATTTTGCCCTTATAAGAAGGGTTTTCTTCTATAAATGGTATGATAGCTTCTGCAACTTCATGTACGGCTTGAAGAAACTCTGGCTCATGTGAATTCCGCGTTTTCGCGTACTCCATAAAGGCATTTATTTTTGATTCCATAATTTTACGTATATTAAATTATTAATTTATAAATTTTATGGAGCAAAAATAATGAAATTACAATTAACAAAACATGATTTTAAGCATTAATTTAGGCTAATTTTAGTGATTTTGATTACATTTTTAAATGAGTTGAAACAAGACAAAAATTGGGATTAAATTAAATTTAGAATTCAACAAAAAAATGTAAATTTGCCCTCTAATTTGATCAGGAACAATGAAGAATAAAATAAACGATTTAATAGATGAAATCAACAATTTTAAGGGTGATACAACTGAAAAAGTTGAAGCTTTCAGAATTAAATTCTTAGGGAGCAAAGGAATTTTAAAACAACTCTTTGTCGAATTCAAAAGTGTTGATCCATCCATTAAAAAAGAAATTGGTCAAGCTTTAAATAATTTAAGAAGTACAGCAACGGTAAAAATCAACGAGCTAAAAGATTCCTTAGGAAATAGTGTCCAAGACAAAAATAGCTACGGCGATTTGACAAAACCGGAAGAAACGATTGAATTAGGTGCGAGACATCCAATATCTATTGTGAAAAATCAAATTATTGATGTGTTTTCCCGGATTGGATTTACTGTATCTGAAGGTCCTGAAATTGAAGATGACTGGCACAATTTTACTGCTTTAAACCTACCTGAATATCATCCGGCCAGAGATATGCAAGACACTTTTTTTATTGAAAAAGATCCCGATATCCTTTTACGTACCCATACATCATCGGTGCAGGTCAGGTATATGGAAAATAATAAACCTCCTATCAGAACAATTTCCCCCGGGAGAGTATTTAGAAATGAAGATATTTCAGCCCGTGCACATTGTATTTTCCATCAAGTGGAAGGATTGTATATTGACACAGATGTTTCTTTTGCAGATCTGAAGCAAACGCTTTTATACTTTACCAAAGAGATGTTTGGGAAATCGAAAATTAGATTACGTCCTTCTTATTTTCCATTTACCGAACCCAGTGCAGAAGTAGATATTTATTGGGGTTTGGAAACTGAAACTGATCATAAAATTACTAAAGGCACCGGGTGGTTAGAAATTATGGGATGTGGAATGGTTGATCCCAATGTGTTGAAAAATGCTAATATTGATCCTGAGAAATATACCGGTTATGCATTTGGTATGGGTATTGAAAGAATAGCTATGCTTTTATATCAAATTTCAGATATCAGAATGTTTTATGAAAACGATATTCGATTTTTAGAACAGTTTAAATCAGTAATTTAAATCATGAAGAATCTAAAAGATTTTTTAATTGATCAAGGGTATTTTCGTATTAAACTTCATAAAACCGTTACAAATCACTTTGAAATAAAAGCAATGATCAACAAGGTGAAAGGTCGATTTATCTTAGATACCGGAGCTTCAAACTCCTGTGTAGGTTTTGATGAAATTGAAACTTTTTATTTAATAACAGAAGAATCTGAACATAAAGCCAGCGGAGCAGGATCTACCGAAATTGATACTCTTATTTCAAAAAAGAATCATTTAAAGATCGGTAAATTCAAATTAAAAAAATCTCCACTGATCTTAATTGACCTGTCACACATTAACAATGCTCTGCTAAAACAAAAGGCAAAACCAATTCAGGGAATTATTGGAGCAGATATATTACATAAAGGGAAAGCCATTATTGACTACAATAAAAAATATCTATATTTATTGAATAAAAACCATAAGAAATGAGCAAGTCGGATAATCGATATAATCTAAGAGGTGTTTCCGCTCAAAAAGAAGATGTACACAATGCGATAAAAAATGTTGATAAAGGTCTTTATCCAAAAGCGTTCTGTAAAATCGTACCCGATCATTTGACCAATAATGATGATTATTGTTTGGTAATGCATGCAGATGGTGCAGGAACAAAATCATCATTGGCATATATGTACTGGAAAGAAACAGGTGATCTTTCTGTTTGGAAAGGAATTGCTCAAGACGCTTTGATCATGAATATTGATGATCTGCTTTGTGTTGGTGCAACCGACAATATTATGCTCTCCTCTACCATTGGAAGAAATAAAAATCTAATTCCTGGAGAAGTTATTTCTGCCATAATCAATGGTAGTGAAGAATTATTAAAGGAGTTAAAAGGTTTTGGAGTAACTATCCATTCTACCGGAGGTGAAACAGCCGATGTGGGTGATCTAGTGAGGACCATTATTGTTGATTCAACGGTAACTGCTCGCTTAAAACGAAGTGAGGTAATTGATAATAGCCATATTACTGCAGGGGACGTAATTGTTGGTTTGGCTTCATTTGGTCAGGCTACTTACGAAAATGAATACAACGGAGGAATGGGAAGCAATGGTCTGACAAGTGCCCGTCATGATGTATTTGACAAGTATTTAGCAAAAAAATATCCCGAAAGTTATGACCATGCTGTGCCTGATGATCTGGTTTATTCAGGTCAAATAAAATTAACTGACGCCGTTGCGGGTGTTCCACTTGATGCGGGAAAAATGGTTTTATCACCTACGAGAACTTATGCTCCGATCATAACAAAAATATTGGAAGATCATAGAAAAGATATTCATGGAATGGTGCATTGCAGTGGTGGTGCACAAACTAAGATCTTACATTTTGTAGATAATTTACATATCATTAAAGATAATTTATTTGATATTCCTCCTTTGTTCAAAATGATACAAGAACAATCGAAAACAGACTGGAGGGAAATGTATCAGGTTTTTAATTGTGGACATAGAATGGAATTGTATGTTCCCCAGGAAGTAGCTGATGACATCATTGCAATTTCAACATCTTTTAATGTAGATGCTCAAATTGTTGGAAGAGTTGAAAAAAACGATCCCGACAGCTATCAGGATAAAAAATTGACCATCATTAGTGAGTTTGGTAAATTTGAGTATTAAAATTATTTCGCAAATTGGCGCTTTGCGATGCAACCATTTTACAAAATATCATTTTTATTGTTGGAAGAGTCGAAATAGTGATCCTGATTGTTATCTGGATAAAAAACTCGTATTCAACCATGAAATTGACAAATTTATTTATTTGACAAAACATGTTAACTTAATTATTAATTTTGTAACTAAAACTACGATCGATCTACTAACATTACAAAACCAGCCCAAATGATTTCACGTTTTCTGAGCCTTGAGTGGAAACAGTTCTTCCGTTCATCATACTGGCAAAAAAGTATTGCACTTAATATTTTGATGGTGTTTTTGGCACTGTATTTCATATTGGTCTTTTTAGGCATTGGTTTCGGATTATACCCAATACTTAAAGATAAATTTCCTGAATCTGATCCCTTGATCATCGTAAATGGTTTTTTATTTTACTGGTTTCTAGCGGATCTGATGTTGCGCTTTTTTTTTCAAAAACTACCGGTAATGCATATAAAGCCTCTTTTGATTTTACCTGTAAAACGCTATAAGATCTTACATTATATATTAGGTAAGTCAGCTATTTCGTTTTTTAACTTTTTACCACTTTTTGCGGTGATACCTTTTGGCATTATTCTACTTAGCAAAGATTACAGTGTTTCCATGACTATCACCTGGATGCTATTAATGTTTATTTTTACCTTAATCATTAATTTTTTGAATTTTATCATTGAAAGTAAATCGGCTGATACCGAATTGTCTTTTTTACCGATCATTCTTTTGTCTTCAGGCTTATTTACATTGAATTATTTTGATCTGCTATCAATTTCTTCATTGCTTTCCAACACAATGAATACTATTACTTCTAACCCGATCCTAATTTTAATTCCAATAGCATTATTAGGTGTATTTTACTTTATTAACTTCTCTATTTTGAAGAAGAAATTATATGTTGATTCTTCATTAAAAGCAAGAACCCAGGTTGCTGCATCAACTGATATGGCCTGGACACGCAGGTTTGGTGATATAGCACCTTTTTTACAACTAGATTTAAAATTATTGTGGCGTAATAAGCGACCAAGATCAACAATTTTCATTATGATCATAGCCCTTTTCTATGGCTTGATCTTTTACCCAAACCCAACATATAAAGACATGATACCCATGTTTATTTTCGTTGGAGTATTTATTACAGGCATATTTATGATCAATTTCGGACAGTTTATACCAGCCTGGGATAGTGGTTACTACAAATTATTAATGAGTCAAAATATTAAATACAAAGAATATTTAAATTCCAAATTTACATTGATGATAATTAGTTCAATAGCATTATTTATCATAAGCATTCCATATATATATTTTGGATGGAAAATTTTAGCGATACATTTTGCCACAATGATATACAACATAGGTGTTAACTCCTATATTCTTTTATATGGAGGTTCTTTCAATCGAAAAAAGATCAACCTTAGCCAACGCGCTGTATTTAATTATCAAGGTACGGGTGCTGTTCAATGGATAATTGGATTTCCTTTATTATTATTCCCGGTATTGATCTTTTATTTACCTTATAAGTTTATAAGTTTTGAAGCCGGATTAGCTACTTTAAGTATTCTTGGTGGGGCAGGTATTATGTTCCATCAAAAATTGATGAATTTCATTTGCAAGCGATACTTAAAATCCAAATATGAAATGATCAGTGCTTTTGAACAAGAAAACTAAATTTACTTCACTTTATTTTTAAACAGTAAAACAATGATAAAAACCACAGAACTTTCAAAAAAATATGGTGAAGAAACCGTATTAAATATAGAATCATTAGAAATTCCTAAAGGGCAATCCTTTGGATTGGTTGGTAATAACGGAGCCGGAAAAACTACTTTTTTCAATTTATTGCTCGATCTAATTCTGCCTACTACAGGTTATATTACTAATAATGAAATTCGGGTAAATACAAGTGAAGAATGGAAACCATTTACTGCGGCATTTATTGATGAAAGTTTTTTAATAGGCTATTTAACTCCCGAAGAGTACTTTTATCTTATAGGAGAGCTACGAGGAATGAACAAGGCTGATGTTGATAAATTCTTACTACAATTTAAAGAAATTTTTAATGACGAAATTATTGGTAAGAAAAAATATCTCCGTGATCTATCAAAAGGAAATCAAAAAAAAGCCGGAATTGTCGGAGCTCTTATCGGAGATCCTGAAGTGGTAGTTTTAGATGAACCTTTTGCGAATCTGGATCCTACAACTCAAATTAGATTAAAAAAAATATTAAAAACCTTAACGGAAGACAAAGCAGTTACTTTTTTAATATCCAGCCATGACCTCAATCATGTAACCGAAGTTTGTGAACGAATTGTGGTTTTGGAGAAAGGTGATATTATAAAGGACATCGTAACTTCTACAGAGACCCTTAAAGAATTAGAAAGTCATTTTTCTGTTTAATAAAAATCCTATATAATTGATCATGCTTTTCTTATCACAAACTTTATAACCTGAGCTCGATTATTTCTACCTTTCGCAGTTCATAAAGTTTTCCTTAGATAAGGCGCGGCTTTGAAGCACTATTCATAGTTTGGTAAGTCACAACGATATATAAGGGAAACTCTATGAATTCATTGCAAAGCCTAATGAACAGCAATCTTTAAACAATAAAAGCCTTAAATTAACCCGTTAGTTTTTCATTTTGATTGTTCAAATCTCACTATTCATAAGGCCCCTATGGAAATTAGGAATAATCGATCTAAGGTTAATAACAAAGTTTAATAAGTTTTTATTTTATTTGTACTTTTACATCCCCTCAACATGAATCAAAAGAGATTGAAATTTACAAATTGGAAAAGTTTTGAAAAATAGTTTCTATTATATTTTATATTTTTTTATACTGGCTTTAGCCATTAATTGCTCCACCAAAAAAGATTCATTTACCAACAGAACAAGTCATGCTATGTCAACAAAATTCAATGTTCTATTTAATGGAAACATCGCATTTGACAATGCAAAAAAACAATTGGACGATTCATATGAGGATAATTTTTGGAAACGCCTACCTATAGAACCTTTAAAAATAGAAGAAGAGATAATACCACTTCCGGGACAGTCTGTTACCAAACCAAGTGAATTGCAAGGATTTGAAAAAGCTGAAGAAAAAGCTGTTAAATCCATACAAAAACACTCTATGGTAATTGATGGTTTTGAAAAAAACAAGCAAATTGATGAAGCCTATCTATTGTTAGGTAAATCAAGATATTTTTTGCAACGTTTCGTTCCCGCTTTGGAAGCATTTTCATTTGGACTTGAAAATTACCCCAATGCGAATCTATATTATAAAACCAAAATCTGGAAAGCGAAAACACATGTACGATTACAAAATGAGGAATTAGCTATTGAAACTTTAGATCTTGTTTTAAAAAATATTGAACTATCTGAAGAAGAATATGAAAAAGCACATGCCGCAATGGCTATGGCCTACACTCAATTAGATAGTACACATTTGGTCATTGATCATTTAAAAAAAGCAACTTTTTATTTTTATGACCGAAGCCAAAGTGCAAGAAACTTATTTATTTTGGGTCAGATATACCGAGAAGAAAACAAAATTGACTCATCAAATATGGTGTTTGAATCATTAGCTTATATGAAAAAAATACCTCAAAAATATAAGGTTCATGCTATACTTGAAAGAGCTAAAAACTATTCAGCCGCCGATAGCACGAATGTTATAGATTATACTTTACAAGAATTGATTGAAGACAGAGATAATCGGCCTTATTTAGACGAATTATATTACCAACTGGGTTTAATTACACAAAAACAAGAAAATACGGGTCTGGCATATGCATACTTTGAAAATTCAATCCAGTATAATAAGTCCAAACCATTTCAAAAAAGTTTATCCTATGAAAAACTCGGTGATATAAATTTTGACAATACCAATTTTGAAGCTGCCGGGGCTTATTATGATAGTGTTTTACACGTTACCACCGATAAGAACACCAAAAGAATTCGAAAAATCATCAGAAAAAGAGAAAGCTTAAATGATGTGATATTTTATGAAAATATTGCTAAAAGAAATGACAGTATTTTAAGTCTTTCGGCAATGACAATTGAAGAACAAAATGTTTTTTTTCAAAATTATATTGACCTGTTAAAAATTAAAGATGAAGAAGAACGAATAAAAAACGAACAAAATATGATAAACCCTGGTTTAGGCTCCTTTGGAAGTACAGGATCAAATCAAAATAATACCGGTGGTAAATTTTATTTTTATAATGAACAATTGGTTGGTTTTGGAAAACAACAATTTAAAAATCAATATGGCAACAGACCATTAACTGATTTTTGGTTGATATCTGAAAATAGTGGTTTACAAGCAAAGACAGAAAATGATGAGCCGGAGTTAGTGGCAGATAATACCCTGCGATACGATGTCAATTTTTATATCGATCAAATTCCAACGAGTAAAACAAAGTTAGATAGCATTTCAGAACAACGAAATGATGCATTTTATAATTTAGGATTGATCTATAAGGAACAATTTAAAGAATATGAAATAGCTGCTGTGGATTTTGAAAAATTTTTACAATATGATCCTAAAGAAAATTTAATACTACCCACAAAGTACCATTTATATAAAACTTATGCGAATTTTAACATTGAATTGAGCAATAAATACAGAGATGAAATCGTTAATGAATACCCGGATTCTCGTTATGCCAAAATCATTAAAAACCCAAATTCGGTTTTAGATTATGGAAATGATGAAGATAGTCCGGAATACATCTATAAAAATGCTTATATATGTTATGAAGAAGAAGATTTTGATTATGCTCTATCTAATGTAAATGAAGCTCTTAGGAATTTCAAGGGATTAGAAATTGAAGCAAAATTTGAATTGTTAAAAGCTTATCTTTTATTAAAAACCAAGGGAGAATCAGAATTTATTGAGAAATTAAATTTTGTGATCATCAATTATCCCAATACAGAAGAAAGCGAACATGCCGAATCTGTATTGGAAAGAATGAAAAACAAAACGAAAGAATAAAGGGAACCTAAAAATACTTAAATTATGTTTAACGATAAAAAAGGAAGTCCAAATCAGATGGGAGAAAGGAATACTATTGCAAAAAATACTTCATTAGTTGGTGATATCAAATCTGATGGTGATTTTAGAGTTGATGGTAATATCGAAGGTACGATAAAAACAACGGGGAGAGTTGTAATTGGAAAAGATGGGGTCGTAAAAGGCACCATTGATTGTGTTCATGCAGACATCGAAGGAACATTTTCTGGAAAACTTATAGTGGACGAAATATTGTCATTAAAAAATACAGCAAATATTAGCGGTGATGTTACTTTAGGTAAGCTTTCTGTTGAACCAGGTGCTACTTTTAATGCTACCTGTGCCATGAAAGGCTCTGTTAAAGTAATTCAAAATGGAGAACAAGAAACCAAAAAAACCGCTTAACAAGTTCATCCGTTTAACAGGCATTGGCTTACAAATGGGAATTACAATATATCTGGCCTCATATTTTGGCAAATGGCTTGATATAAAATACCCAAATGAAAACAATATTTACACCATCGTTTTAACCCTTTTTGGTGTAGCTATATCATTTTACAGCTTATTAAAACAAATAAAGAATATCAACTACTAACTTGCTGTTTTTATGCCGCGCATTTTAAAATTCACCCTTTCACTTTCAGCAAGCCTATTGCTTGTTTTTATACTTCATGTTTTTTATTTAAAAACCCAAAATCTTCCATTATTTGAGAATAAGATAGTAGCCGCATACACCATAAATTTTTTAGCTGCAATTGTAATTTATATCAGCTTATTTCTCTTAAGATATAAGTTTAAAGAACAGTTGGGTTTTCTTTATATGGGAGGAAGTTTTTTAAAATTTATTTTATTCTTTATATTCTTTTACCCTTCGTACAAGCTTGATGGCCAGATGAGTTCTCTTGAATTTGGGGCATTTTTTATTCCTTATGTAATCAGTCTGATTTTTGAAACTTTAGGGGTGATAAAATTTCTGAAAAAATAGCTTTATATTTATAATCTATCCAAATAAAAATATTACATTTGCACCGATTTTTAAGCCAAAATAATTAGTTTACTATGCAAAGTAAGTTTTTAGTGAAATTCCTTACAATCACACTCTTAGTTTTCAACTTAAATCTTAATGCGCAACATGAAGTGCAAGTAGAAACTTCAGAAAAAACGGATTTAAAAACAGAAATTAAAGCAGATATTGATCATCATATTCAGGATTCGCATGATTTTGTTTTTACGTACGATAAGGAAAATAATAAATATTATGGCTTTTCTCTACCGGTAATATTATGGGATAACGGTTTACAATTATTTTCTTCTTCAAAATTTCACCATGGTGAAACTGTAGCGGAAAGTAATGGAAATTATTATAAATTATATCATAATAAAGTATATAAAACTGATGCTGAAGGAGCTATAGAATTAGACGATCATCATCACCCAACCAATGCTAAACCAATAGATTTCTCGATCACAAAAAATGTTTTTATGATCATAGTAACTGGTATCCTGATGCTTTTACTTTTTGGTGGTTTGGCAAGATCCTTTGGTAAAGGACCTATTGCAACGGGAGCAGGTCGGTTTTTTGAACCGATCGTGGTTTATATTAGAGATGACATTGCAAAACCAAATATAGGTGAAACAAAATATAAAAGATACATGCCTTATTTATTAACCGTTTTCTTTTTTGTATGGTTTTTAAATTTATTTGGTTTGACTCCACTTGGAGTAAATGTTACGGGTAATATTGCAATTACATTTGCTTTGGCATTAATAACTTTTGTGATTACTCAATTTTCGGGTAATAAAAACTATTGGAAACACATTTTCTGGATGCCAGGAGTTCCGGTTCCCATGAAGATCATTTTAGCACCTATTGAATTATTAGGTGTTTTCATTAAACCTTTTGCCTTAATGATACGTTTGTATGCCAATATTATGGCAGGCCACATCGTATTGATGAGTATTATTGGTTTAATGTTTATTTTCAAAAATTGGCTAGGAGGCAGTTTGACATTTTTTCTTGCTTTCTTCCTATCATTGATTGAGCTATTGGTTGCAGCTCTACAAGCTTATATTTTCACTATGCTGTCAGCTTTATATTTTGGTTTTGCAGTTGAAGAACATGATGAAGCTCATTAATAATTTGAATGTTTAATTTTTAATTTATATATATTATGGAAGTTCCAACTATAGTAGGAGCAGGTTTAATTGTTATCGGTGCCGGTATTGGTATTGGTAGAATTGGTGGTTCAGCAATGGACGCCATTGCTCGTCAGCCTGAAGCTTACGGAAAAATTCAAACAGCTATGTTGATTGCAGCAGCGCTTATTGAAGGTATTGGGTTTGCTGCTTTATTTGCAGGTTAACAAACATTTAAGCAATGGCTATAACGGTTGGTTATAGCTATTGTTTTCAAACTTTAAGTTAAAATTTACAAAATAAAATCATGGATAAATTAATTAACGATTTTTCATTTGGACTATTTTTCTGGCAAATAATACTTTTTGTTTTATTGCTTCTCTTATTGAGGAAATTTGCCTGGAAACCAATATTAGATGCTTTAAACGACAGAGAGGAAGGTATACAAAATGCTCTGGACGAAGCAGATAAAGCACGTCAGGAAATGAAAGATCTACAATCTAGCAATGAAAAGATATTAAAGGAGGCCAGAGTAGAAAGGGATGCTTTATTAAAAGATGCTCGTGACGTCAAAAATAATATGATTTCTGAGGCTAAGGAGGAAGCTAAATCACAGGCTGATAAAATTATCGAACAAGCTAAAGCTACCATTGAAAATGAAAAGCATGCAGCAATTACAGATCTAAAAAATCAAGTTGCCGAATTGTCTATAGGCATTGCCGAAAAAGTAATTAGAGATGAATTATCTAACAAAGACAAACAAGTAAAATTGATTGAAAAAATGTTAGATGAAGCTGATTTAAAAAAATAAAATGAAGGGAACAAGAGCTGCATTACGGTACGCAAAAGCAACCTTGAATCTTGCAAAAGAAAAAGGTTTAGCAGATGAAATCAATAACGATATGTTATTGATCGATAACACTATTGCTGAAAGTGACGATTTGTTGATCATGCTAAAAAGTCCGATCATCAAATCTGATGTAAAAAAAACAGCCTTAACAAAAATATTTGGAAAAAAGATTAATGCAATCAGCTTAGGGCTTATCAATTTACTTATTGATAATAAACGTATACAGTTATTACCTCTTGTTGTTAAAGAATACAATGTTATATACGATTTTCTAAAAGGCGTAGAAATTGCACAAATTACTTCGGCTGTTCCTTTGACCGAGGAATTAGAAGTTAAACTTTTAAAGAAAGTAAAAGATATTATAGGTAAAGAAATTACCTTAAAAAATATAGTTGACCCTTCAATAGTAGGAGGGTTTATTTTAAGAGTTGGTGATAAACAATATGATTCTAGCATATCCAATCGTTTAAATACCTTACTCACAAAATTTGAAGATAATCAATATATATCAAAAATAAGATAATAACTTATACAATGGCAACAATAAAACCAGCTGAAGTTTCAGCAATATTAAAAGAACAACTTACGGGTTTTGAAGGAAAAGCTTCATTAGATGAGGTAGGAACAGTTTTACAAATCGGAGATGGTATTGCACGTATTTATGGATTAGCAAACGTACAATATGGTGAATTGGTTGAATTTGAAGATGGACTAGAAGGAATCGTTCTTAACTTAGAAGAAGATAATGTGGGAGTTGTACTGTTAGGTGAAACAAATTCTATTAGGGAAGGGGCCACAGTAAAACGTACTGAGCGTATTGCTTCCATTAATGTAGGTGAAGGAATTGTAGGTCGTGTTGTAGACACCCTTGGTTCACCAATTGATGGTAAAGGGCCTATTGAAGGAGAAACTTTTGAAATGCCTTTAGAGCGTAAAGCACCAGGTGTAATTTTCCGTGAACCGGTAACTGAACCTCTACAGACAGGTTTAAAATCGGTTGATGCAATGATTCCTATAGGAAGGGGTCAACGTGAATTGATTATTGGTGACCGTCAAACAGGTAAATCAACTGTTGCTCTGGATACCATTCTTAACCAAAAGGAATTTTATGATGCGGGCGAGCCTGTTTATTGTATCTATGTTGCCATTGGTCAAAAAGGATCAACAATAGCAGCTATCGCAAAAATGTTTGAAGAAAAAGGTGCTTTAGCCTATACAACCATCGTTGCTGCAAATGCATCTGATGCCGCTTCTATGCAAGTGTACGCTCCTTTTGCCGGAGCTGCAATTGGTGAGTATTTTAGAGATACAGGAAGACCGGCTTTGATTATTTATGATGATCTGTCCAAACAAGCTGTAGCTTACCGTGAGATATCATTATTATTACGTCGCCCACCAGGACGTGAAGCATATCCGGGTGATGTATTCTATTTACATTCAAGATTATTAGAACGTGCTGCAAAAGTTATTAAATCTGATTCTATTGCGGTTAAAATGAATGATGTTCCTGATTCATTAAAAGGAAAAGTAAAAGGAGGTGGATCATTGACCGCTTTACCAATTATTGAAACACAGGCAGGTGATGTAGCCGCTTATATTCCAACCAACGTAATTTCAATTACAGATGGTCAAATATTTTTAGATGGAGATCTATTCAACTCCGGTGTGCGTCCGGCAATTAATGTTGGTATTTCTGTATCACGTGTAGGTGGAAATGCACAAATAAAATCAATGAAAAAAGTAGCGGGTACATTAAAATTGGATCAAGCCCAATATCGTGAATTGGAGGCATTTGCTAAATTTGGTTCAGATCTGGATGCAGCAACTTTAAATGTAATTGAAAAAGGTAAACGAAATGTTGAGATATTAAAACAAGCTCAAAATGATCCTTTCCCAGTTGAAGATCAAGTTGCAATGATATATGCGGGCTCAAAGAACCTTTTAAAAAATGTTCCTGTTCACAGAGTGAAAGAATTTGAAGTAGATTATTTAGAGTTCTTAAAAGCTAAACACAATGATGTTTTACAAACTTTAAAATCAGGCAAATTGAATGATGAAGTTTTAGCAACTTTAGAAGATGTTGCAAAAGAAATATCTACTAAATACAATTAAAATCCTGAATTCATAATTCTGAATTCTGAATTAATAAGTATGGCAAATTTAAAAGAAATACGTAACAGAATTGCATCTATCGGTTCAACGATGAAGATCACCAGTGCTATGAAAATGGTGTCTGCTGCAAAGTTGAAAAAAGCACAGGATGCTATTGTACAAATGCGCCCATATGCCAATAAATTAACTGAACTGTTGCAAAATTTAAGTGCTACTTTAGATAGTGATGATGGTGGTGAATATACTGATCAAAGAAAAGTTAACAAAGTTCTAATTGTTGCAATAACATCCAATCGTGGTTTATGTGGAGCTTTCAACTCCTCTGTCATCAAAGATGTTAAAAGGATCGCTAGTTCAACATATGAGGGTAAGGAATTATCCGTTCTAACTATTGGTAAAAAAGCTAATGACCTATTAAGTAAAGAATATAATATCTATAAGAATGAAAGTGATATTTTTGACGATCTTAGCTTTGAAAATGTAGCTCGTATCGCAGAGGATTTAATGCTGCAGTTCACTAATGGCTCTTTTGATAAAATAGTTTTTATATATAATCAATTTAAAAATGCTGCAAATCAAATTCTCACAGAAGAGCAGTTTTTACCAATATTACCTCCGGATTCTGATTATGAATCAAATGCTGATTATATTTTTGAACCTTCCAAAGAAAAAATTGTAAAAGGACTGATTCCTAAATCATTAAAAACGCAATTATTCAAAGCAATAAGAGATTCGTTCGCTTCAGAGCATGGTGCCCGTATGACTGCCATGCATAAGGCTACTGATAATGCCACAGAATTACGTGACGAATTATTGTTAAAATACAATAAAGCTCGTCAGGCGGCTATTACCGGTGAAATTCTCGAGATTGTTGGAGGTGCTGAGGCATTGAAAGGATAACAATTTAGACATAAAACATATAAATAAAAAACTCCATCCGCCTATTGACGGATGGAGTTTTTATATATTACAAGGTCATTTTCTAAAATAGGGCTCCCTTAATAAAATAGTGCTAAGACATTAATTTTTTCCATGCACTTTCAGGATCTATCAGTCCAATACCGGGAATATCGTTGTTTATAAGCTTACCATTTATAGTTTCTATACCTTTATATGGATTATTTGTTACACCAAGGTTTCCATCCAGATCAATCCAATCTGCCAGAGAAGCCAAATGAAAAGCTGCAGAAATTAAGCATGAAGTTTCAGACATACATCCAAGCATTACTTTTAAACCTTTCTTTTTTGCGAGCTTCGCCATTTTTAATCCTTCATTTAATCCGGTTGATTTCACCAGTTTAATATTAATTCCATGGTAAAAATTGTCTGCCCTTTCCACATCCTTTAATCTTTGAATACCTTCATCTCCAACAATTGGCAATGGGCTTTTAGATTTTAACCATGCCATTTCTTCTTCCATGGCAACCGGCATTGGCTGTTCTATAAAAATAACTCCCTTTTCTTTAAGCCAATAAATATTTTCCAGAGCTTGTGATTTATCTTTCCAACCTTGATTAGCGTCTATATAAAGTGCCTGATCAGAAACTTCTCTAATGGCATTTACTATTTCTTTATCCCTTTCTGAACCAAGTTTTAACTTCAAAAATTGGAACTCCTTAGCTTCTAGCGCTCGCTCTTTAATAATATCCGGACTATCAATTCCAATAGTTTTAGAAGTACCAACTGATGACACTCCAGGTAAATTAAATAATTTATAACAAGGTTTCCCTGATAGTTTACCCGCAATATCATGTAATGCAATATCAATGGAAGCTTTTGCAGCTGTATTTCCCGGCTCAATACTATCTATATAGTTCATTATCCCATCAATATCAAACGGATCTTTAAAACCTGAAAGATCGACTTTTGACAAAAATTTAATTGCTGACTCATGAGATTCCCCATATAGCGGAGGCATCGAAGCTTCACCATACCCTACAACCTCATCAAAACGGATAGCTGTCAATAATAATGGTGTTGAATTTCTTGAACCCCTTGCTATTCTGAAAACATATTTCATGTTTAGATCATAGGGTAGATATTTTATTTGAAACATCATGATCTGTATTTTTAAGGTTTGTGGTTAGAAAAAAATCAATTACAAATATATCTTATTATTCCGAAAAATAATTAATGAAAATAAGGAATAAATGATCTAAACAATACAATCTTTCTATTTACAAGGACAATAACCATCTTTCATTTTTTTTAATTGCCAATACCATTTTAGGACAGTGTAATTCAACAAAATTTTTGTCGACAATTGATGAGGGATTATCCTATAATGCATGAAATAAATAAAGACTTACTCCTTTTAAAATTATTTTGGGATCTTTATAAAAGAACCGAAAAACACGGCATTCATAAATAATTTATTGGTACCATACCATGCTCCCCGGAAATTAGGATTATCTGCAAACAATACAACTCTCCCTTTTCCAATTTTACTAACGATTATAGATGCGGACCTACTCATTAATTCCAAATTTTCCTCAGTAATATAACCATCAATATGAGGCTTATCAGCATATTTTGCTACTGTTGCATATTTATTCTTACTAGGTAATATCCAAACTCTATTATTTTTATAGACAGGAACCTTTTTATTTTGATAACCAAAACCAATCGGATGGGTAATATCCAGAACAACTTCAAAAATTGCTCCACCAATGTTTTGCTTACCAATATTACCCCTGGAATCACTATAATCTAATCTTTCAACCTGAGTTGAAGAGTCTTTACTTTTAGCAACAAGTCTTTCATCAACTATTTTGTTTTTAACAGCCCATGAACTTGCCTTAGCTGTAGTAATTAAAGTATTTCCATTGGACACCCATGTTTTTATTCTTTCCCGATTTTTTTTATCTAGTTGTTTATAATTACCGGACACCATTATGATAACATTGTATCTGCTAAGGTCAACTTTATAGAAATTTCTTTCCGGCACTTTTGCAATTGGCATTTGCATACGTTTTTCAAATAAATGCCAAACCTCACCCGCTTCATAAGAAGAGACTCCTCCTTCAACCAACATCATAACTGAGGGTTTGTTTAAAGTTACAATACTTCTACTACCTAATCCATTCCCTTTGGATGTAGAACCTGTATTTACCCCATATGCCTGTAGACTATATTTTTTGCTTGCAGAAGTTATAAAAGTATAAAGAGAATCTTTTGACATATTTTGAACGCCAACAGAGACAATCAATGCTCCTCTATTAAAATTAACTTCTTTACCATTCGCAATAATAGAAAATGGTTTGGTTGATGTTTTGACTACCACACCTTTTTTTTGTAATTGATACAACAAAGCAGGTGCATAATAATCATCATATGGAATTATATATGCATAATCACTATGGGATACTTCCTCAATTTCAATTTTGTTGGTTTCTTTGGTTATTGCCGTTGTTATCTTAGGTGTTTTATCAAGCTTATTGTACTTCATATTATAAAAATTCACTAATGACCAGGCAGAAGTATCATAAAAAACACTATCTCTGTACTTGCTGTAGGTTTCAAACAGCGATTGCACCATATAATATTGCTTTTGATTTGTCGGTACTACATAAGAACTCTCCGGTCTAAATGATTTGTTATTAATATTTAGATCATTCTCCAGTGGGTAAACTTCTATTTCGTGCTTTAAAAGCACCTCCAAAAAAGCCTTATTTCTGTTCTTGTCATGATCATCTCCAAATACATATCCTTTGATCTTACTTTTCGCTGCTTTCTCCTTGGCATTATGAAAAAACCTATTTTGATAGTTGTACAGTAATTCTTTGTTCTTGATGGCTGCTTTTATGGTAGCAAAACTAGATACAAATTGATTTCTAATTGTAAATGGAAAGGTAATGTTACCTGTAGAGGTTTCTTGTAAATGACCTCTTGAACTTGCCTGCTCAAATAGTAAGGCCAACGAGCCTTGTAGATCCATATAGGTTGAACCATAGCCCGGGTATGTCGAATCATAAACTTCATCAGTAAAATATAAAGAACCTATCGCATCCAGGTCTTCTGCAAATTGTTCGGCAAACACCTTATTCAAAACCGAACGGTTTTCTGTAGGAGTAACCGGGTTTAACGATCCTGATTTATTCTTAGGTTCAAAAAAGTATGTACTACTTGTTCCCATTTCATGAAAATCTGTTACTACATTTGGATACCATTCATGATACCATTTTAATCTTGCGATACTTTCGGGTTGGATACCTAAGAGCAGATCTCTATTTAGATCAAACCAATAGTGATTGGTTCTTCCTCTAGGCCATCCTTCGTTGTGTTCAATATCATATTTATCGCCTATCAAAGGATCACCTCTAAAAGTATTTGCCCAATTGGTATGCCTATCCCTTCCATCAGGATTAATGGTTGGATCTAAAAAAATAATAGCCTGATTCAAATAATCGTTTACTTTCTGACTTTCTGAAGCGATCAAAGTATATGCTGTTAACATGGCAGCCTCAGTACTTGAAGCCTCATTTCCATGTACTCCATACGCCAAATTGATAAAGATCGGTAAATTAGAAAAATCAGTGATATTAGTATCTTCATCAACTACTTGCAAATGCTTTTTCTTGATTGCGTCTAAATTTTGAAGGTTTTCTTGAGATGCAATGGTTAGCATGATCAATTTTCGGTTTTCATTGGTCAAACCATACACATTTATAGATGCCTTGTCAGATAGTTCGGCTAGTTTAAACATGTATGCTACCACCATATCATGTCTGGTATGATAATCACCAATAGAATAACCAAGGAACTCTTCAGGGCTGGGAATTTTCTCATTAAACGGCTCATATTCTTTAAAATAATAATCTTGTGCATATATTGAGTATTGCATAAAAACCAATAATAAGAAGACAAATAATTTATATTTATTTTTCATTATTCAAAATTTTCTTAAAAATAAGCATCTTTTTTAAAATTAACTTCGTTAGTTTTCGTAAAAACAGTAATTTGCTATTATTAAAATTGAATCCATACATAAATTTAAAATACTGTTTCAGAAATCATTAAACTTTATACCTATTATCATTTCTTATGAAAGTCCTTTTTCTTGATACCAACCATCCTCTCCTGATTGAAGGTTTAATAAAGTTAGGCTTAAGCTGTGATGAGGATTATACCTCCTCGAAAGAGAAAGTTGAAGATAAAATGCATTTATATAATGGCATTGTGATACGTAGCAGATTTAAGATCGATAAGCAATTTATCGATAAAGCCACCAATTTAAAATTTATTGCACGGGTAGGTGCAGGTTTGGAAAGTATTGACACGATTTATGCTAAAGAAAAAAATATTCATCTTATTGCAGCCCCCGAAGGAAACAGGAATGCGGTTGGAGAACATGCTCTGGCAATGATCTTGGCAATGTTTAATCATCTTAAAAAAGCAGATGATGAAATTAGAAGCGGCCAATGGTTGCGTGAAGAGAATCGTGGTGAGGAATTAGAAGGAAAGACCATTGGAATTATTGGATATGGCAATATGGGCAAAGCCTTTGCGAAAAAATTGAAAGGTTTTGATACGGAAGTTATTTTTTATGATATCAAAAATAACATTGGTGATGAAAACGCCAAACAAGTAAGTTTAGATGAACTATTTGTCAAAACCGATGTTTTGAGTTTACACACTCCACAAACCGAATTAACTAATAAAATGGTTGATGAAAAATTTATTTCAAAATTTAGAAAATCTTTTTACTTGATTAATACCGCCAGAGGATCGGCAGTAGTAACAGATGATCTGATCAAGTCCCTAAAAAATAATAAAATACTTGGAGCTTGTCTTGACGTTTTAGAATATGAAAAGTCATCTTTTGAGAACTTTTTTAACGATAACAATTTACCGGAATCTTTTCAATACCTGATCCGGTCAGATAAAGTTTTGATGAGTCCACATGTAGCCGGATGGACCATAGAAAGTAACAAAAAATTAGCAAAGACCATTGTTGATAAAGTTAAATTACTTTTTCCTTAATTTTTAATTTCCGATTGATTCATTTGCTAACAAAAAATCCAAAGGTAAAGCATATCCCATTCTTTGACTTCCCAGATCGCCATCAAATCTAACTTTCCCAGGCGGGAAATGATTTCCAAATTTATCGATATAAAACTCACCTGTCAAACAATCAAAAGATGATCTTTTTTCATGATCGAAAACTATATTTAACTTATTCTTTAGAATTATCTTAACGTTATTGGTCCCATCGATTGGATTCACAGAAATATATTTTCTAGAGTTTACAGGATCATCTTCAAAGTAAAGCTGATACTTCTCTTTTTTTAAATTTTCACTTGCCAAGGCTCGCATAAAATGAAGCGTTGAACCGAGATAGACATCTTTTCTTTTATTACGCGTTATCTCAGTTGGTTCTTCTTCTAATGATCTATAAAAATTATTCCCCATATAATAAACGTATTGCATATTTAATCGCTTTTTATTCTTACTTATATGGTTATATTTTACTTCAAAATGACTTAATTCAGCGGTGATGAGATATTTTAAATTATAATTTGCAATTAAAATTGGAACATTGGATTTTACCGTTATTAATTTACTCTTAATATTATATCTTAAGATAATATCATCTTCATTTAAAATATCACATGATACACCATTGGTTGATTCTCCCAAAAAATGCTTTCTAAATTCTTTTAATTTAATCTCTCTGGACAAACCATCATCTGAAGCTAAGATTACCTCATTTAGAACACTGGTTGATTCTTTTAAATATATTTTAAGTTTCTCCGTTGTTGAGAATTTTTTCAGAATAACTTTCTCATAACCTAAGAATGATATTATCAAGGGAGTCTTAATATCTTTATGAAACTTGAGAACAAATTCCCCTTTTGAATTTGTTATGGTACCATATGTGGTATTGTCAAAATATATAGAAGTTCCCTCTAGAGGTTGATCGGAATCACTATCTAAAACTATACCAGAAATATTCTGTGACAGACAAATACTAAAAACGAATAAAAAAAATAAAGTCAATACATTTTTAGATATCAACATATATTACATTTTATAGATAAATTAAGGAAGTTAAAATTATAAAAAAAAGAATAAATCAATACAAATCAGTAAAACTGAGCATTGATTCTGTCAATGACCGTAGATGAATGGTTAGATTATTACAACAAAATTTAAATTGGCGAAAAATATTGTTAAAAAAGTAGAAAAGCTTTTAATCACACAAATTAATAAAAAAGTTCAGTAAATCGGTAGTGGTAATTATACCAACCAATTTATCAGAGTTCACCACCGGTAAAGAATGAAACTCTTTGCTGGCCAATAATTTCGAAACTTCTAATATAGTAGTATCAGGAGAAGCTGTTAAAGGTTTCTTTATCATCATATCCTTTATACTCAACATATTATAAACCGGAGTATCTTCTGTCCCTTCTTTGCTATATGCATCAATAAAACTTATGCGCTGTAAATCTGACAAACTCAATAAACCTATTAATTCATCACCATCAACTACAGGCATATGTCTTATATGATTGATTTTCATCCTTTTTTCGGCAGAATAAAGTGAATCTGTCAGGCTTAATGTAATAACTTCTTTGGACATTAAATTAGAAATAGGCTCATTTTTTTTCATGACACATCCTTTTAAAATTACTTGTATAAAGTAAGGATATTTTAGGGATAAAAAAAATGATATTGGTCAGTAATGACCTAATTTTTTATTGAAAGAATGAGCATATCGCATATTGGGTTAATTAGTTAATTTGACAATTTGAAATTTGGTTGATCTATCAATTCCTATAAACTGGCATGCTGGCCTGAGTGATTTACATGATCTGCATGAAAAAAAGAAAAAAAGTCTACTAAATTCAGGCTATTAAATTTTACTCACATTATTCTTCCACTACTTTTTTAACTCTTTGAACAGTATCCGATTTTGACAAGGTCAATCTAATTATACAGTCAGATTTTGCATGTAGATCATGAGGTATACTACCATCTAAAGCTAATATATCCCCTCGTTTTAAATGATGAATAGTCCCTTTCACCCCAAAATCGACCTCACCTTCAAAGATCTCTACAACTATTGGAAAAGGAGTTTGATGCTTTTTCATCAATTGATTGTCTCGCATAACTATACGAATTTCTTTTGTACTGTCCGTTTCAAACAAAACACTTATTGCGGGTTTACTTTCTTGGTATTCTATATTTTTCAATAAAGATGATGACTTCATAATTTCTTTTTTTTGATATTTTAAAAATACGTAAACTTTTATAAAACTTAGGTTACAAATTCAATTAAAATCCAATATTAAGATCCAGACGAATTCTGTTTCCTGTCTCTTTTGCTACTCCATATGGTATCAATTGATCCACCATGAAATATCGCATAATGATCGTAAACTTTTTACCAATGGCATAACCGGCCATTAATTCAGCACCTTTAAAATTGGTTAATCTTCCATCGGGAGATCCTTGTGACGAATAATCCCATCGAGCCCAATCATTTTGTGCTAAATAATCAACCGCTGCAAATCTTTCCAAATATGTATAACAAACCTGTACTGTAAAATCATTTTTATCGCTCAACTTTCCCAATGACAAGCTGGTTACTATTCCTTTTGTTTGATCTGATAGCTCTATAGGTACGGACTTATTTTTTTGCAAATCTTCTATATTTTGATAAAGGTCAACACTAAAGGTAATTTTAGGTTTTTCAAAAACTAACAAGTTCATACCCAAGTGAAAAATTCTATAATTCAAAGTATATGTCTCATTACCATCTGGAATATTTGGCATCTTGTTAAAATAATAATAGGAAGGAAATATTCTTATTCGGTTTTTCCAATGGGTGGTTAATATTTGAGCTCCTTGAAAATAAACATCCTTGTTAAAAGATGAACCATATGATCTAAAAATAAAATGCCCGGTGCTAAATTTTAGAGTCTGTATAAATCCAGAGTCAAATCTAAACATCGCACTTGCAAAAATTCCATCTGGATATATATTATCACTCCAAAATAATTCATTTTGTTTTTCAAAGGGATAAGTATTCTTACCGATCCATGTATCTAACCATTTGTATTGGGCTCTGAAAAATAATTTTTCAAAACCAATTGGCACGGTACTAAATTCACTAAACCCATCTCCAATAGTTAAATGCGGATCCTGTTGTTTTTCTCTATAGCCGGTTCTTAATCTAATTCCAAAAGATGCCCAATCGTTATATTGGTAATTCACTCCAAAACGTGCCCGATATCGTAATCGAGATCTATCTTCTCTGTAAGTCCCATCAGATTTCCGTGAATTCCAATCTTGTTCAACTCTAAACCTAAAATCACCATTGAAGGACAAGCTATTTTCTTTATCCTTTTCCTGTGCATTGGATAGATTAAAAATAAACAGAATAAGAAATATTTTATATTTAAATATACCGTGATAATTCATTTTGCTAAATAATTCATTAGTTAGCATTCGGTTTTAAAACTAGTTTATTAAATTCATTTATGAGATGATAATCGTCATATTGCAGTAATTAAATAAATTGTTTGACGTCAGCAAAAAGTAGACGGATTAGATATAGCCGATTTTTTTAATCAAGACAGAAGAAACTCAGTTAATGGTTCTTTCATATTCAATAGGCTAAAAGTTAAAAACTCGATTCTTAAACAATTGGTAACTACATTTGATCTAATTATCCCAAATAATTAAAAAACCGGTTGCAATACCGGTTGCAATTGGGTATCACCCAGTAATAAAATATGTATACTTTTTAATTAGCTGATATATAGTATTTTAAAAATTACAGCGGATCTTATTAAGATTAAAAACTAATGGATTCATGAGTCGGTTGCAACCGGTAAGAATATTTTATGGCGCATCTTTAATAAACACTATTGGAATGTTACTTTCTATAGTTTGACACTCAAATCTCAACTATATGGAATATTACTATTAAACTAATGTGACACAAAGTGTATCATAAACGTAATATACTTGTAACACAAATTGTAATATAAAGCAAAAGCCTGTTGCACAACAGGTTGATAAATTAGTAACTAGATGAATAATACAATATTAAAAAGTTTAAATTCAACTGCTTAAATATTTTTAGTCAGTTGTTGGCCGGTTGCTTAAATCCCAATCCTGTTAAATAAATATATTAATATTACATTTGTAATATGATTTATTCTACTATTTGTTCGTGTAATTATTTAATTAAATAATTTGATTTTACTATAATTCCAAATCGTATCATACTAACATGCTCATTATAGTTTGTCAAACTTTCAGCATAACCATTAAACCATTCTAGAACAAGGTATTGGTTGCTTTTTTTAAAGGGGTTATAAAGTATTTGTGTTTGGACGGCGCCTTTCCAATCCCAAGAAAGCCCTTTTCTTATTGTTACATCAAACATTAATCTTTTTGGTATAATCTGGTGAGTTATTTTTAGTTCACTAATTCCTATATATTCCATTAAATCTGGATTATCTTCTTTGTATAAAAAGGGAATCCATCCTTTTATATTAACTTCAGTATTACGTCCAATTTTAGTAATATAACTCAAAGAAATATTACTCCAAGATCTAGAGTATATACTGTCTCTACCATTAGATTCGTGCTCAATCATAAAAACAAGATAACCTTTTAGATCTTCCTTAATAATAGGTTTCCCTATACCAATACTTGGATTAAAATTAATTTCTTCAAAAGGACTTGAAGAACGATAAATGTCCCAAAAAGCTTTTTGCGTATAAGTAAAAAATAAATAAGAATTTTGTGAAAAGGATTTTCTGAATAATAATTGCTTAAAACTGACTTGGTATTTTACATCTGCATTATTTTTAGTTGGGGTTGTGTTTGTTGGCACACCAGTAATGAAATAATTATCCTTATAAATTGAGAAAGAAGGCATCTTATTTATTAAAGAGTCTTTAATATTCTCCTTTGTTAAGGTCTGGCATGTTAGACTATTTATAAATAAAAAAATAACTACAGTTGAAAATATTATGTTCAGTAAATATTGTTTGTCCATCTTTTATAATATTGTCGGATATTGTTTTAGAGATGTCAATTTACTTGTTAAGTAAGTTGGCTATTCCAATCCTAAAAACTGTACTAAATCGATTTAAGTATCGATTTAAATAATTTGCTTTCATTTTTAAAGTTCTAGAATTACTTTTAAATTGGAAAGTGTTTTAAATGGACCTTCCACAATAAATAGGTTAATAATCCAACTTGGCATATTGATACCAGGGTCACCCATATATTTATAAATAATTTTTATTCTATTGCTTTGTAATGGAATAAATTCCCAAGAACCAATAGATTTTTGTACACGAGTAAATCCCTTTTTAGGTGGTAAATAATTTGGTTTTCCAATTAAGGAAATTTTAGTGAAATTATCTGTTCTATTAATTTTCTGATAAATTGGAATATCTCTATTTTCTAAAGGCCAAGGCACTTCAAATTCCAGATATATATATTGCTCATTATGATTAATTTTCTTCAATGTTTTGGATACATTTGTATCTGACATCCATTTCGTATATCCTTCAACATCTTTAAACACATTTAAAAGGTTATCAATTGTAGTTTCAACTATAGTGATTGCTTTAAATTCGACCAAACCAGTTATGGTATTTGCTCTGGTATATATGATAATGTCATCTCTGTTTTTTTTAAGATTCCACTTATCATCTTGTGCAGTAACATTGCTTAAATTAGTAATAAGTATCACTAATAAAGGAATTAAATTGAAAGACCTAATCATCATTTGTTTTTTTATTCATAAACTCCTTTATACCTTCCTGAGTAGATTCTTCACCCAATTCAATAAGTTCTACAGCTTTGTAGAAATCAAACGTACCGCAGGCTTCTCTGGAAACTTCGATAAGTATATCGGGTGGATTAATTACAAGTGTTAGTCTTGAGATTTGCGCCAACATTAGTCTTGCCGTTGCTCCAATAAGGTCAAAATATCCCATATTTGCATTTTTATTTTCAGGAAACAGTTTGGATAGTTTCTCTTGAAAACCTCCTAGTTTACTATTAGTTAATTTTTCAAAATACAACCAATTTTGATTCATATCAACTATTTGTTTTTTATATGGAATTTGAGCATTTACGTTTACTGCAATAAGAATATCATCTTCCTGACGAAACACCCTGTTGACAGGAATAGGGTTAAGCACTCCTCCATCAACAAAGAGAGTGTCTCTTCTTAACAAAGGAGTAATTAACATGGGTATGGATATTGAAGCTCTTATTGCCTCAAATAAACTACCTTCAGTTATCACTACTTCTTTTTTAAGATAAAGGTCAGTTGCAACAGCAGTAAATTTAATTGGTAGATCTTCAATATTTTGGTCGGGAATGAATTTCTGAATCTCTTTTAATACTCTGTCAGCTTTAATTAACCCATTTGTACTAAAAGTGAAATCAACTAAATTAAATATATCTATTTTACTCAATGAACGCAACCATGTTTCATACTCATTTAGTTTTCCAGCAGCGTAAATTCCGCCAACCAAAGATCCCATAGAAGTACCGGAAATGGAGCTTATTTCATAACCATGTTTAACAAGTTCATGAATTACACCAATATGAGCAATTCCACGAGCCCCTCCACTACCTAATACTAAAGCTACCTTCTGTTTCATGTTCTTTATTTTTAATTCTATTGAGATGTTTTACCAACTGTTAGTAAATAGTTTGCAACAGCTATTTTATATTGTATTTTTGCGTCTATAAAAGCATCTATAGCCTGTTGAGCTATAGCTCTTGCTTCCAGTAAATCTGATGTGCTAGTAATACCAGCATCAAAAGTGTCTTCTAATTCTTTTTGATATTCTAATGATTGTTTTAAAGATGTATCTGCAATATGAATTTGCTTATAGCTTATATTTAAATCTTTGTAAGCTTTTGACATTTGCAATTGCAACAGCTCAGATTTTTCATCCAAATTATTTTGTGCTATTTTTATTTTAATTTCATGCTCTTGAAGTTTATATGATCCTCCCCACCAATCAGAGATTGGAATTGATAAGCTTGCAAATGCTAAACCATAAGTGTTATCTTGCTCAAATGCATCTAAATACATACCTCCAACTCCAATTGCTAATTGTGGTAGATATTCACCTCTGGCCATTTTCTTTTGTAAGACTTCAGCATCAATGGCTTTGTTTAACATTTTATATTCTTGGCGGTTTGGTAAAGCTATATTAGTTTCTTCAAAATAATTTTCTGGAGGGAGTAAGGAAATAATTGAGTCTTGAACATTAATAGTTTCATTGTAAACTATGCCAATATGTTGACAAAGCACCATTTTTAGCATTTCTTTTCCATTTTCAAGCTTTAATTTATTGGTTTCAATTTTGTTTAATTCTAATTTTACTTTTAATAAATCACTTTTATTAACCAATCCTGCATCATAAAAATCTTGAACTTCTTTTTTAAGTGTGTGTAATAATTTTTCATAACTCTCAAGAGTTAATTCTTTTTCTTTAAGTGCTACTAGCTTCCAATAATAGTCCTCCGTCATAGTTAAAACCTGATCTGTTGATAGATTGAGTTGGTACTGACTAATTTCCTCACCTATATTGGCTAGTTTGTTTCCATTTCTAATACGCCCTCCTGCATAAAGTGGTTGAGTAGCAGTTATTACTGCAGTATTGGCATAATCTAATGTCTGAATGCTTAGTGAAGGTACATATGCAAACTGGGTAGCATTAGCTATATTGGCAGGATTTCCATCATAAACAGGTAGATTCATTTCTGGTGTTTGAATATCCAGTAAATAATCTGTAGACTGTACCACAAATGCTGAAGCACTTACTTTTGGAAAGTAGTTAGTAAAAGCATTTTGTTTTACTTTTTCAGAAGTCTCTAGGTTTAATCTAGTCTCCTTAATACGTTTGTTATTTTCTAAAGCAAGTACTTTAGTAGAGTCTAGGGTTAAATTTTGTGCGACTAATGAAGATGTGAATAACACTAGTATTATATTTAAAAATACGTTTTTCATTCTAATAAATGTTTATTCTATTTCAGTTTTAATTTCTTTACTATTAGTAGTTTTCCAATATAACACAGGAAGTATTAATAAGGTTAAAATCATACCTGTGATTAAGCCAAAGAATATTACGGTACCTAAAGGCGCCCATAAAGAAGAATTACTTATAATCATAGGCGTTACACCAATAGCTGCTGCCATAGATGTAAGAAAAATTGGTCGCATTCTTCTTTTTCCTGCGGCCAGTGCTGCATCTTTAAAAGAAATACCTGTTTTTACCAATTGATGTGCGTAATCAACTAGAATAATACCATTTCTAACTGTAATACCCATTAACCCCATAATACCGATGAAGGAAGTAAAGCCAAATTGATATCCCATAAGATATAATCCTAAGCCTGCACCAAACAAACTTAAAAGCATTGTAGACATAATAAGCAAAGATCTTCTTATGGTGTGAAACTGAAACATTAGAATAAAGAAAATAAGAAGTACACTAACTGCCATTGACTTCCCCATTGGTATAAAATTTTCTAGAGAGGCTTCATAATCACCACCATATGCAATATTCAAATTTTCAGGTAATGATATTTTGCTAATATCTGGATTAACTTGTTTTAAAAATTTCGATGCTACAACACCTGTTTTTAAGTCAGCCATTACAGTTAAAGTTCTAACTCCATTTCTATTTACAATAGTACCCTCAGTAAAATCGGGAACTAATTTACCTATAGAACGTAATGGTAGTGATTCTAATGTTAATGGTGATGTAACATATTGATTATTCAAACCATCTATATTATTTTTAAGATAATCTTCTTTAGTTAGGATAACATCTATCGGATAATCATTTTCCCAGACTGTAGTTACTGGCAATCCATCTAATGAAACTAGCAATGAGGAGGCTACTAAAGATTTTGCATATCCTAATTTATTAGTTTTATCTTTATTTAACTTTACAGATATTCCTTGTCTTAGTTCATCCCAATCATCTCTAACCCAAGAAACATCATCTTCTTGTTTTAGTATTTTTTTTACTTTTTCAGCAACTTGTTTTAAATCTTTAATATTATTAGAAGCGATTCGTATTTCAATAGGTGATTTAAAGGTTTCCATAGCGAGTTGCTTCCATTTTACGTGAGCTTCAGGGAACAAGTCGTTATACTTATTATTGTATTCAGCAAGTACTTCAAGTGTGGCCTTATTAGATAGAGTATTAACTAATATTTGTCCATAATTTTTAGCGGGTAAATGAGGTGCATACAATGCATTAAATCTTGGAGAGCCATTACCTATAAAACTAGCTATATTAGTAACTCGAGAATCAGCTTGTAATATATTTTCTAAACTATCTATTACACTTTCTGTTTTTTCTATCGAATAACCTTCTGGTAAATAAACTTCAACAGAAAACTGTTTTCTGTCCATTTCTGGAAATAATTTTTGATCTATGTTTGCTAAAAACAGAATTCCAACAATAACAGATAAAACTCCTGCGAGTATAGTAAGTTTAGGATTTCTAAAAGTAAAATCTAACCCTTTGTTATATGTGTTTTGTAACCGGTCTAATACGCTTTTTCTTTTTTGATTTCCTTCTATATGCAACCCTTTTTTAATAAGTATATAGTTTATAAAGGGAACCAACAATATTGCTACAACCATTGAAACTGCCAATGCAATACTTATTGTAATAGGAAATGTTCCAACAAAATCACTTGCCATACCCTCAAGAAAAATCATTAAGGGTAAAAAGGACATTGATATTGCCAAAGTAGCTGAAAGTACAGGAATAAAGAGTTCATTTGCAGATTTCCAAGCTGCGTTCCAAGGTGTTTCTCCTTCGTCTAATTTTTCTAAATGATTATCAATTACTACGATAGCATTGTCAACAACCATCCCTAGAACAGTTATTAATGCTGCTAAGGTTACAATATGAAGTTGAATACCTACTAATTGCATTATGCCAATAGTTATTAAAATTGAGACAGGGATAGAAATAGCGGCGACTGTTGCTACTCTAAATGGTAGAAAAATTAAAATTACAAAAACAACAGCAATAATAGCAAACATAAATTCTACTAAAAAGTGTGAAATGGAATCATCTACAACTTCTGGTAAATTTGATATAATATTAATTTTTACATCTTCATCGATTCTACTTGAAAATTGTTCTAATATTTTATTTACATCTTCTCCAAAATGAACAATATTATTCCCTTTTTGCATTTCTAAAGACAATAACAATGCATTATTGCCATTGTTTCTAATATAATTGGTTGGTTTTTCATACCGTCTTTCAATAACGGCAATATCTTTTAATCGTATTATATTACCTTGAGGATCAGAATAGATTATTTGTTCTTCAATATCTTTTTCAGATTCATATTTTGGAGGTAAATGGATAGGGATCTCCAAATCTCCATTATCTAATGAACCTGAATAATTGAGTGCATTCTGTAATTGAAAGGATCCTAATATTACTGATGGTTTAACATTGAACTTGTTTAATTTTTCAGGCTTTATATAGATATAAATTTTTTCTTTTTGAACCCCAAACCTTTTAATTTTAGAAACAGAATTTAATTTTCTAACTTCTGATTCTAAGTCTTTTAATATGACTTCTAGTTCTCTGTAATTTTTCTCTTCAGATGACATTGTAATTAATAATGCAGAAGTGTCACCAAAATCATTACTACCAATTAATGCCAATACATCTTTTGGTAATTGTTGTGCTTTAAACTCATCCAATCCTAATCTGAGTTTTGACCAGAATTTATCAGCATTTTTAACATTATCATTAAGTTCTACATAAATAATCATCATCCCTTCTTTGGAATGTGAATAGGTTTTAGCTTTTTTCACTTCTTCGTAACCAAACAAGTAGTTTTCAACCTTTGTAGTGAGTTGTTCTTCAACTTCTTTAGAGGTATGACCAGGATATACTCCAACAACGATTCCTTGACGTACCGTGAATTCAGGAAATTCTCTTCTTGGCATATCTTTAAGCCCAAAAAAACCTAATACCATCATTACCGCAATTATAGATAGTATAATTTGGTAATGCTTCATCCCAGCTTCTATAAAATTTATATTTTTCATTTTAAAAAATTCATTAACTACTTTAGAAACAGTTGTTTATTAAAAAGTTACTTTTTGGTTGTCAGTTATTTTTTGCTTGCCTTCAACAATTATTAAGTCTCCTATAGAAATACCAGAAATTATTTCTATTTTATTATTGACAAAAGATCCTAATTGGACTTTCTTTATTGAAACAATTTTTGAGTTTGGATCTACAACAAACACATAATTATTTTCATCAATATCTTTAAGTATGCTTTGATAGGGGATGACTATAATATCTTTTTTGGGATTCATATTCATTGAAACATCACAAGCCATACCTGGCTTTATTGCACCGTTATTATTAGAAACAATAATTTTAACATCGTAAGTTTTAGAAACGATATTTGCTACTACTCCAATTTTATCTACTTTCCCTTTAAAAATTTCACTTCCTAATGCGGGTATAACAATATCTGCGGATAGATTTTTATTAAACCTATTGATTTCATTTTCTGGAACAGCAATTTTGACATATATATTATTAATAGAAACTAGGATTAAAACTGATTCTCCAGTTATTGCCGATTCACCAACTTCAATATTTCTCTTACCAATATATCCTTTTGAAGGTGCTTTAAGTATAGTGTTAGATAAATTTTGGTATGCAATTTTATTTGCTGATTTTGCTTGTTGCAATTTGGCTGTAATTTCTTGCCATTTAATCTCGGGCAAACTTCCTTTATCGTAAACTGTTTTTAATCTGTTAAATGCATCTTGCGCCTGTTTTTCTGTAGCAGTAGTACCTTCATAAGCAGTTCTATAAATACTTTCATTTAATTTAGCCAATATTTTTCCTTTATTCACAAAATCACCTTCATCAACATAAATACTGGTTATTGTTCCAGGTAACAAAAAACTTAAAGGTGTTGTAATAGTAGGTGTTATAGTACCATTATAAGTAAGTGAGTCGTCTAATCCATCTGCATTTACTTTTTTTACAATTACTTTAACCAATTTATTTTTGTGGTTTGTTTCGGGATTATTTTGTTTTCCTTTTGTTTGGCAACTATATAAAAATAATAGTAAAACTATTAATACTAAATATTTTATCATTACACTAGGTCTTTCTTTTTTAATCATGCTTAGTTTATATTTTATTATACTTTTATTAATTTTCATCCATTATCAGCTCAATTAATTCTTCGATGGTTTCAGTCTCATACATTTCTATATCTGCTGAAAAACCAAACTTATCTTCAAGTTTCATAATGAGATCTACGACACCAAGATCATCAAGTCCTAAACTTTCATATGAAGATGTTAGAACAATTTCAGATGTTTTCATATCTGTTAATTCACTTACTGTATTCATAATAATATTTACCATATGTACTATTTGTGTTTTATAGTCAGTTTTGTACAAAAAAATTAAGTTGATAGACCTTTAGTCAGTATCTGAATTAAGCCCTCAAAATATTGTGCATAATTTTTATACTTATTTTGTAAAAAGAATGGAGTTTCAAGTCCCTTTAAAACCATTAATAATACATCTACTAAAATATCAATGTCTTCAACTTTTGTAAATTCTTTTGTTTTAACCCCCTCTTGTATAATGGTTTTTAGATTTTCTTTTTCCCATTGATCAAATTCGGTTCTTAAATCATCAATAAAATCGAAATGCTCAAAGAAGTCAGCCTTTAAAGTCTCGTGGTAGTTTGCCGCATCATACAAAACCTCCATTCTTTTAACTAGATATTTTGACAACTTTTTAGATGCATTTGAATCCGTATCTTCTACAATGAGAGATAGATGACTTTTTAGGCTAGCTATTTCTTTGGAAACTACTTCTCTAAAAAGATCTTCCTTACTCGCAAAATGATAATATAGTGACCCTTTGGCCCTTCTTGCTATCTTAGCAATCTCGTCCATTGATGTTTTATGAAACCCAAATCGACTGAAGAGCCTATTTGCTACACTTAATATTTTATCTCTTGTATCTTCAATTGCCATAATGTAAGAATATGAACTATTCGACCTTAATCGTTTTTGAGTACAAAGAAATAGAATATAATTATAATGGCAATATAAATTAATCATTATTTTAACCAGGAAGTTCCTACAACTATATAAAATGCCCAATCTTCAGGCCCTCTGGCTATATCAACACCCATTTTTAATCCAAGGGCTCTGGCAATTAAATATCTTGCACCACCTCCGGCATTCCATACTAGTTCATCTGCTTTCAAGTTATCAATAGATTTATAAGCAGCACCTAAACCAGTAAAACCAAGTATACCCCAGCGTGATGTGATATTATACAACTGTTCTGTTTCTGCAAGTATTACCAGATCTCCTTGGTATCGAAGCATTGGTACACCTCTTAAAGAAACAAATGGTTTTGCATAAAATGGCGTGTCACCAGTTGCCAGTGAGGCTTCTAATCTTAAAGCAGGTATCCATTTTTCATTGACAGGAGCATATAAATGACTAAAGAAGATTGCTTTTCCCCAGTTTCTATCACTTCCTAAAAATTCTAGATTTTGATCATAACTTAAATGAACTCTTAACCCTTTTGTTGGAGAAAGGAAGTTATTTAGATTATCATATTCAGCAATTAAAGCAACTCCACTATTTATTAAATCAAATTCAATTGGATCTATAATTTCGTTATTATCAAACAAGGGAATAGTTATTTTTGTGAGTTGATATTTTATTCCCAAGAAAAAATCACTCTTTCCAATTCGAAAATTTGCTTGTTGAAGAAACAAAAATGCGTCCATACTAATATTGATCGGTCTGTTTCCAACTCCATAATAATCCATTGTTATTTCACCATAACCAGCTACACCTCTATATCGTATTCTATCTTCTTTCCAGAAACCAACATATCCTCCTCCCACAATCCATGTTCCGTTTGTTGTAATTCCCCCTGCTAAAGCTACTATGTCTGAAGGTTGTTTGGTGTCTTTTTTTGGAATAAAATATAATCCCCCTCCAATTGCTCCAAAACCAACAGCCGGTTCCGTAATGGGTATTACAATGGGAAGTACACCATGTTTTTTAGTTAAAAAATAACTTAAATCAATGGCATTATCAATGGTGTCTCTTAATAATTTAGGTTTTTCCTGAGAAAAAATACTTGAAAAACTTATTAGGAATATAATAAAGAATAATTTTTTCATTCTCATTCTTTTAAAAGTAAACTTCGATGCTTTTATCTTCTTATTTATATCAATAATATACTATTCGACTAATATTGTACATTAGTACAAAGAAAATAATATTTTTAGCACAAACAAAATTAATTTTTCAAATAGTAAGAAATCACCATAAATGAATTGGAGAGTGGATAAAAACAAAAGTAAATTAATTACTAGAAGTAATTAAAATTGATAAAATAATACTTTTTTACTTGAGTGTAAATATGATATTGGTAGTAGGAATTTTTAAGCACCCTCAAATTCTAAATAATCTGATAATGAATTACGTGCGAAAGCCGATAATTGTTTCGTTTTCGTTAATACAGAATTATTAAATTTTGTGAACTTTTCAATATCACTAATTATTATATCTAAATAATTATCTTCTGGCACTATCTTATAAATCAAACATAATTTTCTTTGCATATTTTTCATTTAAGTGTTAGACTTCCATTTTTTATAAATTACATTTAGATTTTTGATATCTATATAAATTTACACTTTTATTTTTAATTATTTTCAAATATTTTATTAAGAATTAAATAAATTCCATTAAATAAAATATTTAATTTTAAAAACATTTCTTAATTAGTTTTAGATTGTATTTAACTATATTCTTAAGTTTATTAAAATATAATTATTTAGTCTTACAATGGTGAAATATTTTGAAAATAATACTAAGAATAGATTTGATTCTCCTTCATTCATACATGTAGGGATATTATCTAAAATTAACCCCTTCTACACCAAATTTTTTTCTGCTTCTTATTACTCCTTTTTGGATTAATTTTAAACTTTTAAGGGGTAAATAGAGCTAAGAAAATTGAAGCTATTACAAATATTGTTGCCATAAAGGTTGCCACAAAAAATTCGTAACTAACAGTTATTCTGTTAATTACGATAATATTTAGTGACCCCGACAGGATTCAAACCTGTAACCCTCAGAGCCGAAATCTGATGCGCTATTCAGTTGCGCCACGGGGCCTATGTCATTTCCGCGTAGGCGGAAATCTTATTATTTCTTTAACTAAGATAGCAGTTCTTTCACCACCATAGAAATAGCCTTTCCATCCGCTTTACCACCAAGCTGTTTTGATGCTATACCCATCACCTTACCCATATCTTTCATAGAACTTGCGCCAGTTTGGTTAACTATTTTACCAATCTCTTCCTTCAATTCAACCTCACTCATCTGAACCGGTAAAAATTGCTCTAAAACTTTGGCCTGCGCTTTTTCCGGATCTGCAAGATCACTTCTCCCCTGCTCATCAAAAATTGCTGCACTATCCTTGCGTTGTTTTACTAATTTTTGTACAATTTTAATTTCATCTGCTTCACTTAATTCTACATTTCCACCACTCGTATTCGCTAATAAAAAAGCAGATTTAAGAGCTCTTAAAGATTCTAAGGCAACTTTATCTTTTGATTTCATAGCCGCTTTCATCTGATCCATTACTTGATTTTGTACACTCATATTTCAAAATTTTTCGGCCACAAATATAATAAAAAGTTCAGGGTTTTCAGCTATTAAAATTTTATTTCTCTTTACTCATTACCTCATTTACCATATCAAAAACTAAAACACTTTCAAAACCTCTTCTTAATAAAAAATCAATAATTTTTCTTCTTTTTTTGAAAGTATCATTTTCGTTAATCGAATCATTTTTTTTAACTATGATTTCCAATAAAGTGTCCATATATTCTTTCTGATCAATTTCCAATAAGGCTTTTTCAATATTATACTTTGATATTTCTCTTAATTTTAATTCTCTGATAATTCTTTGCTTACCCCATTTTTTAATCTTGAATTTTCCTCTTGTATAACTTCTGGCAAAACGTTCTTCATTTAAGAAATTATGTTCTATCAAATGCAATATGATTACTTCATTTGCTTCTTTAATCATACCCAATTCAAACAACTTTTGAGCTATTTCTTTATGACACCTGTCCTGATAAATACAATAACTTTCTAATTTACGCTTTGCTTCTTCAACAGTATATGTTAACTTTTTATTTTGCATGTTATAAATAAAATATCAAAAGTACATCAATCCAAAAGTACTCGCAACATATATTTTTTCAAAACCTAAACCTACCTATAATGTTGAAGATCTGCTTTTATATTTTTGCTTTTTTTTATTCCATTAATTTATTCTCTCAAACGACCATTGCAACACAAAACTTTGATGAAATGAGCCCTGAATGGGGTTTTACAAATAATATTCCTTTTTTTGACAATAATGCTGATGGCTTCTTCGGTATTCATGATGGCGATAATGATAGTGATCCGAACGACACTGGTATTGCCACAGGTGTTAATGCCTTAAATCTTCTTTATTTAGAAAATGATTTTTTATTTATTAATGATTTAAATGATGAAGGAGATAACGGTACGAACAATGAAGCTACCTTAACCTTTAGCACTTTCAATATAAGTACTTTCACCAATGTTTTTCTGTCATTTGACTATGAAATAGTTGGATTCGATTCAGCGGATTATATTCAATATGAAATTATCGAAGATGGACTAAGTACAATGATAATAAACTTACCAAAAAATGATTCAGGAACAATTAGCGTTCCCATACAGAATAAAAGTCAATTTGTATCCTTAAACCTGATTATCAAGCAAAATGGAGCAGACGATTATGCCGGAATCGACAATATTAAATTACAAGGTGAAGATATAATACCCTGCTCAGAATTGATGATATCAGAATATGTTGAAGGAACTTCAAGTACTGATCACAGAAACAACTTTATTGAAATTTACAATCCCAGCAATATAACTGTAGATCTCCATAATTACGCACTTGTTAAATATACCGGCAGCAATTTAAATACTTCCGGTACAATATATCTTACCGGTGCTATTCCTGCCTACAGGACTTATTTAATTGAAGATGCTAATGAAAATATAGGGATCGACGCCGATCTAAGCTCCGGTAGCTCTGTGATGGATTATACAGGTGATGACAAAATTGCTTTGATAAATTCAGGCGTTATCATAGATATATTAGGGGTCATTGGCGAGATTGAAAATTTCGCAAAAGACATTACCTTACGTCGGAAAAGTGATATCCAAAGCCCAAATAATCAATTTGACTCCAGCGAATGGGATAGTTATTCTTTGGAAGATGTAACTAACTTAAACTCCCATGTTTCTACTTGTAATGGAATTATTCCTGAAATTCAAATTTACGGGAATTCAAACGAAATAACTGATGGAAGTACAAAATCCAATACAGTAAATAACACCTTCTTTGGCGGTGTTGAAACTACTTCTGATGTGACATTGACAAATTCCTTTATGATAAAAAATACAGGGTCTGATATCCTTGAAATTAACAATATTGATATCATCGGACTTCATGCTT
>Ga0209013_10000246_pt1 | contig 46539 bp, 36 predicted proteins | sample Cruoilmetagenom2_FD_187291 | JGI IMG/M metagenome (GOLD analysis project Ga0209013, IMG submission 187291) | Oil polluted marine microbial communities from Coal Oil Point, Santa Barbara, California, USA - Sample 2 (SPAdes) (version 2) | ecosystem: Environmental > Aquatic > Marine > Oil seeps ...
TACTGATGCCTCCAGAGAGATTGTTTTATCTCTCTGGAGGCATTTTACTTTTTAACAGATAAAATTCATTACCTTAATAAAGGAAATAAAATTGAAGTTTACAAGAAAAGTGCAACATCATGGCAAAATAATTTGAATAATGGTTTAAACTATTCGATTGTTGATTTATCATTGAATGGAGGTTTAGGTGCTGTTACCGTAAAAAATTCCACTTTGTTTTCTAATAAAGTTTGTGAGAAAATTACAGCTGTTAAACATGCTAATGGCACCGATTTTTGGATCTTAATGCATCGATGGAAAAGCCGGGATTTTCATGCTTATTTATATAGTGCTACAGGCATTTCGGCACCGGTAATAACAACGGTTGGCTCTAATCTTAGTACTAATTTAGATGCGGTTGGATATATGAAAACATCACCTAATGGAAATAAGCTTGCTGTTGCAATATATGATCAGGATAGAGTTGAACTTTTTGATTTTAATAATTCTAGTGGAGCTGTAGCTAATCCAATTCAGCTTAATAATCATAAAACACCCTATGGTGTTGAATTCTCACCTTCAGGAAACTTGCTGTATGTTAGCCTTTTTGAGGATGGAGAGGTTCTTCAGTTCGATATAACATCAAATGTTCAAAATACAATAAACTCATCGGCATTGGTTATTGGAAGTGGTTCGTGGCGATATGGTGCTTTGCAATTGGCTCCTGATACGAAAATATATTTGGCTAAAATGAATACTACATTAAGTGCTGGGAGTGCTAATTTGGATGTTATTAATAGTCCTGATGTAAATGGTTTAGGCTGTAATTTTGTTGCAGATTCAAAGAATCTTGGAGGAAAGACTTGCCAGCTAGGATTGCCTAATTTCGTAACAAGCCTTTTTAATGTGAAATTTGCATACCAATTCGATTGTGAAGGAGACAATACGGAATTTACAATTACTTCAGATCTTACTGATATTGCAGATGCCACTTGGGATTTTGGTGATGGTAATACACTAATTAGTAATACCAGTCCTTTTACTGTAAACCACGTTTTTACATTAGCAGGAACTTATAGTGTGAATCTAAGTGTGAATTTGATTTCAGGTGGAACTGATAATGTAACTCAGGATGTTACTATACGAGCTTTGCCTGCTGCGAATGATCAAACTCCCGCAGTATGGGAAGATGTTCAGGGATCAGGTCAAACCACAGGTATTGACCTCACATTACTGGAATCTGCGGTTAATGGGGGCGGAGGAATTACTTATATCTGGTACTCTGATGCTGCTCTTAGCATATTAGTTCCTGATCCAGCGAATGTTACAGTAACTAATGGAGAGAAATTTTGGGTTGTGGTTGATGATGGTGTTTGCTCAAATATTGCAGTTGTCACATATACCGTGAATTCTTTGCCAAAAGCAGTAGATCAGAACCCTGTGATTTGTGAAGACAATTACAATACGGGTATTGCTTCTAATATTGACCTTACCCTATTAGAGCCGGCAATTACTAATAATAATGGATTTTCGGTTGTTTGGTATCATGATGTTAATTTAACACAGCCTGTTACTACACCTAACAATAGAATTGTGTCTGATGGTGAAATATTTTATGCCGAAGTGTCAACTGGTACTCAAACTAGCGTAGCTACGGTAACTTATACAGTAGAAAGTTTACCAGAAGGCAATGATGTAATAATCCAAATTTGGGAGGATAGCTTTGGAGTCGGTTATGCATCGGGTGTGGATCTTACATCATATGATGCAATGGTTAGTAGTACTGCGAGTATCGTTTGGTATCAAGATGCTGCACTAACTATTCCTATTGGAGATCCTACAAATATAACTGTAAATGATCAAGACGTATTTTATGCGTTAGTTGATAATGGAACTTGTAGTAATAGAGGAAGCGTTAGGTTTGAAGTAAGATCTTCGCCAATTGCCAATGATCTTAATCTAGAGGTTTGTGAGAATATTGCAGGGAGTGGAACAGCTTCCAATATTGATTTAACTCAGTTAGATGGTGCTGTAAATGGTGGAACTACAGCAGTTGTTAATTGGTATACTGATGCTTTATTTGCAATTCCCGTTATAAATCCAACTAATACAACAGTTAGTAATAATCAAATATTCTATGTTCTGGTTCAAAGTAATGGGGAATCCAATTCTGCAACAGTAAGCTATTCAGTACGGTCACTACCAATTGCTAACAGTCAGTCTGCTGTTGAGTTCGAAGATGTTGTGGGTTCTTTAATTGCTCAAGGGGTTGATTTAACAAGTTATAATAATTCTATTATGGGAGGTCAATCAAATTCACTTGTTTGGTATACTGATGCAGGAATGACCACACTAGTTCCTGACCCATCCAATCAGGATGTGTTAGACGGAGATATATATTACGCCTTAATTTCGGATGGCACTTGCGAAAATACTACAACCTTGTTTTTTACTGTAGTTAATACACCTGTTGCAAGAGATGTTTTTATAGAGAATTGTGAGGATGTTGAGGGGGCGGGAAGTGCCTTTGTTGATTTAACTTCATTAGAGAATCAAATTAATGAAGGGAATGGAGATTCTTTTACATGGTATTTTGATTGGCCGACAGAGCCGAATGGATTACCAGTAAATGTTATCGCCAATCCTAATAATGTATCAGCAATTAATGGCATTCGTTTTTTTGCAGCAATTACTGATGGAGTTAATACAAATGTTGCTATAGTAACCTATACAATTAATCCTTTACCTGTTGCCACGGATCAAACCCTGGATGTTTGGGAAGATAGTTTTGGATTAGGAGTAGCATCAGGTATTAATCTTTTAAATTATAACAATTCAATCACTCAAAATAGTGGAGCAAGTGTAATTTGGTATCAAGATGCATCCTTTACGTCTCTAGTAGTTACACCAGATAATGTTAGTGTTTCAACGGGAACTGTTTATTATGCCTTTGTAGATGATGGTAAATGCACTAATGATGGGAGTTTAACTTTTAATGTGAGGCCACTACCTGAAGCAAATAATTTGCAAATCAATTTATGCGAGGATAGTCAAGGTAGCGCATCAGTATCCGGATATGATTTATCTCAATTGGAACCAGCAGTAAATAATGATCCTGGCACAGTTAAGGATTGGTTTTATGACATAGGTTTAAGTCTTCCAATTGCAACTCCAACAAATGTTAGCGTTAATAACGGGGATAGTTTTTTTGTAAGAGTAAGTTTTGGTGGAGAGAATAATGTTGGGCGAATTGATTTTACAATTAATACACTTCCTGATGCTAAAGATTTTCAGGTAGTTCTTTGTGAGGATTTATATAATACAGGGAAAGTTAGTGGGGAAAGCTTAAAAGCACATGAAGCCGATATAACGAGTGTTTTAAATGGTAATGTTATTTGGTATTCAGATGCTTCTTATTCAATTCCTGTGGGAAATACGCAAAATGTGCAAGTTTCAGATGGAGTTCAATATTATGCAAGAGTGTGGAATGGGACATGCGAAAATTTCGCAATTTTATCCTACAAGATTACTGGATTGCCTCCTACTAATACTGTGACAGAAATGTTTTGTGAAGATAATTTTGGGCAAGCACAAACCGAAAATGTAGATTTAACGCAATATGATACTCGGGTAAGTGTAGATCCAATTGCAACTATTCAATGGTTTGAAGATGATCAGCACACTATTCCTGTTGTAAATCCTGGAAGTATAAATGTTAGTAACCAAAGTTCCTACTATGCATTGGTTACAAATAGTGATTTATGCGAAAATTCTGGACGATTAAATTTCTACGTCAACCCATTGCCTGAAGCTAATGATCTGATTCTTGATCTGTGCGAGGACGAATCCGGTAGTGGTTTGGTAGATAACTATAATATTGGTGACTTGGCTGCTCAGGTAACTAATACCCTAGCTACAAAAATATCATGGTATGAAGATGTTGACTTAATAAATGAGATTTTTAATTCAAATTCATACACTCCTGAAAATAATTTGACTATTTACACAAAGGTTGATGATGGTAATTGTTCAAATTCATCATCAATTAGCTTTATTGTTCATCCAAAGCCAGTCTTCGATTTAGGTGCTGACACTACTATTTTTTATACCGAAAGTAAAGTGCTTAATCCAGCAATTGATATTCAATTTTTACCTGGGAGCTATCTCTGGCAGGATGGGAGTGCTTCTTCTACATATACAGTTACAGAAGAAGGTTTGTACACATTGCAATTTACTGATTTGAACACATGTATAGGAATGGATTCTATAATGATCTACGTTGACCGTTACCGAATATTCGTTCCGAATGCTTTCACTCCAGATGGAGACGGTATAAATGACTTATTTGCTCCAGTGATAACAGGAGATATTATTGGGGAAGATATTGAAATGTATATTTATAATAGATGGGGGGAGATGATTTATCAATTTTCAGATCTGGGAAAAGGTTGGGATGGGACTTATAAAGGAAAAAATGCAAATACAGGTGTTTATGTTTGGGTGTTATTAATCAATGGAAATGCTAGACAGGACGGCACTGTTTCTTTAATCAGATAAAATGTTACGATGGAAACTCATCCATATAATCATATTTTTAATGTCCACATTCACAATGCAGGCACAGGATATTGAATTCTCTCAATTTTATGCAAATCGCTTGTATTTGAATCCTGCATTGGCAGGTTCCGATATGGTTCCAGTAGTTTCTTTTTCTTACAGGAATCAGTGGCCTACCAATCAAAGGCCTTTTGTTACCTATAGTGCATCCTACGATCAGTTTGTAGATATCGTAAATGGAGGAGTTGGTTTGCTAATTCTACAGGACAATCAAGGGCAAGGAGCAATTAAAACAACGATGGCTTCTGGGATATATTCCTATTCGATTGATATCAACAGAGATTTTTCTGTTAAAACCGGGTTAAAGGTAAGTTATATACAAAGAAAATTAGATTGGCAAGCGCTTGTCTTTTCTGATATGATTGATCCTCTCTACGGAGTGATTTACCCTAGTCGTGAAATTCAACCAAATAATTTGACCATGTCTTATTTAGATTTTTCTCTTGGATTAATCGCTAATTACAAGAATTACTATATAGGAGGAGTAATAGACCATATCTCTGAACCTGATCAGAGATTTAATCCCGATAATAGTCCTACCTTACTACCTAGGAAATACACGTTTCATGCAGGAGCTTCAATTCCTGTTGGATATTCCCGTGGATTAATGAATAGTGACTATATAATTTCACCGAATATTCTTTACCAAAAGCAAGATAACTTTGAGCAGATAAATTACGGTTTATACCTCTCTAGGAGTTATTGGGTACTTGGAGGATGGTTTCGACAAAATTTATCATTCGATTTCGATGCATTTATTCTTCTATTGGGTTATCAAACAGAGAATATCCGTATTGGATATTCCTATGATTATGTCGTTTCTAAACTAGTGAAAACAAATTCAGGTGCACACGAAATTAGCATTAGCTTTTTATTGGGAAAAGTAAGCTCTTCATGTACAGGTACTCATTACTTTAAAAGGAAACGACGAATTCGTGCAATTAAGTGTCCTAAATTTTAATGTATAAAAAAAGTATAGTAGTCAAAGAATTCGTTTTGTCTGTTTAACTTTATTTAACTGGTTAAATAAAGTTAAGACTTCTTAATAGAAGTCTATTGTAGTGTAAAAGTTTATGATTTTATAAATAGAAAGTTTATATTTATAAAGTATTGAACACTAATTTTGTGGTGAATAAATGTTGGGAATTTTGAAAAAAACAGCACTTCTCTTATTTGTTAATTTGGTTTTGATCAATTTAACACAGGTTAGTGCGCAAACTTCTAAATCAAAAAGTGATTCGTTAAGAACTCTCAAGTTACTTAAAAAGACATTTGATGCTGTAATTGAAGAAAACAAAAAAAGTGATTCTGGAGCACTTGAAATGGAAATTGACGGTCTTGTTGTTGATCAGACAATTACAAAAGTAGGTCGGGATTTTTACGATCTGTTTTTTTCAAGTTGGGAAGCGCCTAAAAACTCAAAAAATTATACCATTACTATTAAAGAAATGGTGTTGCCTGGATTAGCAACTCAAATCACAGTAATGGTTAATGATAACGAGGTTTTTAAGCAAAGAGTTCAACCTCGCTACGAAATTTTAGAGCAAATGTCTAATTACGCTAGTCAGCAAACGAAAAGATATTTGAATAATTATGAGAAAATGAAAGCTCAATTAGAAGAAGACGACCAACAAGGTACAGGAATATTTTAATCTTAAATTTCAAACCATGAAAATTATTAAAGCAATCTTCATATTGTCAATTTTAATTTTTTTAGGACAATTGAATGTGAGTGCACAAGATTTTGTTTATCAGCCAATCAATTCTTCTTTTGGTGGAAATCAGTATAATATGAACTGGTTATTGAATTCTGCTACTCAACAGAATAGAATTAAAGATCCGAATGCAGAAGATCAGCTTAAAACAGATCCATTAGATGATTTTCAAGATAATTTAAATCGTCAAATCTTAAATCAATTGTCGAGCCGTTTGGTTAATTCTATTTTTGGTGATGGAGGTAATATTGAGACTGGTTCTTATAATTTAGGAAATTATAAAGTTGATGTATTCGAAGATGGTGGTGGTGTAACGGTTAATGTGCAGGATATAACAACCGGTAATTTTACAAATGTTGTTATACCAAGTTATTAAAAAGAAAATGTTAACTATTAATACTCTCTATATGTTCAAACTTATACGCTATTGTCCCTTTTTTCTATTATTAATACTAATATTTCAGTCATGTGTACCATATTTTAGTCAACCATTAACGGAGCAAAGAGCCGAAATTGGTGCAGAAACACTAGGACGAAAAACTTTGGTTGGACTTCCAGAACCAAAAGAAAAAATTGTAGCAGCAGTTTACAAATTTAGAGATCAAACAGGTCAATATAAACCATCTACAACAGGAGCCAATTGGTCTACAGCAGTTACTCAGGGAACAACTTCTATTTTATTAAAGGCTATTGAGGAATCCGGATGGTTCATTCCGATCGAAAGAGAAGGTTTATCAAATCTTTTGAACGAGAGAAAAATAATTCGTTCTAGCCGAGCAAATTATGCTGGACAAAAAGATGGATCTCAATTGTTGCCACCATTATTGTTTGCAGGACTAGTACTGGAAGGAGGAGTGATTAGTTATGACGCAAATGTTCTTACAGGTGGAGCTGGATTAAAATATTTTGGAGCAGGGGCTTCAGGTCAATATAGACAAGATAGGGTGACTGTATATTTACGTGCTATATCAACTAGCAACGGTAGAATCCTTAAAACGGTGTATACATCAAAAATGATTCTTTCTCAGAAAATTGATGCTAGTATATTCCGATATGTGAAATTTAAAAGACTACTGGAAGCCGAGACGGGTTTTACTTATAATGAACCATCAGAAATGGCTGTTAAGGAGGCAATTGAAAAAGCTGTAGAATCTTTAATAATTGAGGGTGTAATAGAAGGTTTGTGGGATTTAAAAAATCCAGAAGATGTTAATTCTGATGTTGTGAAAAATTATGTTGCTGAAAAAGAAGATAATCAAGGTGCTGATTTTTTTGATCAGTTGCTTACTAAGCGTAGACATAAATTTGGATTAGGGTTTAATGCAGGTTCTTGGCTATTTATGGGTGATTATAGTAATCCGGAAATGAAATTTATGGGTGGAGTTTCAATGCTTTACGATACTCAATCTTTTTTACAACTTGGGATAAATTTGAGTCGAGGTGATTTTGCTACGACTCAATATCTTCAGAAAACATTTAATTCCATAGATTTTACTATGAAGTACCGGTTGTCCCCTTATAAAGATTGGACACCATATGTTTTAGGTGGTTTTGGTTTAGTTTCAGAGCAGAATAAATCAGCTTACACTTTTGATTTATCAAATTCAATTAATGCACAAGGTATTTATGGTGCTGGTGTGGAGTTTTTATTAAATGAAAAGTTTGGATTAAATTTTTCTATTTTAAATCATTATATATTTGATGATGGAGTTGATGGATTAAATAAAGGAAAGTATAATGATTATTTCTGGGAAGGTAAAATTGGATTGAATTTTTACTTTGATAAAATTTGGGATAGAAATAAGAATAAAAAGAAGAAGAATAAAAAGATAAGGAAAAAAGAGAAATAAGCTTGATCTCTATTAAATAAAATATTAACAAGTTATTAACAATGCCGGAAATTATTCCGGCATTTTTTATGAGGTATTAAAAGCTGAAAGAAATCTTTTATATCTATTGTGTTTACATGTGGTTTTGGTGTTTGTTTAATTATATTTAATAAATAATCAGTGGTTTGTATATTTCAATAATGTTAGTCAATATCTTCTAATGTTTCATCATTTAAAATGTAAAACTAATGTAATCTAACATTATATTTCCATATGATCTTTTTAAATTTAATCTGTATTCAAAACATAAATCAATAAATCGAAATTTATTTATAGTTGAATCTAGTAATTAAATTTTACTCAGGGAAACCTGATTTATTCACTTTAAACCTAAAAAATCAAACCATGAAAAAGAATTTATTTTTTCTTTTAGTTCTATTTTTAGCTAGTGCAACTTCGTTTGCCCAGTTGAATCAGTCTAGTGTCAATCAATTAGGACTTGATAATGATGCTACGGTATTACAAATTGGTGTCCTTAATATTAACGATATCTATCAGAATGGAACACTTAATGTCGCAAATGTAGATCAAAATGGCATTTTTAATGTTTCCTTATCAGAACAATTAGGAGAAGGTAATGAATATTACGCTACTCAAGCAGGAAGTAATTTTTCGAAAGCTTTTCAATTTGGATTAAATAACCTTGCCGTTGTTTATCAAGATGGTGCTAATACTTCTTTTATTACTCAATTTTTGGGTTCTGAAAATAGTGCTTATATAAATCAATTTGGTGTCAACTATTCTAGCATTAACCAATGGTTTAGTTATGGCGAAGTTGCTGACGTATTTCAAGCCGGTTGGCTTAATCAATCTAATATCTTTCAATTTGGAGGAATGTATGATATGGTAGAAGTTAGCCAAATTGGATTATTAAATTCTTCTAATGTGGAACAAATGTCGACTTTTGCTAATGGTGCATGGGTAAATCAATTTGGTTTTGCTAATAGCAGTTCAATATCTCAACGATACGGCGTTTATAATTATGCAACGGTTGATCAAAAAGGTAATTTTAATACTGCTAATGTATATCAGGTTTTTGGTGAGTCGAATAGTACCACACTTATGCAAAAGGGTAAATTTAATTATGCCTACTCCTATCAAGACGGAGGTTGGTTGAATAATATTTACGTAGATCAACACGGTAATTCAAATCATGCTTATGCAATGCAGTATGGCGGTTGGTTTAATACCGCAAGTATTGTTCAGCATGGAAAATATAATTATGGAATTACATATCAATATGGCGGTATCGAAAATCTAGCCTCAATTAATCAGCATGGCAAAGGTAATGTTGCGGAAGTTGATCAGATTTATGGTTCTTTAAATTGGGCACTAGTATCTCAACAAGGTCGTGGAAATACTGCATTTGTTGATCAGGAGAACGGATTTTACAATACAGCTGTTGTGAATCAGTTTGGACAATATAATGATGCAGAGGTGATTCAATTAGGTGGAGAATTTAATACTGCCCAGGTGGATCAGTTTGGTTCTGGAAATGGAGCACTTATTACACAGGTTGATGGTGCGTGGAATAGCGCTTATATCGGACAAGCAGGAATGGATAATGAAGCTGAAATTATGCAAGTAAATAATTACGGTAGTGTTGCTGAAGCTCTACAAGTTGGAGCTTATAATTACGCCTACATCGAGCAAACTAATACGGAGGCTAGTTATGCTGGTATTGGTCAGTTTGGATATGGTAATATGGCTGCTATAGCTCAGTATGAGGTGGATAATAGTTCTGCTTTAATTATTCAAAATGGTGATTTGAATTTAGCTGTGTCTGTACAAGCTTATGGAGAGAATAATGTAGCCAATACTTATCAGGATGGTGTACTTAACTCTTCCTATACAGAGCAAATCGGTAGTAATAATACTGTAGATGTATATCAGTATGGTTTAGGACATAACTCAGTTGTAACTCAGCATGGAAATGGAAATTCTGCTGTTGTCATTCAATCAAATTAATTTATTTCAAAACAAATTTCTTATTTCGATTTAATTGTTTTTGAATAAATCAAACCGCCAAATTTGCAATTTTATGTGATTTGGCGGTTTCTATATACTATAGTAAATCCTTGAGACTCAATATTTGTTTAATATTTCTTATTTTTTTTTAGACCCTATAAAAATTAGCTAAGCTGACGATAGGTTTAATCAACACATGATGTTCATTCATGTAAAAATCAAGGCTTTTGGTACTGCTTTTTCTTAATTTAGATAAAGAGTTCGAAACATGCAGGAGATTGCATTTTCGAGTCTTATCGGAGCTCTTAAACCTTTATTTAAATTTTATTTTTAATTCACTTTAAAACCTTAAAAAATTTTCAACCATGAAAAAATTATTATTTTTATTTGTGGCCGTCGTATTTGCAGCAAGTTCTGCTTTTGCGCAGGTAAACACATCCAATGTTAGTCAAACTGGTTATATGAATACCGATTTTGTAATGCAGGTCGGATTCTACAATAATAGTGATGTTAACCAGCTTGGAATCTTTAATATGGCTAATGTAGATCAGGATGGTTTGGCAAACTATTCAGTCATTAACCAATTTCTTGCAGGTAATTCTGCTGACGTTACACAGAAAGGTGTTTTTAACGGATCATTAATTAATCAACTTGGTTTGTTGAATTCTGCAACTGTTGACCAATGGGGACTTCTTAATATGTCTATGATTAGTCAATTAGGAGCATTTAATACTGCTGGTGTAACTCAAATGGGATTATTTAACTACTCTACTATTAGTCAGTATGGTTTCTTTAATACTGCTAATGCATGGCAAGCTGGTTTAGGAAACGGTTCTGCAATCACTCAGGGTTTATTTGGAAATACTGCTCTTGTTGGCCAATTAGGTGCTTTTAATCGAAGTAATGTATGGCAAATGGGTGCATTAAGTGGTGCATATGTTGGACAGCTTGGTCTAGGAAATTCGTCTACAGTTTCTCAATTCCTAACTTTGGGAGATATGGCTACTGTTTTACAAGTTGGTGAAAAAAATCGCGCAAATGTAACTCAAAGTTTTGGAGTTGCTAATACTGCAACAGTTATGCAGTTTGGATACCGAAATATGGCTAATGAGCTTCAAGTAGGTGGCAAAATGAATTCTGCACTTATTAGTCAGAATGGCTTTTTTAATAGAGCAAGAACTACTCAATTAGGAGGTCAGTTCAATAATGCAACAATCACTCAGTTCTTAGGATTTAATTCTGCTTCAGCAATGCAGTTTAGAGGATATTCTAATAAATCTTATATCCTTCAAAATGGATTCTTTAATCGTGCATCTACCTTACAACGTTGGGGAGTAATGAATATGGCAACGATTGATCAAAATGGCAGCGGTAACGTAGCAAGAACAATTCAAATTGGTGGTGGATATAATACAGCAACTACAACTCAAATAGGTGCACGTAATGCTGCATATGTTGATCAAATTGCAGAAGTTGGCGGTACTGTTGATGTTTTGCAAGATGGATATCGTAATTTTGCTGATGTTTCTCAAAAGTGGGGTTCTAAAGACAAAGCTACTGTGAAGCAATATGGTGATCACCAAACTGCTTATATTTCTCAATTATATGGAACTAGAAATAAAGCTAAAATTGTCCAGTTAGATCATGGTAATACAGCAATCATAGATCAAATTGGCGGTGTAAAAAATAACGCTAAAATTAGACAAAATGGAAAGCATAACTTCTCATTTGTAGGTCAATTTGATGGTTCTATGTCTTCTGCTAAAGTTGTTCAAAAAGGTGATGATAACAGAGGTTGGGTATTTCAGTATGATCAAGATGGAAGTTCTGCTGATATCATGCAAAAAGGTGACGATAACGTTGCTGTAATTGCACAAATGTATGGTGCTAATAATGATGCACTTATTTCACAAACAGGTGATGATAATACCGCTTTAACCTATCAGTATGGTGATAATAATTCATCTTATCTAGAACAAATTGGTAACGATCATTTCGGTCTTGTTATTCAGGATGGTGATGACAATTTCTCCTTTGTTCAGCAAGGTAATGTAGGTACTTCATTTATAGTAACTCCATAAGTAAATTAAGAATTAATTCCCGCTTATGGCGGGAATTTTTTTCCTGATAAGATTTTAAAATGATTCTTTTATGAATTTTCAATTGATTTACTCTGTGCAATTGTTTTTAAGTTTATAAAAGAATTTCTTTATTTTATTTTGATCTCATTTTAGATTTGTATCAGGACACTTGTATGAATAGGGTTTTGTTATTAAGTAATATTAGTAAAAGGTCATTTGTACTTGGGGTGGTTCTGGCTTGTGGATGTTGATTAAAGAACAAAGGATTCAGGACAATTAAAACAGCTCTTTTATTTTCTTGAGCTTGTGTTTTTGGAAAAGAATCTTGTTTTCAACACTACTTCAAATATTTGCCACTACTGTGGTGATGTTAATTCATTGCAACAAAAAGTTATTGGGAATAATAAGAGCTTTGAAAATAAAAGTTGGAACAAATTGATTACAAAGGATACTGTATATCTTAGAAGATATACTATATTTTAGATTAATTTGAGAATCACAATATCATAAAGAGTGGTTTGTGAATACAGAGCAGGTTTAAATTGTTGAGGATGTCCTTTTGGGCATCCTCTTTTGTATTAAGATTTTTTATAATAATTACACTTTTTTTTATTGTATTTATAATATTTTAACGGAATAGTAGTTGATTTTAAGTTAAATATTAAATACATTTATAATGAAATCAAATTCATATTTAAATGATTATTAAATATCTGATCATTTTGTATTCATTATTACTTATTGGGCTCGGTCAAACATCCGATATAGATAGTAGACCGATTAAAGCCTGGATTGAAATGGAAGGCGAAATGAGTAATCTAAGGCTTACTGCCAAATTGCAAAATTTAGGAAGTAAAATTATCAACTTAGATTATATCTTAAAAACAAGAAAGGATGGTAGATCCGGGCATTCTTCAACGGTGCAGAAAGGAAAAGTAATCTGCGAGAAATTATCGATTTTATCATTGTCTGAATCAAGAATTAATCTTTCTCCTAACAATAATCTCATTGTTAGTTTAAAGGTTTATCACAATAACTTGTTGATTGCTCAAGATTCGGTTGTTTTACATGGAGATAATCATTAAATTAAGAAAAATTAAAATCGCATTTAGTTTATGAGAAAATTCTACTTACTCTTCAGATTTGTAATCTCGATGGCTTTGTTTACTTTGGTTCTGTCCTGTAATGAAAACACTGTTGATCCAGATTTATTTGGCTCTATTAGTGGTACGGTAAAAACTTCCGAAGGAAGTCTCCCAATGGTAGGAGTTGTGATTTCTACAAGTCCTGGTACTAGGTCTGTCACTACGGATGTTGATGGGCATTTTAATCTTGGTGAAGTACTGGTTGGGGATTATTCTGTTACAGCTAAAAAGGAAGATTATACTACGGAAAATGTTAGTATTAAAGTGCTTGTAGGGCAAGAGCTTGTTATGGATATTGTGATGCAAGTTGCACCGCCTGAATTTGCAGCACCGGAAGAGCCTGTTTATATAACACCTTTAAATGCGACTGTTGATCTAGCTACAAATACAGAGTTGGTATGGAATGCTGGTGAAACCGAAACGGGTGATACCTTGCGTTATGATGTCATTTTATATGAAGGTGGTGATGATTTTGAGGGAACCAAAGTAGCTTCAAATATTATTGATACGACATATACTGTTTCAGGTCTTAAATTTGAAACTCCTTATCAATGGCGGATTGTAGCTAGAAATCGAAGTTTAGATGAAACAGAAGGACGATTGTGGAAATTTAAAACAGAAAGTTATCCAAGTAATGGCTTCTTCTTTGTGAAAGACACTCTTGGTAGTAAAGATATTTATTCATGGGATCTGGCTAAAAATCATTTGGTTCGATTGACAAATGGAGGAGGTAGCGAGCTCTATCCAAAAATTTCTCCAAATGAGGAATTGCTGGCATTTTCATCAAATGAATCTGGAAAGTATCAAATTTACACAATGGATTCAAAGGGTAATAATGTATCTCAGGTAACTAATCTTCCTATTGCAGGATATCAAAATAATGGTTCTGGTTTTTCCTGGTCGCCAGATGGTAGTCAAATTGCTTATGCAAACTATAGCGATCTTTATAAGATTAATTATAACGGAACAGGATTACAGTCTATAGCAAAGGCACCCGTTAACCGTCAATTTAAATCTTGTGACTGGAGTGGGCATTTTAATAACGGAAGTCAGGAAAAAATTGTGGCACTTACACAAGGAGAATTACCATACGATAATGAGATATATTTGATGGATCCGGATGGTTCTAATATGACACTTTTGGTGGACAACCTTGAGGGCACACTTTCAAATCCTCATTTCTCACTAGGTGGAAATAGTGTTATTTTTTCACTGGACTCTCTGTATGAGGATGATCAAGGCAGACAGTTAAATGCGAAAATCTATAGTATTGATGTGGATGGAACTAATTTAGTTGATTTATCAGAGGATAATAAGGAGTTAGGAACGAATGATTTACAAGCAGTATTTTCTCAAACAGGATGGAAAATTATTTTTATGAATCTGGCTAATGATGGTGATGGAACTAAGAATATTTGGACAATGGATCCAGATGGCCAGAATAGAGAGGAAATTATTAAAAACGCAGAAATGCCAGAATGGATTAATCCTAAGTAAGTAATATTCATTGTTAGGAAATAATTTAGATAAAATAAAAAAGCTTTCCATTTGGAAAGCTTTTTTATTTTTTATCGATAATTTTTTAGAATCTTCTTTCTTTAATTCTAGCTTTTTTACCAGTAAGACCTCGAAGATAGAAAATTCTTGCTCTTCTAACACGACCTCTTTTGTTTACTTCAATTTTTTCAATTAATGGAGAAAATAATGGGATAATTCTTTCCACACCAATATTACCAGACATTTTTCTAATTGTGAAAGTTTTAGTTGCTCCAGATCCTTTAATTTGAATTACAACACCTCTAAAAATCTGAATTCTTTCTTTATTTCCCTCTTTAATCTTGTAGGAAACACTAACTGTATCACCTGAATTAAATTCAGGAATTTCTACTCCTGTAGCAAAAGCTTCTTCAGCAATTTTAATTAAATCCATTGTTTTAATATATTAAAGTTCACGAGCGCAATGTAAACATATTTAGCTATTACCATGTCAGAGATTACGCACGAATTCGGCGCAAAATTAATAAAAAAAAACTAAGAGTGTATTCTTTTTAACTATTTTTTGAGATAAAATAAATCATTAAATAGAAATTGAAAGGAATAAAAAGAGGAGCTCGAAAGCTCCTTTTAATATTTAATGTCCCATTTCACCTTTTACCTTTAATTTATCTCCAGTTGATTTGACTATGTTTTTGTAAAATTCTTTACTATAACCAGGCTGATCTAGTTTAGGGTTTTGTTTTTTTCCATCTTTAACTTTCACATTTCCATCCATGAATTCAGCAAAAAGATCACCATAAAATCCTCTCCATTCAGTCACAAGGTTATTTCCTTGATTACAAGAGAAATCAGTTATGAATTCAACTGCGGCCTTTGGATCTGCTTTAAACATTCCTTCAGCGGCAATATCTATTATTTTTGTGAATGAATAATATTTTTTCTCTAATGATTTTTGTTTTTTTGCAATGACAGGATGAATAAGGTTATATCTTGTGTATGCAAAATTACTTACTTGGTTGAATACCCAAAATGCTGATTTGTTCGTGAAGTCCATCATTTTGCCATTTCCAACAGCATATGATTTAGGTACACGATTGCTACCACAATACATTGGGAAATAAACAGAAGAAGCAGCATCATCTACTCCAAACCAATTGATTCCACCAACTGCATTTGGTAACCAATTCCGACTTTGAGCTACAAAAGAAAATCCTGTTTGTTGTGTAGATGTTGCACGTTCATTGCAATATGCCACTCCGTCAACCTTCCAGGTTAAAGGTCTCCATCTGTATGGATTACCATAAGGTCCTGCTCCCACATCTTTTGACATATCAAGTTCTGTTCCTTCAAGGTGATTTCTCATAAAGTCCATCACATCCAAAACATTGATTTTTTTATCTGGTTTTATCCATAAAGGCATTCTATTAGTAGCATAGCCTTTGTTATCATGTTCGATATTACCTTTGCAGTAGTCGAAATATTCTTCCATTCCAGATTTTACGCTATTAAAGAAGGCCCATACCCTAATTTCACAAAACCTAGCTCCTCCAAAATCAACAGGAGCATAAGAGTCTGAAAAACTAAAATCTTTATTTTTTCCATCTTTTGGATAATATCCTTTTTCTTTTGCAAAAGAGATTACATCCTTTGCGTAAACATTGGTAACTTCAGGATTGAATATTTTATCCATCTTATCTGAAGATATAGAATTTTTACCTTCTAGAGGAAAATTGGTTATTCTTGCTTGATTTGCGTGACCACTAACATATCCATCAGGTATCATTCTTGCTACCCAAACTGCACCTTTTTCACCATTTCCTTTACCAATCAATTCTAATATCCAAACTTCGTTGGCGTCCGAAATTGAAAAAGATTCTCCAGAACTGTAATATCCGTAAGATGCAACAAGACCGGTCATAACTTTAATTGCTTCGCGAGCTGATTTTGAACGTTCAAGAGCTAGGTAAATCAAGCTTCCATAATCTACAATTGCTCCTTCTTGTGTGCCAAGTTCATGCCTTCCACCATAGGTAGTTTCACCAATTGCAACCTGAAATTCATTCATATTACCAATAACAGAATATGTATGAGGTACCTGAGGAATTTTACCAAGATATTTACCAGTGTCCCATTCATAAATATTTAGCATAGCACCTTCTGCCCAGTCGGCTGCAGGACGAAAATAAAGTTCTCCATATAAAACGTGTGAATCTGCTGCATAGCTAATCATGTTGGAACCGTCAGTTGATGCGCCACGAGTAACTAAAAAATTAGTACACGCATTCGAATTCAGAGCTGAAAAGACCGATACTAGCATAAGTACAGCAGCAGCGAAATAAGATTTTTTCATGTTGTTATAATTTAAATGTTATTACCATTCCGATTAAGCTCGGACGGTATGCCATGTGAATATTACTATAATTGAGAAATATTTGATGGCGTGCTTCTTGTTTAATATTTCTACAAACTTACTCGTTTAAAGCAAATTTGGTAATAATTACGGGCAAAAATAGGAAAAAATACGATAGAGAAAGATGATAAATGTTCTTATTCTAGGGGTGTAATTTTAAAATGAAGTAGGAAGAAACAAAGTGTGAATATCTCCAATTACCAATAAAAATTGGTTGTAAACTCATTCTTATTACCAACACGATCCGTAACTGTGACTTTTAATTGATGTTTTCCTCGTACTAATCGTTTTTTGTCAAAATAGTATTTCAAACTATCATTTTTTCTGTCATATTCGAAGAGAACCCATTTTTTATCAATGTATCCCGAATAAGATTTTATCCCAGCCAAAGTGTCTTTTATAATCAATTCAATATGGTTTTTCTTTGAGTAATTATTTTTAATCAGTTTTTTGGCTAATTTAATAGATGGTGCAATTGTATCAATAGTAACGGCGAAATCTCCCAAGTATCTTGTTTTTGTTTTCATCCATCCTTCGATATAAATACCTCCTTCATTAACTAATTCTCCTTTTTTGCCGATTCTTACAATAAGTAATTTGTTTAATAGTGTTTTTGATCTAAATGGAGTTTTAATAGATAGAGTGTAGTAAGAGTGGACTGGTACTGTCTGATTGTGAATGGAGTATATGGGAGACAATAAAGAACTGTCTTTTCTTGATGTGTAGTTAAAATATAGATCTGAATAAAAGCTATTAATAGGAAAAGAGGCCTCTACTTGTGAATTTGAAAAAATGTTTGGAGTTTTATAACTCATTTTTTTAGTAAACTTTTTGGTAGTGAAAATTTCAGGAGATGAAGATCCTTTAGCAAAAAAATTTAGATGAGAGTGATTGTTATTTTTATCTGCTATAATAAACTCAATTTTGTATTTTTTTTCTTTTTCAAAATGATATATACCATTATTATTAATTATATCATAGATGCTTAACTTATTGTTCGGTTCTCGGAATGTTTTGTACACTTTTCTATTTTCTGAAATATTCAATTCGTAATCCATTTCACTGTTGATATATCTGGATTCATCGAAAGAAAATTCATCGAATTGGAATTTTGTAATTAACGAATCATTTATTTTAAGCTTAAGCTGATAAATGCCACACTTTCCCCAAGTATTGTCAAGATAATCATAGCATTGAATAGCAAAGCCAATACTTCCACTTAGTTTAATGCTTGAATTTCCCTTAATATGAAAGGTAGTATTAAAATAAGTAACCGGAAACTTACGTCTGGAATTATAGCCATTAACATTGCTAAGAGAATCCATAGGGTAAATAAATAGGTTGAAGACTTTTGGAGGTGTGGTATCTTTTATTTTAAATCCGAATAGTAAAGGATTAATAGGATGTTCTGATTTAGTATCTCTGATTTCAAAATGGAGATGAGGACCACCAGATGTACCAGAATTTCCTGAACTCGCAATAATTTCCCCTTTTTTAATGTGGAATTGATTTTTTGTCAAAGCAAGATCTAGTTCGAAAGATTTTTTGTGGTATTGATTGGTTTTTACAAATGCTTCTATTTCAGAACTAAAATGATTAAGATGAGCATAAACACTAGTATAACCATTTGGGTGATCAATATATATAGCTTTTCCATAACCCGTAGCGGAAACTTTAATTCTACTTACGAAACCATCAGCTACAGCATAAACTTTTTTTCCTGTGGTAAATGTTCTGATATCTATACCTGAATGAAAATGATTATTTCTGAGTTCTCCAAAATTGCCAGCCAATGTCATTGTAAAGTCGACAGGTGATCTGAAATAATGAATTGGAATATCCTTTTTTTGAGCCCAAGAGTTAATTGGATTAAAACTAAATAAGATAAGAGAAAATATTATTAAGTTAAGATTGTGGCATTTCATGCTTTATGTCTGTAATTTATAAGATTAGGTATTTAAAATACAAAAAAAACAATTTATTTCGTGGAAAAGCTACAAAATACAAACTAATATATTTGATTATCTTCTCAGCAATGTTAATTTTGTAAAAGAAAATTTTAGTGATGGTTCAGGAATCAAACGAAATAATAATAAGTTTAAAACATCGGATAGCCGAACTTATTTCGTTGTATCAAAAATTCAAAGAAGAGAAAGAATCTTTGATTCATGAAAAAATGAAACTCATGGAACAGATTGAAACTTTGAATCGGGAAAAGGAACAACTAAATCATCAATATAATACGTTAAAGCTTGCAAAAACATTGGCTGCAAATAGTGCTGATTCACATCAAGCTAAGCTTAAGATTAACCGAATTGTGCGGGAGATTGATAAATGTATTGCACTTTTAAACAAATAAAATTTGTTTATGGATACTAAACTTTCAATAAAAGTTAATGTGGCAGATCGTTATTACCCTCTGAATATTGATCGAGATCGAGAGGAAATAATACGTAAGGCTGCTAAGTTGATTAACGAGAAAGTATTGCAATACAAACAAAAATATAAAGACAAAGATACTCAGGATTTTCTTGCAATGGCTTCTTTGCAATTTGTCATTAAAGTTATTGAATCTGAAAAAAATACTGATGTTTCGCCCATTCTTGAGGAACTAAAGTTGATGGAACAAGAATTGAGCGAATTTATAGAAAATGAGAACTAGTCTTTATTTAATTTAAAAAAGTAACCCGCATTATTTCTTAAACTTGTAAACATTACAAGGTTTTTATTTAATTGTTTTTTGAATTCACTTAAATAAGATTGTAATGATTTAATAAGGATGAGTAATGGTGCGGGTTATTATTATATATTACTAGTATTGACTTAATATTCAAAAATATGATTGAAATAATAATAGGATCCATTGCTTTTATTGGCGGCGGTATTATATCGTACTTTGTTATCCAAAAGGCTCTTAAAACGAAGAGTGAGGCAATGATAAAGGAAGCTCAAATTGAAGCTGAGGTGATAAAAAAAGATAAAATTCTTCAGGCTAAGGAGAAATTTTTACAACTAAAAACGGAACATGAAAAACAAATCAATTCCAGAAATAATAAATTATTAGCTTCAGAGAACAAATTTAAGCAAAAGGAGAATACTTTATCGCAACGTGTTGATGAATTCCAGCGCAAGAAAAAAGAGGTTGATGCAATCCGTGAAAATCTGAGTATTCAAATTGATTTGGTGGATAAAAAATCCAATGAATTAGAGAAAGCGAAAAAGCAACAAATTGAGCAATTAGAGAAAATTTCGGGTCTATCTGCCGATGATGCGAAAAATCAACTTATCGATTCCTTAAAGGAAGAAGCGAAAACGGAAGCTATGTCTTACGTGAATGAAATCATGGAAGAAGCTAAGATGACTGCTAATATGGAAGCGAAAAAGGTGGTTGTGAAAACAATTCAACGAGTTGCTACAGAAACAGCAATTGAAAATTCTGTTACTATTTTCCATATTGAGTCGGATGAAATTAAAGGTAGAATTATTGGTCGTGAGGGAAGAAATATTAGAGCTTTAGAAGCTGCAACTGGAATTGAAATAATTGTTGACGATACGCCAGAGGCTATTGTTCTTTCCGGATTTGATCCAGTAAGAAGAGAAATAGCTAGATTAGCGCTTCATCAATTGGTTACAGATGGTCGAATTCATCCTGCACGAATTGAAGAGGTGGTAAATAAAGTCCGCAAGCAAATTGAGGAAGAGATTATTGAAACAGGAAAACGAACTACTATCGATTTAGGTATTCATGGACTACATCCAGAATTAATTCGTTTGGTAGGTAAAATGAAATATCGTTCGTCATATGGGCAGAATTTGCTGCAACACTCTCGTGAGACAGCAAATTTATGTGCAATAATGGCAACTGAACTTGGATTAAATGCGAAAAGAGCGAAAAGAGCTGGATTACTGCATGATATAGGTAAAGTGCCGGATGATGAGCCTGAATTGCCACATGCTATATTGGGTATGAAATTGGCGGAAAAATATAAAGAAAAGGCTGATATTTGTAATGCAATTGGAGCTCACCATGATGAAATTGAAATGACTTCCATGATTTCTCCTATTATTCAGGCATGTGATGCAATATCCGGAGCAAGACCAGGTGCGCGTCGCGAAATTGTTGAATCATATATCAAGCGTTTAAAGGATCTTGAAAATTTAGCATTATCTCATCCAGGAGTACTTAAAACGTATGCCATACAAGCTGGTAGGGAATTAAGAGTGATTGTTGGTAGCGACAAAGTTTCTGATAAAGAAGCTGAGACTATTTCTCTAGAGATTGCACAGAAAATTCAGGATGAAATGACTTATCCCGGACAAGTTAAAATCACGGTTATTCGTGAAACTCGAGCGATTAATTACGCAAAATAGAATACATTTATATTAATAGAGAAGCCCAATTCGATAAGAATTGGGCTTTTTTTTCTATATGGATTTATATAGTTCTTTAAAATTGGGTAGATAACTGTTGAGTTTGAGTTTTTTATATACATTAATTTCGTGTTTAACTAATCTTTTTATAAGACTTGGATTGGATGTTGGTTCGTAGTATTTGGGACGATTTTCAACACCTTTACTAAGAATGATAGATTCAAGTTCTTTACGATCAAACATGTTTCCTTTATCGATTGGATTGATATAAAAAAGAATATTTGAAGGAGAGGTATTATAACCTTCAACTTTATCTAAATAGCAAAGAAGAACACTATCAGGTAAATGAATACCGTAAATTGGTATATCTAATTCTTGTGCTATACCGGCATATATTATTGCTAAAATAATATAGTTTCCTTGTTTTTGAGCTATTACTGTGCTAATATCACCATCCCAATTTGTAGGTTTAGTAGGTGAAAGTGGCTGGTAGTTGTGAATATTGTAAAAGAAATGATTTAGAACTTTAACTTTTTCCAGTGCAGTTAATTGATCGTTTATTTCTAGCCACACATCTTTCTTGATTTTCTGGATAACCTTCAAAATAGGATCGATAAGTAGATTTGGATTATAACTCTTATTCACCAGAATAGCACCGTCAATAAGTTTAGGAATATCCGATTTTCCCCATGCAATTAGCTCTTTTTTAACGTGAGTAAATTGAATTTTATTAATGATTAACTCAATTCTTTCCTGAAATAAAGAATTCTTAGATTCAAGCCATGCATCTTCAAGTTGAGGAATAATGGCAATAGGGAACTCAATCAGCTCTTTTTCAACCTCTTGTAGTATTTCTAGATTTGGATCATCAACAAGAGAAAGGAGGGCTTTTAGTTTGTTCTTATTCATAACTTTAAGTTTTGACCTTTCTAAATATAGTAAAACCCGCAAGGAAAAGCAATCTTGCGGGTTAAAACTTTGATAACAAGCCTAGAAGCTAATTAACTTAAACGGTCAAGAACGGTCTGAATTAATCTTTTTATAGTTGGTTTGTAATCCTTGCTTGCATCTTTTGTAATGCGGTTAGCAATAATTGCGCATACGGCAGCTGCATCATGACCTAACATTGCAGAAAGACCAAAAATTGCAGAACTTTCCATTTCGTAATTGGTGATTTTCTCGCCTTGGAAATCGAATTGTTCAATTTTATCGTTTAGATCTGGATCCAAGGTTTGAAGTCGTAAAACTCTTCCTTGTGGTCCATAAAATCCATTTGCTGAAATTGTTACACCTTGGATCATATCGGGTCCATCTAATTTTTTTATCAGCATTGAAGAGGCTGGAACTACATAAGGTGATGCCAGTTTTTCGTTCCATTGGACTGCCTTTTTAAAAGATGATTCGAAATCCAAATCAGAAACCTGGTCTCTATTTGCATAGAAATTAAGCATACCGTCAAATCCAATCGATCGTCGTGATAAAAGAAAGGAGTCTACAGGAATATTTCCCTGTAAAGCACCAGAGGTTCCTATTCGAACTAAATTCAAACTTTTATGCTCTTTTTTAGGAGTGCGATTTACCAAATCGATATTCACTAGAGCATCTAATTCATTAACAACAATATCAATATTGTCTGTACCAATTCCTGTAGAAAGGGCAGAAATACGCTTTCCTTTATAAACACCGGTTGTGGTAACAAATTCTCTATTGGAAATTGTGCATTCTATCTCGTCGAAATAGCTAGCTACTAATTCAACTCTGCCAGGATCGCCAACTAATATTACTGTATCAGCTAAATGTTCTGGTTTTAGATGTAAGTGAAAAACACTTCCGTCTGGGTTAATAATTAGTTCTGATGATTTTATTTTTTCCATATTCAAAAAATTTTGAAAAACAAGGAGTCGAAGCTATTTAAAATTTCTGAATCTTCAAACCCTGAGTTTTGTTTTCTTTTTCAATATTCACATTATTTTGAAAAGAATTTGCATAAATGATCTAAAATTAAAAATACAAGAACATTTGAAAAACATATTCTAATAATAATGTACTATATTTAACTAAATTTTAGTTTGAATCGTAAAAAAACAATATTATGAAACAGAAACCATATTTTTTAATTGTATTGGGTGTATTTGCTTTTATTCTGGTGATATCAGGATCAAGTATGTTTGTTACACTTGAACCAGGAGAGAGAGGAGTAGTATTTAACAGATTTACGGGACTGGATAAGGATCATGTTTATACTGCCGGATTACAAATTATAGCACCATGGAATATTATGAATATTTATGATGTTAGACGGCAGACTAGAGAAGAGACTATGAATGTGTTAGATAAAAGTGGTCTTTCGGTAAATATGGATGTTACATTATTATTTTACCCAACACCAGATCGTATCGGTTATTTACACGAATTAGTTGGTAAAGATTATGTATCCCGAGTGGTGGTTCCTCCTTTGCGTTCTGTTGTTCGTCAGGTAGCAGGACGTTATACAGCAGAAGAGATTTACTCTACAAAACGTAGCGAAGTGGAAGAATCTATTAAGCAGGAAACTAAAGCTGCGTTAAAAAAGAATAATATTGAGATGTCGCAATTGTTAATTCGGGCTATCAACCTTCCTGATCAGATTAAACAGGCTATTGAAAACAAGCTAACTCAGGAGCAGGAAGCTCTAGCGTATCGATTTAAGTTAGAAAAGGAGAGGAGTGAAGCAGAGAGAAAGAGAATTGCAGCAGAAGGAGAGGCAAAAGCTAATAAAATCATTAATAGTAGTTTAACTAATGAGTTGTTGAAAATGCGTGGTATTGAGGCAACTATAGAGCTTTCTAAGTCGTCTAATTCTAAAGTCATAGTAATTGGAAGTGGTAAGTCGGGAATGCCGCTTATTTTAGGAAATAATTAAAAATTAATTGATAAAATAAAAAGAGCCATTTGATTAATTCAAATGGCTCTTTTTATATTGTGTGCGTATACGAACATGTTTGTTCCGTAAGCGTTCAGTTATCGAGATATGTTGTTTTAATAAGTGTTTGTATTATAGTCGTAAAGAGAAGATGGCATGAAAAGTGCTTTTGGTCGTAAGTCAACCGAATTAATAATGCTAAATATACCATTAAAATTATCATGAGTAGAATTATCATTTTAAGTTTTCTTTTTGTAATTCTTTGCAATATTTCTACTTCTGCAGTTGGGATTAAGAAAGAAATTACAGCAGTGCGTGTAAGTAAGAAACCAGTTATTGATGGCGTCCTAAACGATGTTGTGTGGAATAATGTACCTGTTGCGAGAGATTTTATTCAATTTGAACCAGAAAACGGAGCTCCTTCTAAGTACAAAACAGAAGCAAAGTTTATATATACAGATCATGCTGTAATTATAGGAGTGATGATGTTTGATACTAAACCAGATCAAATTCTTAAAGAGCTTAGCAAGCGAGATGAAATTAATAATTCAGATTTTTTATCCATAATAATTGATCCTTTTAATAATGGGCTGGATGCTTTTGAGTTTATAATTACGCCTGCAGGTGTTCAGTGGGATGCTAAAGTTGGCAATAATGGTGAAGATTCTAGTTGGGATGGAGTGTGGAATAGTGCTGTTGAAATTAACAATCAGGGTTGGAGTGCTGAAATAGAAATTCCTTATTCTGCCTTGCGCTTTCCAGCAAAAGATGTTCAGGAATGGGGCGTAAATATTATACGAAATATTCAACGTGATAGAGAGAAAAGTTCTTGGAGCTTTATTGATAAAGCAGAAGATGGATTCATAAATCAAGGCGGAGTTTTGAAGGGTATCGAAAATGTAAAGCCTCCGGTACGCTTATCATTTTCGCCTTATTTTTCGACATATTTCGATAATTCTTCGGATGTGTCAACTTGGGATATTAACTATAGGGGAGGAATGGATTTGAAATATGGGATCAACGAAAGTTATACTTTGGACATGATGCTGATTCCTGATTTTGGGCAAATTCAATCGGATGACGAAGTGTTAAATCTTTCGCCATTTGAAGTTAAGTTTGATGAAAAGAGACAATTTTTCACGGAGGCTACTGAATTATTCAATAGAGGAGAGGTATTTTATTCCCGTAGAATCGGAGGAAGACCAATCAGTATGTATGATGCGGAAGATAATTTAAACAAGAATGAAATCATTACCGAAAATCCGATAGAATCTAAAATAATCAATGCCACAAAAATATCGGGACGAAATACTAAAGGCTTAGGAATTGGTGTTTTAAATGCAATGACAAAGAATACTTTCGCAACAATAAAAGACACGATTACAGGGGAAACTCATAAATTCAAAACACAGCCATTCACAAATTATAATATGATCGTATTTGATCAAAGTTTGAAAAATGAATCGTATGTAAGTCTTTTTAATACTAATTTATATACTCCGCAAACCGATTATATTGCTAATGTGAGTGGTACTGAATTTGCATTTAAGAATGCTGCTCGTAGTTATGAAATAGAAGGAAAAGGTGTTGTTTCACAACGTTATCAGCAAAATGAAAGTGATGAAATAGGACATTATCATGATCTATCCATTTCAAAAATTAAGGGACAGTTTACTTGGAGTTTTTATCATCGAATGATTTCGGATCAATATAATCCGAATGATATGGGATTCTTGCATCGCAATAATCAAATTAATAATAATCTAAACTTTTTTTATAATGTATATCAGCCCAAAGGCATTTTTTTACGGAGACGCAATTGGCTTAGCATTCAACATGAGGCCAGATACGAGCCACGCAGATTTTCTCGTTTTACGATAAGATACCAATCTCGTGTAGTTTTTAAAAATTATACCGCATTAGGTGTTTATGGAAATATTAAGCCAATTGCACATTACGATTTTGATGAGCCTCGTGTAGATGGAATGAAATTAAAGAAAGGCGCATCAGTGTTTACAGGACTTTGGCTTTCTTCGGATTATCGAAAAGCTTTTGCCGTAGATTTGAGAGGAGATTACGGGAAGAGTGTAAATCATGATCATTTAAAAGTCTTTTCATTAGAGATACAGCCGCGCTATCGTTTCAACGATAAATTTGGGATGGATTACAAAGTAGAATGGAACAGGCAATTGAATGAACTGGGATATGCCGATGATATAGAGGAAAATGGATTAACTACAGTCTATATTGGCGAACGAAATACTTCCTATTTAGAGAATCGCATAAGCGCAAATTATATCTTTAATAATAAGAGTTCATTGAGTGTAAGGGCAAGGCATTATTGGGCAAAAGCAGAATATAAGAAATTTTATATATTGCAAAATAATGGTAATGTAAAGCACTCAAGTTATGATGAAAATCAGGATATTAACTTTAATAGTTTCAATATCGATATGGTGTATTCGTGGAGATTTGCACCCGGAAGCGAATTGGCAGTAGTTTGGAAGAACTCAATTTTTACCGATGATGATAAAATTGAACATCGATTCATTGATAATCTGAAAAAAACTTTTGATGCAACACAATTCAATAGCTTTTCAATTAAAATACTTTATTATATCGATTATATGTCGTTAAAACGAAACGGTTAATTAACCTGCTTAAATTTTGTGGCTTTACTTACTGCCAAGGTTTTCAGAATTGTTTTGGAGTAAATTAGGGGTTTACTCGAGTAATATTATGAAGAGTGTGATTAGCTAGAGTTAAGTAATGATGGTGAAAAAGCAGCAGATGAAAATTTGCTGCTTTTGTATTTAAATTTAAATTTGTAACAAAATAGAAATACAATGATACAAAGAATTCAGAGTTTATATTTATTTGCAAGTTTTGTGCTAATTGCAGTAATGTTTTTTTTACCGTTAGCAGAATTGGTAGATGTTAGTGGGAATACGTTTACATTTCTTTACAGAGGAATTCCTGCCGCTACAGAAGGACAACCTGCTATTTTTAATGCATTACCAGTCGCAATTTTATTAAGTATTATTGCCTTAATTAGTTTAGTCAGTATTTTTTTATACAAGAAAAGGGCGCTGCAGATTCGTTTGAGTATATTCAATATGATTTGCATGTTAGGAGCAATGGGCTTGGTGTATTACAGTATCAATAGTCAGGTGAATGATTTGAATGCAATCGCAGATTATAGTTTGATAAATGCATTTCCTTTGATAGCATTGGTATTAACTTACTTAGCTATGCGTAGTATTGGTAAAGATGAAAATTTAATTCGTTCGATGGATCGAATTCGATAATTAGAGAAAAAAACTTATTATAAAGAATCGGCTCTATTAGAAAGCTATCGAAAAACTTCCTGATTTTTAAGAATACATAAAATATAAGGATGCAATATGAGTTTTTAAGCTCAATTATTGTATCCTTTATTTTTTTCAGAAATGGTGAATCTGATGTTTCGCAAAGTGGGGATTTAAACGCCACTAAAAAAATATATTTAAAGAAAGCAGTAAAAAAGAAGATTAAATCAAATTTTTACTGCTTTATTTTTAATTAGACTTTTTCATTGGTCTCTCTATTCGTCGCGTATGTATTTTTGCTTTGAAATTAAATTTTTCTCCGACAGAAATTTTATTTTGACCGTTTTTCTCTGGTTTTTTTCTTCATAACCGAATACCCAAATCGGCCAACTAGTTTTCCTAATTCATAGTAAAAACCATGAGAATAAGCCAAAGGACGTGCTTTGCTTAGTAAAAATTTCCCAGTTTTAAAGTCTATGAATCTTTCGTCGGCTTGTACATTTACTACCTCAGCTATAAACATATCATGACTCCCCAGTTCCACAATATTTTTCACTTTGCATTCAATACTTAGGGGAGATTCCATAATAATAGGAGCTGAAATTTCTTTCGATTTGCCTGGAGTAAGATGCATTTCTTCGAATTTATTTACATCCTTTCCCGATTTAACACCACACCAATCAGTAGCAAAAGCAAGATCTTTGGTAGTGATATTAATAACAAATTCGCCATTTTTTTTAATGATTTCGTGCGAGTGTCGGTTCGGGCGTACCGAAATATAACACATGGCTGGATCGGAACAAATGGTTCCTGTCCATGCTATTGTGATAATATTGTATTCTTCTGGGTTTGCACCACAACTTACCATTACTGCAGGCAATGGATAAAGCATCGTTCCAGGTTTCCAGTGTTGTTTTGCCATAATTTTATATTTTAGAAAATCAAAATTACAAATATCGATTTTGAATTCTGTATCTAGTGAGATAAAAGTATTTTTGAGTAGCTATTTTATTTACATTTGCATCACACTAATGTGAAGGATATAATTTCTTCGTGAATACTTAAAAGTAATGAATAAGGACATAGAACAATTAAGAGAAGAAGCTGAGCAGCTTAAAAAATCTAAAGATTTTGCTGTTGCCCTTAAAAAATATAAAGAAATTGTAGAAATTGATGCTAAGGATTTAGATGCTCAATTTCAGCTGGGAGAAATGCAACATCAGTTGGGAGAACTAACAAATGCCTTAAGTACTTATTTATGTGTTGTTGATTTAGATCCGGAGCACAAAAAAGCTGTCGTTAAGATCGAAATGATACGTTCTATCATGAGTTTTTATAATAAGGATTTAATTAACCCATGATCTGAGTAGATTTAACGAAAAAAGACAAACCTAACCCAATAAGTTGGGCTTCTTTTTGTTTTTTTTATAATTGAATAGATATATGTATTCTGGGAAGTATCAAATTACTTTTACATTGTATTTATTCCGTAAAAGAATTCCTGCAATTTTGATATCAATTTCTTAATTGGGTAATACCTATTTCAATCAATTTGTTCAATTTTTTAATAAGGCAAGCCATGTGACATTCTGGTTACCATTCCTACAGTAGAGATTAGATATTAACATTGTCGGGTGTGCAATGGCTTGCGACAATATTTGTTTTGAAATATAGGTTAAGAAAATAGGCTAGAATATTTTTTCTATTTTCTTACTAAATCCATTTTACCAAAAACGTTTGAAGTAACGGATAAAGGTCCTTTTTCCGTGCAAAGTTTAAATTCTGTTGTGAATAGATTGCTTTGGTAACGTAAAACGGTGCAATTTTTCAATGATTCGTGTGACTGGTATAGCTTAACGAGTTGATGAGATTTTTTTCGTCCGGCTTTATCGCCGTTAAGGTATTCTATATTTATCGATTGATCGGAATCCGACCATCTAAAAGTACAAATATCCTTGGTCTCTGGATTAAACCATGTACCATCTGTAATAATAATCATCATTTCATCGGAATTCATAACAGTTGGTTTTGATGCTTGTTGGTAAAAAGTTACGAAACTTCGATGAGAATATCACACAATCTGTATAGATTCAAGCGTGGTTTTATATCAGATCAAAATTATTCTAAGGATTGTATAACAACTAGATTTGAAGATTAAGTAAGATGTTTATATTCCATACAAGCTTAAAGTAAAAAAGACGTGAACCGATTCACGCCTTTTCTATTTCTCAGGTTTCCAACTTTTCAACTTAATTAAATCGGGAAACGCTTTTGGTTTGTATATCGATTTCTCTTCAAAAACACGTAGGCATTCTTGTACGCCTTCACTAATACTAGGGTGAGGATGAATATTTTGCCGAATATCTTTCAAGGTGCCTTTTTGTGTTATCTGATAGGCGATAGAGGTAATTAGTGTAGAAGCTTGCGGACCAGCAGCACGCATTCCCAAAATCTGATCTTTGCCATCGTCGCTAACTATAATTTTAATAAAACCGTCGACAGCACGCATTGCAACAGCGCGATTAACAAGAGAATTGGAATAAGTTGCTACTTTGTATGGTATATTTTTATTACGACAAGCCTTCTCGTTTAGTCCAACCGCCGCAACTTCTGGTTTAAAAAACATGAGCGTTGACATGTTAGAATAGTCGAGTGGGTATTCTAAATTGCCATAAAGAGCCTCTACAATATATCTACCTTGTAATTCGCCAACTGAGTACAATTGTGCATGTCCCGATACATCACCTGCCGCGAAAATATTACAGGATTTAAAATCATCGGTAGCACATACTTCATTGATATCTAGATATCCACGATCTGTTTTTTCAATATTAACATTTTCAAGACCTATATTATCTAGATTTGGCACTCTACCAATGGCAACCAAGGCCACATCTACTTCAAGTACTTTCGAGTGACCATCTTGATAATCTAAAACAACTTCTAGACAATCCAAACGCTTTCGAATAGTTCTAAGATTTGCAGTATGGTGAATGTTTACACCATTATTCTCCAGATTTTTAGAAACAAAATCGCTTAAATCATCATCTTCATAAGGAATAACTTTGTGTTGACGGTCGAGTAAGTGAACTTCGGTTTGATTGTAATTGGAAAAGATGGTAGCAAATTCACAACCAATAATTCCCGAACCTAAAATAATCATGCGTTCTGGAAATTCTTTCAGCCCCATAATTCCTTCTGAATCTATTATTCTTTCCTGATCAATTACCACTTCTGGTATTTGTCTTGGGCGAGATCCGGTTGCGATAATAAAATTTTCGCCCTGTACACGTTCCGTTTTATTATTTGAGGAAATTTCAATGGTATGAGCATCTATAAATTTTCCCCAACCATTTTTTAGTGTGATACTACCAAATTTCTCATTAAGTTGTGAGTAGGTTTCTATCTGCGAAAGCATTTGTAGTTGCTTTTGCTTTGCAGCTTGTATAATGGTTTTCTGTACTTCCTTGTAATTTACATTTAGGCCCGAAGCTCGATAACCTCGCTTCACGGATGATGCAATGGAAAAATCACGTGAAAGTTCCCACATGGTTTTGGAGGTAAGTGCACCATTTATTATACCCGTACCACCTAGATGTTTTGCTTCAATCAGGCAAACAGTTTTATTAAAATCAATAGCTCGCATTGCCGCAGAAAAACCAGCGGGCCCGCTTCCTAAAATCACCAGGTCGTATTTTTCGATACTCATAAAATATTTGAGTTTGTAGTTAGCTGTATTCTATTGTTATCGTATATCATGTTCGTAGCATAAAAATAAAAATAATATGCTGATGTAAAAGCTTAATTCTTCCCAATTCTGTTTTCTGGTATTTAATGATTTCATTAAGATACAGTTTTGTCAGAATAATTCATGCCAAAATATAAATCTGCAATGCTATATCATAGAAAATAAATTGTTGTTAATAAATCAACAAACCAGCTTTAAATTTTGAATAAATTTGTTGGTATAATATTTTATGGAGAAGAAATGCTTCGTCTAAATTTTCATTCGAAAAATCCGGATGATCGCTCTCAATATAATTTGCCAGTTCTAGTAAGAATTCATCGTTTCTTAAATTTGGATAATCTTGTTCTATCAAGTAAATATCTGATAGTTGAAGAAATGGTAAGCGACTTAAAACGGCCTTTCTTTGTTCGTTATAAGAATCCAAGTTAGTGGCTTTATTATCTGCAAAATAAAATGCTATTAAGCTGTCTAGAAATGAATCATCGGAACTTTTTAATAGTATAATTCTATCTTTTCTCAATCGGAACAATTCACAAAGATTTCCCTCAATATGCAACTTTTCTTCTCGTTCAATACCTTTTGATATAAAAAGATAGGACAGAAGTGCCAAACCAATATTTTTTTCTTCTTCCTCAATCAAATCCCAATGCAGCATCATAATTATAGCTTTTCCAAGCTGAGAAACCATTACATCATCCCATAAAATAAAAGGATCTTTTTTAAGGATTTGATAGATTTTTCTTAAGGCTTTATTACTATCTTTAATTTTTCCATTTTGCCCTTGTTCAATAGCTTCCGAAACCAATTGTTTCATCTGATCCACATTTGTACTCATATAATAATTGTCTTGAATTTATATCTGTCTTAGATTGTAAAGGTAGTATAAAAGAAAAATAGCATATACGATGGTTGTTGAATAAGTTTTTTATAAAAAAAGAAGCCTTTATAAGGCTTCTTTTCTGTAATATCAATTACTTGATAATTAAATAATCCGAATGTTTTTATGGTCGGTTATTTTTTCACAATAATGACATTTTAATGTAATTGGAGAGTCATTAATTACGTTAAAACGAGTAGTTACAGCCTCCACATTAGTTATACATTTAGGATTCATACATTTGGCTATACCCACTACTTTATTAGGCGATTCAACAATCTTTTTCTCAACTACTTTATAATTTTTAATAATGTTTAGTTTAGCATGAGGTGCAATCAATGAAATTTTATTGATCTCTTCATCTTGAAAAAACTTTTCTGATATTTTAATGATAGCTTTTTTGCCAAGTTTATCACTTTCCAGATTATTTCCGAAAGTGACAGCATTTTTAAAGTTATCAAGTCCTAAAATATTTATTACCTGAAATAAATATTCTGCAGGAATATGATCTATTACTGTTCCATTTTCAATGGCGCTTACTTGTAATTCTTTTTTTATATTCATTTGATGTTGTGATTTTTATGGAAATAAATTTAAAGATCTAAAGCTTTTGCAATTATTGCCTGACGAGCATAAACTCCGTTTAAAGCCTGCTCGAAGTAATAGGCTTTTGGATTGGTGTCTACATCAACTGCAATTTCATTTACTCGTGGTAGCGGATGCAAAATTCGAAGATTATCCTTTGTATTCTTCAGCATCTCATTTTTTAGGATATATACATTTTTCACTTTTTCATATTCTAAAGGGTCAGCAAATCGTTCCCTTTGTACGCGAGTCATGTATAAAATATCTGCCTGGTTAATAATATCGTTGAATTCAGAATGTTCATAGTAGGAGATATTATTCTTATCCATAAAAATTTTATAGGCACGAGGGATTTCCAATTCTGGCGGAGCAATAAAATGGAAAGTTGGATTGAAATGCGACATAGCCATAAGCAAGGAATGAACCGTTCTGCCATATTTTAGATCTCCAACCATGAAGATGTTCAAATTATCGAGTGTACCCTGAGTCTTGTAAATGGAATACAAATCGAGCATGGTTTGTGTCGGATGCTGATTCGCTCCATCCCCAGCATTGATTACAGGCACATCCGATACCTCAGAAGCATAGCGAGACGAACCTTCAATCGGATGGCGCATTACAATTAAATCGCAATAGTTGCTAACCATTTTGGTTGTGTCTTTTAGGGTTTCTCCCTTAGTAACACTCGATGAGGATGAATCAGTAAAGCCAACAATTCTGCCTCCCATACGGCTTATTGCAGTCTCGAAACTTAGACGAGTACGAGTAGATGGTTCGAAGAATAGTGAAGCTACTACTTTACCTTCCAGTAAATTGCAGTTAGGATTTTCTTCGAATTTGGCAGCTCTTTCCAATACCTCCAGAATTTCTTCCTTTGTGTAATCGTCAATCGATACTAAACTTTTGTTATCCATGGTTTAAAAATTAAAAGTGTAAATAAAATGATTGTTAATTTTTTGCAAAAAAAAACCAACAATCACCTTGCTTACAGGTAATGTTGGTTTTTGATAAAAATATTTTTGAAGAGGGAAAAGAACCAAATCTGATAAATGGAAATTTATCCTCAAATCTTGTTTAGATCGAAATAAATAGTAAAAAATAGGGGAAATGAAGTAAAGATATTTACTTCGTCTACGATTATCTGTGCTTCTAGATTGAATATTTACAGGCTTCATTCTAGATCACAAATATAGAAATAATATTTTCTAGAATTCAAATTCGATGGTAAATAATTACTAACAAGCGTTAAAAATATTGAGAGTTTAATCAGGAAGTTTTCTATTTGTTTTAAATCAATTATACTGTTTTTAGGTATTCTGTTTTAACACTATCAATTTTGTTGAATTTTGAGATAATTCTATCTACATCTTTTTGTCGAATGCTTAAGGTGATTTTGCACTTTAAGTTGAATTCTTGGCTCAATTGTTCTGGCTCATCTTCTTTGATGATTTTCATAACATCATTCATTGCCAAATAATCATAGAATATTTCGTAAATATCATTTACTGTTTTGTTAATAATTTCGGCATTTTCAATTGCATCTGCAGCTGCAGTTTTGTATGCATGAATAAGTCCACTAACACCAAGTTTCGTTCCTCCAAAATAACGAATCACAACAATTAACAAGTTGGTTAAATCATTCGAGAGTATTTGACCCAAAATAGGTTTTCCGGCAGTTGAGGAAGGTTCTCCATCGTCATTTGCTCGAAAGTCTTTTTTCTTGGCACCTAACATATATGCATAGCAATGATGCCGAGCATCGTAATATTCTTTCTTTATTTTGCCTATAATTTCCTTACATTCATCCTCTTTTCTTACCGGATAAGCATAGGAAATAAATTTACTTCCTTTTTCTTTGTAGACTCCTTCGGATAATTTGGATATTGTTTTGTATGTGTCAGTACTCATGAATCTATATCAATACAGTGAATTAATTTGTAAGTATAAAAATAGCAATAAATGCCATCAGAAATCCTAATAGGTTTAGTTTGTTCAATTTTTCATGAAAAATACTCAATCCGAAAAGAACGGAGAGCATGACAATTCCAATATTAATGATACCAAATACGATGGAACTATCGAAGCCTGATTTGTTTAAGGAGGCAATTAAAAAGTAAAGAGAACCAAAATTTGAAAGACCTAAAATTACACCTCCCAGTAATATGTTTGGATGCAATAGTTGCAATAAATTTTGTTTTCGAATAACTAGAACAACTATTCCTGTTATAGCAGCTATTGCAAATAATAAAGTAGAGAATTGTTCACTACCTCCATCACTTAAATGTTCTTCTTGTGCAAATTTTACCATAGAATCTACTAATCCTGCACCTAGAAATAACAAGACTGGTAACCAGAGGTATTTTCGATTTCTTTTATTGGATTCATCATTGTAGATAGAAAGAAGTACAGAACTTATGGCAAGTCCGATTCCTATAGTTTTTTGGATGGAAATAGTTTCCTGATAGTAGATTATTGAGAAGATCATTGGAAGTACAAATGACATTTTACTTGCCAATGTTGTAATTGAAATGCCCGCCTTTTGTGTAGATCTGCCAATGAGAAAGAATACTCCAATAAATAGGATCCCAATGATAATGGATAAACCAAACCAGGTTTGGTTTATGGTTTCGTGAAAATTCAGTTTGTGTTCAGATAAGATATATCCGCATAACGATGCCGTTATATAGTTAATAATAATGGCAAAAATAAGATCAATTTTAAATTTCTCAAGATATTTAAAGCAAAGAAAAATTCCGGAAGAACTTAATATTGCGAATAGTAAATAGAGCATGTTTTTAAGTTTATCGCAAGGTAAATGAAAAGCAAGAAAAAAGAAAAGCAGATTCAACTTGAATCTGCTTCTCGGGTTAGTAATTGTAGTTAGTGATAAAACTACATTTTTAATTTTTTATCAATTTCGTCTATTTGTGTTTTAAATCCTCGATCTGTGTCCATCAAATTATTTACTGTTTTGCACGCATGTAAAACGGTAGCATGATCTTTTTTTCCAATTTGAGAACCAATAGAAGCTAAGGAAGCTTTGGTTAATGTTTTGGAGAAATACATTGCAATTTGACGGGCTTGAACGATTTCTCTTTTTCTTGTTTTGGCTTGAAGTACATCGACTGCTAATGAAAAATGATCGCAAACAACTTTCTGAATATAATCAATTGAAAGTTCTCTCTTTGTATTTTTGACTAGTTTGTCTATAATACCAATAGCTAATTCAAGATTTAATTCTTTTTTGTTTAATGTAGATTGAGCAAGCAGTGATATTAATGCTCCTTCCAGTTCTCTTACGTTGTTGGTAACCTGACTAGCTATATATTCAATAACTTCATTATCTAAAACAATTCCATCCTTATACGCTTTCTGTTGAAGGATTCGAACCCTTGTTTCGTAATCAGGATTTTGTAGATCTGCAGATAATCCCCATTTGAACCGAGATAACAATCTGTTCTCCATTCCCTTAAGTTCTATGGGTGCTTTATCAGATGTAAGTATTAGTTGCTTTCCTGATTGATGCAGATGATTGAATATATGGAAAAAAGTGTTCTGTGTTTTTTCTTTTCCAGCTAATTCCTGAATGTCATCAATAATAAGGACATCAATCATTTGATAAAAATGAAGAAAATCATTTTTATTATTGTTTCTAATCGCTTCAGTAAATTGTGTTTGAAATTTATTAGAACTTACGTATAAAACTGTTTTGTCCTGAAATAATTCCTTCGTTTTTAAACCAATTGCTTGTGCAAGATGTGTTTTTCCCAAACCTGAATCACCAAATAGAACTAAGGGATTAAATGCTGTCCCTCCAGGATTTTCAGCTACAGCTAAACCCGCGGATCTTGCAAGTCTGTTACAATCTCCTTCAATAAAATTTGTAAATGAATAATCAGGATTTAATTGAGAATCTATATGCAATTTTTTAATACCTGGAATAACAAATGGATTTCGGATGGTTTGTTCTTCTTTATCCGAAGAAATTCTAATAGGGCGATTTTTAGTATTCGCACCATTAGATCCAGGCATAACAACAGAAATAGGCTTTGAATTTGCAATATGGTTATTTTCCATCACCACATTGTACTCCAATTTAGCACTGTTTCCAATTTCTTTACGCAGTGTTTTCCTTAGAATATCAATGTATTGCTCTTCCAGATATTCATAAAAAAAGTGACTTGGAACTTGTAATGTAAGGATTTGATTCTCCAAATTCAAAGGTACGATGGGCTCGAACCATGTTTTGAAACTAATTGGAGGAACATTGTCCTTTATTACAGCCAAGCAATTATTCCAAACCTGGAAGTGATTATTATTCATTTCTATTTCAGAGTTTTAAAAGATATAGGGTAGCTCAAATTTGCTTATGCAAGATTGTAAAAAAAAAAAAGAAAAAAAAATTATTTTACTCTTGACTTTTTAAAAACATTTTTTATCATGCTAATCTAAAGGGGTTGAGAATTTAAAAAAAATAAATTTTTTTAAATACTTGATGGTTAACACTTTAAGAACTAAGCCTATTTAAGTTTCTGGTTGATAGACCTTTCCGTAAATAGCACCTTTTTGTCTGAAATACATAGGCAAAAACATTAAATAGTAACACATAATGTGAGGTGTGTTAATTAGATTTAGTAATATGCATGTATCCGAATAATAGTCAGTTGTTTGAGAGGTTTTATTTTACTATAATTCCGCCTGTTAAATATTTCACAAATCTTCAGGTGTGATTTTAATAATAAAGGCATCAGGGAAATCTTGCTTTACTTTTTTCAATTTTCGGATAATCTCTTTATAGTTTTGAGAATCACCAATTGTATATTTATACCTTCCATTAAAATAAATCTCTTCAATATTTCTGTAACGCTTAAAGGCTGGGTCATCCACAGAGATTTGAGATAAGGAAGACATGATTTGAATTTGATAAAATACTGCTTTATCTTTGTTTTGTTTCTTTTTGTTTTTTTCTGCTTTTAAGTAAACAGTCTTTCCTGTATCAAAAAGAGAAAAGTGCATGTATTTTTTTGGATTGTTTTTTAAATCAATTAAAAGATTGGTCAAACTATTTGATGCTGCCTCCAAATTCATGTATAATGTATCATTGTTTAGTAGCATTCCCATTGAGCCATTTCCGGTATTGATTTTATTTAATATTTGATTTGCATTTTGTAATGTTTGTTTTGCTTGAAGAATGGTTTGTGCTATTTCAGCACCTGATAGAGAATCACTGATACTGGAAAAATTTTGCAGTATTTTAGTGATGTTTTTGTTATTGTCTTTTAAATTTCCAGTTATGGAATCAACATTAACAATTATATTTTCCATATGGGATTTTTGACCTGTAACGATCGTGTCAAGTGTTATTGATGTTCTTTCCAAACTTTTTATTGTAGTATTGATAGAACTAAAACTTTGGGCTAAATTTTCTCTTGTTTCTTCATTAAACACATATTGAATAACTGAAAGAGCAGAATCAACGCTCGACATTAGTTTTTCTGCTTTTCTTTTTAGAGGTAGCATTTGCATACTAACTTGCTCTTTTAAATCTCCTTCAATATTTCCTTTTATTGTATCTCCGGATTGAAGAATTTCTTTTGATGTTCCTGTAATTAGTTTAATTTCCTTAGTTCCCATGATATCAGAACTGACGATTCTGGCAGTGGTATTGGAAGGTATTTTATATTCGTTTGAAATGGAGAATTCAACAATTAAGTGATTGGCTAATGCGTTATTAAATTTTATTGATCTGATTTGTCCTATTTTAAATCCTCTTAGAGTCACAGGACTAGAGTTTTTAAGTCCGTCAACTCGTTCGTAACGAGCATAAAATATTTGCTCGGACGAGAACATGTTAAAACCTTTTAGAAAATTTACTCCCCAAATTAGGATGGCGATTGTACCTATTACTACAATACCGATAATAGCATTTTTTGAGAATTTCATAAATGGAGTGTTTTCTTGAAAACTTGAATTATTTTCGAAATTAATTAGAACAAAATGTTTTGTTCTAGTTATTAATTAGATTTTTTAGGTTCTAAAACAGAAACAATATATTTAATTGTCTGATTTACTTATTTAAAGTAAAGTTAATCATGATTTTTTTAGTTTTTTGGCTTTTGAGAGAGAAATTCTTTTTCCTTTATAGTAAGCTACTACAAAACAGTCTTTTATTTTTTCTCTAATTTCATTTTGGAGGAGAACAATTTCACTGTAATTATTCGAAGATCCAATAGAATATTTATAGATACCTGATGTTATTCTTTCATCAATATTGGTAAGGTTTTTAAATTCTTTTGAATTTAAAGGTATTTTTTTGGAAGATGATTTAATCTGCACACAATAAATTAATTCGGTGTTTGTCTTTTTTGAATTAGCCTTTTTCTGTGCAGCTATAAGAGAGGAATCTTTTTCAGCAAGCTTACTTCTAATCAGAACTACACTCGAATTTTCAATCTTGTTTTTATATTGCCTAAAAGCTCTAAAAATAGCGCTTGCCAAATAATCCTGACCTTTTTTTGTGTTTAGATATTTTTCCTCCGTAGGATTCGAAACAAATCCAACTTCAACCAAAATAGATGGCGAGCTAACCTGTTTTAAAACCCAAAATCCTGCTTCCCGAACTCCGCGAGAATGTCTGCCTGCTCTATTTTTAAATTGTCCTTCGGTTAATTCGGCCAAATCAATACTTTTATCACGATTAACTCCCTGCATTAAATTAAAGATGATATAGGAAGCTGGATTGTTTGGGTCAAATCCTTCGTATTTTGTACTATAATCTTCTTCGTAAAGCATTACGGAATTCTCTTTCATTGCAACCTTGAGGTTTTCTTTCGTTTTATGCAATCCTAAAGTATATGTTTCTGTTCCTCGTATTTTAGGATTGGTATTGGCATTTGCATGAATTGAAATGAAAAGATCAGCTTTACTATGGTTGGCAATATTTGATCTTTCATTTAAAGGGATAAAAACATCTGTCTTACGAGTATAAATAAGATGTATATTTGGGTAGGCTTGCTTAATATAGGAGCCTAATTTTAGAGCAATATTCAACACGATATCTTTTTCTTTTACTTTTTTACCCATAGCACCAGGATCCTTTCCACCATGACCGGCATCAATAACAATGGTTTTAATATTGTAGTTGTGGTTTTGCGAATAGGAACGATTGCAAACTAATAAAGCGATCAGTAATAGTATTGAACCGATTGATGATCTTTTTATTAGCTTTGATAGGATCTTGGAGATGATAATGTTCATTAGAAAAATCTTCATAAAAGAACTTAAAAAATGTTTTCGAAGTTCGTTTCGATTAGGGAATATAGTACATTTATTTGTATTTTTGGCGACTCAAGAATGAGCTTAGGAAATTGGGACATCTCCTTTGATTCATGAAATCGTCTCTTTCACAAAATTAATAGATAAAAATTGCAATTGAAATTACAACAAAGGGTTTTTATTCTATTCATTGGAGTTATTCTTCCTCTGAATATATTTGCTAATATTTCATTTTCTTCTATCACTAACAGGAATGCAATTAATTTGTCTGATAATGAATGGAATGGGGCGGAGCTTGAAGCGTTACAAAAATTCATAAAAAAAGATACTTTAAATACACTTGCCTCTGATAGTATTGCTTCCGATTCAACGAAGAAGGAGAAAAAAGCACTTTTTGAAACCGTTGTAGAGTATAATGCAGATGATTCGATTATCTTTTCGCTAACCGGACAAAAGGTATTTTTAACCAATAATGCATTTGTAAAATATGGACAAACCGAATTAAAGGCTTATTATATTGAGCTTGATTTGGACAAAAAAGAAGCTTTTGCCTACGGGATTCAGGATAGTACTGGAACTTATATACATACACCGGAATTCAAAGATGGTTCTGAAGAGTTTACTTGTAAGGAGTTAAAGTATAATTTTAATACGGGAAAAGGTTTGGTAAACGAAGTGATAACCGAACAGGAAGGCGGTTATGTACATAGTGAGATTACTAAAAAAATAAACGATAAGACTTTTTATTTACGGAATGGAAAGTATACGACTTGTGATCATCCTCATCCGCACTTTTATGTGCACATGACCAAGGCTAAAATGATTAAAGGTGATAAGATTATTTCTGGTCCGTTAAATTTGGTAATTGAAGATGTACCACTTCCAATCGGATTACCATTTGCTATGTTTCCTTTTAGTTCTAAATATTCGTCGGGAATTATTATTCCCAGCTACGGTGAAGAACAGAGAAGAGGTTTTAATTTACGTGGCGGAGGATATTATTGGGCCATTAACGATTACATTGATCTTGCGATTAAGGGAGATATTTTTGCAAATGGATCCTGGGGAACTTATATGGAATCAAAATATAAGAAAAGGTATAGGTATAATGGTTCGCTTGCAACAGAGTATCACTTTAATAAATATGGAGATAAGGGTTTAGAGGATTATTCTGAATCTACTGATTTTGCAATTCGTTGGACTCATGCTCAGGATGCAAAAGCAAATCCGTATCGTACTTTTTCTGCATCGGTAAATGTTTCTACAACAAATAATGACAGAAACAATTCTCAGTCTATTCAGAATATTGTAAATAATCAGAAACAATCTAGTATATCTTATAGTAAAAAATGGCCGGATAGTCCTTTTAGTTTAAATGCCAGTTTAAGACACTCTCAAAACAGTAGAGATACTACCATCTCTCTTACATTACCTAGTTTGTCGTTAAATATGACTCAGATTTATCCGTTTAGAACTAAAGGGAAGAGTACCAACTTACGATGGTATGATAAAGTGGGAGTGAGTTATTCTTCTAAAATGGAGAATCGTATTAATACAAAAGAGAGTAAATTAATGTCTTCATCTCTCTCAAGGGATTGGCAGAACGGTTATAAGCATAGTATCCCGATAAGTACAAATTTTAAATTGGCAAAGGATTTAACGCTTTCGCCTACCTTAAATTATACGGGTGTATTATATACGAAATCTATTCGGAAGTCGTGGGATGATAGCCGTAATGAAGGGGCCGGAGGTGTACGAACCGATACGATTCAAGGTTTTAAATATGCGCATAATTATTCCACAAGTGCATCCTTGTCTTTGAGTCCGAAAATATATGGAATGTATACTTTTAAGGAAAGCTCAAAGATTGCGGCTATAAGGCATGTCATGACTCCAAGCGTTAGTGTCAGTTACACTCCAGGTATTGGTGTTTCCCGCAGTAAATATTACAAGACCTATTTTAATAAGACAACGCAATCGGACGTGGAATACTCTATTTTTGAAGGTAGCTTGTATGGAACTCCAACCGGAGCTATGGAGTCGGGAAGTATTGGATTAAGTCTGGATAATAATATTGAAGCGAAAGTTCGTACGGCAAATGATACGACTGGTGTTGAAGATATGAAAAAGGTGAAAATTCTGGAGAGTCTTAAGTTTTCAACCAGTTATAATATGTTTGCTGATTCCTTAAACTGGTCGACGATAAGGATGACAGGTAGAACAAAGATCTTTAATAAGAAATTAGATTTAAAATTTAATTCAACCGTCGATCCGTATGAGCTGAATGCTAATAATCAACGCATAAATTCTTTTGGTCCGCGCCTAACCAATGCATCCATAGATGTCGGCTTTAGTCTTTCATCTAAGGACTTAACAGGCAAAACTCAAGAAAATGGTGGTACAGATGAGGATAAAGAAGCTGCGAAGGAATGGAGAGATTCTCGTTATGTAGATTTTGATATTCCATGGTCTTTCTCCATAAAATATGGTTGGACTTATTCTAAACCACAAAGAACAAGTAATGTGAATCAGACTTTGGGTGTTACCGGTAATTTTAGTTTAACTCCCAAATGGAAGTTGAATTTTTCAACAGGATATGATTTTGCCGATAAAGAAATTACGGCGACTCAATTTGCAATCACGAGAGATTTGCATTGTTGGCAAATGTCCTTTAATGCCATTCCATTTGGAACTTATCAATCTTATAATTTTAGAATAAATGTGAAGTCTTCCATTCTTCAGGATTTAAAATACGAGAAGAAACAGGCTTGGCAGGATGTTCAATTCTAAAAAAGAGCATCTTTAAAGGTGAGCTTATTATTTTTGAATCCAGTTTTTTAGCATTTGATTACCATATTGTGTCATTATCGATTCCGGATGAAATTGAACTCCGCACAAATCGAATTGCTTATGACGTATGGCCATGATTATTTCCTGTTCATCCACTGCAGTGATTTGAAGACAATCAGGAAAATGATTGGTTGATAATGCCCAGGAGTGATATCTTCCCGAATTAAAGCTTAGCGGAATTTCATTAAACAGTACTTCTTCCACATCGCGAATCAAGGTTTTTTTAGGAATTCCATGGACAATAGTTTCTAAATTGATGAGTTTTGCTCCAAAATATTCGCCAATAAATTGCATTCCCAGGCATACACCTAAAATTGGTTTATACTTATAATAACGATCCATAATTTCTTTCATCGAATTTACTTCACTTGGTAATCCGGGACCTGGAGAGAAAATTATTTTATCAACATGTTCCATATTTTCCCATACAATTTCATCATTACGCATAACAAATATTTCATCGCAGTATTGCTCAACGATATGAACCAGATTGTAGGTAAAGGAGTCGTAATTATCGATTATCGCTATTCTCATTCAAGCTTTTTTCTTTTAACTTAGAGCCGCAAAATAAATCAATTTTCAACAAATACTAATTATTAACAAATGAAAAGAATTATTAATTCAGAAAAAGCACCCAAAGCAATCGGACCTTATAGTCAGGCAGTGGAAACAAACGGAACTCTATACATATCAGGTCAGCTACCTGTGGATGTAACTACTGGTAAGTTTATTGAAGGAGGTATTAAAGAACAAACCGAGCAGGCAATGAAAAATATCGGTTACATTTTAGAGGAAGCAGGTTACAGCTATAAGGATGTTGTAAAATCTACCTGTTTGCTTAGCGATATTTCAAATTTTGCAGCAATGAATGAGGTTTATGGTGAATATTATAAAGTAGACTGTCCGGCACGTGCTGCTTTTGCTGTAACGGATCTTCCGCTTGGTGCCTTAGTCGAAATTGAAACCATTGCCGTGAAATAAACTATTTGTTAATTATCACTGATAAGGCTACTGATCTGGATATTAGTGGGAGCAAGTCGGATTACTGGGGATTAAAATTTCAGGTATAAATATTAGCTAATCTGAACAAAAAAAAGGAATATCTCTCACACTTCTGAGCGTATCTCTAAAGACTCTTATTTTAGCGTTAAAAGATTCAGCAAATACATTGGTTGTTCGGTTTTCAAGATAATTTAGGATGTGCTAAGAATGATCAGACACAGTTCAATGAATATACCCTAACATCTAAAACAATCCTCGCACAAGGAAAAGGAATCTCAAAATGCTTGGGGCTGATTCTGCACAAGGAAAAGAGATCTCAAAATGCTTGGAGCTGATTCTGCACAAGGGAAAGGGATCTCAAAATGCTTGGAGCTGTTTCTGCACAAGGAAAGAGTAGTAAAAATTCCTTTAAAGTTGCTGATTACAGTAAATCTGAAGGTAATAAAAAACAAACCAGGCGTTCATTGCGTGTGGAGTGGTGTCGATCCTATCTTATTAAATAGGACATTAAAGATAAAGCCTTTATTATTCTCCCTAAATTTTTGACTTGATCCTAATTAGTGGCTTTTTTTTGTTTGATATAGCAGGTAAGTATGCTACAGACTTATTTTTTCTGATTTCTATAATGGGGTATTGATATCTGAAATCAATATCGTCTAACGAAATTGGCGCTTTGTGATTTGTGCGGCAGAAGTGAAATTATAGTCTAATATTCAATTCTAAGGCTAGAATGGGAGAAAATGCATTCCAAGATGCCGCAACTAAATTTGTTTTTGTCGTCTCGCGATTCAGATACCTCCATTTAACTGCTGATATTACTTGCTGGATTAGTGATTTATCACTTATTTAAAACATTTATGAATAACATTTATGTGTTTAAGAATATCCTGTTTAAAAGTTAATCTAAAACATAAATCCTGAGATTTGTAGAGGAGTAATGGAACTCAGGTTATTACTAATTCAATCGAAATCAGTAAAGAATGGATGTTTTAAAACCGGTTTATACCGAGCAGAATGATTGTCAGGATTGCTATAAATGCATACGAGAATGCAAATTAAAAGCCATAAAAGTTGTAAATAATTCGGCGCAAATTCTTCAGAGTGATTGTGTTTATTGTGGCACATGCACTCAAATTTGTCCGGTAAATGCCAAGAAAGTACGCGACGATGTAGGTGTGGTGAAAAAATTACTGAAACAGCATAGGGATGTCATTGTATCTTTAGCCCCATCTTATTTGACTGAATTTCCTAATATTTCAGAAGCACAAATGGTTACTGCTTTGAAAACATTAGGGTTCAAGATTGTATCTGAAACAGCCTTAGGTGCACAGGAAGTGTCGCGGCATGTATCTGATTTCATGGATACGAAACAGGATGGTATGTTTATATCATCAGCCTGTCCCTCGGTTGTGGAGATGATCTGCAAGCATTACCCACAATTTAAAAATAATATCACTCCATTTTTATCGCCCTTGCTTACCCATGCCAAGTATCTGAAAGAGACTTATGGAGAGGATAAAAAAGTAGTATTTATTGGACCTTGTATTGCTAAAAAGTCTGAGAGCGATGCTTATCCGAATTTGTTGAATGCAGCCTTAACTTTCAACGATCTTGTAAAATGGTTCGAGGAGGAAAATATCGATCCCTATCTTTTTGCTGATGTGACTCCCGATAATAGATTTATGCCAGGAAAGGCAGGCAAGGGAATTTTATATCCCATTGATGGTGGAATGATTGCCGGAGTGAAAAATAATACTACCGCTACAGATTCGGTGTATATGACCTTTTCAGGTATCAGCAACATTCAAAATGTGTTAAAAGATTTAGACAGGTATAAAAAGACTGATAAGTTATTTTTGGAATTATTGGCGTGTGAAGGTGGATGTGTGAACGGACCAGGAGCGTCAAAATCTTATTCAACTGCAATAAAACGATTGGAAGTGATTAGCAAGACCAATCAGGAGGAAGCATACTGTTTGAACACCAAATTTTCTATAGATCGTAATTTTGATTCCATTTTACCAATTCAATCCAATGAGCATTCTGAGAATAGTATAAAAGAAGCATTGAGCATGATTGGTAAATATTCCGAGAAAGATGAAATTAATTGTGGTGGTTGCGGATATAATAGTTGTAGAGAATTTGTAAAAGCTTATCTGGAAGATCGCTCGGAACCCAATATGTGTGTTTCCTATATGCGTAAAATTGCGCAGGATAAATCGTCTGCCTTGCTTGGCAAAATTCCATCAGGTGTTGTAATTGTAAACGATCACTTAAAAGTGATTGAAGCAAATAGAAACTTTGCCAGGATTATGGGAGG
>Ga0209013_10000247_pt1 | contig 46462 bp, 50 predicted proteins | sample Cruoilmetagenom2_FD_187291 | JGI IMG/M metagenome (GOLD analysis project Ga0209013, IMG submission 187291) | Oil polluted marine microbial communities from Coal Oil Point, Santa Barbara, California, USA - Sample 2 (SPAdes) (version 2) | ecosystem: Environmental > Aquatic > Marine > Oil seeps ...
CGAATTGTATTGTCGACCAGCCTAGATCATCATAAAAATAAAAAACCATTTCCGGTTCGACGAAGGCGAAAGCGAAAACGATCACGAAATCGATCAGAAGCAGCATAACAAAGATGTAGAGAGGCCGGGGTAATGTGCTCCAGATGGATGTTTTCGAATTCGCACTCGCTGCAGTACGTCTCTGGAGCAGTTTCTCCCGCTTTCGAATTTTGGGGGTGCGTGTTTCTGGGACCAGGATGAATGCTGCGATGAAGGCTAAGATCGCCATGACGGCTGAAGCGATGAACGCCATTGCACATCCCCAGGCATCGTACAAGAATCCACCGATCACCGATCCGAAGATGAAGCCGGCTCCGTAGCTGCCCATCAGGATACCTGCCCATTGAGCGCGTTCTTTCTCTGGAGCAATATCGGCCACAACGCCCAAAGCTGCCGGAAATAAGCCGGCCGTGAGGGCGCCTTCCAGAGCGCGTACGAGGACAAATGTTGTGGTTGTGGAGGCCAACAGGAAACCGACATTCGCTACAGCATAAGCGATGAGCCCCAGAAGGATTAGAGGGCGCCTGCCGTATCTATCAGCCAGGGGAACCCATAATAGGTGCGGAGATAAATTGGGCCAGAGCGAAGGACATGATCATCAAGCTCAAGGCTTCTACGCCGGCGCCGAATTCACTCAACCGCCTGGCGAAAATGGGTAAGATGATCCCAAAGCCGGTCATCATCAATGCCACACATCCTGCTAACAGGTAAATAATCCGGCGCACCTGTTTTGGGCTGTATCCCTTGGTAACAACCCCGGTTGCCTGGACTACTTCTCCGAGAACTGAGCGGGTCTGCTTATTCACAGTTCTATCCCAAGCTCAACCAACAGCGTTCCCAGGTCCATGTAGTTTGTCTCCCGCTTGATCAGTCCGTCCTCGATGTCGTAAATCGATACGCCACGCAAGCGAATTGTGCGGCCCGTGGGGCCTTGAACCGTGTCTAAGATGGGTGGGACCGGGCCGTTGTTCGTGCCGATGAATGTCCACTGCGTGACGACGACTTCTTGGCTGGCGATTGTACGGGTCACTTCATAATCCATTTCCGGGAAACCATCGAACCAGGCAGTCCAGAAATCACCGGTCTCTTCACATGAGAGAGGTTCTGTGCCGAACGCGTCCCGGGTGACAATGTCCAGGATGCATTCATCCGCCCGCAGCGATTTCATCATTTCGCTGTCCCCGGAAGCTAAGGCGGTTGAGTATTGGGCGACTACGTCTAACGAAGTCGATGGCGTTGGAGTGAGATTTTTGGCGTCCATACATGGTCCTGTTTTTTTGTAAGGCTCCAGATTTCTATTGCGACCCACATTATAAACCACGGCGAATCCTGAAGAGCCTGGGCTATCGGTCAGCAGAAGGATTTCACTTTGTGATATAAACTGGAGATGAATACCTTGTGGTCGCTGTAGTGCGCTTCAGATATGATGGATCTGATCTACTAATCCTTGCATTGAAGGCTAAACCCAATCAGCGATCAAACAACGCAAGAGACGTTTATTGATCTTCGTTTTGATAAAGGAACATCTCGTTCTTCAACAATACCGCATCAGCCCCAAAAACCGTTCTATTAGCTTTACAAAGATCAATAGTAACTTATGCAACGATCAGTAAGTACCTTACATTTGGAGGAAGTGATATGGAAGACTTTTACCCGATGCCTGTTTTCATCAGCCTGGAGGTCAAGGACATCGTTGCATCGGCTGCCTGGTATCAACAAGCTTTAGGTTTTCGTTATGTGTACGCGACTCCGTCTGGTGAGGATGGCAAGCCAACCATGGTGCACCTGCGAAGAGAGCGCTACCAGGATATTATGCTGTTTCAGGCAGCAACAGGTGCTGAGCTCTGGGGAGCAGAGGGCGTTGTGATCAATTTTTTACCTGGTGATACGAGCGTCCGGGAGATAGCAGAATCCGCTCGGCCTGCGGATTCGATGAAGGTCGAGGGCCCGGTCGAGCGCCCCTGGAATGTGCGCGAGGTGACCGTTTATGATGCGGATGGTTATCGTTTGCGCTTTTCAGAACCGATCGATCTGGCGAAGACGTTTGATGAAGTGATGGGGGAATGACGTTGAAAAGGATTTGCGTCTTCTGTGGTTCCAGCCCTGGGGCACGACCTGAATATGCCCTTGCAGCCAGGCGGTTGGGTCAGGAAATGGCGAAACGCGGACTGGGATTGGTTTATGGTGGGGGGAGTACGGGAGTAATGGGTGAAATCGCCGCTGCAGTATTGGAGATGGGCGGTGAGGTGATCGGAGTCATCCCAAAATCGCTGGCCGAGAGAGAAGTTGCTTTCATGGAGCTGGCTGACCTGCGGGTGGTGCCCACAATGCATGAACGCAAAGCTTTGATGGTGGAACTTTCGGACGGATTCATCGCCTTACCCGGTGGGTTGGGAACTTTTGAAGAATTCTTTGAGGTCGTCACGTGGGCGCAATTAGGCATACATAACATGCCGTGTGGGTTATTGACCGTGGAAGGATATTACAGCCATATGATCAGCCTGCTGGAGCATGCGGTGCAGGAGCAGTTCGTAGAGGATGAGCACCGCTCCATGATCCTGGTCGATGATAACCCCGCTAGTTTGTTGGATCAGTTCGTTTCCTATCGTCCACCTGACATAGATAAAGTGGACTGGGTCAAAAGCATTATCCGTGGATAGGTGTATCAATGAATCAAGTGCTGGAGTGGCTATCTGGTGGAGATTTGCGCTCTGATGGTCTGTCGCAAGAGGTATCCGAATTTGTGCTCAATAACCCTCAGGTGTTTGACGATTTATATGCCGGCCTTTGCGTAGAAGATGATGTGGTACACGGCCGCACGGCAGATGCGCTTGAGAAAGTAACCAGGAGCAGGCCGGACTTGCTGGAAGCGCACTTGGCTGAACTGATTAACATAACCCAGGCGGAGATGGTCGTGATGGTGAAGATGCACCTGGCGATGATCTTCGGGCACCTGGCCGTATTCGAAGAGCACGTCGATGATCTGGTGTCCGTCCTGTTCTATTTGCTGGACGATGGTTACGTGTTCGTTCGTAGCTGGACGATATCGAGCCTGTGCATCATCGGTAGGAAGTACAGCGAAGAAAATGGCAGAATCCTGGAGAGGATGCTGCCATTAGAGAACGATAACAGTATTGCCATCCGCACGCGGGTTCGTTATGCAATGAATATCCTGACAGTACCAAATTACCCTTTTCCAAAAAGGTGGATCAAAAGCGATCACCTGCAAGGGATTTAAGAAGTTCGTCACGACTCTGATTACTCATACACGTACTTATTATGAATAACTGTGTAATTCGTAATTATCTCTCACCAATTCTGTGTAATCTGCGGATCTCTGTAATTAAAAAGGAGTCATTATGGATCGATATCGCGTAAAACCAGGGGATCAGATTGACCTGAGTCAGTGGGACCCTAACGACACTGGCGCATTCATTGGGGGAAAGAAAGAAGCCAAAGAAGCCTTGGATACGCTCAATGATCGGCTGGAAGAATTGCAGGAGCTGCTCTATGCGGAGAATAAGCACAAGCTGCTGGTCGTGCTGCAGGCCATGGACTCAGGGGGCAAAGACGGCACCATCCGACACGTGTTCGAGGGAGTCAACCCGCAGGGCGTCAAAGTCGCCAGCTTCAAAGTACCCACGAAGGAAGAATTGGCTCACGACTATCTTTGGCGCGCCCACAAAGTAACACCGGGCAAAGGCGAGATCGTAATCTTCAACCGCAGCCACTATGAGGACGTACTGGTGGTGCGGGTGCACAGCCTGGTGCCTCATGAAGTGTGGGGAAGGCGCTACGAGCACATCAACCAATTCGAGCATATGCTGGCGGATGAGGGGACTACGATCTTGAAATTCTTCCTGCATATTGATTTGCAGGAACAGAAGGAGCGTCTGCAGGCACGCCTGGATAACCCCCAAAAGCAGTGGAAGTTCAGCCTGGGTGACCTGGATGAGCGTAAGCTGTGGCCCGAGTACACGCGCGCTTACCAGGATGTGCTCAGCAAGACCAGCACCGAATGGGCGCCGTGGTTTATCGTGCCGTCGAATCACAAGTGGTACCGCAACTATGTGATCGCCAGTATCCTGGTAGACACTCTTGAAGGGTTGGACATGAATTATCCCCAGCCTGAGGAAGACTTGAGCGGCGTGGTGATTGAATAAACTCGATGAATAAAAAGTGCATTATGCAACCTTGACTATTTGTACGTATAACAATACAATTATATGTACAATAAAAGCTACTTAATACAATGCATTTAAGTGTACATTTAAGTGCATTCTCTTGGGAGAATTAACATGCTCCGAACAACAACTGTTACAGAGCTCCGTTCTGAACTGTCGAGATTATTGAAAGAACTAGATGATGGTCCGATTGTGGTGATGTCTCGCAGTCGTCCAACCGCTGTTCTGGTTGATCCTGATATGTATGATATGTTAATAGAGAAGAGTGAGCTGCTTGAAGATTTGTTAGACGGTCGACGGGCGATTGCAGAATACTTAAAGGACCCAGGTGTTGCATTGGATGCAGAAGAGGTATTTGAGCGACTTGGTCTCTAATAATGACCTATGCCCTGAAGCTACATAGAAAAGTAGAGAAGCAACTTGCCAGGATACCAAGGAAATTCCGATCGCGCATTGTTAATTCAATGCGCGATCTTTGTAAAGAGCCTCGACCACATGGAAGCGTCAAACTAGATCAAATTCTTTACCGTATTCGTATCGGTCAGTACCGGGTGATATATGCTGTATTTGATGAAGAATTGATCATCTTTGTCTGCAAAGTTGCCCGTCGGACGGATGCAACTTACCGTGACCTGCGAATTTTGTTAGATCAAGCAATTGACGAAGTGAGAGGTAACGAAATCGATTGATGTTTGTTCATTATGGATATTAACGACAAAAGCTGCGCCGACCTCCAGGAAGTTATGCGTGCTGAACTGGAGGCTACGCGCGCTACCTTCCATAAATTACTGCTCGTGATCCCTGAAGATGATTGGCATAAACCCTCCAGCAACCCGGCCTGGACGGTTGGCGAGCTGCTGTACCATATGAGCATGGCTCTGCGCATGCTGCCAGAAGATGTGCGTCTGATCCGGTGGCTGGGATGGACGCCCAGGCCGCCGGCCTCTCTGTTCAACTGGCTGAACGAATGTTTCACCCGCCGGGGTGCGCGCAATCTGACCCTGGAATCAATCGCCGAGAAGTATGACTCCGCTCATGCGGATGTTTTGAATTTGCTGGGTACGATACGAGATGATGAATGGGATAAGGGAATGGACTACCCGGATTGGGACCCGCTGCTGAGCGGTCACGTCACCATCGAAAGGCTGTTCCATTATCCGGCGCTGCATTTTGAATCACATGCTGCGCATATTCAAAGCAGTTCTGAGGACTGAAGATAGACGAATTTAATATTTATTAAACCAGTACGAAAGGAGAACCCATGGGTAATAAAGAAAACAAGATGACGAATGCCTCAACCGAAGCGGCAGAGGGTCTGCAGGAAAGGCTGATTGTACTTGGCGATGTCAAAACCAAGAAAATGTTTGGTGGGTATGGCGTGTTCGAGAGCGGCACGATGTTTGCTTTAGTTGATTCGCAAGGTGGGATTTTCTTCAAAGCCGATGATACAAATCGAGATCGGTTCGAGAAGGCGGGTTCGAAGAAACACAGCAAGATGCCGTACTTCCAGGTTCCAAACAATGTGCTTGAGAATGATCGAGATTTACAAGAATGGGCTCAAACTTCGGTATTGATTTCGAAGAAAGCAAAATAACAGCCCTGTCCAAATCAAGGAAAATACTAAACTTCCTAAATAAAACTGGAGGATTTGCATATGCTGGATTTCCAAGCTGTGCGTGATAAAAAAATCACAATGGCAGAACTGGTTGAGAATCTGACCATGGAAGATTTACGCCAACTGACTCACGAGATGGTAGACACCATCCTGGCGCTGATTCAAAATTGTGTGGATGCCGATGTGACCTACGAACCCCTTGACCCTGCAGCGAACGACCCCTATGCCGAGAAGCCGGAGGACGTGGATCTGGCATGGAATTTGGGGCACGTGATCGTGCATGTCACCGCTTCGTCAGAGGAATCCGCTGCGCTGGCGATAGAGCTGGCACGTGGAGTAGATTTCCACGGCCGGTCGCGTTATGAGGTACCGTGGCAGGAAATGAATAGCATAAAAGGCTGCCGGGGACGGTTGGAGGAGAGCCGTCGTATGCGGCTGGCGAGCCTGGAGATGTGGCCTGATGAACCCCACCTGGATAATGTGTACCAGACCTGGAGTGATGGACCACAGGTCAACGCAGTGGGCCGCTTTGTGCTGGGATTGATGCACGATGAAAGTCACCTGGGGCAGCTTGCAGAGATCGTGAGCCAGGCTCACGCGGCTCGTCAAGTATGAGTTGAAGGGGGGCAAAACATTTAAAGCTGGAGAAGAAATATAAAGACCCAATAAAGGGATCTGGATTACGAACATGGATTCTAATCGAAAGTTATGGAACAAAGGGCAATCCGAGTTTCGCAAAGTACTGCTGGGCTATGACCAACTGCATGAAGCAATCCAACTTTTTATGAACCAACATGCAATGCTCCACTCGGCCAAGATGGTTCAAACTGAAGCCGGGCATACCCTGGCCTGGTCGTATGAAGATGAAACCCTGAACGATATGAATGATGAGCAGGTGCGGCGCATACCGCACAACTGTGAGCACTCAGTCGTCTGGTCCATCTGGCACATTGCGCGCATCGAAGATGTCACCATGAACATGTTGGTGGCGGGCGATCCGCAAATCCTGCACCGGGATAATTGGCTCGAGCAGATGAAGATTGCAGCCCGGGATACCGGAAACGAAATGGATGGGGAAGGTGTGGCAAAGCTCAGCGCCACGATTGAGATTGAGGCGCTGCGGGTTTATCGTTTGGCCGTTGGCCGCAGGACGCGTGAGATAGCTGCTCAGCTCCAACTGGAGCAGTTAAAACAGAAAGTTGAACCTTCACGTCTGCAGCAGGTGAGGGAGGAAGGAGCGGTGGTTGAGGCTGCAGATTATATCGTAAAGTATTGGGGTAGACGCGATATCGCGGGACTGCTGTTGATGCCACCCACCCGGCACAGCTTCCTCCATTTGAATGAAGCGATGCGGATAAAGCACAGACGCCAATGAAACCTGGGGCACCAAACGTACTGGAAGGAGCGGCTGGGTGGATTTAGCCTTCTTTGAACCACGCGTGGATGGTGAACCACACCCGATCAGTAAGTGTAAATTGGGCGTAACGATGCAGCAATGGGATCAAGTGCTCAAATTCCGATAAGAGCACGCGGGCTATGCCTGGATTTGGGAGTTTGCACGATGAAGAATAAAACACAAAGCTGGATCTTTCTCTTGGCGGTACTTTTGTTTTCCTGCCAACCGATCGAAAAATCAGAATTTGCCATCTACCTTCTGAGCCAGGATATACCCACGGACCAATTACGCGGGATTGAACTGAGGGACCTGGAGAAGCAATCAACTCCCATAATTACAATCGATGATATGATCGCGTACGACTGGGCTGCGCATGAGATTGAGCTGACGGCTGAAGCCTATGCGCGCATACAAGATCTATTTACCTTGCCCATTGACGTAGACGGAATGCCCTTCGTGGTAGTGGTGGATGATGGCCCGATTTACGTTGGGGCTTTCTGGAGCCTGGCTTCGTCCCTGATATACGATGGAGTCATCATCCTGCAGCCGTTTGCTGAGCAAGACCGTAAAATCCGCCTGGATTTGGGTTATCCGTCCGGAGCGGTGTTTGAGGGGCATGACCCCAGGGAAGACCCGAGGATCAAAGATGCATTAGAGGTCTCTGGGAAGTTGAAATAATGGGTGAAGCGACAGATGAGGAGTTGAGCAATCATACATTATGAAATACGATATCCAACCGCTGAGAGAGCAGGATGTGAATGATATCGTTAAGTGGCGGTACGAGCCTCCTTACGATCTATATAACCTTTCTTATTTAGATATTCCCTTTTTGATCGACCCAAAGAACCGTTATTTCGCCGTGCATGGTGAATCCAGTAAATTGATCGGATACTGCTGTTTTGGTGAGGAAGCCAGGGTTCCTGGTGGGGATTACCAGCAGATAGAGCCGGTTGTCCTGGATATTGGCGTTGGGTTGCATCCCGGACAGGTTGGGCGCGGGCTTGGGATCAGTTTTGTTGATGAATTGCTTCAGTTTGGGGTAGATGAGTTCGTTCCCGAAAAACTACGTGTGACAGTAGCTGAATTCAATGAGCGCTCATTGAGAACTTTTCTGAAACATGGGTTTAAAGAGACACAGCGCTTCAAGCGAAAAAGAGATGATATGATATTTATTCAACTTGAAAGGATGGTCGATTGATATAATAAATTAGTTTTATTTGATCACCAGTGAAGATGACAAATGAATATCAAAGGCATAATCTGGGCCGGGTTGTATGTTGAAGATTTGTGGCGAGCGGTGGTTTTTTACCAGGACGTTCTTGGCCTGCGGTTTATAAGAAAGGGAGATGCCTGGGCGCATTTCACCGACCCGGAGGGTAATCGATTGGAGATAAAAGAGATCCCATAGGGTTGGTTATAAAATCGTCTACCCTCTGATATCCTGCATGTCGGTGGCGGGCGTGGTAATAATCGCTGCATTAAACCAACCACCAGAACTACTGGCAAACTACTCGTTCGTTGGCTATAATTTTGTTACCAGAGGAGGTGCAACTTATGAACTGCCCAAATTGTGGAGCTACACTAACAACGCTTCCTATGCATGGAATTGAAGTGGATGAATGTCCAAATTGTCACGGTTTGTGGTTTGATCCCAGCGAATTTGAAGAGACGATAGATCTGGCTGAACCTGCTATCCGGTGGTTGGATTTCGATGTCTGGACGGATGCTGATGCACTTGAAGTCGAGTGGTCCACGCGCGTTTGCCCGATATGCAAAAAAGGACTGGCTACGATATCGTATCAATCTACAGGTGAGACGATCGACTATTGTATTGATCATCATGGGATTTGGTTGGATAAAGGTGAGTTTGAGAACATAATCTCGGCTCTTGAAGCGGAAGCATATTCCAGATCGGCGGACGATTATGTAAAACAAACACTTGAAGAGGCCAAAGAAATCGTTACAGGCCCTGATAGCTTTGTTTCCGAATGGAAAGATTTTAAAACCGTGGCTTGGTTGCTTCAATTACGTATTTTGATAGAAAATCCAAGGTTAGACCAGGCCCTGTCGGCCTTGCAAGCAAGCAGCCCGTTCAAATAAACTCACGAATCCAGATCAAGGCTTTCGAATAATCAATCCAATTGGCTCTAAGCGTTAACGCGTGGCGGCGGCTGGTGTCTTTTATGAATAGATCATAGATCAAGAGGAAATAACGACCGAATTTGTAAGATGTATTGACCCTACGGTCTAGGGGATTGTGGCTAAAGTGATCCGAACGAAATTGCCGGGTTGAACCATAAACTTATCAGTAGAAATTCTTCTGTAGTAAAAATGTGGAAGGGCTATTAGAGCTCGCACCTGGACACAACCACATGATCAAAGCGTTAAATACGAATTCACAATATGCCACATCGAGCAACCTGGATGCACGTATTAACTTACATAGAGTGTATACCCCACCTGGAAAAGATTTCTGGGATTTTACGTGGACACACTACGATTTTACGAAGGTCAGCCGTCTTTTGGAGGTCGGATGTGGCTCTGGTGCGTTCTGGACGCACGAGGCACAATGTCTCTCCGAGCCTGTTGACCTGATCCTGTCCGACATGTCTATAGGGATGCTGGATAGCGCAAGAACAAACCTGACCGAGATTGGTATCAGGGCATGTTATCAGGTGAGCGATGTCGACAATTTACCATACGAGTCGGCAACGTTCGATACGGTTCTGGCGCAATTTATGCAATATCACGCGACCTCTCAAGAAGGGGCGCTGCTTGAAATAAGCAGGGTGCTCCGGGATGACGGGTGGGCGGGTGTTGTCTTAACGCAGCCCGGTCATATGGAAGAGATATTCAGGGTGATGCGGCAGTTTGACCCGATTAGCGCACCTAATTTCGAATCGGAGCACTTTACTTCTGAGCATGGCGCCAGGCTGCTTCGGAGTGTATTTAATGAGGTTCAAAGATACGATTATGGGCTTCGGATGCGGGTTAAAGATCCGGAGATGCTTACTCGCTACGCTGAAGCCTCGGTTGAGGGTATCCTCACCCTCCCGGTTAGTTGCTGGAAGGACTATTTAAACATTGTCACAAAGGAGATATCCTCAAGAGGATATTTTCCTGTGAGCAAGAAGTGCGCGCTCTTTATCTGTCGCTAGTTCTTAATAATCCGCCACCGCTGGAATGATCTCCTCCCCGAAGACCTGTAAAGGTGTGATGTCCTGCACGTTGCTGGGCATGTTGAAGATGGCGTGCTGGATACCCAGGTCGGCAAGTTCACGGCAGGTGGTAATCACATCCTGGGCGCTCATCTCGCCTGGAACCAGGTTGGCAGAGCCAAGAGAGGTTAGTTCGATCTCTTCAAAGGGTCGACCCACATCCTCGCAGTGGCGCTTCAGCACGTCCAGCTTGTGTGCCAGAACATCCATTCCGGCCCGGGCAAACAGGTTGCAGGCGTCTCCATATTGGGCCACCAGCTTGAGGGTTTTCTTCTCGCCCATGCCGCCGATCATGATGGGCGGGTGTGGTTCCTGCAGCGGCTGGGGGCTGCATAGCGTCTCCCCCAGTTGGTAATGTTTCCCGTTGAAGGATTTCACCTCGCCGGACCACATCTGGTTGGTGATCTGGAGCATTTCCTCCAGGCGTTCGAAGCGCTCTTTCACGGGAGGGAAGGGGAAGCCCAACCCTTTTGCTTCACGCTCGTACCAGGCTGCTCCAACACCAAAGTACGTCCGCCCCCCGGAGAGTACGTCCAAGGTAGTCGCCTGTTTGACAAGGAAACCTGGTTCCCTGTAGATTACGCCGGTCACCAGCGTGCCGAGTTTGATACGTTCGGTTACCCCGGCCAAGTAGCTCAGCGCGCTGTAACCTTCCAGCATCGGTTCCTCTGCCTTTCCAAGATGAGGATCTAATTGAAAGAAATGGTCCATCACCCAGATGCTGGCGAACCCGGCATCTTCGGCGGTCGTTGCGATTTCACGCAGCTTGTTGGCTAATCCTGGTGTACCTCCTGACCAGGTGAACTTAGGAATCTGTAATCCGATCTTCATGTTTGGCTCCTTATCTCGATGATTGGTATATTATTGTACACGGGTTTATCAGGATAGTGGCGTGCCGGACTGATCTGTGATTGAATAACTACCGGCAATGTACAGATCCTTCGGTAGGTACTTCAATTCGTTCAGGATAAACCTCAGGACAGGCTCAGGTTGACAACAATTGGGTTACCAAGTGAGACGAGACATCCAGCCAACCGTAGATATACAGGTAAGCCGCTCGATTCTACAACAAATGAATGCACCCACAGTAAGGACTCGTGTGTAATGTGGTTCCAAATGGGGTAAAATACGAGAAATTTTATACAAGAAAGTATATTTGTGACATTACTAAGCCACGGAAATACTAAGCCCTGGCTTCAACCAAACAAGGAGTATCTGATGAATCGAGAACATTTAATCGGTCAAATGATGAATAACACGAAGACAATTCTTAATCTGGCGCAAGGTGTATCAGCGGATCAGGCGCGTTGGAAGCCTGATGATGATTCATGGTCTATTCTGGAAGTTATCAACCATCTCTATGACGAGGAACGAGAAGATTTTCGGGTACGTTTAGACATCATCTTTCACCATCCTGAGCAGCCCTGGCCGGTTATTGATCCCCAGGGCTGGATTACTGATCGGCAATACAATCAGCGCGATTTCGAGGAATCGGTTAAAGATTTTCTCACCGAAAGGGACAAGTCGCTCTTTTGGCTGCAGGAGCTTGGTTTACCAAAATGGGAGACGATATACACATCTCCTTTTGGGCAAATGAGCGCTGGTGATATGTTTGCGGCGTGGGTGGGGCATGATCTGTTGCACATCCGGCAGCTTGTGGAGCTGCATTGGGCTTACACGGTTCGTACGGTAAAGCCTTATCGGGTTGATTATGCGGGAGATTGGTAGGCGACCCATCAGTACCACGGTGACTGAGCGCTAGCTCCGGGTTAATGATCTTCAGGCCGCTAGTTGAAATGAAAGGTGATGGGTAGCTGCAATGTCTGAAGGATTAGAATTCGATCCCCAGGTAGAAAACGTCTGGCGTACATATCTGACCAGCGGTAAGCTGCCTCCGGATGTGGCCACGAGTAGTATGAATCCAGGGTGCTGCCTCTATATATTTCGATGAGGCGGCTTTACCAACACAACATGCAGAGGCGGATTGTTTGGGACATGGATGGAGAAAAAATGATGAACATACAAAAAGTGGGATTTTTACACCCGGGTGAAATGGGCGTTTCGGTTGCCGTGTCGGCGAAAAACAGCGCGAACCAGGTTTACTGGACATCAGAAGGGCGCAGTGCACAGACACGCACACGCGCAGAGAAGTTCGAATTAATCGATACAGGTACTCTCGAGACGCTTTGTGATACTTGTTCGGTCATCATCAGTGTTTGCCCACCGCATGCCGCCGAGGAAGTAGCCCGGCATGTGCTGGGGTACAAGTTCGATGGGTTGTACGTGGATGTGAACGCCATATCACCACAACGCGCGATCAGGATCGGTGAGTCGATGGTAGAAGCTGGGGTAGTGTTCGTGGATGGGTGCATTATCGGCGGGCCTGCCTGGGAACCCGGGAAGACCTGGCTGTACCTGTCCGGTGAAGGAGCCCAGCCTGCAGCGGATTGTTTTTCTGGTGGTCCTTTGGAGACATGTATCATCGACGGCCCGATTGGGAAGGCTTCAGCGCTCAAGATGTGTTACGCGGGCTACAGCAAGGGGACCACGGCTTTGATCTGCGCCATACTCGCAACGGCAGAGCAGCTTGGTGTGAGGGGTGAATTAGAAGAACAATGGTCAAAAAATGGCTCGGATTTCTCACAGCAAGCCGAAAGAAGGGCCAGACGAGTGACCAAAAAAGCGTGGCGCTTCCATGGAGAGATGGAAGAGATATCTGCGACGTTCAGTGAAGCTGGGATGCCCGGGGAGTTCCACGCTGGTGCCGCAGAAGTGTATCGCCGCCTTGCCAGGTTCAAGAATGCCGCATCTACACCTGAGCTTGAAGAGGTGCTGGAGGCTTTATTACAGGGACCTGAACCAATCACTGGGAAATTGTAAATTATCTTGTCTCTAATGATTCAATGGGTGGCCAGGTCAGGTGTCGATAATTTCTATTCGATATCTGGTATGGAGATGCTGAAGTCAATGTGCCGCTTCAAGAGGGAGAGTACCTGCAAGCGAATATTCCAGAGGACCGGGTTGTTTTTACTGGGGGTGAAGGCCCCTTCCTTGTGCAGAAGCATGGGCGCGAAGTTCTGATAGGCTGGACGACGAAAAAAACGAACAAAGATGAACCGTCATCATATGCGCAGTGGTAATAAAAGAAAAAGGTAGGTGTATGATGGACAAAGTAATATACGATCAACTGATTTTCTTCACCTGTATAAGAACAGTTAATCAAAGAAACGGCGCGCATATTCTTATAAACAGCATCCGCGAATTCGGTGGAGAATTGAAACAATGCCCGATCTGGTTGTTTGGGGCTGATCCCAAAAACGTGCCCTGCGACAGTTTGGAAAGTGATGGAGTCCAGGTTCTGCCGCTGAGTATTCCGGAGTCCATTGCCAGCTACTATTATGGAGATAAGGTATACGCGTGTACCCGGGCTGAAGAACTGGCCTCACCGGCTGTCCATTCACTGGTCTGGGTCAGCCCTGAGAACTTAATTATTCAGCCGCCTTTATTATTTGATCTTGCGGGGGTGTATGACGCTGCGGTGAGACCAGTGCATCATATAAATGTGGGTCTGCAATCCACAGCACCCCTGGATGATTTCTGGAAGAGCGTATATCAAGCCGTTGGTGTGAGCGATGTTCATTACATGGTGGACTCATTTATCGAGGCGTATCGTATGCGGGCGTATTTCAATTCAGCCGCTTTTGCACTCAATCCCTCAGCAAAACTATCTCGACGTTGGTTTAAATGTTTTGAAATTTTGGTCAACGACCCGGGATTTCAGGCAGGTGCTTGTCGGGACGAATCGTACCAGGTTTTTCTACACCAGGCGGTTCTGAGTTCCTTGATCGCAGTCGAGCTGGATCCAGACCGCATACGTATCTTACCCCCGGACTATATCTACCCTTACAATCTTCAGCAAGACGTCCCGGTGGATCGCCAGGTACAGACGCTCAACGACCTGGTGTGTATTTACTTCGGAGGTCACTCTCTGAACCCGGATGATATGGATGACATCGTTGTAGAAGAACCACTAAGCTCTTGGCTGGCAAATCGTGTAGGGGACATATCTGGTTGAGGTTGATGATATGACAGATATCGAACTGCCTGAAGACCGAATCGAGAAAGACGTCGTCGATTATTACGCTTCCGGAGTTGAAGACCAGCGTCTACAGCAGGGCATCGGTAAGCTTGAATTTTTTAGGACAAAAGAAATTCTCTCCCGTTATTTGCCTTCCCCACCAGCGGTTATCTACGATGTAGGTGGCGGCCCCGGAATGTACTCGCTTTGGCTTGCAAGGAAGGATTACCAGGTTCATCTGCTGGATTTTTCACCCGACCACATCGCAAAAGCTCGAACGGCTTCCGAAAACCAACCTGATGGTCAAATATTTACTATTGAAGTCGCGGATGCGCGCCAACTGGATCGTACTGACAGCAGCGCGGATGTGGTGCTGCTGATGGGGCCTCTATACCACCTGATCAACCGTGAGGATCGAATCCGCGCCCTCGAAGAAGCGCATAGAGTGCTCACGCCGGATGGTGTGCTGTTTGCGGCGGGGATAACCAGGTATGGGAATGCGTTGTACGGTCTGGTTACATATGGTCTATCGAACAGGATTCTCGATGAACCTGAGTTTATGGAAATGACCATTCGTGAACTGGAAGATGGGAATCATATCCGCCCTGATGTCTATCCGGATTTTATCCCGCGTTCCTATTTTCATTTACCCGGAGGTCTGCGAGGGGAAATCGAGGAAGCAGGGTTTAAATTTGAGCGGATATTGGCCGTCGAGGGTCCGGGTTGGATCGTACCTAACTTCGATGACATTTGGAGCAATGAATCCCGCAGGAAGAGGGTGCTGAGAATCGTGCGAGCCATCGAGGATCAGTCGGATATTCTGGGTATGAGCCCGCACATGTTGGCGATCGCCCGCAAGGGAGATTTGGATTGAAGCAGGGTCTATGAAAACCCAATAAAGAAAGGGTTTTCGGTGTGCCAGGCACGCGCAAAAACCCTTCTCTTCTTTCTGGATTATTGTTGCTCACAACCGATTTAATATTGTTGTGTAAGCTCGACTGGTGGTCAGTCACGATGAAGTTTATGGATTGTCATTCTGAGCCCGATCGAACAATCTTCACCGTTTAATCGGCAGCGAAGAATCTCAGGCACCGCTGGGGGAGATTCTTCACTCCACTGCGTTTAGTTCAGAATGACACTTTCCATCTTGTTCAGTGTGATGGAGTACTGGTGCTCAGTCACCGTGGGTCTGATAGACAGCTTTAAGCCTTGTGCCCGTTGTCGGGTCGCAAGAACGCGCTCAAGTTGTTATGCTTTCATCAAAATCAGAGTGACTGACCACTAGATACTATTTACCGCTAGAACTTGATCAGCGAGAGGGAATGGAGTACTACTCTTCCTCTTCAGCGATTTCTTCCAGGGTCTCACCTAGATCTGCCATGGTTGCAGCGGCGCCCAGATCGGCAGCGCCTTCTGCAATCTCGGTGATACCTTCTGCGGCTATGTCTTTCGCCACATCCGACGCTATCGCTGCGGCGGTCAGTTCATCAACGCCCTGCTCTGCCAGCTCCACGCCTGCTTCGGCCAGTTCTGCACTGCGCTCCGACATAGCATCCGAGGCTGCCAGGCGGGTCAAACCTTCAGCAACTTCTTCGGCACCCAACTGCTCAAGCTCCAGGCCGGTAGCGGCGATGGATTGCGATAGGGCGCTCGTACCTGCTGAGCGTAAGAGCACCTCTACGGCGATCTGCTGCAGTTGTTCGCCGCGATTCTCCAGGAAACCTGCCAGGATGGGCATCTCCATTAAATCTACAACATCGCTAACGGCCCACATTTCACCGGCCATGCGTGCCAGTTCCATGCTACGCTCCAGGTCTCCTTCGCTCATTAGACCGACAATTGCGCTGATAGCGTCCACGTCCTCAGAGGCAGCCAGCAATTCGGCGCCTTCCGCAACGTCCGTGATACCTGCCGCAGCAACAACTTCACTCAGGCCAGACAAACGCTCAGACACTATCTCGGCGTCTACAGCGCGTGTCAGATCACTGGCTCCAGCGGCCAGTTCGGCGGCTGCCAAATCTGCAACTTCGCTTGCTACCTCGAGTGTCTCGGCACCTTCTGCAACTTCTTCAAAGCCTGCTGCAGCGGTAACTGCCGCGCCGAATTCTTCTTCCTCGGTCGTTTCTTCTAATTCGTTTTTCCATTCTTCGGTCATTTTTTGGATCTCCTTTATGTTTGATTTCTTGTTCAAATCGTCCGCCCAAGAATTTGTCTGGTAATTCAAATGCTGGCATATTTTACTATGGATTAGTTCTACTTATGTAATAAATTTGTATATATGCCTCTACATTTTCGATTGTCAAACCACATTTGTGATTTGAACCAATAAAGTAAGGTATCTGGAATGAGTAAATGTCATCTCTCAGGAATTCGAAATGTTTATCCGGGAAATTGAATCAGTGGCGTCAATCCTCTCTAGTCGGCCAATAGCGCTGCATGTTGAGGTAGATGGCCGACGCCGTCCAGGCAATTAATAACAAACCAGCCAGTGCTTCAACGGCTGTGAATAAGCGCAGTTCTTCGGTCGGTAGGATATCACCAAAACCGAGCGTGGTATACGTCACTGCGGAGTAATAAAATGCGGTCATAAAATCGGTGCCGGAGTCCGTCGACAGCAATTCACCGAATTCATGTAGTGATGTCAGAACAATTATACCTGCGGCGAAGATGGCAATCTCCAGCAGGTGGATAAGTATCGCGGCGAAGACCAATAACGCCACTCGTATGCGTGGAATTCTCGTCACGAGCGGCAGCGATGAGCTCATCCAAAAGATCGTCCCATAGTGGATGACGACGCAAAGGAAAACAATAAGAACTGAGCTGAATACGACCATCTTTCTTTTCCTTATAAATTAAACGGGTTGATTGGCAACACAATTATATCTGAAGATTGTTCGGCAGCACCGTACTTGAGCAAGAAGTATCCAAAGTCGTGACCGAGTGAAGGCAGCAGCTGCAAAATCATGCGCAGATATCAATTAGCAGCATCATTGACCGGGAAGGGTAGCGGTTCACCAAGCACTCCTGCGATCAGGTTCTTGACCGCCATCATCGCCATTTGAGTGCGGGAACTGATGGTTGCGCTGGCGGTGTGAGGGGTGATGATCAGATTAGGTAAAGTTAACAGCTTGTGGTCAGCGGTTAATGGTTCTGGATCGGTTACGTCCAAAGCGGCGTAAAGGATCTGGCTCGTATAAAGAGCCTGGTAAAGAGCCTCGCTGTCCACGATTGGCCCGCGAGCGGTGTTGATCAGGATGGCTGTGGATTTCATCAGCTCAAATTCCTTAACGCCGATCAACCCCAGCGTGTCTTTAGTCAGGTTGACATGCAGCGTGATAAAATCGGCCTCCTGCAGCAGTTCCTCAAAGGAGACGAATTTCAAATCGAGACGGCGCTCTGCTTCCGGCCGTCGAACGAGATCATAATATAATACCTGCATGTTGAACCCGCGTGCTCTTTGGGCAACTGCCTGACCAATACGACCCATCCCGATAATTCCCAGCGTGGTTCCGAATACATCCTGCCCCATTAATAACGTCAAGCCCCAGGTTTCCCACTTGCCCTGCTTCACATAGTCAATCGACTCTCCTACACGACGGGCGGCCGCCAGTAACAAGGTGAAGGTAAAATCCGCGGTGGCATCCGTCAGCACCCCAGGGGTGTTCCCCATTACGATGCCGCGCGTTGCGGCGGCTTTAATATCGATATTGTCATATCCCACAGCGCACTGGCTGATCACCTTCAAGTGAGGAGCGGCCTCCATCAGTTCGGCGTCAATCCTGTCCGTCAACAAACAGAGCAGCCCAACTTTATCGGGGATATTCTTGATTATCTCTTCGTATGGTGGAGGAGTATCGAAGTCCCAGATTTGGGCATCACATACTTTTATCAATTCTTGCCAGGCTTTGAGGGGCAAATGCCGGGTTACGTAGACTTTGGGTTTCATAGCTCACCAACGCTCAATCAACCTTGATAACCACCTTGATGGCCTCGTTTTTCTCATCCATCAGCAGGTCGAAGCCGTCCTGCAGCCGCTTTAGCGGTAGTGTATGGGTGACCAGCTCCCCAAGTCTCTTGTTAGAGCGGTGATACACCGCCGCGCACTTCTTGTATCCAGATGAGAACCTGGCGGGCATTTTTAGTAATAGCCTGGAAATCACCGGCCGCGACGAGTTCTTTAGTGACCAGTTTGCTGCCCATTCCTACACAAGCGACACCGGCCTCGAACCAGGCGCTGATATTCTCTTTGGTAGGTGAGACGCCGCCTGTGGGCATGATGCGCGTCCAGGGCATTGGACCACGGATCGCTTTGACGAACGCGGGGCCGCCGACCTGACTGCCAGGGAAAATTTTACATATTTCCACGCCCAGTTCTTCTGCTTGTGAAATCTCATTCACGCCGCCGCAGCCCGGGCTGTAGGGGATTTTTCGCTTGTTGCAGATGCGAGCAACTTCAACGTCCATCGTAGGACCTACGATGAAATTTGCTCCTAGCTGCATATAGAGAGATGCGGTTCCGGGATCGACCACCGAGCCAACACCCAGGATGGCACGCTCGTGGTACTGGAATCGCTGGACCAACTCCTGGAATACCAGGTGCGCCTGATCGCCGCGGTTGGTAAATTCAACACAGCGCACACCACCGTCCAGGCAGGCCTGAACGATACGCGTTGCGATGTCGATATCCGCATTGTAAAATACGGGTACCAGCCCACTTTCGATCATTGTTGTGATTGTGTAAATGCGGCTGTATTTAGCCATGTTCTTCTCCTAACGGCTCACACGACCGGATACGTCACCGGCCATTATTTTCCCGACTTCCGGGACCGTCACCAGGTTGAAATCTCCGTATATGGTGTGCTTGAGCGCCGAAGCTGCGATGGCAAAGTCCAGGGCGCGTTGGTTGTCGTCTTTGAAGGTGTTCATGCCGTAAATCAACCCGGCAGCGAAGCTGTCGCCCCCACCAACCCGGTCAATGATGGGGAGAATATCGTACGTCGCTCCATAAAACATCTTTCCCTGGTTAAAAAACACACCACTCCAGGTGTTGTGACTGGCGGAAAGCGAACCGCGCAATGTGATGGCGATTTGCTTGAGGTTTGGGAAGCGGTCGTTGAGCCCCTGGCACACGCCGCGATATTCTTCGGCGTCCAGTTTTCCGGACGTGACGTCAGTTTCGGGTGCATGGATGCCGAAGACCTTATCTGCGTCTTCTTCATTGCCTATGGCGACATCCGTTAAAGCGACCAGTTCACCCATCACCTCGCCGGCGGGTTTGCCCCATTTCCAGAGCTTCGAGCGGAAGTTAAGATCGCAGGAGATGGTCACGCCTGCCGCTCTCGCCGCCCGAACGCCTTCCAGGCAGGCGGCAGCCGCGCCCTCGGATATTGCCGGTGTGATGCCGGTCCAGTGGAACCAGTCGGCTCCTTTGAATGCTGCCTGCCAGTCAATCATACCGGGCTGGATTGTGGCCAGCGACGATCCTGCCCGGTCGTAGATGACCTTGCTGCTGCGGTGGACGGCGCCGTGTTCCAGGAAATAGATGCCCAGGCGATCTCCTCCGCGCAGGATATGGTCGGTCCCTACGCCGTACTGGCGCAGATAATTCTGGCACGCGTCGCCAATATCGTTGTTGGGCAGCCGCGTGATGTACTGCGTCCCCATGCCGAAGTGCGCCAGCGACACTGCCACGTTCGATTCACCGCCACCGTAGATCACATCGAAAGTGCGAGCCTGGCTAAAGCGCAAGCTGTTTTCAGGAGATAAGCGCAGCATGATTTCGCCAAAAGTTACCACTTGGGTCATGAACCATCCTTATGCGTGCTAAAGACGCGAGATTTGAAAACCACCGTCGACGTTGATCACCTCGCCGGTAGAAAAGGGCAGCAAATCCTCGGCAATGGCAAGCACCGCTTTGCCAATATCCTCCGGCTGGCCCCAGCGCCGGTTTGGGGTAATTCCTTCCTCCAGGATCAGGTGATCGTATTTCTCTTTGACCACATAGGTCAGATCCTTCTGGAAACGCTTCTTTCTTCATCCGCAGTACGTATACTCTGCGTTTTTGCAGTGGACTCAGATCTTAAACGAGGAATAAATAAACGATCAAACCAAATGCGATGACGTAAACAAGGGGGTATATCCAGAGAGTGTAGTTGTCGATCTTGAAAGCGATGCCTCCCCTTCCGCTTACCTCCAGACGTTTTAGGACTACATTGAACACTACCACAATAACGCTGATCAAGAATGTGGTCATGATAATGCTGTCCATGAAGGTTAAATAACCAAGGCGCGGTAGATCATCGGATATGGAAAAGTTCCATGCAATGAACAGCAATAAGTTGCCAGTGGTGACTTCGATTCGCCTTGTGTAATCTTTAAGGAAAAAAGTGATCCAGGATACGATGATGATCAATGCTAGTGGGATGAAGAAACGAACGACATAAAATGTAAGGTTGCGCTTGGCCTGGAAGTGAAAGTTATATCGTGAATTGACAGTGTCGCTGGAGACTGTATCCACAAACGTATCGAAATCAGTGATTAGCCATTCCTCTTCTCCTAGCTGCTCCCCCAAACTACTTAGACCCTCTGGATCTGTAAATATGAAGTATTCTTCCGGAAATAGTGAGGTTATGCGGATGTAAAAGTCTTGAGAATCGAATGGAAATCGTGTGAAATTAAAATCGGGCGCCTGGAGGGTGGTTGTGAACCTTTCCAGGTAGCCTGATCTTCCATCCGGATTTATCAAAGCAACCTGGTTCTGTGTCCAGCGATTACCCTGTTGGTTGGTGATCGAAAACTCGGGCCATTCATCTTCGGTTATGGCGATGAATTTAGAAAAATTATTCCCTGTGAAGGTCTTAAGATTGCAGTCACATGTATCTGGGCTGAAGGCCAATCTTGGATCCTGCCACTGCATTCGAATATTGGCTACAGCGGTAAAATTTTCTGCTTTCTGATCGACGTCGGTTATCTGGTCCAGTTGAACACCGATGCCTACTTCTCTCGGCAGACGAAGTATCGAGCTATCTGTGCTCACGGCATCCCCAGAATGTACCTGAGGAGCATTGATCCCGACCAGCAGGCGGTAATCGCCAGAAGTTAAACCTTCACAATTTTGGCATCCCGCGACCTCCAGGATGAAGTTTTTTCCACCCTCATCGAATGGATATTGCAAGGTGGCTGTAGTTCGATCTCCGAGCAAATTCCCACTGCGGATGACCTTGCCTCCGAAACCTTTTAGCATCAGTGTTGGAACCAGGTTACCCGATGTGGGTTCAATGTAAGCGTAGAATATTTTTCCGGGATCAACATCTTTTAGATAGTAGAAAGTGGAGTTATTCTCGGATGTCAGTGTGCCAGTGCTTTCTTCCACTGAGTAAGCGCTGCCCTTCGCTTCTTGATCCAGGTAAGCGATCGAATCACCGGTTGCCAGCGCATTCCCTTCCAAGACAGTAGGAGCATTGAGCCCGATTTGCAGGCGATATTCGCCGAAAGTAGGATTTGATGGGGGAGAGGTAATAATCAGCCAGTAATCGCCATCTCTGCGGATGGAATATTCAAGCGCGGCATTATACCCTGTGCCTGTGTCGTCATCCCAAGCTAAAAATAACTGGTCGGTTACTTCACTCATGACGAGCAATGGATCACGCCCTGTATCAGCACCGGCCAAGACCCGAGAAAAAAAATCTTCTTTCAGGCTGTCCAGATCGGTATCCGCATCTACCAGCGCCACCATTGGATCGAGATTGCCAGAAGTCCCGTTGGCGTATATGTACAAGGTTTACCCTACTTTTAACCCAGGCAGCATGTAGAAGTGGCTCTGAGCGATATCAAGGCGACCTTCAAATTCCTGCACGGCTCTATCGTCCTGGGCATGCGCGAAGCGAGCTGTGGCTGGAAGTACTGTAATGATGATGAGGAGGGCGATTGAACCAATCATCCATTTAAATTGGCGGTGATATTGCTGGCTTGTCTTGTAAATTCTTTTCTCTTTATGTGGCATTTGAAAGTCCTACCAGTGCTAAGTCATGGATAAAAGTGGTGTTTGAAAATGGTCACCGAAACCCTTGATAAGGCCTAAGGTATTCTGTCCATGTTCTATTCTTTCTAATCTCTCAGGTTTGATGGACGACCTATAACTACTGATCCTTGCATTGAAGGCTAAACCCAATCAGCGATCAAACAACGCAAGAGACATTTATTGACGTTTACCAAAGCTTGAGTAAGGTTTTTGGGTTGCCATGTCATACCATTGTCTTATCCGATTTTCGTATACATCAATAGTAACTTATGCAACGATCAGTAAATGTATAGGTTTATTTGTGTGCCTGGATCAATAATGGGTTAATTTTATCCCAATTTATGATAAATATGAATCTGCAGTTGGGTTGGTAAATGAAAAATGCGAGCAAATTAGCGCCCGCATTTTCCTTGTAACATCAAGTTTACCTGCAGCCGTATGCTCACAAATCTTAAACATACGGGATACCCTGCAGACTTTGATTTTAATTACCTCGTTCGAACCTTATTTCAATTTGAAGGCCGCGATGATGGCGACGATGCCGCCGATGATCGCCAGGATACCAAGCACCCAGGGCAGGGAGAAGGTAAAGAGCCAGATATTTGCTAGCAAGATGATACCGATCAGGATGCTGATGGCACCCAGGATACCGGCACCCCAGCCGGCGCCCTTGAACGCCTGCACGATGCTGACGAGTCCGATGATGATACCCTCAATGCCGAGAACGATGATCAGAGCATTGCCAACCACCACAGGAGCCCATATCGGGTGGCGGATGACGAGGATACCTGCGATAATGCCCAGGATTCCGGCGAACAGCTTCCAGCCCCACATGGCGTTATCCTGGAAAATGCTGACGATTTTTAGGATCCCGACCACCAGCCAGTAGAAACCCAGAAGCCAGACCACGATCGTGGTTGTCATCCTGGGTTCGGCGATGAACATGACGCCGAGGATGAGTAGGGCGATACCTTCGATAAGTACAAGCCACCAGGGGACGCCAGTGTCTTCTGATTGCTTTATAACATCAGTTGTCATAATTAGTCCTCCTTACTTTATGATTAGCGGTTCAACTAAATTCTCCGACCATTAAATTTGAACAGGGTATCGCTGTTCCATCTGGTGGAGAGATTAACTTCGAACAAAGTATAGTTGAATTAGGTCAGAAGCGCAAGGAGTCGTATTCATTCATCTAAAATGTTACTAAAGGATTATAGTTCACTCAAATGAAAATGTTACCGAGGGAACGATGTCCAAAGATGAGAATATGACAATAGAAGAACGGCGAAAATACCTACGGAAGATGAAAAAGCGGTATCAAAAAGTGAATAGAAAGGAACGGAGCAAACTGCTGGATGAGATGCAAGCAGTAACCGAAATGCACCGAAAAAGCTTGATCCGACTGGTGAACGGCAGCCTAGAGCGCAAGCCACGAAATAAACAACGAGGTCGCAGATACGGAGGCGAAGTGGATGATGCGCTAAGGGTAATAGCCGAAAGCCTCGACTATGTATGTGCTGAACGACTGCAACCCAATCTGATATGGATGGCGAAGCACTTAGCCAGGCACGATGAAATGCGAATTACAGATGATCTACTGAGCCAACTGGAACGCATCAGTGTCTCCACGGTGCGCCGTATCCTGAAGCGAATCAGCCAAGATCAACTGCGGCTGCCACGGAAAGGGCCAGAACGAGCGAACAGACTGACGAGAAATATACCGGCCAAGCGAATTGCATGGGATGAACAACAGCCTGGTCACTTTGAAGTGGATTCGGTACATCACTGTGGAGTGAGTGCTTCTGGACAATACGTACACACCTTGCAGATGATTGATGTGGCGACCAGCTGGAGTGAACGTGTAGCCGTCCTGGGGCGCAGCTATTTGGTAATGCAGGACGGTTTTGAGCGCTCATTGGCTCGTTTGCCCTTCCCAGTGCAGGAAATACATCCCGATAATGGCAGCGAGTTCTTCAACCATCACCTGCTGCGTTTTTGGGATAAAGTGGTCCAGGGAGTAGAATTATCTCGCAGCCGCGCCTGGCAGAAAAACGATAATCGCTTCGTGGAACAGAAAAATGACACGCTGGTGCGTGCTTATGTAGGCTACGAGCGACTGGATACCGTTGCTCAAACCAACTTGCTCAACCAATTGTATGAACTCATGTGGCTGTACTACAATTTCTTCCAGCCTGTGATGCGTCTTCGTGAGAAAATCTACTTCCCTTCCAATGGCAAACACCCCCGCATAAAGCGCCGCTTTGATCAGGCACAGACCCTACGACTGCTTCTGCTAGTCCACTAGTTTCCCTTTCTTCTCAGCACGAGATGGAGAGGATGTCTTAGTAACATTATCTTTTGATAGAACCATTTCCATTCGGTAACATTATCATTTGACTTGACACGGGTTTGGAATATAAATCTCTGGGCACCGGTCTCACAGACAGGGCCGCAGTTGTCTCCAACACCTGATCTCTCTGCAGCCGCCAGAGCGAAATAGTTCCCGGCCCAAACGTAGATACCGTGCCTGTCCAACTCCTCGGTCAGCTGGCGTGGGTGCCGAGGGGGTTATTGCGCCAGGTTTTCGTTTCCCAAAAACTTGATACCCAACTATTCCCTGTCTCTTGGCCATCATTTATAAATTTTGTATAGATTTCGTTCTGAATTCAATCTGTGGAAAGGAGAATTCAACGGACATCGCACCGGATGGGCGAGGTTGGGTAAACGCCAATTGTTTGAACGCGAATTTTTTCGTTGTTTTTTTTACTTTCTGTGATGTCGAAATAATACTAATAATTCTAAACATTCTTGTTTGGCCAACATATGAATCAGACGTGAAAAATCACCATCTATCCGGTATTCGTTTCCTCCCCTTGTGTCTCCTGATAGATCAACCGCCACAGGTTGAGCTGGTCATACGTCACTTGCTCATCCAGAGCTTCGAAAACGGGCTTCAACCGCTGCACGCCCAGTTCATCAAAGCACCGCGATACCCTCTCCCTGGTTGCCTGGGAAAGTGTGCTTGCTTCTATTAATCCGTCCCTTCGCAGCGGCCTTCCTTCATTGAAGGCCTTTTTAAGGTGATTAAGAACTGTACCTTGCTTGACATCCAGTTCGCTCGCTATGGCAACAATCGACTCACCTCCCTGGAATCGCTCCCAAATATAGTCCATCCGTTTTTTTCCTGTGTGGGAAACACTTCTGCGCGGTCGGCGGGTTGGCATTTTTTTGGGCTGGATCTCATTCTGTTCGCAATAATCCTGAATCACAGGTAAGAATTGCGGTCCATACCGCTCCACCTTTCGCCTTCCGACCCCGTAAATTTTCCCCAGCGTTTCTGGTGTCTGTGGAAAATAAGTCGCCATCTCGACCAGCGAGCGATCGTGGAAGATCACATACGGCGGCAGGCCGTTCTCCTTCGCCAGTGCTGCCCGCAGCGTGAGCAGTACCTCGAACAGTGCCCTGTCGAAATCCAGGTCATCCAAAGCAGCCTTTACCCTGATTAATGTCCCCGGCAGTGTACCCCGCACGCTGCCGCCTTCCAGGATGGCTTTGCCGCGATCGGTCGCTTTCAAGCTGCCGTGAGGTCTTGTCCTTTCCAGCAGCCCATGCTGCAGGAGTTGACCGGCAATGTGCCGCCACTGCGTCCCAGAATATGCACGCCCGACGTCGTAGATGTCTAACTGCTCGTGTTTGAACTGCAGCACCTTTTTTGCTTTCGACCCCCGCAGGACGAGGATGATATGCATTATGCCAAATATTTCGCCCGTCTGCCGGGCGCAGGAGATAAACTGTCTCGCCGGGATGGTCAGGTCCACCACATCGGGTGTGTCTAGATCATCAGCCCGGTCTTCCATATCAAGTGCTGAAGTGGGGGCGGAACTGCGGCGCTGGCAGTTGTCACACGCCTCGCAATTCTCCTCCCGGTACGTCTCACCGAAGTATGCCAGCAGGGGGTTGCGGCGGCAGGTCCTTGCATCCATGTAGGTTAGCAGAGCATCCAGCCGTTTTCTGGAGCCGGGTTGTAATTTGCGGTCCTTCTGGCGGATGAAATAGTTGATCGTGGCCACATCGCCGTACGAATACAGCACCAGGCAGTCGGCGCGCAAACCGTCGCGCCCAGAGCGGCCGATTTGCTGGTAGTAGTTCTCCAGGTTCTTGGGCAGGTCATAGTGCAGGATGAAGCGCACATTGGATTTGTTGATCCCCATCCCGAAAGCAATCGTTGCCACCATGATGATGCCTTCCTCAAAGCGGAAGCGGCGCTGGTTTGCGCTCCGGATATCGCTCTCCATCCCGGCGTGGTAGGGCAACACCGGGTAGTCCATCGAACCTAATTGCATGGCAAGATTATCGACCTGGTCCCGCGTTGCGCAGTATATAATCCCGGCCTCTCCCGAATGTGCGTCCAAGAAATCTCTGGTCTGCGCCAACGCGTTGATTTTATCCGTCACCGACAGGTATAAATTCGGGCGGTTGAAACTGCTTACGAACTCGTTCGCCGCGAGAATGCCCAGCGTCTCCTTGATGTCCACCCGCACGCGCTTTGTCGCAGTCGCAGTCAACGCCAGGGTAACGGCCTGCGGCAGCCGGGAGCGCAGGTCCACTAACTGGCGGTACTCAGGCCGGAAATCGTGTCCCCACTCGGAGATGCAGTGCGATTCATCGATCACCAGGCAGTCCACCGCACAGCCTTCCAGCAGGACGATCGTCTCCGGGCGCAGCAGTGTCTCAGGGGCGGCGTACAGCAGTTTGACTTCGCAGTTTTTGATACGTCTCACGGTCTCCAGGTACTCGCTGTGTGTCAGCGTGCTGTTAAGGTAAACTGCCGGGACTCCCCACTGATCCAGTTCCAGCACCTGGTCTTCCATCAGCGAGATCAGGGGCGAGACCACCACCGTCAGACCCGGGAAAAGCGTTGAAGGAAGCTGGTAGCACATGGATTTGCCGCTACCCGTGGGCATGACGGCCAGTGTATTCTCTTTGCGCAGGACTTTTTCGATCACCTCGCGCTGAAGGGGCAGGAAAGCTGCATACCCAAAGACCTGCTGCAGGGCACCCTCAATCTGAGGCATTTTGCCCTCGTAAGTACGCTTCTGTGCTGGGGACGGGCTGTCCGCTTCAGGTCTCTGGTAGGAATCATCCAGGAACCAGCCTGATATTTGCACGTAGCAGCGCAGCTCCCATTCCAGATTCTCCTCTGGCCGCCACCAGTGAGCCAGCGACACCCGCATCAGCGTCCCCGCCGGGATTTCCGGAATCGGCTCCTGGAACCCGACAAATGTCAGCGTGCGGCCTCCGCTTTCGGTTGGATAGCGGTAGCGGATGCGTTTCTGGCCCTCGTCCCGGGTCAGCGGTTTATCCGGCCGCCAGAACATGGTGCTCCTGCCGGGGATTCCGCTTCGTTCCGCGATATAGAGCGTGCCATTTTTTGTCGCATTCGTCAGCCCATCGAAGAGTACATCAACACCTCCGCTGACTGGCGGCATGTGGCCCTTGATGAATTCCGTGATTTTCGTGATCGTCCCCGAACGGTTTTTTCGCACCACGGTCACATTCTCGACATGCGGTGGGACGATCTCCGCCTCCGCGCGGGTCTCGACTTCCCACACCTCCCCCACCTGATAATCCATGTTGAAGTGGTCGTCTGTCTCTCGATCCGCGGCATCAAGCCTCAGCGAACGGCCGTTAAAAGTCAGTCCCCCGACACACGCCCCGCTCCCCATGCGGGTTTTAGCTACAATCACGACTTTCATATTGCTCCCCTCCGAACATGCTGGCAGGTTACGGCTATATATTATTCCCGCACATCCTGGCCAAGATGGTGCTTTGGCTTAAAATATTTTTTCTCCTGGAGATCATTCCAGATCCCAATAATTTTAGTCAGGCAGCAGGTGTTCAATGGACGCACCGGTGGTTGCCTGAAATTTCTTCGACACCAGCGAGCGGTGGCAGGCCTGCGGCTCACGCTCCACACAGAACAAAGCCAGCACTTTTGTGTCCTCCGGCAGCGTCGTCAAAAAAGCCTCTACATCAAAATCGTTCAGTACACCCTCGTGGTACGCATTCGTAAAGTTCTGGCTGAGATGGCTCCGCTTTCGTTTGGGGACTCGCATCTTCTTGTCTTCAGTGTTCTGCCGCTGCCGGATCTCTGGTGTAGGAGCCAGGTCCCGCCGGTGGATATATTCGATGCCCATCAATTCCAGCTGCATCTGCAGTCGTTTATGGTTGGCAAAAGCGTAGTCCGTGCCGCGCACGCCGCGCCGCCAGCGGATATCACAGAACACATCCACGCACGCTTTTTTCAGTGTCTTAAAAAATTGTTCGTCAGTGAAACCGTACACTCCAATCGTGACGATCTTCATCCCTATGCCCCTCTCACACCTGATATGACTTCGATCGATACTGCAGCGCCTCCGCCACCAAACCCTCTAGCCCGATCACCGTGCAGGCGTACGCGCGCGCTAACATGCGTTAAGTGTAGATTGGTAAGGGAAAATTGTCAATAAGGCCCCAAAAAATTGAAGACACTTTCAACTGCACCATCCCACGCAGCGCAGGATGATAAACTGGCTCTAGCTGAGGGGAGGCTCCCGTTTAACCCGTTCCGGCAGCTTGAACCAGCGGGTCTTGGTCAGAACGATAGCATTACCGAACAGCACTAAAACCACCCCCATAATTTGTAGAACGCCCCATTGAAGGTCTTCGAACAGGGTTGACAGCAGCAGCGCAATGATCGGGAACAGGATCATTACATAGGCTGCTCGATCCAGTCCAATGCGACCCAGAAGGGTCAAGTAGCTTCCAAAGGCGATCACAGATCCGAACACTGCCAGGTACAGCAGGGAAGCCATGTATCCTATGGAAGGGTCAAATTGCGGCTGGTTACCTCGTATCAGTGCCAGCAGGATCATGAATATGGCACCATAGAGCATACCGAAGGCGTTTGTTTGAACGACAGGCAGTTTTTGCCGTTGATTGTGAGCAGAGACAACATTGCCAAGAGAAGCGGATAGCGTTCCAATAAAGGCGAAGCTCATACCCAATACCTTCTGGCTTGACGGATCAAATGGTGAAATCTCAGGCCAAAATACGAACAGTAAACCTAATAAACCCACCAGCGCGCCAAGCACAACACGCAAGCGGATAGGGTTGCGCAGGAAAACGGCCCCAAATAACACGTTCAACATGATGATGATAGAAAAAATGATCGCCACCAAGCCGCTGGTCAGGTAACCTTCCGCCAGATAAACCACGAAGTAGTTCAACGAGAACAAGAAGAGACCCTGCAAAGCGAAGTAAGCGTGGGATTTGGGACTAAAGCGTAAGGGTAAGCGGCGGAAAAAACTGAATACAAATAGGATCGTGGCAGCCAAAACAAACCGGTAAGCGATGGATAATTCCGGTGAGACAACACCCAACTGGAATTTGATTGCCAACCAGGTTGAACCCCAAATAAACACAGTGATGAGATAGAGGAGAGCGTTATACATGATTACGTCTAGAGAATTTGATGTATGAGGTTATCACTTCGGAGAGATATTAGCAAGGTTTGGAATATTTGATAGTGTCAAGAACTTTGTGTAAATGCCACCTCACAATAAATAAAATTTCCTACCAGCGCTTCTGGGTTGATCTTTCTCAAGGCTTTGTAATCAATACGGGCTCCAGGACTCATATGTATTCCAATCCTCGGGTTGTTGGATTCCAGCCAATTCTATCAATCGCTCTATAAAGATCTCATAACCAAACCCCATAAAGTGTATAGTATGTCCTGGGCACCGCACAATTTTTTATTGACAGTAAGTTCAAATTGTTATAAACTCTTTCCATATTTTCAGATTGATCCAATAAAATACCCTTTGAAGGTACGCACTATCGCTTCCGTTGCACATTGACTTGAATGCATTTTGAAGGACTAGTACCTATCAGTGGAATATCAAAGATATAATTTAAAGATGATGGGGGGAGAATCGCTTCATTCCCAGAAGGAAGGATGTAAACCTACTCTTTTTACGCGCGTTTTTTTCCAAACCCAAAACACCTGGCGGCACCTTGTTTTGTAAGGTGTATTCTAGATGTAGCTGTGTTACTCTTTATTCCTTTGTTTGCGGTTAAAGGAGGTGCTTGGTTTGATCAATTAATTAAAAATGACAGCATTACCAAATTTGATAAATTATTTATTGGCATAAACCCTAATTTCCTGTGAGGAGAGAAAATGAGTAAACGAAATCTGTTGTTTGTAACGCTATTGACAATATTGGGAGCCTTCCTGGTAAGCGCTTGTGCTCAAGCAGCTGAGGAAACCATTGTGATCGGTGTGAACGCACCCTTGACCGGGGATATCCCCAAAGTGGGTGAGGGAAGTAAATTTTCAGCAGAGATGTGGTTGGAGGACATTAACGCAGCCGGTGGGCTGGAGGTTGGTGGAAAGAAATACCCGGTTGAGCTGCTTATCGAGGATAATGAGTCCAAGGCAGAATCAGCTACAAAGGTCAACACCAAGTTAATTACCCAGGACGAAGTATTGGTGATTGTTGGCCCACAATCATCCAAGCAAGCGGTGCCAGCAGGGGGCGTGGCTAACGATAACGAAACCCCAATGGTTAGCCCCTGGTCAACCAATCCCAACACCACCTTGGACCGACCTTGGGTTTTCCGCACATCCTTCCTGGACCCATTCCAGGGACCGGTGGTGGCAAATTTCGTTACTGATGAATTTGGCTTCACCAAGGCGGCGGTGCTCTATGATGTTGCTAGCGATTATCCGAAGGGTTTAGCTGAGTTCTTCAAGAGCGCTTGGGAAGATAACCACGGTCCTGGGTCGGTGGTAGCTTTTGAGAGCTTTACCACCAAGGACACTGACTTCTCGGCCCAACTCACCAAGATTAGAGAGTCGGGAGCAGAATTTATCTTCACCCCCCAGTACTACAATGAGGTAGCTCTGATCGCACAACAAGCCCATGAATTAGGTTGGGATGCGCCTATTGTTGGGAGCGACAGCTGGGGTTCAGCTGAGTTGATGAATCTGTGCGGTGATGACTGCAAGGGACAATTCTTCAGCACGCACTATGCTGCCGCAGGAGCTACAGGCGCTACAAAAGAGTTCATTGATCGCTACAATGAAGAACATGGTTATGTGCCTGATGATGTCGGTGCACTCACCTGGGATACGATGCTTATCATTCAGAAAGCCATCCAAGATTGTGGCGAGATCACAGGTGATATCGCTACAGATCGGGCGTGCGTTCGCGAAGCCTTGGCAAAAATTACGGACTTCGAAGGCATCACTGGAACAATGACCTTTACCGAGCAAGGGGACCCAATCAAGTGCGCGGTTATCGTAAAGATCAGTGACGCCGGCGAGTTCGAATTTTATCAGCAAGTGTGCCCATAGTAGATTGAGAATCAAGGATTTATTGGGAAATCCTTGACCAGTCGCATCATTTACGAGCTGTGATTGATACCAAATGAGGGCAGGCTGAGTTTGAATCCCGAAGCCCGTCCTCAGGTAAGAAGGAGGTGTAAAACAAATGGATTTTTTCCTCCAAATGGTGGTTAACGCCCTTCAGTTGGGAAGTTTCTACGCCTTGATCGCTTTGGGGTACTCCATGGTTTATGGTGTGCTATTGCTGTTCAACTTCGCTCACGGTGACATTTTTATGGTTGGTGCGTACATCGGCTTTTTTGTCGCTACTGCGATTCTTGCTTTGGTGACTTTGACGTCGATCGTTTTACCCGGCTGGTTGATATTAGTGCTGACCATCCTCGTGGCTATGCTTCTGACTTCCTTTGTGGGGATAACTGTTGAAAGGATTGGCTATCGGCCATTACGTAACGCGCCGCGTGCCTCGGCAGCTATCACGGGATTAATGATCGGTATTATCCTGGAGACTGCAAACTTAGCCTTTTTAGGAGCTGAGCGGCTCCGCTTCCCTGCCTTAATTGAGACCGCTACTTATCAAATTTCTGGTGTCATTATCACGAATAAGAGGATCATGATCGTGGTAGTAGCTTTGTTGCTCATGTTAGCCTTGCACCAGTTTGTACAGCGAACGAAGTGGGGGATGGCCATGCGAGCTACGGCTTACGATTTCGTGGTCGTGCCTTTGATGGGCGTACCGCTCAATAATATCGCTGCGCTTACATTTGCCCTTGGTTCGGGGCTGGCTGCCGCAGCCGGGATTCTGTTTAGTATTGCTTATCCGGTTCTGGACCCTTATATGGGGATCACCTTTGGCTGGAAGGCATTTGTGGCTGCAATCTTAGGTGGTCGTGGCTCCATACTTGGTGCCGCAGTGGCAGGGTTTATGCTTGGGTTCATTGAGATTTTTGTGGCCGCGTTTTTCCCTTCGACACTACGCGATCTGATAGCCTACTCGATCATTCTACTTATCCTTGTCTTTAGACCGCATGGTTTGTTCGGTGAAGCGTACACTGCCCAATTGAGGCTTTAAGAAAAAACTGTCAGAAACTTTTCACAAATAAAAGGGATAAATATGGCGGTAACCAGCGAAACGATATCCACAAACCGAGAGCGTCTTGGCTCGCTCAAAGCACGGATTTCGGAGCCATTCGTCCTTGTTCCTATTCTTGGTTGGTTTTTAGGGGCATTGGTCGCGGTTTTGCTCGAACAACTTGTCGGTCTTCCACTTTCCAGGGCGTTGGGTATGCCAAGGATTCCAGCTCTATTTGGCGTCGTTATTGCTCTCCAAAAACCTGCGCTGTTTCCCAGTGCAATTCTGTATGATCTATTGATCTACGTCCTGCCCATCGTACTGGTGGCAAAATTAAGTGCCTCACCGGCGAACTGGGTGGCAGCTAGATTGTTCAACTTCAGACCATGGGTATCTGTGCTCCTGCATATCTCGCTGTTATACATCATCTTACATATTTGGGCTGACATTAGCGACTACCGTCTCCTGGTAGTCAGGCTGATCATGGTCGCCATCCTCTGGACGCTCAGTTTGAATATCATTAATGGTTACATGGGAGAGTTCTCTTGTTCGCATCCTGGATTTATTGCTTTAGGGGCATATGGAGCCTCGGTATTCACAGTAGGATTGTTTGTCAATGATAATATCTTAGGAGCAGCGCTATTGCCGGAAAGTCTGGCAAGGTTTATGTTTCCGATCGGATTGATCTTGGGAGGCGTGATTGCTTCCTTAGGTGCTATTCTAGTTGCTATCCCCTCATTCAACACTCGCGGTGACTATTTAGCAATTATTTCTTTAGCGTTTATGTTTATGGTTAAAAGTCTTATTGAGAACCTTGAGGTTGTTGGTGGACCGCGTGGGTTAGGTGGTCAGCCAGATTTAGCTACACTGCCGACTGTCTTCATTTGGACAATGTTGGGCATCTGGATCATGAACAATTTTGTACGATCTACTTTGGGGAAAGCATTGAACGCAGTACGTGATGGAGAGACAGCAGCCGATGCCATGACCGTAAATACCCGCCGCACGAAATTCACTGCATTTTTATTTGGCGCATTTTGGGCTGGCTTGGCTGGAGGGCTTTTTGCTCATGTGATCCGGTATGTCAATCCTAGTACCTTCGGAATCCAGATGCTCGCTGAAAACCTGGCAATGGTTTATTTCGGCGGATTAAATTCTGTCCAGGGCGCGATTGTTGGCGCGGTAAGCATTAACCTTCTTGGCGAAGCTCTGCGACCACTGGAAATTTATAAATGGCTCGTGATCCCACTCCTGCTAATCGTGGTTATGATAACCCGCCCGACAGGATTAATTTCCTTCACTGAGTTTGACTTCACAACAATAATCAAACCCAAACAGAAACCTGAGGGGGAGGTGTAATATGGCTCTATTGCAAGTTGATAACATGACCCACTACTTTGGTGGTTTGCGAGCGGTCAATGGTTACAACCTCGAAATTGAAGCGGGGCAAATCAGGGGATTGATTGGACCCAATGGAGCTGGAAAGACCACAATTTTCAATCTCATCACGGGAATATACAAGCCAACTGAAGGTCAGGTCACCTTGGAAGGCCAGCAGCTCGTTGGTCTTAGACCTCATCAAATTGCCTCTTTAGGTCTGGCACGCACTTTTCAAAACCTGCGCTTATGGCGGCATATGACAGTGCTTGAACATGTTAAACAGGCGCGTTATTCCAAAATCGAATACGGTTTGGTTGGTGCATTTTTTGGAACCCCAGAACGCCATCGTGAAGAAGATGAAAACGAAAGAATCGCTCATGATCTGCTTGAATTGGTGGGAATCCCCCAATATGCAGATAATGTGGTGACCAACCTACCTTATGGTGCCCAACGAAGGGTTGAATTGGCACGCGCCCTGGCGATAGAACCAAAAATCTTGTTCTTGGACGAACCCACGGCTGGCATGAATCCTGAAGAGCTGGAACAAATGATGCAGATCGTTAGGCAAGTTCACCAAGAGCTGGGTATGGCGATATTCCTCATCGAGCATAGGATGAGAGTGGTTATGGAACTGTGTGAAATAATCCAAACTCTGGTCTTTGGAGAGGTCATTGCAGAAGGCGGTCCGGAGCAAATACAAAATAATCCCGCAGTGATTGAGGCTTATCTAGGGAAGGAGGTTGTGACTTGATGTTACTCTCCATAGAGAATCTCGGGGTTTCCTACGATAGAATCAAAGCTCTGCATGGTGTCAGCTTTCAAATTGATGAGGGGGAAATTGTATGCATCATTGGCGCAAATGGTGCTGGGAAGAGTACCACGCTACGAGCAATTTCTCGCTTGGTTCCAGTTGATAAAGGAAGCAAGATGAGCTTTATGGGTAAAGATTTGCTCGAATACGATGCGGATAAGGTGGTCAGCGAACTAGGTATCTCACATGCGCCTGAGGGCAGGCGACTTTTCGGTAATTTGACCGTCATGGAGAATTTACGGTTAGCAGCTTACGCTCGCAAGGATGGTCGCCAAATAAAACAGGATATCGAGTGGGTTTTTTCTATCTTCCCTCGGCTCGAGGAGCGCATGGATCAGAAATCGGGTACACTGAGCGGTGGCGAACAGCAGATGTTAGCTGTAGGGAGGGCGCTTGTTACCGGTAGGAAGGTAATGCTTTTAGACGAACCATCCATGGGTTTAGCGCCCTTATTGATGATGGATGTATTTAAAGTATTGACCGAGATTAATCAGAAAGGGACTACTATCTTACTTGTTGAGCAAAATGCGCGCATGGCGCTCCAATTTGCCCAACGTGGATATGTATTAGAGAGCGGTAACTTGGTATTGGAAGGCAATTCCAAGGAGCTATTGGATGATCCACAAGTGAAGAAGGCTTATCTCGGCGGCTAGTAGGAATAGTAAAGTTCAAGTTTTTGTGAATCTGATCTTATTACCGCAATAGTGCGGAGATAGGGTCAGATTTGTACATTAATCCGGGGGACGCGCCCGCCAATAGCACGCACTACTTCATAACTTATCGTGTTCCAGGTTTTAGTGATATCTTCAGCAGTAATGCGATTTTACCCTTGTTCGCCCAAGATGATAACCGTGTCACCTGCCCGAGCTTGTGGCACCTCATCCAGTTGGACCATTATCTGATCTATGCAAACCCGCCCGATTACTGGTGCAGGATAGCCTGCGATCAATACATAGTTTCCCTTTATTCTTCGAAAACCATTGGCATAACCTAAGGGGATAGTGCCCACACGTTCGTTGCCATGGGTGATGTATTCGTGACCATAGCTGACACCAGATCCGGGGGGTAAGGTTTTTACCTGGCCTAATACTGACTTCCAGGTTAGAGCCGGGCGGATTCCCTCTGGCGTGGGGCAATCTGGTGATGGGTGTAAACCATACATGGCAATCCCTAAACGTACCAGGTTGAAATGTGCGCTGGGGAGAGTCAGACTGATTGCCGAGTTGGCTGCGTGGACGATGGGTGGACAAAGGCTCATAATCTCGAACTCTGTTATTAATCCCCTGAATATCTCTTCCTGTCGGTCGCTAGTTGTTGTGTCGAGCTCGTCTGCGCGAGCGAAGTACGTGAAAAGACCTTCGAGGATAATACTAGGTGTATTGGTTATCTGCTCCGCAAGTGCGATTGCTTCTTGTGGGAGAACACCGAGCCGGCCCATACCAGTGAAGAGGATTTACAAGCTGCGATGACAAATTTGAACATCCAATGATTTTATCAATGCCCTTCTGCTGTCGTGGATTATCGTGCTTGCAGCCAGCCATTTGCTGCATTGGTTAAAAGGCAAAATGCCTACCTGGTTGGCATTTGTGATAACGTTGATGTCCATTTGCAGTCTTACTGACAGTTGGCCTGGTGCTGGTTGTTGGGATCAACCGTTTTATTGAAGCCTTGCCCGCTTATCCAGAACAACTCAATAACCTGACTGCGAGTTTAAACGACTTCCTGGTATCTCTGGGCTTCAATCAAAGTGATATCAGCGCTATAGCTGGTTTTATGAATCCTGAAGCGTTGTTGGACGCGATTGGGAATTTCTTGGTCAGTTTGATTGGCACGGTTTCCGATATTGTGCTGGTCATTTTATTGATTATCTTTCTGCTCCTGGATGCCGTAAACGCCCCTGAAAAACTATTACAAGAAATCCAATCCGGCAGTGCGCATTTGGAGAGGCTTTTTAAAGTTAGCGGAACTTTATGGAATTATGTTTTATTTGCGCGACGTAGCAATCGCATCGAAGTAGTATTGGTTCATCTTGGGATAGAATCTCTTTGAATTCAGAAACCAGTCATATTTCGATGGGGCCAAAAACCCATTTTAATTTTTATGGGGATAGTGAAAATAGTTAAAGCTAGGCAGGACACAAGACTATTTCGCAATAAATCTATATATTTCCGACGAAATCCCGCTATTAGGATTGACACGATTACGAAATTCAGTAAAATAGTACCATGATCGAGGATCTTGATAGAGCCATCATTTCATTTCTCCAATATGATGGACGCATGTCCTATACGAAGATTGCCGCAGAACTGGGCATTTCTGAGGGCACTGTACGTCGTCGCGTCAAACAACTCACCGACGATGGAAAGCTGCAGATCGTGGCCATTGTCGAGCCTCATGAATTAGGTTGGACAGAGGCGGCCATGATTGGGATATCTGTAAAAGCGAATCGCTTAACCGCAGTAGCAGAAGAAATCGCCCAGCTCCCTGAAGTATCCTACTTATTTCAGGCTGCCGGTGAGTTTGATCTTTTTGCTGAAGTCTTTTGTCGAGATCGAGAACATTTCATTTCCTTCCTCAATAACAAACTGCAACAAGTGCCCGGCGTGGAAAGGACTCGATCTTTCTTGATCCTCAAGATGCACAAACTTTCCTATCGCTGGGGTGAGACGGGGCCGTTCGAGCTCGATCAGCCTCCGGACAGTCACCCAGAGCAGCGCAAGTAAGCGCCCTATCCGGACGGGTGAACAGGTGAGCGCTGCAGCAGGAACTCATGATGACAAAAACACAAAATCCCAAAGTCATCGCTGAACAGGTGCACGAGAAATCGGTCGAGATACTGGTGGATGTGGGATTCTGCGTGCCGGACGAAAACGTGCTGAGGCGACTAAAGCGCCTCGGGTTTTCCGTGGATAAAGAATCCCAGATGGTCAGGCTGACCCCGGACCTGCTGAAAAGCGCTTTGTCGACCCTGCCCGGTGATGTCAAACTGTACAACCGACAGGGAGAGGTACCGGCTGCCTATGGGAATGGCTCCTGCTTCATGGGGGCAGGCACCCCGGTCAATGTATTCGACCTCAACTCCGGTGAGCACCGATCGTCCACCCGGCAGGATGTGCGCCAATTGGTCACCATCCAGGATGCCTTGCCCCAGGTGGATATCGTGCGCCCCACGGTGACCGCCACCGACCAGGGGGAATACTCAGACCTGGTGGAGATCGCCGAGCTGCTGCGCAACACGAACAAACCCGTCGTCCACCGCACACTCTCGCCTGATCGCGTCGATGCGGCCGCCGAGATGATCTATGCCGTTGCCGGAGGTGAGCAGGCATTCCAAGCAAGACCCAACTTCGCCACCCTATACTGTCCCATCAGTCCAGGGTACTTTACACCTGAAAATATCCGCTGCCTGCTCCGTTGGGCTGAACACGGCGTGCCAATTACATTGCTGAGCATGGCCATGGGCGGCGCATCGGCTCCGGCAACGCTCCTGGGCGAGCTGATCGTCATCAATACTGATATCCTGGCCTGGATCGTAGCCTTACAAATTCTGTACCCCGGGACCCCACTACTGTACGGCAGCGTGTCAGCCGTGCTCGACATGCGCACGGGGCTGCTGCCGCTGGGCGCTCCTGAACGGGGATTGATCAACAGCGGGGCCGCCATAATGGGGAAATATTACGGAATGCCATCGATGTGCGGTGGGCTCTCTTCCGATGCCAAGCAGTTGGACGCCCAGGCAGGATTTGAGAAGGTCAATACCGCGATCCCACTGCTCCAACAGGGCGCAACCATTATCTATGGTGTAGGTGCTGTCGATGCCGGATCGACCATATCGTACACGCAGATGGTCTTCGACAACGAGATCATTGCTGGGCTACGTCGTATGTGGGAGGGGATCAGCCTCCACGACCCGGCGGAAGAAGTTGAGCTGATCAAGGCCCAAACTCCGCGAGGAAATTTCATGTCGGCCGCACACACACGGCGTAATTACCGGCGGCATTGGTATCCGGAGATCATCAGCCGCGATACATACGATACCTGGAAAGAAAAGGGCGAGACCATCGAGGGGATCTGCCGCTGCAAGGCTCAGGATATCGTCCTAAACCACCAGCCGCCCCCCTTACCCGCCGATGTAGAAGCAGAGCTGGAGCGTATCATGCGTCGATACCAGCCTGAATTTCATTTTGAATAGAGTCATAACGTGGGAGCGATTTTGTGTTCTCTGAAAGAGAACGAAAAGTCCTGGGGCGGATCGAAGAGACGGCAGAAGACATTATCCTTTATTTGCAGCGCTTGATCGGGTTTAAGATCGTCACACCCCCGCAAGATGGCCGAGGAGATACCGACGACAAAATATGGTCATGGACTGGAAGAGTACGATGAGAAAGCTTTTGAGATAACCCAGGGAGCTCAGCCCGACCACGAAATTTACCCCATCGATTGCTCGATACTGGCAAACGGAGGGGGTGGTGTGTACTGCGCGACTCACAGCATACCCGATGTAAACAATCTATGAAGCGAATAGAAAAAATTAAACTCAGCAGGAGGCACAATAAAGACATGTCCAACGATCGCCCGCCCATCGAGCCTATAAGAACTCCTTACAAATTGCGCTTCTTGGATGACGAGCAGCTGGATAACTTGCAAGAAGCCACGCTCAATATCCTCGAGAATGTGGGGGTCCAATTCCCCTCCGAAAAAGCATTAGCAATATTCGCCGAGCATGGAGCAGATGTGGATCATGAAAGCCAAATTGTCAAGATGCGACCCGAATTTGTGCTCAAGGCCATGTCCACCGTGCCGCGCTACTGCACCCTGGGAGCGCGTGACCCCGAGTTTGACTTGCACCTGCAGGATGGCGTCACCTTCTTCACCAATGATGGCTGCGGCCATAAGGTCGTCGATTTCAAAACTGGACAGCAGCGCCCCTCGACCAAAGCAGATGTGGGTATGATGGCCCGGATCAACGATTATTTGTCCTCCATGGCTTTCAGTTGGACAATGGTCAGCGCGCAGGACTGCGGAGTTACCTCCCCGCTGCACGAGATGGATGTCACCTGGAAGAATAACAGCAAACATTACCAGAGTGTGACTATGATGGGCGAGGAAATTTGCCGCTACGGGGTCGAGATGGCGACCGTACTACGGGGCAGCGTGGAGAAAGTCAGAAGCCGTCCGCCAATCTCACTGATTGTGTGTACCATCGCGCCTCTGGTACAAGATAAAGAGGCTATCGAGGGCGCCCTGGTGTTAGCCGAAGCCGGTATCCCGGTCGTAATCATGTCTATGCCCACAATGGGTACGACCGCTCCAGCCACGTACGCCGGTGCGCTGGTTGTCGGCGATGCCGAGGTCATCAGTGCTGCTGTGCTGATGCAATTGGCCAGTCCCGGTGCACCGGTATTCCATTCCCTGCTCCACGCCTGGGCTGATCCCCGTACAGCGGCTTACGTAGGTTACCCTCTGGATGCGCGCGTTCGTTACGCACCGGTGGAGATGGCTCATCATTGGGGCATGCCATCCCTTGGTGGTGCCTTCGGCACCGAAAGCACCGAACTGGATAGCTGGCAGTCGGCGGCCGAAGTGGCCACAGACCCCCTGCTGGTGAGTTTGGCTAGAGCCGAGATCGTCACTGGTATTGGCTTGCGGGATACCTATACCTTGCTCTACCCTGAAGCCATCATCCTCGACGACAACCTCTACCACCAGGCACGCTATGCTCTGCTAAATATGGAAGTAAGCCCCGAGACCCTGGCAGTCGACGTAATCGCCAACGTCAAGCCGGGAGGCCATTTCCTGGGTCAGAAGCACACCCGCAAGCATATGCGGACGGCGATGGTGCGCGGCCTCGCCCAGCAGTTAGATGCGATGGGCAACTATAGAGATCCGGTGGAGTACGGGCGCGAGAAAGTAGCATGGATTCTGGAAAACCACCACCCGGAGCCACCGGAAAAAGCTGTGCAAGACGAATTGGACAAAATACTGGCTGCGGCCGACCATCAGGTCGAGCATATGCATTGATAGGAGAATAATATGGAATCTTCGACACCAAAAACTCTGGGCTATTACATGCCTGCCGAGTGGGAAATTCACGAAGGTACCTGGCTGCAGTGGCCCCACGACGACACCCTGCCAGGCGAACAGATACGCCTGGAATCCCTCTGGCTGGCGATGACCGCTGTGCTGCACGAATACGAAAGCGTGCACATCATCGTAACAGACGAACATCGTGGTGAGCACCTCCAGCGCCAGGTGAGGTACTACGGCTGGGAGGCGAGCAATATCGATATTTACGTCATCCCCACCGACGATGTGTGGGCGCGGGATAATGGGCCTATCTTCCTGGTGAACAACGGCGGGGAGTTGGCCGTTACGGCATGGAACTTCAACGGCTGGGGGGAACGCTATCCCTTCGGTAAGGATCGGTTGGTCCCTGCAGCCGTGGCCGACACGCTGTCGATACCCTTATTCACAGCTCCTATCACCCTGGAAGGGGGAGCTATCGAGGTCAATGGCAAAGGGACAATGATCGCCACGCGCAGTTCGATCATCAACCCCAATCGTAATCCTGGTAAAAGCGAGCAGGAAATCGAAGTTACGATAAAAGAATATCTGGGCGTTGAGCATATTATCTGGCTTTCCGGTGCCTCACGGGAGTTTTGTGATGCCGTTGGCAGCGATACCGATCTCCACATCGACGGTTATGCCCGTTTCACGGACGAATCTACGGTTCTATACAACTGGACCGATGACGAATCGAACGTCTTTTACCCGGTCCTAAAACAGCAAATGGACGAACTGAGAAATGCTACAACTGAAACTGGTAAAACTTTGACGTTAATTCCGCTGCCTAAACCAAAGAATGCGACCTATTCCACGCTGAACACTTCCACCAGACCGCCATTCGAAACAACTCCTTCATTGGCTGGCTACGCCAACTTCTACATTGCCAACGACATTGTTCTGGTCCCAGTGTACGGTGACATCAACGACGCAAGGGCAAAAAGCATCATCGCCGAGCATTTCCCTGGACGGGAAATCATCGGTCTCCCAGCGCAGGTATTGGCCGAACTGGGCGGCATGATGCACTGCGTGACCCAGCAGCAGCCTCTCCCCTCACCTTAATCCCTCCCTCAAGGGAAAAAAGGAGCATATCTTGACAGATAAGTTGTACAACCCAACAGAATTCCTTATGCCCGCTGAATGGGAACCTCACGAGGGTACCTGGCTGCAATGGCCTCAGGATAAGTTATACTGGGGGTACGAACTTAAACTCGAACGCATCTGGCTCAACATGGTGGATGCCTTACATAACCACGAAAATGTGCACCTCATCGTCAGCGGCGAACGCCAGAGGGACCATGTTGCTTACCTGCTAAAATATCACGCTATCGGCCTGGAAAACGTAGACTTCTATATCATCCCCACTAACGATGTTTGGGCGCGAGACAACGGGCCCATATTCGTCATCAACGAGGCTGGTGAGACCGCCATCACCGATTGGGTCTTCAATGGGTGGGGAGAACGTTTCCCCTACGACTTGGACGACAAAGTTCCCTCTGCCATCGGTGCGAAATTGAACCTACGCGTTTTCAATGCCCCGATGGTGTTGGAGGCCGGAGCGGTGGAAGTGAATGGCAAGGGTACATTCATGGCCACCCGGACTTCTGTTATTGACCCCTACCGTAATCCCGAGATGAGCCAGGAGGATATTGAGACGATCCTCAGCCAATACCTGGGAGTAACTCACTTCATCTGGTTGACTGGAGCGGGGAGGGGTGAATGCGATCAATGGGGAGACGAAACCGACTCCCATATCGACATCGTGGCTCGCTTTACGGATGAATCTACCGTGCTCTATAACTGCACCAATAATTTGAGCGACCCCCGATATAGGATGCTGGCCAGATCCTATGAAGAGTTGAAGGAAGCCACCACTGAAGCGGGCAAGACCTTAACCTTGGTTCCCCTGCCGCTCCCTGAAGTCCACCAAACTTCCAAGATGACAGATTGGCGGGTGAACACGTTCTCAGATGCGGCTTACAGCAATTACCTGATCGCCAACAATGTCGTCCTGGTGCCCGTGTACGGACACGCCAACGATGAACGCTGCTTGAAGATCATTGCTGAACACTTCCCTGGCAGAGAAATTATTGGGATTGAGGTTGTCGCTCTCATCGAACACGGCGGCGCGATCGGATGCGTCACCCAACCCCAACCGATGCCAGTGACGAAATAACGATGGAGTCCCCTATGAAGAGAATAGTAAACGTTGGCCTGATACAAATGACATGCAGCGCGGATATGGAGGCTAACTTTGACAGGGCTGTTGGTTTTATCAGGGAAGCCGCCGGTCGAGGCGCGCAGATTGTCTGCACCCAGGAGTTGTTCAAATCACCGTACTTCTGCCAGACCGAAGATTGGAGGGCAGTCGACCTGGCTGAAAAAATCGATAAAAACAGCCCAACGGTCCTCAGGTTGAGCGAACTGGCAGCTGAATTAGATATCGTTCTGATTGCCAGTTTATTTGAGAAACGGGCTACGGGCATCTACCACAACACAGCTGTAGTCTTGGATGCCTATGGGAGTTACCTGGGTAAGTACCGCAAGATGCATATCCCCGACGACCCGCACTACTACGAGAAATTTTACTTCACCCCGGGCGATCTGGGCTACAAGGTCTTCAGAACCCGCTATGCCGACGTCGGCGTGCTGATTTGCTGGGATCAGTGGTTCCCAGAAGCCGCCCGACTCTTGGGCCTTCAAGGGGCGGAGATCATTTTCATCCCGACGGCAATCGGCTACACGACAACTACCGAAGGGTCGGACTATGATCAGGCCTGGCAGATAGTGCAGCGAGGCCACGCCGTCGCCAACGCTTGTTTTCTGGCAGCGGTCAACAGGGTTGGCTTCGAAGCCGATCCTTCAACTCCGTCCGCCTCGTCCCAGGATCAAATCGCGAGCGTAGGTCCCAGGGGAGAAAGCGGGATCAAATTTTGGGGCCAGAGCTTCATCACAGACCCCGACGGGACGATCGTAAAACAGGCCTCTAGAGATAAGGAAGAGATTGTCCTTTGTGATATCGATTTAACCCAGATCAACGAGACAAAAAAGCGATTCTCCTTCCCCTATAGAGATCGCCGGGTGGATAGCTACCAGGATTTACTCAAACTGTATTCGGATTAATATCTGTGTACTGGAAACAAAAAGGAGAGAAAATGTATAGCAAAACACCCCCCATAGACCCGATCATCCCTTCATATCATATTCGTATTCTGAGCGATGAACAATTGGAGCAGTTCAAATCCGGCACCTTTGAAATTTTAGAGAAGACGGGTTTTCACTGTCCATCAGAGCGGGCTTTGAAAATTTATGCCAAACATGGCGGGAACGTTGATTTCGAGAATCAAATCGTCAAATTATCCCCCGATGTTATCCTCAAGGCCCTCTCTCAGGCACCGCGTTATTACACCATGGGGGGGCGCTCCGATGCTTACGACCTGGATTTGTCGAAGAAAGTCACTTATGAGGCCACGGATGGTACCGGTACGAAAACAATCGACTATGTTACACGTGAACTGCGGTCTTCAGTCAAAGCTGATGTGGCCAAGTCTGCCCGGGTCTCCGACTATTTATCCTCGATCAGTTTTTATTGGCCGATGGTCAGCGCCCAAGATTACCCCATCGCACCTTCTCTCCACGAGCTAGATGCATCCTTTAATAACACCCTTAAACACGTCCAAACCCCGACGGTGGTGGAAGAAGTTACCACACGGTATGCCGTAGAAATGGCTAAAGTTGTGGCTGGCAGTGAAAGTACGATGCGCAAACGCCCGCCCCTTTCATTGCTGATTTGCACTATCGCCCCCTTGGCACAGGATGCTGAAAGTATGGATGCCGCCCTGGTGGCCGCCGAGGCGGGTATCCCGGTCGGATTTATGTCAATGCCCAACACAGGTTCAACCGCTCCTGCCACCGTTGCAGGAACCATCGCTCTCGGTGATGCTGAAATTTTGTCAGCTATAGTGCTAATTCAGATGGCTTACCCTGGTGCGCCAATCTACCACTCCTTCATGCCGGGGATGACCCATCCACGTACGGGTGCTTATTACGGCCACGACAGCTACGTTTACGCCATTGGCGTCGAGTTAGCCCATATGTGGGGGGTTCCCACTCTGGCTGGCACATTTGGCTCGGGCGCTCACGGCCTGGGGTGGGAGCATGGTATGGGCGGTGGTACGACCTCGTTCTTGTGCGCGCTGTGTGGGGCCGAAACCGGCAGCGGGATGGGCTTGCTGCGGGGCAGCACGCTGCTCTATCCTGAAGCCCTGGTTTTGGATGCCGAACTCTACTATAGCGTCCAAGAAAATGCTGCTCAATTGGATACCAGTCCCGACTACCTGGCTTTGGATGTGATTCAAACTGTCGGGCCGCGCGACCATTACCTCAGGGAACGTCATACTCGAGACTATTTCCGCAAATTGGGATTCTCCGAGATAGTGCACGTCCCCGATACTGGAGGCAGCTACCGAGATCCCATCGAGGTAGCCCGCGAAAAAACCGACTGGATATTGAAGAATCACCACCCAGAACCGCTGAGTGAACCTCAAAAAAATGAATTGACTCGAATTGTTGCTGCCGCAGAGAAAGAATTGAGTCAGGAGGCATAATCCGTGGAAACTCTTTTAAGAGTACTATCAGAAGATGAAAAAGCGGGAGTCCACGAGCGGACTTTGAAAATCCTGACAGAAACTGGGGTTCGGGTTGAAACTGCGAAAGGCCGGCAAATACTCAATGACGCGGGCGCCGATGTTGATGAAAACACAAAAATCGTAAGATTACTGCGTGACTTGGTAGAAGAATCTATCCGTTTAGCGCCCAAGAAATTTACCCTGGGTGCGCGCCGCCCCGGCTGGGATTTACCTATGAACGCTGGGGATTGTACGCTTATGCCTGATGGGGAAGGGATTTCGATCATTGATCGAAAAACAGGCGAGCACCGACCAACAACCTACAATGATTGGCTGGAATCTACTCGGCTATCGGATGCACTAGATGAAGTCGGCGTTTACTGGGCAATGGCCGAACCTGGAGAAGGGCAAGAATCAATCCCAGATACAATTAGTCACTGGTGGAAAATGTTTAGAAACTTCTCCAAGCATATACAAGACTCTTCTTCAACAGCCGAAGAAAGTCGATGGTTGCTGGAAGTTTTGCAGGCAGTATTCGGCGATAAAGAAACTATCCGCCAAAAGCACCCCTAC
>Ga0209013_10000248_pt1 | contig 46407 bp, 45 predicted proteins | sample Cruoilmetagenom2_FD_187291 | JGI IMG/M metagenome (GOLD analysis project Ga0209013, IMG submission 187291) | Oil polluted marine microbial communities from Coal Oil Point, Santa Barbara, California, USA - Sample 2 (SPAdes) (version 2) | ecosystem: Environmental > Aquatic > Marine > Oil seeps ...
CCTTCGCCATCAAGGGTAAGCTTGATGATCCCACCGTGCTGGTCAATCCGATGTCGGTCATGGCACCGGGAATCTTCCGGCAAATTTTTGATTTCCACGGTGGTGGTGTGCCGGCGGGACGGGCGGCCGCAAAGACGAAGCCGGAACCGACCAGAACGTTCCAGAATCCCCAGTATTAGCGGACGATCCGCCTAGACGGGCCGGATCAGGGCGTGGCGCTTCTTGCCGAGCGAGAGCTTAATCACGCCGTCGTCCGTCAGGTCCGACAGTGTGAGCACCTGGCGGGCATCTGTCACCGGCGTATCGTTGACCTTGATCCCGCCGCCCTTGATGTGGCGCCTGGCCTCGCCCGTCGACGTCACGAAGCCGGCGAGCATGCTGGCGTTCAACACGCCTACGCCCGCTTCGAGCTCCCCGCGCGGCACGTCGATGCTCGGCAGGCTCTCGGCGATCTGCCCTTGCTCGAAGGTGGTGCGCGCCGTTTCCGCCGCGCGGTCGGCGGCGTCGCGTCCGTGCACGAGGGCCGTCGCTTCGGTGGCCAGGATCTTCTTGGCCTCGTTCATCTCCGCGCCTTCAAGCGCCGCCAGCTTGTCGAGCTCCGGGAGCGGCAATTCGGTGAACAGTTTGAGGAAGCGCGGTACGTCGGCGTCCTCGGCGTTCCGCCAATACTGCCAATAGTCGTAAGGGGAGAGCATGTCCGGGTTGAGCCAAATTGCCCCCGCCGCCGTCTTGCCCATCTTGGCGCCCGAGGCGGTCGTGAGTAGCGGCGTCGTGAGCCCGAACAACTCGGCGCTTTCGGTGCGCCGTCCAAGCTCGATGCCGGTGACGATGTTGCCCCATTGATCGGAGCCGCCCATCTGCAGCCGGCAGCCTTCGCGGCGGTAGAGCTCCACGAAGTCGTAGGCTTGCAGCACCATGTAGTTGAACTCGATGAAGCTTAAGTTCTGCTCGCGTTCGAGGCGCAGCTTCACCGAATCCTGGCTCAACATGCGGTTGACGCTGAAATGGCGTCCGTAGTCCCGCAAGAAGTCGACGTAGTTGAGCGCTTCGAGCCAATCGGTGTTGTTGACCAGCCTCGCGTCCGTTTCGCCGTCGCCAAAGGCGAGGAATTTGGAGAACACGCTTTCGATCCCGCCGATATTGGCGTCGATCTGCTCTTCGGTGAGGAGCTTGCGCGTTTCGTCTTTACCGGAAGGGTCGCCCACCTTGGTGGTGGCGCCACCGATTAAGACGATCGGCTTGTGTCCCGTCTGCTGCAGCTTCCGTAGCAGCATGATGCTGACCAGGTTGCCCACATGCAGGCTCGGCGCCGTGCAGTCGAAGCCGATATAGCCGGTGATGACCTCCGACCGCGCGAGATTGTCGAGCGCGGCCTCGTCCGTGCACTGGTGAATGTAGCCCCGAGTTTGGAGCTCATGCAGAAAGTCCGATTTGACAGTGCTCATGGGCAGGCCGCTGGGCGTCTCATAGTGTTCGCCAGAGCCTCTATCAGGTTTGCCGCCGGATTACCAAATCCGGAGCCGTGGCGAACTGGGGAGAACGCCGCCTTACGCCGCCGACTCTTTCTTCTTCTTGTTCGGCTTGCCGAGGCGCTTGTCGAGATAGCCCTGCACCACGTCCATCAGGCCGTCCATCCGCTCCTCGAAGAAGTGGTTGGCGTCGGGCACGGTCGAATGGTCGATGACGATACCCTTCTGCGTCTTCAACCGGTCCACGAGCCCGCGCACCGATTCGGTCGGCACGACGCGGTCCTTGGCGCCGTTGACCATCAGCCCGGAGGACGGGCAGGGCGCTAAGAACGTAAAGTCGTAGAGGTTGGCGGGCGGGGCCACGGAGATGAAGCCCTCGATCTCCGGCCGGCGCATCAGAAGCTGCATGGCGATCCAGGCGCCGAACGACACGCCACAGATCCAGCAAGCCGGGGCATCGGGGTTGTAGCCCTGGAGCCAGTCCAGGGCCGTGGCGGCGTCGGCGAGTTCGCCGGGTCCGTTGTCGAACAAGCCCTCGCTACGCCCCACGCCGCGAAAATTGAACCGCAGCACGGAGAAGCCGCGCTTCTGGAAGGCGTAGTACAGGTGGTAGACAACCTGATTGTTCATCGTCCCGCCGAACTGCGGGTGCGGGTGCAGAATCAGCGCGACCGGCGCGCTCGTAGACGGCTGATGGTGGTAGCGGGCTTCGATCCGACCGCTCGGGCCGCTGATATTGACTTCAGGCATAAACTCCGGGCCTCACAGGCGTTGTTTCGCCGACGATGTGTCGCAAGATTTCTATATGGGGCGTTGCAGCGGACGTACCAAACAAGCCGCCAATCCTTGACTTCGCGGCCCCGGAAACCTATACACATTCAAGAAGATTAGAATTCTTCCAAACAAGACCGTTCCAAATCAGCTGGGCGCTTGGAGTGGTCCATTGCAGGCCGCGCTTCATAGCACGTGCGACGGGGGCACGCGCAAGCATTAACCGGCGGCATACAGCCGCGAGCACCGGCGGAACATGAACCAGCGCTCTTATCTTGATTACAACGCCACTGCGCCGCTTCGTCCCGAAGTGCGCGAGGCCGTGGCCGATGCGCTTGGGCACGCCGGCAATCCGTCCTCCGTACACGCCGAGGGCCGTGCCGCTCGTGCGGCCGTCGAAGAGGCGAGGGGACAGGTCGCGAGCCTTGCCGGCGCTCGCCCTGAGGACGTGATCTTCACCAGCGGCGGCACCGAGGCCAACGTAACCGTCCTTGCCGAGCCGGCGGCCGATGAGTCTTGGCAGCTCTACTTCTCGGCCATCGAGCACCCGTCAGTGCTGTCGGGCGGACGCTTCCACCCGGAGACCACGACCATGATCCCCGTGACCGCAGACGGCGTTGCCGATCTTGCCGTGCTCGCCAAGACGCTGGAGAAGCACAAGCCGGGCGGCCGGCGGCCGCTGGTGTCGCTCATGGCCGCCAATAACGAGACGGGCGCCATCCAGCCCGTGCGCGAGGCAGCTGACATCGTGCATGAGGCCGGCGGTCTTCTGCACAGCGATGCGGTGCAGGCGGCAGGCCGCATTCCCCTCGATATGACAAGCCTCGGCACCGACATGCTGACCCTATCGGCCCATAAGATCGGCGGACCGAAAGGTGTCGGCACACTCGTCCTGAAAGATGGCGTGCGTGTGGAGCCTTTGATCAAGGGTGGCGGACAGGAAGGGCGCCGCCGCGCCGGCACCGAGAATGTCCCTGGCATTGTCGGATTTGGCGTGGCCGCCGCGCTTGCGGCCAAGGAGCTTGCGGACGTCGGGGCACTCGCGGCCTTGCGCGACCAGCTCGAGGAGGGCGTGCGCGCCGTTGCCGCCGATGCGGTGATCGTCTCCGCGTCCGCGCCTCGGCTTCCTAACACCTCATGCATCGCCGTGCCCGGCGTCAAAGCCGAGACCCTGGTCATCGGGCTCGATCTCGCTGGTATAGCGGTGAGTGCTGGGAGCGCCTGCTCCTCAGGCAAGGTCGAAGTCTCTCACGTGCTCGAAGCCATGGGACTTTCGCCGGAAATCGCGGGCGGCGCGGTTCGCGTAAGCCTTGGTTTTGGCACCAAGAATGACGATATCAAAAGGTATGTGAGCGCCTTTGGCGAGCTGATCAAGCGACTTAAGCGAAACGCAAAAGAAGCGGCCTAACAGGTTCCGCTAACAGGAGAATTTGGGACAGTGCCTGCAGTTGAAGAAACCGTCGAACGCGTCAAAGAGATCGACGTCGACAAATACAAATACGGCTTCTCTACCGAGATCGAAGAGTCCCGGGCGCCCAAGGGCCTGAACGAGGACACGATCCGCTTCATCTCGGCCAAGAAGCGCGAGCCCGACTGGCTGCTGGAATGGCGGCTGGAGGCCTATCGCCGTTGGCGCACCATGCAGGAGCCCACCTGGGCCAATGTGCAGTACCCCAAGATCGACTTTCAGGACCTGTACTACTACGCCGCGCCGAAGAGCACGGAGGGGCCCAAGAGCCTCGACGAGGTCGATCCGGAGCTGCTGAAGACCTATGAGAAGCTCGGCATCCCGCTGAAAGAGCAAGAAGTGCTGGCGGGCGTGGAAGGGGCGCCGAAGGTTGCGGTCGATGCCGTGTTCGACAGCGTCTCCGTGGTCACCACCTTCAAGGAGGAGCTGGCCAAGGCGGGCGTGATCTTCTGCTCGATCTCCGAGGCGGTGCGCGATCACCCCGAACTGGTGAAGAAATATCTGGGCTCCGTGGTGCCGGCGACCGACAATTTCTACGCCACGCTGAACTCCGCCGTGTTCTCCGACGGTTCGTTCGTCTACGTGCCGGAGGGCGTCCGCTGCCCGATGGAGCTGTCCACCTATTTCCGCATCAATGCCGAGAATACCGGCCAATTCGAGCGCACGCTCATCATCGCCGACAAGGGCTCTTACGTGAGCTATCTCGAAGGCTGCACCGCGCCCATGCGCGATGAGAACCAGTTGCATGCCGCCGTGGTCGAACTCGTCGCGCTCGAGGACGCCGAGATCAAATACTCAACGGTGCAGAACTGGTATCCCGGTAATGCCGAGGGGAAGGGCGGCGTCTACAACTTCGTCACCAAGCGTGGCGACTGCCGTGGCGACCGCTCCAAGATCTCCTGGACGCAAGTCGAGACCGGATCGGCCATCACCTGGAAGTACCCATCCTGCATCCTGCGTGGGAATGGCTCACGTGGGGAGTTCTACTCGATCGCCATCTCCAACGGCTATCAGCAGATCGACAGCGGCACCAAGATGATCCATCTCGGCAAGGACACGTCGAGCCGCATCATCTCCAAGGGCATCGCCGCCGGTTTCTCCAACAACACCTATCGCGGGCTCGTCTCGGCGCACCGCAGGGCGACCAACGCGCGGAACTTCACCTGCTGCGACTCGCTCCTCATCGGCGACAAATGCGGTGCGCATACCGTGCCGTATATCGAGGCCAAGAACGCGAGCGCGACCTTCGAGCACGAGGCCACGACCTCGAAGATTTCCGACGATCAGTTGTTCTATTGCCTCAGCCGCGGTCTCTCCGAAGAGGAGGCGGTGGCGCTCATCGTCAACGGCTTCGTGCGCGACGTGCTCCAGCACCTGCCCATGGAGTTCATGGCCGAGACCCAGAAGCTCATCGGCATCAGCCTCGAAGGCTCGGTGGGCTAGGCCAAATCGAATCTCATACCAAGGACTTGGAAAGACGCATTCATGCTTGAGATCAAAAACCTCCACGCCAATGTCGACGGCCGCGAGATCCTGAAGGGCCTCGACCTCACTTTGCCCACGGGCGAGGTGCACGCCATCATGGGCCCGAACGGTTCCGGCAAATCCACGCTCGCTTATGTGCTCGCCGGCAACGAGGACTACGAGGTCACCGAAGGCTCCATTGCCTGGGACGGCAAGGACCTCACGGAGATGGACCCGACCGAGCGCGCCGTCGCAGGCGTGTTTCTCGCCTTCCAGTACCCGATGGAAATTCCCGGCGTTGCCACCATGACTTTCCTGCGCAGCGCCGTGAACGCGTTGCGGAAAGCGCGCGGGGAGGAGGAGCTCTCCACGCCGGACTTCTTGCGCTTGGTGAAGGAGAAGGCCAAGGGCCTCAAGATCGACATCGAGATGCTGCGCCGGCCGCTCAATGTCGGCTTCTCGGGCGGTGAGAAGAAGCGCAACGAGATCTTGCAGATGACGCTGTTGGAGCCGGAAATCTGCGTCCTGGACGAGACCGATTCCGGCCTCGATATTGACGCGCTGCGCATCGTCGCCGACGGCGTGAATGCCTTGCGCACCAAGAAGCGCTCCATGCTCGTCATCACCCACTATCAGCGGCTGCTCAACTATATCGTGCCCGACAAGGTACATGTCATGGCCGATGGGCGGATCGCGCGCTCCGGCGGGCCTGAGCTGGCGCTCGAGCTCGAAAAGTCGGGCTACGCCGAGTTCGGCGGCAAGGCCACGGCGGCGTAAGGGGTCAGCATGGAATTGTCCGTCCACCAGTTCCGCAGCAAGGCCGAGCAGCAGCTGTTCGACCTCTTTGCCCAGTCGGCCGCAGCGCTGCCGGGCGCGGCCAACCCGTTCGTTTCGGGCCTGCGCGAGCAGGCGATCAAGACCTATGGCAGCCTCGGGCTGCCCCATCGCCGCGTCGAGGCCTGGAAATATACGGATCTGCGCGAGCGCATTGGCGATATCGGCCCGCTAATCGGATCAGGCGGCGCGCGCGCCGGCGAGGCGGAGCTGGAAGCGGCGTTCGGCGAGGGTCTCGCGCATCTCCCCGCTTATCGCCTTGTCCTGGTGGAAGGCGCATTGCGCGTGGAGCTGTCGGACATGTCGGACTTGCGCGCCGCCGGCGTCGAGGTCGGCGCTCTGGCGCATATGCTCGAAATGCCGCCCGCATGGCTGAAGGAGACGCTTGGCCAGGTCAATCCGCGTGAGGACGATGCGGTGCTCGCGCTCAACACGGCTCTCATGACCGGCGGCGTGGCCTTACGTCTCGCCGAAGGCGTGACGCTCGATAAACCCATCCATATCGTCCATCTCGACGGGACGGGCGCGGCGGCCTCGGCTTTCACCCGCAACGTGATCGTGGCGGAGACGGGCGCCTCGGCCACCGTGCTGGAAAGTTTTGGCTCGCTGGGGCTGAAGGGGCTGCTGCGCAACGCCGTGACCGAGGTCAAGCTCGGCGACAAATCGGCGATTCAGCACGTGAAGCTTCAGCGTGAAGCCCTTGAAACGATTCACCTGAATACTTGGCTGGCGAACATCGCCACGGACGCGCGCTACAACGCCTTCCAGCTCTCCGTTGGCGCGGAACTCGCGCGCAATCAGCTCTATGTGGGCTTTGACGGCGAAGGCTCGGCGACGGATGTCTCCGGTGCCACGCTCGCGCGCGGCAAGCAGCATTGCGACACGACGCTCATTGTCGAGCATCGCGTGCCTCGATGCGAAAGCCGCGAGCTCTACAAGCTGGTGCTGGACGACGACGCCCGCGGCATCTTCCAAGGCAAGGTCATCGTCTTGCCGGACGCGCAGAAGACAGACGGCAAGCAGATGGCGCAAGCGCTGCTGCTGTCGGAGACGGCCGAGTTCGACTCCAAGCCGGAGCTGGAGATCTTTGCCGACGACGTGGTTTGCGGCCACGGCGCCACGTCCGGCCAGATCGACGAGGACTTGCTGTTCTATCTGGAGTCTCGCGGCTTACCCGAGGAACAAGCCCGCGCGCTGCTGATTCAGGCCTTTGTCGGCGAGGCCTTCGAGGTCCTGGACGACGAAACCTTGCGCGATGCCTTCGCCGCCACGGCGGCCGACTGGCTCGGCGCACCGGCGGAGTAGGGTGGAGGGCCAATGACCGTCATCACCCCGTCGGCCAAAGCGGTTTGCGCAACGGACGGCTTCGATATCGACGCCATCCGCGCCGACTTTCCCATCCTGGCTGAAAAGGTCCACGGTAAGCCGCTAACATATTTGGACAACGGCGCCTCGGCCCAGAAGCCGCGCCAGGTCATCGAGGCCGTCTCCAACGCCTACACCCACGAATACGCCAACGTGCATCGCGGACTGCATCACCTGTCGAATGTCGCCACCGCGAATTTCGAGAAGGCGCGCGAGACGGTGCGGGCGTTCCTCAACGCGGCCTCGGACGAGGAGATCATCTTCACCCGCAACGCCACCGAGGCGATCAACCTGGTGGCGTCTTCGTTCGGGCGTCCGCGCATCGGCGAAGGCGACGAGATCCTGCTCACCATCATGGAGCACCACTCCAACATCGTCCCTTGGCACTTCATTCGCGAGCGCCAAGGCGCTGTGCTGAAATGGGCGCCGGTATCCGACGACGGCGAATTCCTGCTGGACGAGTTCGAGAAGCTCATCACACCGCGCACCAAGATGATCGCCGTGACGCACATGTCCAACGTGCTCGGCACCATCGTGCCGGTGAAGGAGGTGGTGCGGATCGCGCACGAGCGTGGCATTCCGGTCTTGGTCGATGGCGCGCAAGGGGCGGTGCATCTGCCTGTGGACGTGCAGGACCTCGATTGCGACTTCTACACCTTCACCGGACACAAGCTGTACGGGCCGACGGGCATTGGCGTGCTCTACGGCAAGAAAGAGCTGCTGGAGGCGATGCCGCCTTACCAAGGCGGCGGTGAGATGATCGGCTACGTCACCACCGACGAGGTGACTTACGGCAAGCCGCCGCACCGTTTTGAGGCGGGCACCCCAGCCATTGTCCAGGCCATCGGTCTGGGGGCGGCGATCGACTATGTGGAGTCCATCGGACGCGAGCACATCAAGGACTACGAAGGCCGGCTCCTGGACTACGCCATGGAACGGCTTGGCTCGCTCGACTGGCTCAAGATTTATGGCCGCGCGGAGGGCAAGGGCAGCATCATTTCCTTCGACGTTGAGGGCGCCCATGCCCACGATGTGAGCACGATCCTCGACCACCATGGCGTGGCCGTGCGGGCCGGCACCCATTGCTGCGAGCCGCTCCTGGCGCGCTTCGGCGTAAGCTCCACGTGCCGGGCCTCGATGGCCATGTATAATACGCCTCAAGAGATCGACCGGCTGGTGGAGGCGCTCCACAAGACCCGTGAGATGTTCGCTTAAGAGTGACCGCGAAGATGATTGAAAAGACTCAACGAAACGATCCTGCCGAAACGCCTGACGAGACATCGCCAGGCACGCCGCAGTCCGTGCCGGGACACGTTCAGACGCCGGCCGAGGCTCCCGCGCAAGGCCAGCCGGGCGCCGAGCCCGAGCCTGCCGCGATCGTGGACGCGTCGTCGTCGTCCATTCCTCGCGACGAGCTCGAGCGGCTCCATTGCGACCTGGTTGCTGCGCTCAAGACCGTGTTCGATCCGGAGATCCCCGTCGACATCTACGAACTGGGTCTGATCTATAAGGTCGAGATAGACGACGACCGCAATGTCGAGGTCGAGATGACGCTCACGGCGCCGGGCTGCCCCGTGGCCGGCGAGATGCCGGTCTGGGTGGAGAATGCGGTTTCATCCGTCCCGGGTGTCGGGCAGGTGAAGGTCAATCTGACCTTCGATCCGCCCTGGGACATGGCGCGCATGTCCGACGAGGCGCGGCTTGCCCTGAACATGTTCTAACGCTGTGCTTTCAAGGACTTGAACGCACAGGCAAATCATCCCAGGTTTCTACTATGACCGACCGTTCCCAAGTTTCCAGTCCCCAAGTGATGCGCCTGACCGAGGCCGCCGCCGACCGCATCCGCCAACTCGCTGCCGACACCGGCAAGGAGATCGAAGGCGTGCGCATTGGCGTGAAGAATGGCGGCTGCGCGGGGATGGAATACACGTTGGAATACGCGGAAACGCGCGGGCCACATGACGAGGTGGTGGAAGACAAGGGCGTCAAGCTTCTGATCGATCCGAGCGCGGTGATGTTCCTGCTCGGCACCGAGATGGATTATCAGGTGGATCAGATGCGTTCGGGATTCGTGTTCAACAACCCGAACCAGACGAGCGCTTGCGGCTGCGGTGAATCGGTGATGCTGCGCCCCGCTGGCGAGGCGGCGCCCGAAACCGTCGACTAGGTCTTCAGAAGTTTTACGGGACGCGAACCGGCCGCATCATGAAGGCCGGAACGTGATCGCCCATGCCTTGGGTTCTGCCTTGGGTCTTGCCCTGAGACTTGCCGCCTTGCGTCTTGCCGCGCGGGGCGTCGTTGCACTTTCCGCGATCTTGGGCGGCGGATTGTTGGCCTTCAGCGCGTTTGCCCTGACCCCTCTTGCCGCGACGCCCGTCATTGCGCCGGTCGTCGGCGCGCTTGGGCTCTGCGGTTTCGCCCTCGGCCGCATTTTGGGGCTCTGATGTGCTCGCCGGGGCCTCTTTGGCCTCGCTCCGAGAACGTCCAGTCCTTTGTCCGCCCCGCCGCGACCGTCCGCGTCCGTTGCCGCGATCGGCAGCTTCCGCCTCGGCGACCTCTTCGGGCGCGATGGCGCCGTCGAGCCAGGTAATCTCTTCTTTCAACATGGCCTCGATGGCCTTCAGCGCCTTGTAGTCCTTCGGCGTCACCAGCATGGCGGCATAGCCTTCGCGGCCCGCCCGCCCGGTGCGTCCGATGCGATGGACGTAGTCTTCCGGGTGTACCGGCACGTCGTAATTGAAGATGTGGCTCACGTTGGGGATGTCCAGGCCGCGCGCCGCCACGTCACTGGCGACAAGAAAGGCGATCTCGCCGTTGCGGAATGCCTCGAGCGTGGCCATGCGCTGGCGCTGGTCCATATCGCCATGCAGTGCACCGACATTGAACTTGTGCCGGTGGAGCGACCGGTAGACGACGCCGACATCTTTCTTGCGGTTGCAGAAGATGATGGCGTTCTTGACGTCGACCTCCTGCATCAGTTCGCGCAAGGCCTGCCGCTTCGCCGCCGGCGCGTCCGATGTCTTCTTCAGGCGCTGCACGATGGTCGACGCGGCGGTTGCCGGCGGGGAAACTTCGATGCGTTCGGGAGTGTGAAGGAAATTGTCGGCGAGGCGTTGAATTTCTGGCGGCATGGTCGCCGAGAAGAAGAGGGTTTGCCGCGTGAAGGGAAGCATTTTGCAGATGCGCTCGATATCGGGAATGAATCCCATGTCGAGCATTCGGTCGGCTTCATCGACCACCAGGATCTCGATGCCGTTGAGCAGCAGCTTGCCGCGCTCGCGGTGATCGAGAAGGCGGCCCGGCGTGGCAATCACCACATCGGCGCCGCGGTCCAGCTTCTTGTCTTGTTCGTCGTAGGACACGCCGCCGATGAGCAGCGCCACCGTCAGTTTGTGGTTCTTGCCGAGAAGCTCGAAGGCCTCGGCGACCTGGGCGGCAAGCTCGCGTGTCGGCTCCAGGATCAGCGTGCGCGGCATCCGCGCCCGGGCGCGTCCACGCTCCAGCCGCGTCAGCATCGGCAGCACGAAGGAGGCTGTCTTGCCGGTTCCGGTCTGGGCGATGCCGAGCACGTCGCGGCCGGTGACCGCGATCGGGATGGCGTTCGCTTGAATTGGGGTGGGGGTCTCGAACCCTGCCGCTTCGACGGCAGAGACAACGTTAGGGCTTAGGCCAAGATTCGAAAAGCTCATGCGTTAGCAAAAATACCGCGCTAACTCTCGCCGCGCGTATCTTCTTTCTATGTGCGCAAAGAATTGCTGCTACGATTCGTGGGCTCTGCGCAAGACACCACCGCAGCATTACGGCCTTATGACCGTATCCAATGACCTCTCACATAGGCGGCATGGGCGGAGCGCGCAAGGGGCAAAAGTTCGCATAAGCAGGGTAAACCCCCGGGAAACCATGTGTTCGGGGGCTCCGGCGGGGTCGAAGGCCGTGCCGGGCACCGGCAAAAAACCCCAAGGGGCAAGCAAACCGCCGCGCCGATCCTGTTCCGAGCCGCGCTGGCGCCGGCAGGTCCGGTTAGATGTCCCCGGATCAGATATCCAAGGCGTCCGGCTCGGCGAAGGCCGCGTGCTCCTGGATGAACTTGAAGCGCGCCTCGGGCTTGTTGCCCATGAGCCGATCGACAGCCTTGGTCGTGCCGGTGCGGTCGTCGTCGTCGATCTCGACACGCAGCAGCGTGCGCGTCGCCGGGGCCATGGTCGTCTCTTTCAGTTGCCTGGGAAGCATTTCACCCAAGCCCTTGAAACGACTCACGTCGATCTTGCCCCGTCCGTTGAACTCGGCCTTCATCAGCGCGTCCTTATGCGCATCGTCGCGGGCGTAGAGGGTCTTGGCGCCCTGGCTGATGCGATAGAGCGGCGGCACGGCAAGATAAAGATGTCCGCCGTCGATGAGCCCTTTCATCTCGCGATAGAAGAAGGTGATCAGCAGCGAGGCGATATGCGCGCCGTCCACGTCGGCGTCGGTCATGATCACCACCTTGTCGTAGCGCAAATCTTCCTCGCGATAGCGCGAGCCCGTGCCGCAGCCCAGCGCCTGGATCAGATCGCTCAAGAGCTGGTTGTCGGCGAGCTTCGATGAGCTGGCGGAGGCCACGTTGAGGATCTTGCCGCGTAAAGGGAGCACTGCTTGGCTAGCGCGGTCGCGTGCCTGCTTGGCGGAGCCGCCGGCGGAGTCGCCCTCGACGATGAAGATCTCAGTGCCTTGCGCACTGCCGGCCGAGCAGTCGGCCAGCTTACCGGGCAGACGCAAGCGGCGTGTCGCCGTCTGCCGGCCAATCTCCTTTTCTTTGCGGCGGCGCAAGCGCTCCTCGGACCGGTCCACCACCCAGTCCAGCAGCCGCCCCGCTTGGTTCGGGTGCCCCGTCAGCCAATGGTCGAAGGCATCGCGCACGGCGGTTTCCACCACGCGTGATGCCTCTTGCGTCGCAAGCCGGTCCTTGGTCTGGCCCTGGAACTCCGGCTCGCGGATGAACACCGACAGCATGGCGCCCGCCGTGCCGACCACGTCATCGGCGGTGATCTGGCTGACGCGCTTGACGCCCGCAAGCTCGCCATAGGCGCGCAAGCCCTTGGTCAATGCCGCGCGCAAGCCCGCCTCGTGCGTGCCGCCGTCGGGCGTCGGCACCGTGTTGCAGTACGAATTCACAAAGCCGTCGGCGCTTGCCACCCACGCGACAGCCCACTCCACCGAGCCATGGCCGTTGGATCTTTCGATGCGCCCGGCGAAGATGTCGTTGGTGACCGTGGTCTGGCCTTCGATGCGCTCAGCGAGAAAGTCCTTCAAGCCGCCGGGGAAATGAAGCTCGGCCTTCTCTGGCGTCTCTTTGTCGGTGATCAAGGCTTTGGCGCAGGACCAGCGGATGGTGACGCCACGGAACAGATACGCCTTGGAGCGCGCCATGCGGAACAGGCGCGCCGGCTTGAAGGCGGCACCCTTGCCGAAGATTTTGGGATCCGGCCGGAAGCGCACTTTGGTGCCGCGTCGGTTCTTGATGGGACCCAAGTTCTTGAGAGGCCCGTCGGGTTTTCCTTGCGTGTAGCGCTGCCGGTAGAGTTTCTGGCTGCGCGCCACCTCGACTTCGAGATGTTCCGACAGCGCGTTCGCCACGGACACGCCGACACCATGTAGGCCGCCGCTTGTGGCGTAGACCTTGGAGTCGAATTTTCCGCCCGCGTGCAGCGTGGTCATGATGACCTCGAGCGCCGACTTCTTCTTAAACTTCGGATGCGGGTCGACGGGAATGCCGCGGCCGTTGTCGGTCACGGTGAGATAACCGTCTTTGCCCAGTTCCACGTCGATGCGGCTCGCGTGCCCCGCCACCGCCTCGTCCATGGAGTTGTCCAGCACCTCGGCGAAGAGATGATGCATCGCCTTCTCGTCGGTGCCGCCGATATACATGCCCGGGCGCCGGCGGACCGGCTCCAGCCCCTCCAGCACCTCGATATCGGCCGCGGTATAGGCCTCGCCGGTCACCGTCCCGCGTTTGCCTTTGGCGCCCCTTTTCGCAGGGCTTTTGGCAGGCCGTTTCGGCGCGGCGTCGAATAGATCGCGCGACGCGGCAGACTTACGTGTGGATTTACGCTTGGTGGCGATGGACGCACTCCTTGTGCCGGGGCCGGTCGCGGCCCTCGCGAATGGCGAAGAATCAAGGACGTTTGGAACTCAAGCTTAGCTCGCACGGGCCTACGGCATTTTCAAGAGGCAGGGCGCCGCCGCGTGGCTAGATAATCGCCGCGCGGACCCTGGCCGACACCCATTCGGAGACGGCCACTGTGGCCAAGATCACAATGAAGATGACGGTGACCTCGGCCCAGGCCAGCCGGCTCAAGGACGACTGAAGCTGCAACCCGATCCCGCCTGCGCCCACCAGGCCCAGAATGGTGGATTCGCGGATATTGATGTCCCAGCGGAACACCGAGATGCCGGCGAAAGCGGGGGCAATCTGCGGCCACACCGCATAGTCCATCACCTGCCAGCTTGAGCCGCCCGTGGCGCGCACCGCCTCGACTTGGCCCTCGTCGATCTCCTCGATGGCCTCGTAGAGCAGCTTACCGATAAAGCCGATGGAGCGGAGCGCGATGGCGACGATGCCGGCCAGCAGGCCAGGTCCGATCACGGCGACGAGCAGCAGCGCCCAGATCAGCGAGTTGATCGAGCGCGATGCGACGATGATGAGCAGCGCCAGCGGGCGCAGCAGGGTTGCGCTCGGCGTCGTGTTGCGCGCGGCAAGGAACGCCACGGGCGTTGCCAGCATAATGCCGAGAGCCGTACCTATCGTGGCGATGTTGATCGTGTCCCAGAGCGGGCCCCAGAGTTGATCGAGATAGGACCAGCGCGGCGGCCAGGCGCGCGACAAAAGGTCGGCAGCCTGGCGCGGGGCGTCCTCCACGAACATCCAGATCGTGTTCTTGTTCATCACCTGCCAGCACAGGACGAACAGTACGGCGAGCGCGAACCATCCGGCCCAAATGGCCCATTGGGCGGCCGGTGTGCGGCGCTGCCAGACAAGTTGATCGTTGAGTGCGAGCACCGGCATCACTGCACCCATTTGCGTAAGTGACTGGAGACGTATTCGGCGATCAACACGATGACGATAATCATAATGAGGATCGCGCCCGCCGTTTCGTACTCGTAGCGCGACATCGCCGTATTCAGCGTGGCGCCAATGCCGCCCGCGCCGACAATGCCGATCACCGCGCTCTCACGGAAATTGATGTCGAGGCGGTAGAGCGACAGGCCGATCAGCCGGGGCATCACTTGCGGTTGAATGCCGAAATTGATGACCTGCCACCAATTGGCGCCCGTGGCGCGGATCGCTTCGGCTTGCGCTTCGTCGATGTCCTCGATGTCTTCTGCGAGCAGCTTGGCCATGAAGCCGATCGTGGCGAAGGACAGGGTGAGGAATCCGGCAAACGGTCCGAAGCCGAACATCGCGACAAACAGAATGGCGACGATGATTTCCTGAAAGGCCCGGCTGACGGCAATGATGGCGCGGCACACCGCGTAGACGGGGAGGGGCGCGATATTGCGCGCAGCCCCCAACCCGATCGGTATGGAGATCAGGCAGCCGACAATGGTGGAGGTCAGCGTCATGGTGAGGCTCTCCTCCATGCCCTTCCAGATGTCGGCGGAGCGCGTCACAAAGTCGGGCGAAAAAAACCCCTCGACGAAGCGCCAGCCTTGGGACAGCCCCGCGAGGACGCGCTGCCAATTCACGTCGAGCGTGGACAGTGCGGCGATCAAATAGACAATGCCGCCGAGATAGAGTCCCCAGCGCAGCCACGGATTGCGGATGAGCGGGGGACGTTTCCAGCGCGTTGCGGCAGCGGTCGTCATTTAAGCCCCGCCATGCGCTCTTCTTTCGCGTGCGCCTCCGACAGGCCGTGCGCGCCTGCCTGTTCGGCGTCCTCGCCGTCGTGGATCTGCGTCCAGTCTTCTTCGCCGTAGATATCGGTGAGCTTGGCGTCAGTCAGCGCCTTGGGTGCGCCGTCAAACACGATTTCCCCGGCGCGGAGGCCAATGATGCGGTCGGCGAACATCTTGGCCAGCGGCACGTCGTGCAGGCTGATGATCGCCGGCAGGTCGCGCTCGCGGCACACTTCGGTTATGAGCCGCATGATCTGCCGCGCCGTCTTCGGGTCGAGCGAAGCGGTCGGCTCGTCCACCAGCAGCAGCTCCGGGTCTTGCTCGAGCGCGCGGGCGATGCCGACGCGCTGCCGCTGGCCGCCCGACAGCGCGCTTGCCCGCTTATCGACTTGATCGGAAAGCCCGACGCGCTCCAAAAGCGCAAAGGCCTTGTCCACGTCGCGTCTTGGGAAGCGCCGGAAGAACGAGCGCCAGAACGAGACATAGCCGAGCCGCCCGGACAGCACGTTCTCCATCACCGTCAGCCGCTCGACCAGCGCATATTCCTGGAAGATCATGCCCATATGCCGGCGCGCGCGGCGCAACCCCCCGCGGCCGAGTCGCGTGATGTCCGTGCCGTTCAGTTCGACGCGCCCGCTCGTCGGCTTCACCAATCTATTGATGCAGCGGATCAGCGTGGATTTGCCGGAACCTGACGGACCGATCAGCGCCACGACCTGACCGGCCGGCACCTCGAACGAGACGCCGCGCAGCGCCTCATCGCCGGTCTTGTAGTGTTTGCTGAGATCAGAAACGCGCAGCATGGTCCACCCAGGCTCGAATGAAGGCCGCATGGTAGGAGAACGGCGCCACGGCGCAAGCCGGGCCCGGCCCAGGAGCCTGCCTTAGTTGCAGGAATAGACGACGCCGTTGGCCGCGTCGATCTTGCGGATCACCGCCCAGTCGTCCTTGAAGGTGATGGGGATGAAACTGGTGTCGTCGGACTTGGAGAACTCTTCGAGCAGCTTGCTGCCTTCCCAATCGAAGGTGAAGAAGGCTTCGCGGATCTTGTCTTGCAACTCGGGCATGAGATTGTGCGCGACGCCAAACCCGGTCGTGGGGAAGGTCTGCGACGTGTAGATCGTCTTCACCTGGTCTTCCTTGATCACGCCGCGGTCGAGCATGCGCGCCTTCACCGAGTTGGCAATTGCGGCTGCGTCATAGTCCCTATTGGCGACGCCAAGGATTGAGTTGTCGTGCCCGCCGGAAAAGCGCGCCGTGAAGTCGTTGTCGCGTGTGAGGCCAAACTCGGACTCCAGCAGCGCCGAGGGCGCCTTGTACCCGGAGTTCGAGGTCTCCGCGGTGAAGGCGAGGGCGCGGCCCTTGAGGTCCTCTGGCTTCTCGATGCCCGAGCCCGGATAGGTGATGATCTCCATCTCATAGCCGTAAGAGCCGTCGTCGCTCGCCATCATGGTGAAGGGGCGAAACCCGGCGCAGGCCACGGCAAGTGGATTGGAACCCGTGTTGAAGCCCGCCACGTGCAGGCGCCCGGCGCGCATCGCCTCGATCTGCGCGGCGTTGGACTGCACGGGGAAAAACAGCACGGGCTTCCCCGTCACCTCAGTCATGTGGTCGAGGAACCCCTTCCAGACCTCGGCATAGACCGCCGGGTCCTCCACGGGCGTATAGGCGAAGATCAGCGTCGACGGATCGACCTGTTTGGCCGGATCGGCCGGGATGTCGGCGATCATGTCGCCGTCATTGTCCTGGTAGCGGCTGTCGAGCTGAAAATCGGCCGCTGCCGGAATACTCAAGACCGCGGTCATTGCGAGTGTGAGAAGAACGCGCCTCATTCGTAGGTTTTATCCCTCGTTTGGTCCCAGCCCACGTCATGTAGACGCTTAGGGCACAGCGGCCCCTGAGGCTAGTGGTCCCCAGTGACAGATTTGAGAAAGCGCGGTCGCACGTGTGGGGCTGCACTGATATTGGCGGCCGGGCCCCGTGCGCGTTTTGGGGCACTGTTAACCCCCGTTTAAGTCTACGGCTTTCCCGTTTCTTTACGACCGCTCTCTAAAATTTCGCTCAAATTCGAGGGGATTTGAGCGGCATGTTGTTGCGTTACGCCATGATGGTGGGAGTGGCCGCCGCCGCCGTTTGGGCTGCGGTCAATCTCGGCGCGCGCGACTCCAACATGATCCTGGTCGACGCGGGGCAGGGCATTCCGAATGGAAACCTGTCCTTCTGGATTTTGGGGATGATCGCAGGGCTGATGGTTTTGTCTCTCGCCCGTGTGGTCGTCTTCGGCTTGCCGTCGATGATGGACAACTGGGTCCGCGGCAACAAGTCATGGCTGTTCGTTGGCGGTGGCGGGAGCCTGATCTATGCGCTCCTGTATCTGATGTGAGCGAAGGCTGAAAAAGTTTGGGGGAGCCTGGCGAGAACTCAAGGCGTCCCGTGTCCGACGGGGGAACGCGGGAACAATAAAGGCTGAGAGTTCTACAGGCCGGGCGAAAGTGGGGCGGTTGCTCGTTAAGAGCAGCCGCCCCGTTTTTTCTCATGCGCCTCGGTCGCAAACAGCGACCAAGACAATGCCAGCTTAGACGCTGTAGTAGAGGTCGAACTCCACCGGGTGAGGCATCATCTCAAAGGCTTCGACCTCTTCCATCTTCAGCTCCAGATAAGCGTCGATGGCGTCATCGGTGAAGACGTTGCCCTTCTTGAGGAAGTCACGGTCGGCGTCCAGCGCCTCGCAAGCCTCGCGCAGCGAACCGCACACCGTCGGCACCTTCTCAAGCTCCTCCGGCGGCAGATCGTACAAATTCTTGTCGATCGGATCGCCCGGATCGAGCTTGTTCTCGATGCCGTCGAGGCCGGCCATGAGCATGGCGGCGAAGGCGAGATACGGGTTCGCGGTCGGATCCGGGAAACGCACCTCGACGCGCTTGGACTTCGGGCCCGAGCCGAGCGGAATGCGGCACGACGCCGAACGGTTCCGCGAGGAGTAGGCCAGCAGCACCGGCGCCTCGTAACCCGGCACCAGACGCTTGTAGGAGTTGGTGCTGGGGTTGGTGAAGGCGTTCAGCGCCTTGGCGTGCTTCAGGATGCCCGCGATGTAGTGCAGCGCGGTATCCGACAGGTCGGCGTATTTGTCGCCGCCGAAGGTCGGTCCGCCGGCTTTCCAGATCGACTGATGCACGTGCATGCCAGAGCCGTTGTCGCCGAACACCGGCTTCGGCATGAAGGTCGCCGACTTGCCGTAAACATGCGCCACGTTGTGGATCACGTATTTGTAGATTTGCAGCGCATCGCCCGTCTGGGTGATCGGCCCGAACTTGATGCCGAGTTCATGCTGCGCTGCGCCCACCTCGTGGTGATGCTTTTCGGTGGTGACACCCATGTCGGCCATCACCGACAGCATCTCAGAGCGAAGATCTTGGGCGGAGTCGATCGGCGGTACCGGGAAGTAGCCGCCTTTGGTGCGCGGACGGTGACCGAGATTACCCATCTCGTATTCCGTGCCGGTATTGGACGGCAGCTCCGTGGAGTCGATCCGGAACCCGCAATTGTAGGGCTCGGCTGAGAACCGCACATCGTCAAAGACGAAGAACTCGGCTTCGGGACCGAACACGGCCACGTCGCCGACACCGGTCTGCTGCATATAGGCCTGGGCCTTGCTTGCAATGCCACGCGGGTCGCGCTCATAAGGCTCGTTGGTCAGCGGCTCGAGAACGTCGCAGAACACGGCCAACGTGCTCTGTGCGAAGAACGGGTCGATCACTGCGGAGTCGCAGTCCGGCATCAGCTTCATGTCGGACTCGTTGATCACCTTCCAGCCGGCAATCGACGAGCCGTCAAACATCACGCCTTCAGCGAACGCTTCGTCATCCATGAGGTTGGCGTCCATGGTGACGTGCTGCATCTTTCCGCGCGGATCGGTGAAGCGCAGATCGACGAACCTGATCTCCTCGTCCTTGATCTTCTTAGCGATACTTTTTGCGTCTGCCATTTTACTCCCCTGTCATGCGATATTGAGCCGCCCATCCAGTGGGGCGGCTTTGAGGCTCTCCATTCCCAATAATGCTTGGCGACCGATAGTCAGATGGCATCGTTCCCCGTCTCGCCGGTGCGGATGCGCACGGCTTCTTCCACGTTCGACACGAAAATCTTTCCGTCGCCGATGCGCCCCGTCTTGGCTGAAGCGATGACGGCCTCGACGGCTTTCTCGACCATGTTGTCGTTCAGCACCAATTCGAGTTTCACCTTCGGCAGGAAATCGACGACGTACTCGGCTCCGCGATAGAGCTCAGTATGTCCCTTCTGACGTCCGAAGCCCTTGGCCTCCGTCACAGTGATACCTTGCAGCCCTATTTCTTGCAGGGCTTCCTTCACTTCGTCCAGCTTGAAGGGCTTGATGATGGCTTCAATCTTTTTCATTCTTCGTTGCACCTCCCGGGCAGCACAAACCGACCTATCGCCGCGCTATCGCGCCGCCACTGAAAACCTTCTATGCGGCAGCCAAAGCACGCTTTGTGCCAGTCTCTTGGGCGAAAAATTTGGCTTTAATTCCAGAACGCTAGTGAAATTTCCGCGAAAGCGCACGCGAATAGGTCAATAGACGTGCATATAGATTAGGCACTCTGCCTAGAGAAAGGGCAATGAAATGTCGAGCCGCAAATTGCTATCGCATCACGGCCCTGGTCTACATCACCTGGCGCATATAACGGCTGGAAGACATGCTTGAACTTTTGACGGCGGAGGAAATGGGGCGTGCCGACCGCCTGACCATCGAGGGCGGTACACCCGGCGCGGTGCTCATGGAGACGGCGAGCCGCGGCGTCGCCGACGAGGTTTCCGCGCGCTTCCCCGATGCGGAGACGGTCGCGGTCCTGTGCGGGCCCGGCAATAACGGGGGCGATGGCTTCGTGGCCGCGCGGTACCTGATGGAGCGCGGCTATCGCGTCCGTCTTGGCTTCGACGGCGATCCGGCAAAGCTCCCGGCCGACGCCGCTTCCATGGCCGCACGCTTCAATGCGCCTATCGAGCCTCTCGGCGAGAGGCTCTTCACCCACGCCGACGTCATCGTCGACGGTCTGTTCGGTGCCGGGCTCGCCCGGCCCATCGACGGCAAGCTCGGTGATCTCATCGACGCGGCCAATGCCAGCGGCCTTCCCATTGTGGCGATCGACGTGCCGAGTGGGATCGACGGCACCACCGGCGAGATCCGCGGGCATGCCATACGCGCGCTGGCCACGGTGACCTTCTTCCGGCTGAAACCGGGGCACTTGCTCCAGCCGGGCCGGCTTCACTGCGGACCCACGCGCGTCGTCGATATCGGCATCCCACAATCCGTGCTCGCGGAGATCGAGCCGAAGACCTTTGCCAATCAGCCCGATTTGTGGCTCGCCGAATATCCTTGGCCCACGGTGGAAGGGCACAAATATCTGCGCGGCCACGCCCTGGTCGCCTCGGGCCCCAAGGACGCAACGGGTGCCGCGCGGCTTGCGGCGCGTGGTGCGCTCCGGTCAGGCGCCGGCCTTGTCACCGTCGCCTCGCCTCGTGATGCATTGGAGGTCAATGCCTCCCAGCTCACCGCCGTCATGGTGCGCGAGGTGAACGATGCGCGCGGGCTTTCGCAACTCCTGGCCGACGAACGCAAGAACGCATTTCTGATCGGGCCCGGTCACGGCGTCGGCGAAGAAACCCGGGCGATGGTGCTGGCGGCACTGAAGGCCAGCCCCCGCGTGGTGCTGGATGCCGATGCGCTGACCTCGTTTGCCGATGACGCCAAGACGCTCTTCACCGCCATCAAGGCGCGCGCCGCGCCGGTGGTTCTGACGCCCCACGAAGGCGAGTTCGTACGGCTGTTCGGCGACGTGCCGGGCGCATCGAAGGTCGACCGGACGCGAACCGCCGCCGCCCGGTCAGGCGCCACGGTCGTGCTCAAGGGTGCCGATACGGTGATCGCCGCGCCAAGCGGGGAGGCGGCCATCGATTCCGCCGGCACGCCATGGCTCGCGACCGCCGGATCCGGCGATGTACTGGGCGGGATGATCTTGGGCATGCTGGCCCAGGGAATGACCGGATTCTTAGGAGGATGCGCCGGGGTGTGGCTGCACGGGGAGGCGGCCAAGGTCTTTGGTCCAGGCTTGATCGCGGAGGATCTGCCGGAGATGGTGCCTCAGGTCTTGCAGAAGCTGGAAGCCCTTCGCGCTGAAGCCTGACCCGGCCCCGGGGACCCTTTATTGACACACTCCAAGCTTATGGGAGACATGAAGGGACGAAGTGTCTGACGAAAGGCCTTTTTGACGGCGGCATGGCCCTTATTCGCACGAAAATCTGCTTGAGCTTCGCGGCAATCTTGGCCGTGGTTCTCGCCGTCGTGGCGGTGGCGCCGGCGCACGCGGAGGATCAGGTCTTGTTGCGCGCCCGCGAAGGCGCCGCGGCGATGATCCGGGGGCAATTCGACAAGGCCGTGGCCCTCTACGACGAAGCCTTGGCGACGCCCGACGTCTCCAAGTTCGTCCAGGCCGGCATTTACAGCGATCGGGGCATCGCCAAATGGCGCATGCAGAAGACCAAGGCTGCGATCGCCGATTTCAACCAGGCTATCGAGCTCTCGCCCGAGAACGCCACGGTCTACAACAATCGCGGCAACGCTCTGATGGATCTCGGCCATCCCGAGGAAGCGCTCAAGGACTTCGACCGGGCGATCGCCCTGCGTTCGACCTACGGCGCGGCTTACAACAATCGCGGCAACGCCTATGCGGCACTCCATAAATATGGCGCGGCGTTCCAGTCGTTCCGCAAGGCCGCGCAGTTCATGCCGCAAAGTGCGATCCCGTTTAACGGGCGCGGCCGCTCGCAAACCGAACTTACGCGCTACCACGCCGCCGTACGCGACCTGACCCGCGCCATCAGCCTCAACCCGAGATATGCCGAGGCCTACCGCAACCGCGCCGAGGCCAACTTCGCCATCGGTAATTACCGGGACGCCGCCGCCGACGCCACGCAAGCCATGACCCTGGAGCCGGAGCCGCCGCTCCCCAAGCTCATCCTGCTGCGCGCCGAGGCCTATGCGCGGCTGAACAACTTCAAAGGGGCACTGGCTGATTTCAACAAAGTGCTCGAGCTCAATCCGGATCTGGTCGAGGCCTATGTGGAGCGCGGCATCTTGTTCGCCAACAATCGCCGCCACGACGACGCCATTGGCGACTACACCCGCGCCATTCAAATCGATCCCAAGAATGGGAAGGCCCACGCCATGCGGGGCGAGGCGAGGCTCAAAAAGGGAGAGCCCGACATTGCGTTGTACGACGTGAATGCAGCGCTGGCGCGCAGTCTCGGCGATCCGCTGGCGTTGCGCATTCGCGGCAATATCTACGAAGCGCAGGAGCGCGTGGATGACGCGATCTACGATTACCAAAAGGCGCTGACGAAGGATCCGTTCCAGCAGGAGAGCCGCGAGGCGCTCATTCGTCTTGGACAAGAACTGCCGGTCGCGGTGGGCCAGCCGCTGGGCGAGCCTGTTGACGGATGGGTGGTGACGCAGCCTTCGCCGGGGCGCTACATCGCCACCAATCCCGATTACCGCACGCTTCGGGTCGAGCTTGAAATGTTCGGTTCCGGCCAGCCGGCGATCCGGGGATGGAAGCTGCTGGGCAACGCGCTGCGTGGCATCGGCCTGTTGACCTATCACGCCGGCACGATCGGCGAGGACGGCGATCTCGAATACGTCGCTATTGTCGACACGCGCGCCAACAAGGTTGTGTCCATCGAGCCTGAGCGGTGGGGAGACAAGCCCGCCACGTGGACGTGGCAAGCCGTCTCTGTGTCGATCACCGATCCCGACGGTCATACCAACGAAGTCGCCTTGCGCAAGGCGCGGCAGCGGGCGGCCCCGGTCGCGCGCCGGCGTGGCGGCGACGGCTTTTGGGGATCCAATCAGTCGCAGCGGAAGAAGACGCGCCGCCGGGCCCGCGGCAAACGTCGTCGCGGTGGTGGCGGCGGCGGCTTCGATTGGCTGTTCCGCTAATGCCGACTTGGGGGCACCCGGCATGTCCGTGACCCGCTTTCTCGCCAGTGTGCGGGATGAAGGCGAGGCCGCGCTCGCGCTTGCGGCTGGCGCCGACATCATCGACCTGAAGGATCCGGACAATGGCGCGCTTGGCGCCGTTGCGCCTCCGACCATGAAGGCCTGCCTGACACGCATTGCCGGCCGTGCGCCGGTCAGTGCGACTGTGGGCGATCTTCCCATGGAGCCCGGCGTGATCGCGCGCGCGGTCGCAGCCACGGCCGCCAGCGGTGCCGACGACGTCAAGCTCGGCGTGCCGCAAGGCGGCGATGCGGGAAGCTGCTTTGCAGCCTTGCGCCGGCTCGATCTGCCTGCCGGCCTGATCCTGGTGTTCTTTGCCGACGCCATGGCGGATGTCGATCCGCCTCAGGCCGCGCGCGCGGCGGGCGCGCGGGGGCTGATGCTCGATACCGCCGGCAAGGGCGACGGCGCGCTTCCCGATCATATGTCCATCGAGGCGATCGCCCATTTTGTGGAGGCCGGCCGGGCTGCCGGACTGATGGTGGGTCTCGCCGGGGCTTTGCGCGCCAAGCACGTGGCCGATCTTCTCGCGCTCCGGCCCGACGTCTTAGGCTTTCGCGGGGGCCTGTGCCGCGATGGCGTGCGGAACCAGGGGCTCGACCCTGCCGCCTGCGGCCGGATCCGGGCTCTGATCCCTGGCTCCAGCGAACGCGATGATGGCCGTTTCCGGGAGGCCCCGGCCGCCGCTCTGTGCTAGAGCTTCCGCTTTCAACCAAGCGCCACAGGAATGGGCCATGGAACAGCGATTGGGACGTGTGTCCACCACGCGAGAGACCGGCGAGCCGCTCGACCGCATCTTCGTGCACGACTACGTGCTCGAAGTGGAGATCGGCGTCCACCACAACGAAAAGGGCGTGACCCAGCGGGTGCGTTTCTCCGTCGACATCGACCTGACGCCGAGCCGGCAGGAACTCGAAGACGATATTGAGCACACGCTCGACTACGACTATGTCATCAACGGCATTAAGGCGATTATCGCGCGCGGCCACATCAATCTGGTGGAGACCCTGGCGGAGGACGTGGCGCAGCACTGTCTTGCCCATCCGCGCGCGGCGCGCGTCACCGTCGGCATTGAGAAGCTCGACAAGGATCCCGGCGCCGTCGGTGTCGAGGTCATGCGCAGTAAACGTGAGGCCTGACATGGATGCGCCCGCGTTGCCGCAAGGCGCGCTGAAGCCACGCGCAAAGGACGCGTATGAGGCTTCGATCGCCGTGGTGAAGCTCGGCGGCAGCATTGTTCGCGCAAAAACGCTTGAAAATTGGCTGGATGTGATCGCGGGTGCAGCTGCGCCCATCGTCGTGGTCCCCGGGGGCGGGGCCTTGGCCGACGAGGTGCGGACTTGTCAGCGCGATCTCGGATTTGGCGATGCGCCCGCGCATCGCATGGCGTTGCTCGCCATGGACCAGCTCGCCTGGGCCGTTGCGGGTCTCCGCCCCGGCTTTGAGGTGGGTGAGACCGAGGCGGCGTTGCGCGACATTCTTGCGCGCGGCCACGTCGCGGTTTGGGCGCCGTATGCCGCGATCTCCGGGCGCACCGACCTTGAGGCCAATTGGCGGCTGACGTCCGATAGCTTGGCGCTGTGGCTCTCGGGCCAACTTGGCGCGCGCGCCTGTTACATCGTCAAATCGGTCGCGAGCAAACGCGGCGCGGCAAGCGCGGCGGCGCTGTCGCGCGACGGCGTCGTCGATGAAGCGTTTCCCGCCATGCTCGCCGAGACCGGCATACCAGCGGTGATGTTCGGCCAAGGCGATCAGGACGCATTGGCCGAGATGTTGGCCGACAGTACGGCTCGCGCCGGGCGCGCGATCGAGTAGACCGCGCTATGAGCGAGAACATCCTGTTCATCACCGGACATTTGGCCGAGCCGCGGCTCAAGGCCGTGCTGTCAAGCATGGAGGCCGACTTCAAATGGTCTGTGCTCGACATCGGCGTCAAGGTCGCCGCGCTGATGACCGAGGAGATCGTTTTGCGTCGGCTCCCCGAGGCGGGCGCCGCGGACAAGATCATGCTGCCCGGCCGCTGCCGTGCGGATCTCGACCGGCTCAGTGCGCATTACGGCGTTCCGGTCGTACGCGGGCCCGATGAGGTCAAGGACATCCCCGTGTTCTTCGGGCGCGCGCGCAAAGCCTCCGACATGTCGAAATACGACATCCAGATCTTCGCCGAGATCATCGACGCCACGACGATGTCGATTGAGGAGATTCTCGAAACCGCCGAGGACTACTCCCACAAGGGCGCCGACGTCATCGACCTGGGTTGCCTGCCGGATACGCCGTTTCCGCATCTCGAAGACACGGTACGGGCCCTCAAGACATACGGCTACAAGGTCAGCATCGATTCCGCCGACCCGGACGAGCTTCTGCGCGGCGGCAAAGCAGGCGCCGACTATTTGCTCAGTCTCGATGAGTCGCGGCTGCAGATCGCCGACGAGGTGGCCTCGGTCCCGGTGCTGATCCCCAAGGACCACGGCGATATGGACTCCCTTTACCGCGCCATGGATGTGCTCGACGGGAAGGGGCTGCCATATCTCGCCGATCCCGTGCTCGATCCCATCAATTTCGGTTTCATGACTTCGTTGGAGCGCTACGCGGACCTGCGCCGCAGGCGTCCCGATGTCGAAATTTTGCTTGGCACCGGCAATCTCACCGAACTGACCGACGCCGACACCACGGGCACCACGGCGATGTTGATCGGCATTGCCTCGGAGTTGAACATTAGACACGTGTTGGTCGTGCAGGTAAGCCCGCATACGCGCCGCACCTACGAGGAACACGACGCCGCGCGGCGCCTCATGTATGCCTCGCACGCAGACGGTGAGCTGCCCAAGGGCTATACGGACGCGCTGCTTTGCCTGCATGACAAGCGGCCTTATCCCTCGACGCCGGAGGAGATCGCCGAGAACGCGGACGCGGTGCGCGATAAGAACTTCCGCATTGAGGTCGCCGAGGACGGCGTGCACATCTACAACCGCGACGGCCATCATGTGGCGCAGGACATTTTCGAGCTTTATCCCAAGCTCGATCTGGGCGACGACAGCGCCCACGCCTTCTATCTTGCCGCCGAGCTGGCGCGCGCCGAGACGGCGTGGCGCTTAGGCAAGCGCTATGCGCAAGACGAACGGCTCGATTGGGGCGTCGCGGCGGACAAGCCCGCCGAAGACATGTCGAAACTTAAAGAGGCCGGCCACACGCTGGCCATGAAGAAGACGCGCGAGGAGAAATGAAAGTGATTGCGAGGCCGCCATGCCGATGATCCGCGAATGCATCGTCACCACCATGGGCGATGAAGGCAGGGTGCACATCGCCCCGCTTGGTCTGATCGAAGACGGCGACGGCTGGGTCATTGGCCCGTTCCGGCCCTCCACCACGCTCGACAATTTGCGGACCACGCCCTTTGCCGTCGCCAATTTCACCGATGATGTGATGGTCTTCGCCGGCTGCCTCACCGGCAATAAGGATTGGCCGACACGGGGCGCCGCAAAAGTGCCCGGCGCGGTCCTCGATGGATCGCTGGCGCATTTGGAGCTTGCGGTCGAGCGCGTCGAGGAGGACGAGCTGCGACCGCGCTTTCACTGCCACATCGTGCACGAGGAGACCCACGCGCCGTTCAAGGGTTTCAACCGGGCGCAAGCGGCGGTGATCGAAACGGCGATCCTGGCCAGCCGCCTCAAAATGCTGCCGCGCGAGAAGATCGAGCAGGAGCTGGCCTATCACCAGATCGCCGTGGAGAAGACCGCCGGCCCGCGCGAGCGCGAGGCGTGGCGCATCCTCGTGGAGAAGATCGAGGACTTCTACAAGCACGCGGACTAGGCGCGCGGTTTGGGAGCATCGTTCGCGCCCATCAATGGGCGAAACATCTTGCGATACTGACCCGGTGTCAGGCCGGTGGCGCGCTTAAAGAGCCGGCGGAAGAAGGCGAGGTTCTCGTAGCCGAGGTCGGCGGCGATGGCCTCGAAGGACATCGCCTCGGTTTCCAACTGCCGCTTGGCTTCTTCCACACGCAGGTTCTGCACATAGCCGATCAGTGTCGTGCCTGTCGCGGCCTTGAATCGCCGCTTGAGCGTGCGCTCAGGGATACCGGAGACCGCGACGACTTGGGTGACCGCATCAGCGGCACGGCAGTTCGCTTCGAGCCAATCCTCGCATTGCCGGACCACGGAGTCGGCATGCGGTTGCTGGCGCACCAAGGCGGCGTAAGGCAGCTGACCTTCGTTGTGCCATTTCAGCAGATAGACTTTGGCGATGCGCATGGCTTCGCCGGGGCTCAAATGCCGCGCGATAATATGAATAGCGAGATCGTGCCATGAGGTGGTGCCGCCCGCGGTGACGATGTGGCCTGCAGGATCGGCGAAGACCAGTGCGGGTTCGGGCCGAAATCGCACTTGTGGGTAGTGTTTGCGGAACAGGTCCGCGTAGCCCCAGTGTGACGTGGCCTCCTTGTTGTCGAGGAGCCCGGTCGCGGCGAGCATCACCGAGCCGGAGCAGGCGGAGTAGATGGCACTGCCGTCATGGTAACGGCGCCGCACCCAGTCCAGAAGCGCCGGGTAGCGCCCTTTGAAGTCATCGTCCGGCGCCAGCCACAGTTCCGGCAGGATGACGATCTCCGCCTGAGGATCATCGGCGATGTCCAAATCGGGGGCTACCGGCACCCGGTTGCCACAGACGAACGGCTTCGTGAGGGGCGAGACAATGCGTGGCCTTATGGAGCGCGCGTCGGGCTCGGCGCCAGCCAACGCCTGCCAGAGGCTACCCGCCGCCGCCAGCACATCGACCATGCCGTAAAGGGCCGAACCCGCTGTTTCGGGCACGGCCACGATCAGAGCATCGATGGCCTCGGTCTCTTGGGGCATGGGCCGATTATGGCACGAATGGACCCTTTTTGACGAAAAGCGACCTGAGCCTCGGGGCATGGCCTTTCTACCTTCTCGGGTAGACGGCCGGCCGATCGGCGGCTGGCCGGAGCCAAGAAGGAGGAGACCATGAATATGCAGCAGACAGTCACGATGAACGGTTTGGACGTGCAGGCTGCGACGGAGACGGTCGCGGCCCTGAAAGCGGACGCCAGTCTGGCCAAGTTCCAGTTTCGAGCGCGCAACGTCTGGGTGGACGGCGGTGAGAACCGGTCCACGATCCGCGGCTTCTATGGCGTGGGACGCGAGGACGACTCCCGCACGGCCGACTTCGAATTCGTGAATGGCGAGCCGCCCGTGCTGCTCGGCAAGAACGAAGGTGCCAACCCGGTCGAGTTTCTCCTGCATGGCCTCGCCGGATGCGTCACCACCACGCTGATCCTGCACGCGACCATGCGCGGCATCACCATCGAAAAGCTCTCCACCGAGTTGGAAGGGGACATCGACCTTTACGGTCTGCTTGGCCTCGATCCCGAAGTATCGCCCGGCTACCGAGAAATCCGCATCCGCATGCACATCGAGGCGGACTGCACGGATGAAGAGCTTGACGATCTGCTGGCGGCCGCGAAGGCCCACTCTCCCGTGTGCAACACGGTCTGCCGGCCCGTGCCGGTCGTGCTGAACCGCGCGTAACGAGACAAGGCGCGGCCCCCATGCGTGGGGCTGCGCCTTAGATCGCTGCCGCCATCGCCGCGAGCTTGGCGATCGTATTCATGTTGCGTGCGGTGCCGGTCTTCGCCGCCGGGATCTTTAGCTTCGATGTCCCCATGCCGTCGCCGTAGTTCACGTAGACTTCGCGGACGCCGAGCGCGACCTCCTCGTTTTTCCGTCCCGACAGCGTATCCAGCGTATCGTCCGGCGGCGGCGCATCGAGAAAGATCGCGAGCGTTCGGTTCGGCGCGGCATTCGGAAAGGGGTTGTGCGCGAGTGCCGCCGCCATCTCGGCCGCCGTCCGCACCATGACGCCCACGGGCTTGCCGGCGTAATTGTGCAAAGCCTCTTCGAGCTTTGCTTTGACGGTCCCTTCGCGCGCCCTCGTTGAGAACACCACGTTGCCCGAGGCGATATAGGTTTTCACGGACGAGAACCCGAGGCCCTCGCACATGGCCACGAGTTCGGACATTGGCAGCTTACCGGTTCCGCCGACATTGACGGCGCGCAAGAGTGCGACATAGGCCATCATGCCGGCGGGAACCTCAATCTACTCGACAAAGCCGAGATCGGGGTCGTTGAAGCGCGCGTCCACACACGCATAGCCGTTCCAGAAGCGGTACTGGCCGCAACTGCGCGGACGAACCGGGGCGAGGATGATGGGCTCTCCGGGCGCGGCCACCACGCCGGTTTCCTCATCATACGCATTGCGGCCCCGTGTTGGCCAAACCCCATGACGGAGGTAGTAGCGCCGGCGCCAGCCGACTTTCTCAACCGCCGTCATATCGGCTGAAAACGACGTCATCGCCGATGTCATGGCTGGAAGCGGGCTGGCCTGCGCATCGTGAGCACGAAGTCCAAGAACAAGACCGCTAGCAATCAGGGCAGTGGCGCAAAGGGGGAGAATACGCATGTGACGCTCCTTGGTTGGGTCTTCCTTGCCGTGCTGTTCTAGCACGATCGGCCGCACCATCAGAGTGTCAGGGCAACGCGTCAGGCTTTAGGCGCTTGGCTGGCTTTCGGCGCCGGCCATGAGCTTCGCGCCCACCGAGGTCAGTAGCACCTCATAGGCCCGGTCCGCGATCTCCTCCAAGGATTTCGTCTTGGCAAACATCGTGCGCGCCTTGGCTGCAAGCTCATCGCGGCTCGGCATGTGCGGAACTTGCGGGAGATGCATGGCCGCCAAGACGTCCGCCGAGCGGTCTTGGGCGCGGGCGAGCTGCTCTCGCAGGGCCGCAAGTTCCGGCCTGTGCAGGGCAGTGGCGATGGAGCTCGCAATCTTCTCCGAGTTGAAATGGCCTGCGAGCTGTTCGGCCGCGCGGTTGATCACGCTTGCGCCGAGACCGTGCTCGTTTCGAACGACTTGCTTCGGGGGCATACGCAAATCCCAAACAAGGCCGGTCCAAGACAGTGCCTTCAAGATGTAATAGGTCGGATCCCACTCATACCAGCGAAAGCCCTGCCGGACGCTTGATTGGAATGCGTGGTGATTGTTGTGCCAGCCTTCGCCCATGGTGAAGATGGCCAAGAGCCAGTTGTTGCGGGAATCATCGCCCGTCACGTAGCGCTTGCGGCCGCTCACATGGGCCAGCGAGTTGATGCAGAACGTGCCGTGATAAACGAGCACCGTGCTCCAGAAGAAGCCGACGAACAGGCCCGGCCAACCGGCGATCAGGAAACACAGAAGCGCGAGGAGGGCCGCCGGTAGCAGCTCGAATTTGTGCAGCCACCGCAACTCCGGATAGCGCATGAGATCGGCGACGCTATCCTCGTCGAACGTGTCGTGCCGCCGCGCGAAGATCCATCCCAGGTGGCTGTAAAGGAAGCCCGTGTGCCGCGGGGAGTGTACGTCGAGCTCGGTGTCGGAATGCAAATGGTGATGGCGGTGCTTGGAAGCCCACCACAAGACGCTTTTTTGCGAGGTGCTCTGGGCCAGCACGGCCAGGACGAACCGGAAAGCCCGGCTGGTGGAAAAGGCGCGGTGCGAAAACAGCCGGTGGTACCCGGCGCCGATGGCGAAGATGCGCAGCCAGTACAGCGTCACGCATAGAATCAGAGATTCCCAAGTGACGCCCGACCAGATCGCGCCGAAACAGGCGAGGTGAACCAGGACGAACGGGATCGCCGACGGATAGACAATATCCTCGTGGTGGTCGATGGGGCCGCTGTCGCTGGGCATAAACTGGCTGTCCTCTTCTCGGTGCAAACAACGCGTTGCAAACGCCATTTTTGTCGGATTCGGGGGGAAAGGCCAGGGCCGGCCAAATGTTCTGCCCCTTCCATCTGGGCCTCAGGACGCCACTATACAAGCAGCGCCACGGCCACGGCGGGTGCGCAGGTTGCGGCCATTTCACGCGCATCGTCCGCGCAATCGATGATCTCGGCAAAGTCCCGATAGGGGCGATCCAGGCGTTTAGCCAAGTGTTGGGCCACGAACCGGCCGCAGCCGGCCCCGATGACGGGCGCTTCGGCGCGGAGGCTCTCGCGGGCGATCAGCACTTTGGCGTCGGCCTCGATCCGGTCGAGCTGGCGCCGGCCCAGAAAGTGCGCCAGCGCCTTCCAGGCGATGAAGTCCGCCTCGTCGGCGTCCCGGCCCAGCATGCGCGCCAGGCGGGTCGCGCTTTCGTCCAGGTCCTTGCCTCGCCCGTCCGTCGTCTCATAGGGGTCGGCGTCCGCCGACAATTCGCCGGTCAAGCGATAGACGTCCGCCATGGTGGCAAAACGCTCGCCGGCAATGCCTTGTAGGCGTCCCATGAAGGGCGCTTCCTGCGCGATCGCCATCACCGGGGTCCGCACCACACCGGCATAGATCAGTTCGCCCTCGGTCATGCGTTCCCCGTCCGTCTTGCCCACGGCGTTGGCGCTGCCGTCTTTGAAGGGAATGAGGTCGGTCGTGGTGGTCCCCACATCCACGAAAAGCCCGTCTTCTTGCTGCTTTGCGGCGAGCGTGGCGCTGGCATGCCAATTGGCCGAGGCGACGGTCTGCCAGGCGTCATGCACCTGATCGGCGCCGATCAGCCCATCGCGCAGGCTGTAGAACAGCGTGTCCGCGCCAGTGGTCTTTTGCATCAGCCCTGTGAGATAGGCGACGCCCGCTGCCCGCGAGGGGAATACGTCCGACAGCTCGCCTGTCATGGTGACCGCGTGCCGGCCCTCCGAAGGGCCTGCCGCCAGCGCCTCGTCCAGGGCCTGGTTGAATTTTTCGGGATCAGCGATGGGCGGGCAGGGGATTTGCGCCACCGAAACGACCCGGCCGTCCTCAGCCCGCGCCAGCTTTAGATTGGCGCCGCCTAAATCCCACCCTAAAGACGCTCTCATTCAGCCCTCAATCCAAGTCATGATAAAAGGAGCGACAAGAGGCCCGTACCGCCATGACGCTTCAATCAGAGCTCACCACGGCCACGCTGGCACAAGACTTCGCTGTCATCCCCGTGCTCGACCTCAAGGATGGGTTAGTCGTCCACGCGCGCGCGGGCAAGCATGCACATGCCGGCAAGCGGGCCGAATACCGGCCCATCGCCACGCCATTCGGGCCGCCCCACGACGGCGCGGCCATCGCCCGGGCGCTGCTGGGCATCACGTTTTCGCCGGCGCTCTATATCGCCGATCTCGATGCCATTCTGGGCCGGGGCCGCAACCTCGATATGTGCCGCCATCTCGGCCAAGCGCTTCCGGGCACGGAATTGTGGATCGATGCGGGTTTTGCGCAAGTGGGTGACTGCGCCGCCTGGCTGCCGCTTGGCGCCACCCTCGTCGTCGGCAGCGAGACGATTGCTGATCTCGCCGCCTGGGAGGACTTGCGCGCGGCGTTCGGCCAGAACCTCGTCTTGTCGCTCGATTTCGACGAGCAGGGCCTACGCGGCCCCGAACGGCTCCTGGCCGATCCGGCCCTATGGCCCAAACGGGTGATATTGATGAGCCTGGGGCGTGTCGGGACCGAGACGGGCCCCGACGTGGCGCGCCTGGAGGAGACGCTACAGCGCGCCGATGGCCGGGAGGTCTATGTGGCCGGAGGCGTCGCCGGCCTCGACGATCTCGCCGCGGTGGAGAAGCGCGGCGCCCGCGGCGCGCTGGCCGCGACGGCGCTGCATTCGGGCGCCCTTGGCCAAAAAGAAATCGCCGCCCTCGTGAGAGAGCGGCGATCTCAGGTCTGATGGGCGGTTAGCCCTGTGTCTTAGAAACCAAGCTTTTTCAGCAACCGCCGAATCGGGCCCGGCCCACATTCTCCGCCGGGAGCATCCCGATCGGGGTCCTCTCCTTTTCAGCCAGCGGCGAAAGGATGGGCTGCGGAATCCTTCTTGGCGGTCACGTCGGAGGCCTTCGGCTCGCCGGCAACGGCGCGGGCGATGGCTTCCTTGGTAGCCGTGTAGTTGAAGTCCTGGATCTTCTTGTCGTCCTTGGCTTCCCAATGGATGAACACGCCAACGCAGACATACAGATCGTCTGCCTCGTTGGCGGGGATCACACCCTCGGCCACGGAGTCAGCCACGGCCTTGGCCACGGCGTACTGCGCAGGGCCAAACATCTGAACGGCCTGAGTGGCGTTCTTGATGGTGACCTTATTGTAAAGGATCGTTGCCGGCTTGCAGAGCAGGTTCGGCGCGACAACTGCGAGCAGCGTCGTGAAACCATCCTTGTTGTTGGTCAGCGCGTTGCAGAAGGCCGTCTCGACGGCGCTACCGCGGGGACCGATCAACAGATCGATATGAGCAACTTCGTTACCGTCGCCGACGAGAGACTCGCCAACGCTAACACCGGTGATTTTGGCCATGAGCCAACCCCTCCCTAAATACTGAGACGTGATCTAAAAAATAACAAAACGGCACCGCCGGCCCATAGCCCGGCGATACGCCGTCGCAACTCGTAGTCAGAGCTCCGCGCTGGTGAACATAAGGCCGGGCGGCAGGGATGCAAGCCGATATTGGCAGATTTTGCCGCCGTTTGGTCTTTCCCGAGGGGGTGGTTTACAGGCCCTGAAGCGCGGCCGCGAACAGGGTCGCCACGGTGAGATCGGCGGAAGTCCCCGGATTCAGCCCCCGTTCCTTTAAAGAGGCGTCGAATGCGTGCAGCGGGGCGGCCATGTCCTGAGGCGCGGCGCATTGGGACAGACCGGCCTCGATGGGCCGTGCCTCGTCGCGCACCTCACTTGCGGCCTCGCTCCCGAATTTGCGCTCGATCAGCGTATCGGGGATATGGGCCAGGAAACCCAGATAGACGTAGGTCGTCACCCAGTGGACCGAGCCCCAGCGCCGTCGGCCGCCCTCCAGCCATTTCAGTCCGAGGTCGAAGATGTCCACGAAGCCATGGGTGTAGTTCCATGCAATTCTGTCCTTCGTCTCCGCCGCGCTCATGGCTTCCAGCAATGTGACGTCCGGCTCGCCAGCCACGTCGTGCGCGGGCGCGTTCCCGAGCCCGCCGGGCTCGGCGGTGCGGATGGCGCGATAGGCGGCACGCGCGTCCTCGACCGTGAGGCTGTCCAAGACGGCGCGGAGCCGCGCATGCAGGTTGCCGGGGAGGGGGGCGAGTGCCGCCTGGGCCAGCGGCGCGGCCAGAAGGATGATGCCGAGATTTGTGTTCTGACCGACGGCTACCTGCGTCGCCGCCACCGCCTGCTCGATGCGGGCGCCCAGGTCTAGCCCGGCGTCCCCCATCGCGGGCGCGGCCGCGGCGGCGCTTTTCTCGAAATCGGCCACGCTCATCCCATGACCGTCGGCAAAGCGGTGCACATTGCCCGGCTTCAGCGCATCGAGTTCGGCAAGGCAAGCGTCAAGGAAAAGCTGGGAAACCTTCTCTGGGCTTAGGCCGGACGTCACGCTTCCTCTTCGGCGTGGCTGAGGGCCGGAGGCAAGCACGCGGCGAGAAACGCATCGACGACCTGATCGGAGATGCCGGACCGGGTCACACGCTGAAGTCCGTTCCACGCCGGCATGGAATTCACCTCCAGTACCAGGAACTGCCCGTCGGGCGCCTGGATAATGTCGACACCGGCATAGTCGGCGCCGACACAGGCCGCGGCACGCAACGCAAGTTCGGTAAGGTCCTGGCTCGGGATCGCCGCCTTAGCCCGCGCGCCTTGCTTGATGTTCGTGATCCAACTGGGCCCATGACGGATCATAGCGCTAATGACCTGCCCCGCGCAGACAAAGAGCCGCCAATCCTGATAGCGATCCGTCGGCGTCGGCACGAACTCTTGCAGGTAGTATGTGCCCTCCACCTCTTCGGGCGGCGACAGATCCGCGGGGCTCTCAATCAGCCGCAAGCCTTCGCCTTGCGCACCAAACAGCGGCTTCTGCACCAGCCGGTGACCCTCCGCGGCAAGGCGCGTGACGATCTCTTCTGCATTCGCGCGATCAACGCCAGCGAAGGTGCGCGGCGTCGGCAGCCCCGCCTTTTGCAAGAAGAAGGTGGTGGTCGACTTGTCCACGCAGCGTTCGATGGCGCGCGCATCGTTCCACACCGTGACGCCGAGCTCGCGCAAGCCATGCAGCAGGCCGAGATAAAGCGTCACCTGCTCGAAACTGCCGCCGGGAATGAAACGCACAAAGGCGCCTTCAGGCCGATGGTCGCCAAGGCCCAGAATGGCGAGTCCCGTCGCGGTCTCCGTGGAGAAGCCGCAACGCGCCAGCGGCGCGACGACCGGCTTGATGCCCCGGCGCTTGAAGGCGCGTAACAGGCTCCGCCCATGCCAATCGCGTCCGTCGCCGAACAGGACGATGGACGGATTGGTGGTCGTCTTGGCTGTCATTAGCGATCAGGTGGTGAAGGAGCGCTGCAACACGGCGTCGTCGATCTTGCCGCTGTGGAAGCTCTCGCCGGTGTCAAGCGAACTCACAATGACCTTGGCGGGGCTGAACAGCATCGGATCGATTTGATAAAAGTCGCCTTTCACTGCGGCAAACGTTTCGGCGAAGGGCTTGCCGTAGTCCTTCGAATTGGCGCTCGGCAGTTCATTGGCGAGTTTCTTGGCCGCGTCGGCATCGCCAGTCACAAAAAGCTGGACGCAACCGGCATAGATGATGGCGTCATTGGTGCGCCCCATGGCCTCGATGAAGCCGGGCGTTGGCGGCGGCACGGGCACGGTGGCGATCCCGTCGACAATGTCCGCAAGCGGGTAGTGCAGCTCGTGCGCTTTATGCAGCGCGACCTCGAGACAGCGCGCGGCGATCTGCACGGTGCCGGCAAGGCTCGACGTCGGCGCAAACAGGATCGTCAGTTGCGCCGGTTTGATCTTGCAGGCCTTGGCAATCTCCTCGACGAGCGCCGCGGGCGGCGCCTTGTCCGCCTCGATGACGATCGTGGCGCTGTCGGCCTTGTCGCGATAGCCGAGTTCGTCGAACAGCTTCTCCGAGGAGCCGATGGCACGGGCCGGCCCAGAGCCGAGCACGTTGAACTTCTTGCCATCCACGTCGGCGGACAGACTCCAGCCCGCATATTGCGAGCCGAGACAGGCGAGCACCGGCTGGCTGGTGTGGATGGTCACCATGAATGGCCAAGGCTTGTCGGTGTCGATCGTTTGGAACGTCACCTGACCAAGCCCACCAAGGCATACTTCCGAAAGAAGCCGACCGGCTTCCAGTCCACCGACGACGTCCACGCCGCAATCGATCAGCGTTTCGCCCAGCGAGCCTTTGGTCACTGCGACACGCAGTGCTTCGGCATTGTCGATAATCTTGCGCACCAGCGGTGCGACTTGGGCATTGATACTCGGCAGTCTCATCTCTTGTTTTGTGCTTTTTTTGTTCTTGTTCTTGCTCAACTCAGCCTCCCCCTCAACGCTCAGTGTGTGTTTTGTATCTTGGCCAGTATGCTGGCTTGCCGCGTCTCGGCGAGGTTTCTTGCCTCCGCCTCGTCCCCAGCGCGCGCCAAGACAGTGCATATCGGGCGCTGTTTGTCGATCCGCTCACCGGGTTTTGGCCGGTCGGCGGTCCAAGTGGGCCACGCCGTGTCGTGCGGTATGACAAGCGTTTCCGGCGCGAAGACGATCGCCGCCGCCGCTGCCCCCTCAATCGCAGGTTGATTTTTGGGAAGCGCGCGATTGGCTAGCGCATCGAGGTGAAGGGCGAGCGGCGGCTGATTGGCGCAGGCGTAGATATCCAGCGTTGCGCCGGGGCGCGGGTTGATTTCCAGCAGGTAGATTTCGGTTTCCGTCAGCACGAAGTCGGCGGAGGCGAGCCCTTTGAGGCCAAAAACCTTTGCCACGCCGAGCGTGGCGCGCTCCATCTGCGCGGCAGTGCTGTCCGGCACCGTCGCCGGACACACCGCCCCGCCATAGCGCCAAGGCTTTCCGGGAGCAGGCGCCGTCCATTGCTCGCTAAGGCCGAGGACGCGCACGTTTTGTCCGTTGGCGACGAAGAGGGCCGAGACGGTGCGCCCGCTCACCAACTCCTGGTAGTAGACGTCGCTTGCGTCGGCATCCTGGCCAATATGGCTGCCGCCAGCGCCGCCACGGCGTTTGGCGACCCAGCCGGTGCGGTTTGCCGGGCGCTCCGTCTGCGTCGCAGGGTAGGCGATGCCCAGTTCGTCAAGTGTGGCGAAGAACGTCTCCGGCGTTTTGATTCGTGTGACGGTGCGTGCGTCATTGCCGAGCAGCGGCCAACGCTCGTTGATATATGGCAGGAGATGCGCGCGGTCTTCGAAGCCCGCGCCATAGACCAGGCCGCGCACGGGCGAGGGGGCGCTTTGCGAGAGCGCATCGAGTGCGGGCTCCAAATGTTGCCAGTCGAAGCCGTCCGAGATTTCGCCCGGCATCTTGCGGCAAGCATGGGCCAGCTCTTGCGTATCCAGGTCCGCGAAGAAGTCGGCGACGAGCGGCGTGTAGCCCGCATCGCGTGCGGCGCCTGCCAGCGCGCGGCCCGAGACCGCGGCAATCAGGAGGGATTCGCCTCTAGGAGACGAGATCTTGTGCGAGCCGATAGGCGGCACGGAAATCGAGATAGACGGGTTTGTCGGCCTCGATCATCTCCTTGAAGAGACCGGCTTCGGTTTTGTATTTCACGTCGCCGATGGCGAGTGCGCCGATACCGACCGCGCCCGTTCCGTCGATGGGCGTGCCCTTGTCCTTGATGCCGACACCTTCGATGCCGAGTGGCGGCACCGCATTCACATCGGCGACCACCTTCAAGTCCTTGGCCGGTTTGATTTGCGCCAGGCTGAGGATCTGCCGGCCTGCGGGCCCTGCGGAGAAAATGACATCGGCGCTTTCCGCAAGCTCGGATTTCTGCTCCTCGGTGGTGCCGTCGGCATAGCCGAGATTGGCCTCGAACCGGTCGTTGGCTTCCATGGTCAGCCGGCGCACGCGCTCCGGTCCGTCATAGCCGACTAGGACGGACTTGGCGCCGCCGGTGGAGGCGATAACGGCGGAGGCGAAGGCCACCACGCCCGTACCGCCGAACACGACCACGCGCTTGCCTTCGAGGTCCGTGTCGAACTTCTCCTGCAACGCCTTCTTGGCGCAGGCCACCATGGCCGCTGCGGTGGTGAAGGAGCCGGCCGGGTCGGCGAAGACGGAGATCTCGAAGGGCGGAACCATGGCCTTCTTGGCGCGGTCCATCATGTCCAGCGCCTCGATGGCGCGCTTGCCGCCGATAAACGCGCCTTGCCGTTTGATCCCCTCGGGGCTGCGCGAGAAGATCGCGTCCTGAATGAGGCCGTAGACGTCATCGGTGGTCACATTGGTGTAGGTGATGGCGTCGTCGTATCCGGCGTCGAGCGCCATGTTCACGTCGAACGGGCTCATATGCTTGAGCGGCGTCATCATGTGCAAAATGCGTGGCGGGGCCATTCGCTTTCGATCTCCTGTCGTCTTGCTGCGGTACGAATGCCGGGGGCTTCGCTTTAGCACACCGCGCGCGGGGGCAAAGCACCTCTTCGCCGCGCCTTGGCGATTTTCGTGGGCTATTCCACGGTGATGTCGGCGCCGCTATTGCGCCCGCGCGCCAGGGTGAAGCGCAGATCGCCTTGCGGCGCATGGGCCTCCGCATGGGCTTTGGCCGCCGCCAGGAGCCGTTGGCCGGTCTCCTCGTCAGGGGCGAAGGCAAATCCGGTCGGACCCCAACTGCTCTGGCCGAGCCCTATCACCCCGTCCGCTCGCAAACCCCGGAGCACGGCGCCGACACAGGGGCTCGTATAGGCGCCTCCCTGAAGCGGTCCGAAATAGGCGCCCATGCGGTCCTGGAGGTAGCCGACTTGCGCGCAGAAACTCTCGAAATCCTCGTTCTGGAGGGCCGGCAGCGCCGTCTCGGCGATCCGCGCGCGCAAATCCGCCGCTTGCGCGTCCGGGAAGGCCGGCAGCGCCTCGAACGCCGCGACCTCGCTGGCGCCGTCGAGCCCTTTGGTGGCGGGATCGAAGATCAGGAGCGCGCGCCAGGCCTCGGGGAAGGGGACGCGCGCTAGAAGTTGTGGAAGCGCGCCGTCGCGGGGGCCCGTGTCCAGCACCGCGCCGCCCACCTCGAACGTGGCCATGCCGATGCCTGAGCGGGCGCCGCGCCCAAGAATCCCTGCGATCTCCAGTGGTTTCAGGTCGAGCCCTTCTGCTGCGGCGAAGGCGGCGCCGACAGCAAGAGCGAGCTGGGTACCCGAGCCGAGCCCTGCATGCGGTGGAATGGCTTCGGTGACCTCAAGCCGGTAGGTGCGGGCGATCCCGCAAGCTTCCGCGACGGTCATCAGATAGCGGCCGGCGCGAGCCCCTTCCGGGCCGCTCACAGAAGGCGTTTCCGCGGGCTCTAGCGTGAGCCGTGTTAGCGGCTGGTCCAGCGACAGGCCGAAACTGCCGAACGGCTGGTCGCTGCGCCCGCTCGGATCCAGGAAGCCGAAATGCAGCCGCGCCGTCGTGGTGACCGTGACGGAGGAGGGCTTATGGGTGGATGTGTTTTCGGGCAAGTCGGTTCGCGGTGATGAGGTCAGAACATGCCGTTGTCGTTCGCCGAAGTCTCAGGCGCCACCTGCAGCACGTCCCAGTGCTCTACAACCTTTCCGGCATCGTCCAACCGAAAAATGTCGATGCCGACCCAATCATCGTCGCCGGGCCATTCCTGAAAACAGTGAAGCACGACGAAATTGCCCTCGGCGAGGGCGCGCTTGAAATGCACACGTTTTCCCGGATAGCGGCGGGCCATCTCTTCGAAATACGCGATGAAGCCGTCCTTGCCGTCCTTCACGCCCGGATTGTGCTGGATGTACTCGGCGCTTGCATAGAGGTCCATTGCCTCGCGCGGACGCGATTGGTTGAAGGCCATGTCGTAGAAGGCGACGACGGTCTTTTTGTTGCGTTCCAGGTCTGACATGACAGACGCGAAGGGCCTCCATTGATCGGTGCGAAGCCCCCCGATATGCTCTGAAAAGCGATAGCGGAATTGGCCGCTCACTGTTTCAAAAGACGGCAGCGATGGCAATGAAAGAGCACACATACAACGATGCCGAGGTCGAGGCGCGGCTCAAGAAGGAGCTGCCGCACTGGTACCTCGAGGATGGCTGGATCCGGCGCAAGTACAAGACGAATAGCTGGAAGGGCACGCTGATGGTCGTCAACACCGTCGGCCATCTGTCCGAAGCCGCCTGGCACCATCCCGACATCACCGCGTCTTACGCCTGGGTCGAGGTGCGGCTGATGAATCACGCGGCCAAGGGCATCACCGACAAGGATTTCGAGCTCGCCAAGAAGATCGAGGACGTGGTGCATTGGCAGCCCGCGCTCGAAGCCGGTGCGCTGGAAGGCACGCCCGCCGACGACATGCGCTTCTCGTATATGAAATACGACAAGCCGAAAGACTAGCGCCTAGCAAAACTGTAGGCGGATTAGTTATGGAGAGGCGCATTGCCGCGCTTGCGCGTCTCCGGTCACCTCGGTATTTGTGCGCGGGGGAAGTTTCGCGAGGAGGACGAGTTGGATAGCACGCTCGAACGTGCCGCAGCGCTGCTTGCGCGCGCTCGTCTTCCCGTCATTGGCGGCCTCTTCACCGATATCGATGGTGCCTCCGCCGCGCTCGCGCTCGCCGAGAAGCTTGGCGGCGTGGTGGATCATGCGGCGGGCGAGGGGCTTGCCTGCGCCGCGCGCGTGATGCGCGAGACCGGCGCGACGCCTGCCAGCTTCGGCGAAGTGCGGAATCGCGCCGACACGATCGTCATCATTGGCAAGAACCCGCTTCAGCGCGATCCCGATCTCTTGAGCAAACTGTTTCCGGGAAAGCCCGGCCTGCCGCGCCCCGGCAAGAATAAGCGCGAGGCCGTGCTGCTCGGCGCCGGCAAGGCAACGGCGCCGAAGGGCGTGCCTCTGACCTCGATCAACGGCAAGACATCCGTGCCGGAGCTCGTGGCGTTGCTCGCCGCGGCGACGCGCGAGGGGCTGTTCGAGATGCGCGACAAGGCGCAGCGCAAGAAGCTCGACGCGGCGGGCAAGCGCTTGCGCGAGTCCGCCTTCGCTGTCTTCGTCTACGACCCAGCCGAACTGGAAGAGCCGGTGATGCACACCGTGCTGGAGATGGTGCGGCACTTGGTGAAAACGACACGCGCCGCGACCATGTCGCTCGCCGCGCCCGGCAACGGCGACGGCGTCAATCTGTGCGCCACGTGGACTTGCGCGCTGCCGGTGCGCACGAGCTTTGCGCGCAAAGTGCCGGAGAACAATATGTGGGCGTATGACACCGACCGTCTGCTCGCGAGTGACGAGGCCGACGCGCTGGTGTGGATCGACGCGCTGGACGGAGAAACCGCCGGACGACCCAAGGGCGCATTCCGCGGCATTCCCGCCGTCATCGTGTCGTCAAAACCTGTCAGAGGGGCCGGACGCGACGACGTTGTTATCGAGGTTGGTGCCGCAGGCGCGGACCATGACGCGGCGCTGTTTCTGCCGCCGATTGCCGGCATTGGCGTGGTCAAGGCGAAGCGCGCAAACAAGAACAAGCCGACCGTGGCGGAGGTGCTAACCCGCATCTCCAAACTCATCGGCAAGACGAGGGCCGCGTAATGCTCATTCAGCTCAAAGGCGGCCGCATCATCGATCCTGCGCACAATCGCGACGCAGTTGGCGATCTGTTCATCGAGAACGGCCGCATCGTCGACAATGCGGACGTGCGCAAGCCCGACGAGGTGCACGACGTCAGCGGCAAGATCGTCATGGCGGGCGCGGTCGACGTGCATTCGCACATTGCGGGCACCAACGTGACGCTCGGGCGCCAATTGATGCCGGAGCTGCCGCTGCTTGCAGCCGAGGGCGGACAGCCGATCCTGCCGTCACCCGCCGCCTGGGGTTCTTACGCCACCGGCGTCCGTTATGCGGAGATGGGGTACACCACGGTGATCGAGCCGGCGATGATCCCGACCCACGCCATCGAGGCGCAAGCCGAGCTCGCCGCGATTCCGATCATCGACGTGGCCGGTCTCGTCATCCTCGGCAATGACGACTATACGCTCAATCTCCTGCGCAAAGGCGACGTCAAGAGTGACGAGTTGAAGGACTATGTCTCGTGGACGCTTGCCCACTCCAAGGCGATCGGGCTGAAGGTCATCAACGCGGGCGGTTCCGAAGCCTTCAAGTTTAACGCGCGCACCTTCGATCTCGATGAAGAGGTGCCGGATTACGGCGTCACGTCGCGCGGCATTGTCGAAGCGATGCAAGGCGCCGTCGAAGATCTCGGCGTGCCGCATCCGCCGCATGTCCACTGCAACAATCTCGGTATCGCCGGTAATGTGGAGACTGCGGTCGCGACGTTGGAAGCGACCCAAGGGCGCCCCATCCACTTCGCGCATATCCAGTTCTACGGTTACGGCAACGAAGGCGACAAAGGCTTCTCGTCGGGCGCCGCGACGCTCATGGAGGCGGTCAACAAGCACAAGAACGCAACCGTCGATGTCGGCCAGGTGATGTTCGGCCAGACCGTCACCATCTCCGGCGATATCTTACGCCAGTTCGACGGACGCCGTGCGGCCAGCCCGAAGAAGTGGGGGCTCAACCAAGGCGAGGGCAACGGCACGGGCGTCGTGCCGTACAACTACAAGCCCAAGAGTTTCGTCAACGCGCTGCAATGGGCCATCGGGTTGGAGATCTTCCTCTTGGCCGAGGATCCGTGGCGGGTGCTGTTCTCCACGGACCATCCGAACGGCGCGCTCTTCGTGCGCTATCCGGAGATCTTCCATCTGCTGATGGACAAGGACGAGCGCGCCCGCTGGCTCGACGGTCTGCCGGAAGCGTCCCGTCAGGTGTCGAACCTTGCGGGCATCTCGCGCGAGCTGACCTTGTCGGAGCTGGCGATCATCACCCGCGCCGCGCCAGCCAAGCTTATGGGCTTGGCGGACCGCGGTCATTTGGGTGTGGGCGCGGTCGCCGATGTCGCCGTTTACACCGAGCGCAAGAACAAGACGAAGATGTTCTCCGCCGCCGATCTCGTGTTCAAGTCCGGCAATCTCGTGGTTCGCAAAGGCAACGTGGTGCGCGTCACCTGGGGCCGCTGCTATCACGTCGACCCCGGCTTTGACCGGCAGATCGAAAAGCGCGTGGCCGCGTTCTACGACCGTTACTACGACGCCGACCCGTCCTGGTTCGGCGTGTCCAATGCAATCCATCGTCCCGACAGGTTCGCGACGATTCCGTGTTCGAGCTGACATGCCAGAGCTGAAAGTCAAAGGCATCAATATCGTTGAGACCTTTGCCGAGGCCTTTCCCATGGTCGGCACGCGGGTCATCATCACGGCGCCCACGGCCGAGTGGGCGATGATTTCCGCGCGCACCATGACCGGCTTCGCCACGTCGGTGATCGCTTGCGGCGCCGAAGGCGGCATCGAGCGCACGGTGCCCCGCAAAGAAACGCCCGATGGACGGCCCGGCGTTTCTGTCCTGCTCTTCACCATGGACGCCGGCAAGCTTCAGACGCAACTGCGCAATCGCGTCGGACAATGCGTGCTGACGAGCCCGGGCTCCGCCTGCTTCGCGGGGCTCGAAGGCGAGAAGACGTTGAAGCTTGGCGCATCCTTGCGCTTCTTCGGCGATGGCTGGCAGGTATCCAAGGTGGTCGGCGGGCGGCGCTTTTGGCGCATTCCCGTGATGGGCGGCGAATTCGTTTGCGAGGACAAGACCGGCCTCACGAAGAAAGCCGTCGGCGGCGGCAATCTGCTCATACTCGGCAAAACGCACGACGCTGTTTTGGCGGCGTCGACGCGCGCCGTAAAAGCCATGGCGGAAATGCCCGATGTCATCACGCCGTTCCCTGGCGGCATCGTGCGCTCCGGTTCCAAGGTCGGCTCGCAGTACAAGGGGCAGATCGCGTCCACCAATCACGCCTATAGCCCGGGCCTGAAACATCACGCCGATTCCGAATTGCCGCCCACGACCGAGGCCGTGCTCGAGATCGTCATTGATGGGCTCACGGCGGACGCCATTCACAAGGCGATGCATGCCGGCATTCACGCCATCGCCAAGGGCGGCGCGCGCGAAGGTATCACGCACATCACGGCAGGCAACTATGGCGGCAATCTCGGCCCTCATCACTTCCATCTGAAGGAGATCGTCGGGTGAGCGCGCTTGTCTTCGATATGAGGTGGATAGTCGATCAGCGTCTCGATCTGTCGCCGCTGGTGCCGGAGCGGCTTGCCAAGCTGGCTCGCAAGAAGATCGAAGCGCTGCCGATCAATACGACGCGCGAGAAGCTCACCGTGGGCGACGTCTTCAAGGTGAAGGGCAACGATCCCGAGCACCTGCGCTTCGTCGGCACCGACGACCGTTGCGATAATATCGGCGCGAAGCTCAACGGCGGCGACGTCACGGTCGAGGGCGATGCCGGGATGCTGCTCGGCGCGCAGATGAAGCGTGGCACAATCGCGGTTGACGGCAGTGCGGGCGTGCTGACCGGCGCCAGCATGGCGGGCGGCGAGATCAGAGTGCGCCGCGACGTTGGCGACCAGGCCGGCGGTGTTGCCTTTGGCTCGACCATGGGCATGAAGGGCGGCTTTATCTCTGTCGGCCGTAACGCCGGCGATCTTTTGGGCGAGCGCCTGCGCCGCGGGCTCATCGTTGTCGGCGGCAAGGCGGGCGACTATGCCGGGGGGCGCATGATCGCCGGTACGCTGGTTCTGAAAGGCGGCGCGGGCCGTTATGCGGGCTACGGCAACCGGCGCGGCAGCCTCATCTTCACCGAGAAGCCGCGCAATCTCCTGCCCACCTATGTCGACAGCGGCGTCATGGAGTTCGACTATCTTCGTATCTTGGAGAAATGGCTGCGCGAGCAAGACGTGCGCATTCGCCTGGGCGCCCGCGCGCGGCGCCTCATGGGCGACATGGCTGTGCTCGGCAAAGGCGAGATGCTCATCCTCGCCTGAGGGCCAAAGAGCCGCGTCTCATGCGGCCTCGATGTTGACGCTTCACCCGCCCATATCCGTTATGCTTGGTTTCGCTTTCTGATCGGCGCTCCGCGATGACTGCTCTGCCATATGTGCTTCTTGACGACAGCCTGACGCCCGGCGGGCGCGGCCTGCTGTTTACGGCGCCCGAAGAGGTGATTTCGGTCTCCGAGCCCGGCGAGGTCGAGGACGCGCTAAAAGCCGTTTCGGATGGGATCGCGCGCGGTCTGCACGCCGCCGGCTATTTCGCCTACGAGCTGGGCTATTGCCTGGAGCCGAAGCTGTGCGAATTGATGCCGGAGGGGCGGCGAACGCCGCTTCTGTGGATTGGGCTGTTCAAGGCACCGCAAATCCTCACCGACGGTGAGACCCACGCCTGGCTTCAGGCGAATGGCGGCGGCGAAAGTGCCGAGATCTCAAACTTGCGTCTGTCGTGGACGCGCGAGCAGTACGGCGAAGCGTTCAAGGCGGTGAAGGACTTCATCGCGGCGGGCGATGTCTACCAGATCAATCTCACCCAGAAGTTCTTCTTCGTCGTCGAAGGCGGCGCGACCGCGCTCTACGCCGCACTCCGCCGCAAGCAGCGCGTCGCCTATAGCGCGCTGATCGCTACACCCGAGTTTCAGGTCTTGTCGCTGTCGCCGGAGCTGTTCTTTGCGCGCGAAGGCCAGCACATGTCGACGCGGCCCATGAAGGGCACGGCGCCGCGCGGCCGCACGCCGCGTGAGGACGCCCGCCTCAAGACTTGGCTGGCCATGGACGAGAAGCAGCGGGCCGAGAACCTGATGATCGTGGATCTCTTGCGCAACGATCTCGGCCGGGTCTCGCGCATCGGCTCCGTCGAGGTCACCGACCTGTTCACCGTCGAGACCTATCGCTCCGTGCACCAGATGACTTCGACGATTACCTCGGAGCTGCGCTCCGACATGGGGCTTTCGGACATGTTCCGCGCGCTGTTTCCGTGCGGCTCGGTCACCGGCGCACCGAAAGTGCGGGCCATGGAGATTATCCGCGAGGTCGAGGGCGGCCCCCGCGGCGTCTATACGGGCGCGGTCGGTCATGTGGAGCCGTCCGGCGATTGCCGGTTCAACGTCGCGATCCGCACCGTGGTGCTGGGCGAAGACGGCGGCGAGATGGGGATTGGCGGCGGCATCGTTGCCGACTCCAAGGAAGAGTCCGAATACGAGGAGTGCCTGTTGAAGGCGC
>Ga0209013_10000250_pt1 | contig 46234 bp, 46 predicted proteins | sample Cruoilmetagenom2_FD_187291 | JGI IMG/M metagenome (GOLD analysis project Ga0209013, IMG submission 187291) | Oil polluted marine microbial communities from Coal Oil Point, Santa Barbara, California, USA - Sample 2 (SPAdes) (version 2) | ecosystem: Environmental > Aquatic > Marine > Oil seeps ...
ATTTCTGAAGAACTTTGGGAGAAGTTAGGGCACATAGAATCTGTTTCAACAGAGCCATTTCCAAAATTTGAGGCAGACCACCTCATTGAAAATAGTAAGGCCTATCCGATTTCATTTAATGGGAAAATGCGTTTTACTATCGAACTTCCTTTAGATATGGGTAAAGAAGAAATAGAGTCCGCCGTTATGTCTCATGAAAAAACTAAGGCACAACTTCAGGGTCGAATTCCCAAAAAGGTGATTGTGGTACCGGGGAAAATTGTAAATATTGTGGGCTAACTTTGCGGGCTATCGTTTATTTTTTGATTTGTGGACTCAATTCCTGTGAAAATGACAGTGCTGTATTATCGGCAGCTCAATTCTTTTTTTCATGATTTTACTACTGCACAATATTATTACATAAAAGAAATTTTGCGATAGAATAAATTGAAAAAGGTACATTTTGTCAGTATGAAAGACCCTGCACTAAATTGGCTGGGTTTTTGTTATTTAATAAGTACTTTTAAATTAGCAACAAACGAAATTATGACGATTTATTATATATTACTCGGTGCCATTGCCCTCGTAAGTTGGTTGGTAAGCAGAAAGCTAAAAAGCAAGTTTAATTATTATTCCAAAGTTCATTTGCGCAATGGTATGAGTGGTGCAGAAATTGCAGAAAAAATGTTGAGTGATCATGGCATAAGAGATGTTAAAGTAGTCTCCACTGCTGGAATGCTCACAGATCATTATAACCCAAAAACCAAAACAGTTAATCTTAGCGAAGGGGTATATAACCAGCGAAATGCGGCAGCAGCTGCCGTTGCAGCCCATGAATGTGGCCATGCAGTTCAGCATGCACAGGCCTACGAATGGCTTTCAATTCGCTCTAAATTAGTTCCTGTAGTTAGCGTAACATCGGGGATGTCTACTTGGGTAGTTTTTGGAGGGCTTATATTGGCGGCTTCAACGGAAGGTGCGGGTGGACAATTAGGGATTTATATTGCAGTAGCAGGGCTAATTATGATGGGGTTTGCTACCTTATTTAGTTTTATTACGCTCCCGGTTGAATATGATGCCAGTAATAGGGCTTTGGCATGGTTAAAAAGGAAGAACATAGTTTCACAGGAAGAATACAAGGGTTCTGAGGATTCCTTGAAATGGGCCGCAAGAACTTATGTCGTTGCTGCAATTGGCTCTCTTGCATCTTTGGTTTACTGGGGCTTTCAGGTATTCGGTGGAAGAGATTAGTTCCTGTACAGGAATATTTTTGGCCTGCTAAATTGTAATTTGACGGTCTATTTGCTGATCCAGAGATATGAAGGTTTCTGTCCTGGAAACACCCTCAATCTGCTGAATGTTTTTGTTCAACAAATGCATAAGATGTTCATTGTCTTTGCACAAAACTTTGATAAGGATAGACCAATTGCCAGTAGTATAATGGCACTCCAGGACTTCTGGTATTTTTTCCAATTGCTTCACAGCTATCGGATTACTCATGGCCTTATCCAGAAAAATTCCAATATACGCCATGGTCGTATAACCCAAAACCTTTGGATTTACAATGAATTTAGATCCGGCGATTAGACCGGATTTTTCCAGTTTTCTTAGTCTTTGATGAATAGCAGCTCCTGATATTCCAATATTCCTGGCAATTTCTAATATTGGCTTTCTTGCATCCGCCATAAGAAACCTTAGGATCTTTTTATCAATCCCGTCAATTTTTACATTTTCATTACTGGATTTCATGTACAAGCTTTCATATAATGCCTAAAGATACCAAAATTAGTTGCAAATATTAACCTGCGACAGAATCAGGATTATAACCTAAATAAGGTACATAATACTCCTTAAATACTACTCCATAGGTGGCTAACTCTTTTAAAATTGGTTCATAAACTTCCTTGGATATAGGAATCTGTACTCCCGGAGTTGAAATTTTTTTATTAAGTATCAGTAAAGTTGCAATAGCCACAGGTAAGCCAACAGTTTTTGCCATCGCTGTATGTGTATGATTTTCACCAATCACCACCATATTAGCATCAAGCTGTTGTTTTTTCCCATTCAATTCAAATCCGAATTTATGGTACATGACTATCATATCTTTATCATCATGCGCCATGGTCCAGCTGTCTTCCAATACTTTTTGCAGCATCTGAGCCGGAGAGGCATTTTTTATAGGAATAGTTTTTTTTGAATCAAACAAATTTAATTCCAGTAGTTTACCCCACATGATATCGTCCTGATCAATTTTGAGGTAGTGTCTGAGTTTAAGTTCAACGGAATCGGTTGGTGAATAAGGTAGAAAAAGATTGGTAAATTCCCTGTAGGACATACCTTCAGAATTTTCTATAGTATAACTATCATCTGTCATACCTAATTGAACAAACATATTCCACGCTTTGGAAAATCCAACACGTCTCATGGTGCCCCTGTAAAGAGTTAGCGCATCCTCCAAACCATATACTTCCCTGTAGTTCAAAGAATCTCTGTTTGCATAGGCTTCGAATGCTCCATACCCTTCTATAGTCATAAATTCCGTCCTTCTGAAAAGTTTATGATAGGGTATATATTTATAGGTGCCCTCCTGTATAAATTTAGCAGTTCCACCTTGTCCGGCAATTACAACATTTCTTGGATTCCAGGTAAATTTATAATTCCATAGGTTATTATCACTTTCAGGAGCAACCAGGCCACCTGTAAAAGATTCAAATAGCAACATTTTACCGCCTTTGTCCCTTATTCTATTAATAAGTTGCATGGCACTCATATGGTCTATCCCAGGGTCTAAACCAATTTCATTCATAAAAATTAATCCGTTTTTTTTAGCTTCAGCATCTAATGCTTTAATTTCTTTACTTACATAGGATGCGGTAACCAAATGTTTTTTAAAACGAATGCAATCTTCGGCCACTTTCATGTGAAAACGTGCCGGGAGCATAGAAATAACAATATCTGAGTTTTTAATGGCCCTCTCTCTTTCATCATCCTTAAAAATATCCAACTTTATAACTTTACACGAAGGATGGTTTTTTATCTCATCAGGAATTATCTTGGTATTGAGATCACCAATAGTTAAATGTAGTTTTTCTGAATCTGCTTTTTCCAGAAAGTAATCCAACAAATATGAGGTAGATTTTCCCGCCCCTATGACTAATATTTTTCGTGACATCAAATTTATTTTCTGTTCGAAGTATTGCGGGGACTAAGGTATCAAATTGTTACATTTGTCAGAAATATGGCCATTTAAGTTATGAACAAAACAATTTTCTGTACAGGGGTTTTCTTTGGAGTATTGGCCGTGGTTTTAGGTGCTTTTGGGGCTCATGGATTGAACAATCTTGTGTCTTCAGGCGAGATAGATACTTTTAAAACAGGTGTGACTTATCAAATGTATCACGCACTATTTTTATTAATCCTTGGTGGTGTGAAAAGCATGCCCGAAGAGGAGAAGAAACTGGTTTATTATTTGATTGTTTCAGGGATAGTTTTTTTCTCATTTTCTATTTATTTGTTAGCTACTAACAGCCTGACTGGCTTTGATTTTAGAACGATAGGCTTTATTACACCAATTGGGGGCCTTCTTTTGATTTTGGGATGGTTGATTTTTGGCTATCGTGCTTATAGAAAATTATAATAATCAAGGAGAATGGCTTTAATAACTGATCCACGATTTGATACGTTTTTAGCTACTAGAACAAAATATAAATGGCAATAAAGAGCATTTCAATGAATTCAATTTCGTTAAAAGAGTACGGCCTGGAAACCGATCGGATATTTTACCAATTAGATCCTGAACAACTTCATCAGATGACCCTTGAACGTGGTATGGGCAAGGAGGCATCAAACGGAGCCTTGGCTGTTAACACAGGAGAGTTCACAGGACGTTCTCCAATGGATCGTTTTATTGTTAAGGACGATTTAACCGAAGATAAAGTCTGGTGGGGAAATATAAATATTCCATTCTCTCCTGAGAAATTTGATTCGCTTTATACTAAGGTGATCACTTACTTAAAGGACAAGGATGTATTTGTAAGGGACTGTTATGCCTGTGCAGATAGTAAATATCAATTAAATTTAAGGGTCATCAATGAATACCCATGGTCCAATTTATTTGCACATAATATGTTTCTTAGACCTCAGGAAGAGGAATTAGCGAATTTTGAGCCGGAATGGACTGTGATGAATGCACCTGGGTTTATGGCAGATAGTGTGGTTGATGGAACTAGACAACACAATTTTGCCATTCTTAATTTTACGCGAAAGATTGCTTTAATAGGTGGTACGGGTTATACTGGAGAGATTAAGAAAGGAATTTTCTCTGCTTTAAACTTTATCTTGCCTTTATACAAGAATACTTTACCTATGCATTGTTCCGCCAATGTTGGGGAAAAAGGAGATACAGCCTTGTTTTTTGGACTTTCCGGTACCGGTAAAACAACCTTGTCTACAGATCCATTTAGAAAATTGATTGGAGATGACGAACACGGATGGACTGAAGAAAATACAGTTTTTAATTTCGAAGGTGGATGTTATGCCAAGGTTATCAATCTAAGTGCGGAAAAAGAACCAGAGATCTATGCCGCAATTAAAAAAGGCGCAATTTTGGAAAACGTTATTCTGGATTCAAGAGGGAAAGTCGATTATGATAACACGTCCATAACTCAAAACACCCGGGTAAGTTATCCTATTGATCATATTTCCAATATTAAAAGACCTTCAATTGGAGAAGACCCCAAAAACATTTTTTTCCTTACAGCAGATGCCTTTGGAGTATTACCTCCTATATCAAAATTAACTCCCAGCCAGGCTGCATATCATTTTATGTCAGGATATACCGCTAAGGTGGCCGGGACAGAGGCAGGGGTAGTTGAACCTGTACCTTCATTCTCTGCATGTTTCGGAGCGCCGTTTATGCCTTTACATCCGGCAGAATATGCAGAAACATTAAGCAGAAAAATGAAAGAATCTCAGGTTAATGTTTGGTTGGTTAACACGGGATGGACCGGTGGACCTTATGGGATTGGAACACGAATGAAATTAAAATACACAAGAGCCATGATTCGCGCTGCACTTAGTGGTGACTTAGGATTGTACACCTATGATTCCTACCATATTCATTCTGTTTTTGGTGTAGCACAACCACGGACTTGCCCGGGTGTCCCTACTGATGTTTTAAGCCCGAGAGCAACCTGGAATGACGATAAGGCATATTATGATACTGCATTTAAACTTTCCAATGCTTTTCGTGAGAATTTTAAAAAGTTCGAGTCTTATGCCAATGAAGAAATAAGGAGAGGGGGACCCCAGCGTTATAACTATTAATTAAAAAGGTCTCAGTAAATGAGACCTTTTTGTCGAGTTTTTATTTTTTATTGACACTGGTAATGTACTTCTGTAAAGCCATTGTCATCGATGGAGTTTCAGGTGTCGGAGCTTTTATATCAATTCGCAGACTGGCTTGAGTTGCTGCTAAAACGGTTGAATTTCCGAATACCGCAATTCTCGTATCATTTTGCTCAAAGTCGGGAAAATTTTTAAGTAATGATTCTATACCTGATGGGCTAAAAAATACCAGAACATCGTAATAGACATTTCTTAAATCCGAGAGATCGCTTATAACAGTTTTATAGAAAATACCTCGATCCCAGTTAATACCCAGTTCATTTAAGGCATCGGGAATAGCTTGTTTTAAAACATCTGATGAGGGCAGTAAAAAAGATTCCTCTTTATATTTTTTAAATAAATGAAGTAATTCACTAAAATTTCTTTTGCCCACATAAATTTTTCGTTTCCTGTAAACTACATATTTCTGGAGATAAAAAGCTACTGCCTCAGATTGGCAGAAGTATTTCATGGAATCCGGAACTTTAAAACGCATTTCTTCAGCTATTCTAAAGAAGTGATCAACAGAATTTCTACTGGTGAGGATTATGGCCGAATAATTTTTAAGATCAATCTTCTGTTGCCTTACGCTTTTGGCGTCTACCCCTTCAACATGTATGAAAGGCCTAAAGTCTACCTTTACTTTTTCCTTTTCAATTAGCCTTAGGTATGGAGAATTTTCCATTTTTGGTTCTGGTTGGGACACCAAAATCGTTTTTACCTTCATGTATCTTAGTCTTTTAGATAATTCGCGATGATTACAAAGGGTGCAATTTCGAGAGCGCAAAGGTACAAAATAAAATAGAAAAAGTAGCCTGAGATTAATTTTTGATAGTTTTTTATAATAGTTATCCAGCCAACAACATTCACTACTACTATTAGAAAAATGGCAATAAACACTACAATTTTCGAATCTTTAAGTACATAAGTAAGGATAATATTGGCTGCTAACATGATGATACTGCTGTAGTTAAGGTAGGACAGCTTTTTAAAAATGAATTCGGAGATTATCTTATTATTATTGAAGACAAACCCACCCCCCATTTGCAGCAATATTTTACCAAATAAGAACAAGAATAGAAACCCGAGAATAATTGAAAAAACAACTGGATATAGGTCACTTTCTGAACTGGACAAAATAGTTGAAGCCAAATAGATGAAAAGTGAAAAATTTAGAAGTTGGAATATTGTAAAAAAGATATTAAACCAATTTAATAGTTTATCCTTTTTATTGTACATAAAAATATACTTGTTATTAAAAGGGAGTATAATAAAATTTAAAAACCTGTTGTAAAATAAATTCTTAGCAATAACCATAAATAGTATACTGGAAAAGATAATTACTGTTATCCAATCTATATTATTGATTACTCTTTGAACAGGTTCCATTATGGCAATTTAACGTTTTCCCCATTTAAACCCCAATAAAGTCCGTTTTCAGAAATACTAATCTTAAAATAGTAAGCATCGCCAATGTTTGGTTTTGGCATTAGAAGTCTAAAGCTCGTCGTATCTTTAGATTTAAGTAAGTTTTTTTCTGCCTGGGTAGGATTGGCCGGAATATTTTGGACTTCTCTGACGTTTTTATATTTGTTTAGAAATATCACCCCAAACTCAAGCTTGGATATTTCAATATCCTTAGCATATGGATTGTAGATTGAAAAGTTTAAATATTTGTCCTCCGATAATTCAAGAGGAGTATTAACAATAGTTCTCAACTTTCTAAACGATTCAAAATTCTCTATATAGACACCATAATGCTGATCTCCTTTTGCATCGTAATAAGAAATGTCGCCTTTGTCTAAGAATTTGGAGACATAAAGTATTGTTTGCCCTTGTACCAGATTTTCAGACTCGTCTAATGAATACTGGTTTGGCCTAAATCGTATATTATTGAGTGAATAGGAGGTGTTACCGGAATAGAACGTATACATAGGTGCGTCGGTATAAGAATTTTCGAATACTACAGGAGTTGTCCCAATCTGAGAGCTTATTTCATTTACCCAATCTTTATTTCCATGTGATTCATAAACAATGGGAAAAAGCGGGGGATAGATCAATCCAATTCTGAGGAACATTAAAATTACAATGTTAGCTGTACCAAGGATCAGAATCCATTTTCTCGTAACCTTATCCAGGAGTATTTGATTGTAAACCACTACAATCATTGGAATACAAATAACAACTAACCATTGTGTTTGTATGCGTCTGTTAAAACTGGAAATGAAAAAGAATAGGATGATACCATAAATCAAAAACAAAAGTGCACTGTTGAATTTATCAGACTTTTTTGTTTTAAAAAGAGCCCTGTATATCCATGGAAAAGTTAAGCCGAAAAGTGCTATTAGGTTAACAAAAAACCCTAAAGAAAAATCGCCAAATTCGTAGGCTCTGTTTGGCCTTTCAAACAAATGATACTTTATAGAAACAAAGTCATTATTAAATAACCATATAAAATGGGGGGTATAACTAACCAGTGCAATTAGTACAGAAAGCCAGGCATATTTGTTAAAGACAAGGCGTAGATTAGATATCAATACCAACAGTATTACCAGAACAGCATTGTATTTGCTGTACATTAAGCCAGCCATGACAAGTCCCAAAAGAATAGATAAACCTATGGATGGGGACTTTAAAAACTTCTTATATATCAATAAAAATACCGCAGTAAAGAAAAGTAATGGTGTATCAGGTAGTGTTAGGAATCCATAAGCATGAATAAGGGTCATTGAGAAAACCAAACTAAAATAATGAAGTATATATTTATTCTTTCTATGGTCATCTATTAAAAACCAGAGGACTATATAGGTGCCAGCAGAAAGAACAATACCTATAAGGCGAACTCCTAATTCTCCATTAAAAAACAGGCTGCTCATCTTGACGATCAAAGCAACCATTGGTGGATGATCAAAGTAGCCCCAAGCCATATGTTGAGCATAATACCAATAGTAAGCTTCGTCAAAAATTAGTTCAGTAAAATAACCCTGTAATAGATTTATTATAAAAATTGCTGCTAATAAATAAAGGAAAATTCTGGGTAGTTTAAGTTTCATTACGGTTGCCGATTCGCTTCAAAATTACAAATTATAGCACTAATTAATTCCTTTAAAGAAACGATAAAATTACTTTTGTATTTTCTGCTAGACCTTTTAAAGTAGTATTTTTGTCAAAATTACCAAAAGGCAAATGACAGATAGCTTAGTAATAATTCCAACGTTTAATGAAATTGAGAATATTGAAGCTATTATAGATGCTGTTTTTCAACTTAAAAAAGAATTTGATGTCTTAATTGTTGATGATAATTCCCCGGATGGTACTGCAAATAAGGTCATTGAATTACAAAATAAATATCCTAAGCAGTTGTTTCTCGAAGTAAGAAACGGCAAATCTGGTTTGGGGACTGCTTATATTCATGGTTTTAAATGGGCATTGGCAAGAAAATACGATTACATTTTTGAAATGGATGCCGATTTTTCTCATAGACCCTCAGATTTACAACGATTATACAGAGCGTGCCTTAATGGTGCAGATGTGGCCATTGGGTCGCGCTATAAAAAAGGAGTAAATGTAGTTAATTGGCCACTTTACAGAGTTTTATTGTCCTATGGAGCCTCTTTTTATGTAAAACTAATTACTGGAATGCGAATTCATGATCCTACAGCAGGCTTTGTCTGCTATAACAGAATCGTTTTGGAGGCGATTAACCTGGATACAATAAAATTTGTAGGATATGCTTTTCAGATAGAAATGAAATTTAGGGCATACCTAAAAAAATTTAAAATTGAAGAAGTCTCCATCATTTTTACAGATCGGGAGCTGGGCAAATCTAAGATGAGTTCTTCAATTATCTGGGAAGCAATATTTGGTGTTATCACAATGAAATTCAGAAGTTTTTTTACTAAAGATTAAGTTATGGATAAAACACTCATTAAAAATGCTATTATCATAAATGAAGGAGTAAGATTTGAGTCCGATATTCTAATTCAAGATGAGATTATCACAAAAATTGGCAGTAATCTTTCTTCAAACGGGGCAAAAATTCTAGACGTAGCCGGGAATTTTGTTTTACCTGGGATAATAGATGATCAGGTGCATTTTAGAGAGCCCGGACTTACCCATAAGGGCGATATAGCTTCAGAAAGCAGGGCGGCCATTGCAGGTGGAATAACCTCTTACATGGAACAACCTAATACGAATCCGCAAACGACCACTATAGAAAAATTGGAGCAAAAATTTGAATTAGCTTCCAGGACTTCATATGCTAATTATTCCTTTTTATTTGGTGGCACCAATGACAACCTTGAGGAAATAAAAAAACTTGATAAATATGCCTGCTCAGGCATAAAATTGTTTTTGGGATCTTCTACAGGAAATATGCTGGTGGATAATGAAGAGGTCCTTGAGCGAATATTTAAGAATACAGAACTAGTGATTTCAGCACATTGTGAAGATGAAAAAACTATTAGAGAAAACACACAGAAATACAGAGCTATATATGGCGATGATATTCCTGTTGAATTACATCCGTTAATACGAAGCGAACAGGCTTGTTACCTTTCTTCATCCCGGGCGATTGCCCTTGCCGAGAAAACGGGGGCTAGATTGCACGTTTTTCATGTTTCAACAGGCAAAGAGACCAATCTTTTTAGAAATGACATTCCACTTGAACAAAAAAAGATCACGGCAGAAGTTTGTATTCATCACCTTTGGTTTTCAGATAAAGATTATTCGGAAAAGGGAATGTTAATTAAATGGAATCCTGCTATTAAGACCTCCACAGACAGAGATCAATTATGGCAGGCATTATTGGATGATAGAATTGATGTTGTGGCAACAGACCATGCTCCACATACTCTGGATGAAAAGAAAAATATTTATATGAAGGCACCCTCTGGTGGCCCCCTTGTTCAGCATGCATTAATGGCTATGTGGGAAAAAGTTTTTGAAGGAAAAATCACTGTAGAGAAAGTTGTTGAAAAAATGTGCCACAATCCTGCTAAATTGTTTCAAATTGAAAAACGTGGTTATATAAAGGAGGGCTATTATGCAGATTTAGCAATAGTAGATGTAAACTCACCCTGGACGGTTGATAAAAACAATATTTTATATAAATGTTCATGGTCACCTTTTGAAGGTAATAGGTTTAGAACAAAAGTCACTCACACATTTGTTAATGGACATTTGGCTTATGATAAAGGACAATTTTCCAGTTTCAGGAATGCTAAAAGGCTTACTTTTGATAGATAATGATGCGTAAAATATTCCTCTTAATAACATTTATAATTCTTTTCTCATGCGGAGAGGAGGTCATTGAGAAGCCCGTCAATCTTATTTCTAAAGAGAAAATGATTGATATCCTTCACGATCTGGCTATTATAAATGCGGCTAAGACTACCGGGCCCCGGGTAATGGAAGATAAGAATTTTGCTCCCATGCAATTTATTTACGACAAATATGAAATTGATAGTATACAGTTTGTCTCGAGTGATTTATATTATGCATCCAGGCCTTTGGAATATGAAGATATTTATAAGAAAATAGAAGAGAGAATTATAAAGCAAAAAGAGGGTTTTGAAAAACAGAAAGAGAAAAAAAAGGACAGTTTAAATCAGGAGAAGGAGGAAGAGTGAGCCTCTATATATTTTTGACATGAATAGGAAACACATGATTGAATTAATTCATATTCCATATTAAGTGCTTCCTGTACTTTTAAATTATCATACACCTGTGGATGTCGTAAAGATGTGAGCCCTTGTTTAGTTAACTTCCTTTTTTTGGATATAAATAAATTTATAGCCCAGTCCATTCTCCAGAAAACTTCTAATTGCCAAAATTTCAGCCCAATCTTAGGTGCTGGTTTGTTAAACGCGAGCGAGATTGTCTCTAAAATACTTTTATAGGACAAATTTTCTGCTACAGCAATAAAGCGCTCATTTTTAATAGGAGAATCCATAAGTTGATCCATTATTTTAACAACATCTCCTACCGAAATAAATCCCGTACCACCCGGGAAGTAATATTTCATACCTTTCGCAGCCGTTTTAAATAGTAACCCACTACCGCTTTCCCAATATCCGGGACCCAGGATAATACCAGGATTAACAATTACTACAGAGAGGCCTTCCTGAGCACCCCTCCAGACTTCCATTTCGGCAAAGTGTTTAGAAGATGCATATACATTTGCATAGGTATCATTCCATTCATTTTCTTCATTGATCCGTTCACCTGTTGTAGATTTGCCTATTGTTGCAATAGAACTTACATAGCACAATTTTTTGATATTCTTATCAATACAAAGATTTACAATATTCTCCGTACCCTTCTTATTTATTTTTTGTAAAGCATTAAAATCACCGGGATCAAATGAAATAAATGCAGCACAGTGATAAACCAGAGTAACTTCCTTAAATGCCAATTCAAGAGCAGGGATATCGTTAATATCGGCTTCTATCCATTGAATCTTATCAAATAACATCTCAGAATTTTCATGATAATATGAGAATACCTCCTTTACTCTCTGAATATTGCTATTTTTTCGATGAATAGCCTTAACAGATGCACCCTTAGTGAGCAAATGCAACATTAGATGGGACCCTACAAGTCCAGTTCCTCCTGTGACTAAAACCATGGGTCTAATTTACTCATTTCGGTTGGATAAATTTGTTCAATGAGTCAAGCTGCTGGCTATTTCTATTATATTTGCAGCAACTATTTTAATAGATTACAAAATGACTTCAAACTTTGTTTCGGAACTAAAATGGAGGGGAATGGTACACGATGTTATGCCGGGAACCGAAGAGCATTTACTTACTGGGATTCAATCTGCCTATGTTGGGATAGACCCAACCGCAAATTCACTTCATATTGGTCATTTGGTAAGTGTAATGATGTTAAGACATTTTCAGCTCGCAGGCCATAAACCCTATGCCTTGATTGGCGGAGCAACAGGTATGATAGGTGATCCTTCCGGTAAATCAACTGAAAGAAATTTATTGGATGAAACTACCTTGCGATTAAATCAGGAAGCAATTAGAGAGCAATTGTCCCGTTTTCTTGATTTTGATAGCCTGGCAAAAAATTCTGCGGTACTTGTTAACAACTATGATTGGATGAAAGATTTCACTTTCCTCGATTTTATTCGTGATGTTGGGAAACACATTACAGTTAACTATATGATGGCCAAAGAATCTGTCAGGAAAAGGCTTTCACCAGATGAAAAAGAAGGTATGTCTTTTACTGAGTTTACATATCAGCTGGTTCAGGGGTATGATTTTTTATATCTGTTTCAGAATTATAATTGTACGCTTCAAATGGGTGGGAGTGACCAATGGGGAAATATTACAACCGGAACAGAACTAATTCGCAGAATTGGAGGGGGTAAAGGATATGCACTCACATGTCCTCTTATTACTAAGGCTGATGGAACTAAATTTGGAAAAACTGAGGGCGGTAACATCTGGCTGGACGCCCATAGAACATCGCCTTATAAATTTTATCAGTATTGGCTAAATACATCAGATGAAGATGCAGAAAAATACATTAAAATCTTTACTTTTTTGTCTGAAAGTGAAATTGAAGATTTGATTATAGAACAGTCTCAGGCACCTCATTTACGAATATTACAAAAACGCCTGGCGCAAGAAATTTCCATTCTGGTTCATTCCAAAGAAGAATATGAAAATGCAGTGATTGCCAGTTCTATTCTTTTTGGAAAATCAACTTCTACAGATCTTAAGAGCTTAGACGAGAATACTTTTTTAGATGTTTTTGACGGAGTCCCTCAAGCGGAGATTTCCAAATCTGAAATGGATAATGGATTGGATATGATTGCTGCATTAGCTGCCAAAACAGGATTTTTAGGTTCTAATGGTGAAGCACGGAGAGAACTAAAACAAAATGCCATTTCCGTTAATAAGGAAAAAGTAAAAGAAGATTATTTAATAACGGAAACAGATTTGATAAACAACAAATATGTTTTACTTCAGCGAGGTAAAAAGAATTATTTTATCCTGGTTGTAAAATCTTAAATTGGGGGTATTAATGGAGGAAATTGATTTTTTTGACTTCAGAGCAGTACTGCTTTTAACCTTTGTTCTGTTCCTGATTATATTTATTCGCTTTTTAATTGTTTCTGGAGCGTATCACTATGCATTTTTCTTTTTGTTTCGAAAAAAATTTGATAAAAGGATATTAGATCATACTGCGTTAAAGAAGAAGCAATTATACAAGGAATTGTATTGGTCTGCTATAAGCGGGTTGATTTTTGCGATTTTTGGAATATTGATTTATTTTTTATGGTCAAAAGGGGTTACGGCAATCTATGTGGATTTAAACGCCTACCCATTATGGTATTTACCAATTAGTGTATTATTAACGCTATTTATTCAGGACACCTATTATTATTGGATACACCGTTGGATGCACAAGCCGTCTGTCTATAAGTATTTTCATAAGATTCATCATAAAAGTGTACACACTTCAGTATTGACCTCTTTCTCATTTCATCCATTGGAGACTGTGTTACAGGCTATTATTCTTCCATTAATAGTTTTGTTTATACCTATGCACTATTACGCTTTGCTATTTATGCTATTAATCATGACTATTTCAGCGACAATTAATCATGCCGGAGTTGAAATATATCCTTCAGGAAAATATGGAAAGTGGTTTGGACATTGGATAATTGGCGCTACTCATCACGATCAGCATCACAGAAAGTTCAATTATAACTTTGGATTATACTTTACATTTTGGGATAAGTGGATGGGAACGGAAAGTCCCGAAAGTATTGGGAAATGATTTAAGTAATTTTAAACCCCCGATACTAAAGCACCATTAAATTGCAGCCGCGGACGTCTGAATGATCAAATCTGCCTAATACTTCAAAACTCCCATCTTTATAGATCCTGCCAAGATCCTGGGTTGCAATAAACGAACACGAATAAATATTGGCGAGATCTATGATGTTTATTCCTCCTACTTTACCAAAAGATTCAGTTGTCAAAGGATCTTCTGTTTCTCGTATAGAAACAGACATCCAGGGAGGACAATTGAAAATTCCGTTAGCTTTGGAATATGCCTGAGAAAGAAGTTCAGTCATGCCGTATTCCGAGTGAATGGCATCAAGGCCAAAACTGTTTTTAAGGATATTATGTAATTCATCCCGCACCAATTCAGTTCTCCTGCCTTTCATCCCGCCTGTTTCCATAATAATGGTATTTTTTAATTTCAGTGAATGATGCTCGGAAATGTTTAGTAAGGCATATGAAACACCAATAAGGATGCTTTTACCAGCAGATTGATCCAGGCTTTCGAGGGTCTTTAATAGATCAACTTTGTTATCAAGATAAAAACCACTCTTCGGATTTTCACTTTTTTTAATAAGGTCTTTTACCATATAGATAAGTGAAGAGCCTTCACGTTCCATATAAGAAGGTAATAATGCCAGAACGCAATAATCCTCAATATTTCCATAGAAATGTTCAAAGGTTTTCAAATAGCTTTTCACATAAATAGACAGCTCTGAAACATAATGTTTGCTAACAAGTTGTCCCGTTGTCCCGCTGCTTTCAAAAACGATCTGAGGTTTTTGGTTCTTGGCTATTACTTTTTTGGATTTGAAAAATTCAATTGGTAAATATGGAATATCTTTTACTGTATTTACATTAGACCTAGATTTACCCAAATAACTGCAAAACTTCTGGTAAATAGGATTGTTGTCATACTGAAAATTAAAAATCTCCAATGCAAGATTGTTGAACTGAGATAATGTTTTGATCTCAAAAATTTTATTGATATCCATATCGACTTGAAGACTACAAAAATAGTTAAAATAAAAAAAGCTCCTCTGGGGAGCACAATAATGGATATTTGTGAAATGCTATTTAACAACCAGTTTTCTGGTCATTGTTTTGTTATTCTCTTCCACTTGAATTACGTAAACACCTGGTGAAAGCCTTCCTATATTGAGCATATTTGTTGAAATCCGATCCTGAAGTACTATTTTACCAAAAACGTCGTACACGGTTACATCTTTACTCTGATTATTTAAAGTTTTAATGTAAACGATGCCATCAATAGCTGGATTTGGATAAAGCGTAAAATTGGAAATTTCTTGTTCCTTTTCACCTATAGCCCGTGGCTTTTCCTGTCCGGAAAGCACTAAAGTAAAGACCAGTAAAAAGAATACGTAGGCTTTTTGCATCAACATTGATTTGGGATCAACTAAGTAAATATATGATAATAGCTTTTCTCCTGATAGAAATTGTTGTGAAAGCTAAATTTTTGTAGGTAAACTTTTATAGTTGTAACATTCATCGATGAATTATGCATTTAATCGATAAATAATAAATTTTATAAGGAAGTTGTACCGAATATTTTTTTGAGGGAGTAAATCTATTTAATTATCAATTTTCTAGTTGCTACCCTATCTTTTTCATATACTCTTAGGACATAAACCCCGGCAACTAAATTAGAGACATTCAACTCCTTTCTTAGAATTGTTGTCTCAAGCCTTTGAGTGCCAAAAACATCAAAGATTAGTATTCTTTTCGGGGCATTCGATGCAGTCTGGATATAAACTTTTCCAGTGGAAACGGGATTTGGATATAGCTTAAAACCCTCTATTTCGCCCCCAGGGTTTTGCGCTTCCTGGCCGTAGCTAAAAGAGATAAAAAGAAAAAATAAAACAAGGTAGATTTGCTTCATAAACACTATTCAACAAAGTAATTATCACAAATATAGAAATTTTAGTTCTCCATTATACTCCATGAATTTGTTAAATAACTAATATTCGATAAAATGCATCCATAGATACTGTTAAACTGGAATAGAACTTTAAAACCCCTAATATTTGACTCTTTGGTGTTATTTTAATGTTATCAGCATTAAATCAACGTTAAGTAATTAAAGCATATTAGTATTATCTTTACTTTTGGTCTGAATGATCAAAGAATAAACCCATGAAAAAGCAGGACATTAAAATTCTATTGGTAGATGATGAACCGGATATTTTGGAGATTCTAAAATATAATCTTTCTTCCCAGGGATATCAGGTATTTACTGCTAAGAACGGAATTGAAGGTGTAGAGAAGGCAAGGAAAAAAACTCCCCATTTGATACTTTTGGATGTAATGATGCCTGAAATGGATGGGATAGAAGCTTGTGATGTTATTCGAAATACAAAAGGATTGGAAAATACCTTAATTACCTTTTTAACAGCCAGAGGAGAGGATTATTCTCAGGTAGCTGGTTTTGATGCAGGTGCTGATGATTACATCACCAAACCGATAAAACCAAAATTATTGGTAAGTAAGATAAAGGCTTTGTTAAGGCGATTAAATGAAGAAAAGAATCAGGATGAAGATATTCTGAAGGTCGGAAATATTGAAATTAATCGCGAGGAATACAAAGTAATCAACAACGGGAAAGAGATTATTCTCCCAAGGAAAGAATTCGAGCTTTTGGCCTTATTAGCCTCAAAACCAGACAAGGTATTTAAACGTGAAGTAATATTGGATAAAGTCTGGGGACAGGAAGTAGTTGTTGGAGGCAGAACAATTGATGTACATATTAGAAAACTACGCGAAAAAATTGGGGACAATCATTTTAAAACTGTCAAGGGTGTAGGCTATAAGTTTGTATTGTAATGTCTACAAGGTTAAAAAAGTCATATAAGTTTGCATTCCGTTCCGCACTCTTAATTACTATCATTCTTGCATTATCTTTAAGTCTTTTTCTGTTGTACAAAAAACAGTTAGAAGACACCTGGCTTGAACTACTGGTTTTTACTATAATGGTTTTTGTAATATCTTTTACTATAATTCAGGTTCGTGTCGAGAAATATATCTACCGAAGGATTAAGAAAATTTATGATGATGTTTCTTTATTGGAGTCTACTTCTTTTACCACCGATCCTGTTACAACAGACATGAAAACGCTGACAGAGGATATAGAAAAATTTGCAAAGGACAAAAAAATTGAAATAGACACACTAAAAATCCGTGAGGAATACAGGAAGGACTTTTTAGGTAATATTTCACACGAACTTAAGACCCCTTTGTTTACAGTACAAGGCTATATTCTTACACTTCTAGATGGTGCCTTGGCGGATAAAGCAGTTAGGAAAAAATATTTACAGCGAGCCCAAAAAGGTGTGGAAAGACTTATTTATATTATCAAGGACCTTGATCTGATTACAAAATTAGAGGTTGGAGACTTAAACTTGGAATTAGGTGCCTTTGATATAATTGAACTTATACAAAGTGTATTTGAATTGGTAGAGATGAAGGCAGGTAAAAAAAACATCTCGCTTACTTTTGACATGAATTATGAAACTCCAATCTATGTAAGGGCCGATAGGGATAAAATACAGCAGGTGTTGTCTAATTTGATAGTGAATTCTATAAAATATGGTCATCGTGATGGTACTACCGAAGTAAGTGTGGAAAACCTTATCAGGAATAAAGTGATTGTAAGAATCACCGATAATGGTGAAGGAATTCCTGAAGAACATATCCCCAGACTTTTTGAGCGATTTTACAGGGTTGATAAAAGCGGTAGCAGGAAAGAAGGCGGCTCCGGTTTGGGATTGTCAATCGTAAAACACATAATTGAGGCACATGGCGAAAAAATATATGTTGAAAGTGTGGTGGGTGTAGGATCGGAATTTTCATTTACCTTAGAAAAGACTCAACTTAAAGCTGACTAAATCTGCTCTCCGAAAGAATTCCTTAGTTTTACTGAAACAAAATAATACCCTTTGCTTTGGGAAGTAAAAATAAACTCAAACGATTTGAACAAAACAAGACTTTCAGCCATGTTATTGAACCTGGCAGGGATGAACTAATAGAGGGTAAATTTCCTTTAAAAGGAAAATGGAAGAGTTTTTTTAATAATGACAATCCGATAGTTTTGGAACTGGGTTGTGGTAAAGGAGAATATACCATTGGCCTGGCCAAGCTGGATGGATCGAGGAATTTTATAGGTATTGATATTAAGGGTGCCAGGTTGTGGAGGGGGGCTAAAACCGCCCTGGAGGAGAATTTAGGGAATGTTGCCTTTTTACGAACGCAGATAGAACTAATAGATTTAATCTTTGCCGAAAATGAGGTAGATGAAATCTGGATTACTTTTCCAGACCCACAACTAAAGTATAAACGAACGAAACACAGGCTTACAAATAAGGCCTTTTTGGATAAATACAAGTTTGTACTTAAAGATAAAGGTATAATCAACTTAAAGACCGATAGTGAATTTATGCATGGGTACACTTTGGGATTATTACATGGCTTAGGTTGTGAGATTTTATATGCAAATCATGATATTTACAAGAATGAGGGGAGTCCAAAAGAAGTGATGGATATAAAAACTTTCTATGAAAAGCAGTATCTTGAAAAAGGAAAACCAATTACATATATAAAGTTTACTGTCAATTAACCAATGACGCATTTAATTATACTTTTTTTTGTGACTTTTTCAGCTGCTTTTATGGCAACTGTTCCTCCGGGATTGCTAAATATGAATGCTGCCCAAACAAGTGTTAAAAAAGGGAAACTAAACGGAATTATGTTTAGTCTAGGGGTCGCTACCATGATCATGATGCAGGCGTACATTGCAGTAATGATTTCAAAATTTCTATTCAGACATCCTGAAGTCATAGATTTACTACTTAAGATCGCATTAGGTGTTTTTACTTTTTTTGCACTTTATTTTTTTATTTCAGCAAAACGGGAAAAAACAAAAAAAATAAAAATTGTAAATGTTAGTAAAAGGAATAGTTATTTTAAAGGAATGCTCCTCGCTGCTCTTAATTTACTTACCATTCCTTACTATAGCGGGCTTAATGCTATGTGGAATGCATCTGGCTGGATTAAATTTGAAATTTGGGATATTCTAACGTTTATTATAGCAGCCGGTAGTGGAACTTTTACAGTGCTTTATTTGTACACCGTATATTTTTATAAATTAGAAGCCAAAACAGACCGCTTTTCTAAAAATTCGAATTACATTCTTAGCGCTTTAATGATGGTCTTACTGGTAATTACGATTTTTAGAATATTTTATTAATAATATGAATCCGGAAAATAAAAACTTCTTTCAGAAAGTTTACGAAATATCCAGGCAGATTCCCTATGGGAGAGTTACTTCTTATGGCGCTATAGCAAAGTATTTGGGAGCGGCCAGGAGCGCAAGGATGGTGGGATGGGCTATGAATGGAGCAGGGACAATTGAAGGTGTTCCCGCACATAGAGTTGTAAATAGAAAGGGTTTATTAACCGGAAAACATCACTTTGACGGCACCAGCTTAATGCAACAATTGTTAGAAAATGAAGGCCTCAAAGTAAAAGATAATCAAATAGTAAATTTTGAAAAATACTTCTGGGATCCCGCCAAAGAATTGCCTTCAGAGATCTATTAGTTTTGTTTCTACTAAAATTTAGAATACTTCCTACACTATATATGGCAAATCTATATTGATATTGTCCTTTTCAATACCACAACTTTATAGTTTCGCACCTATAACTTATCTTTGTTGTTTAGAATCATTTTACATAAAGACATAAATACCACAGCTCATGAAGTTGGATAAGAAAGAAATACTAAAAGCTTTAGAAACTATTACAGTGCCAGGTGAGGGGATGAATATGGTCGAAAGTGGGGCTGTAAATAATATTCAGGTGTTTGGAGATGAGGTGGTAGTAGATATTGCCATAAATAATCCAAGCCTTCAGGCAAGGAAGAAAACAGAAGTCGAAATTTTGAAGGCCATTCACAGGGAGGTTTATGAAAAGGCAAAAATCACTGTAAATATTAAGGTTGATGCTCCGGTTAAGCCAGAGGTGAATGAAATTAAAGGAAAACCAATACCCGGAATACAAAATATAATTGCTGTCGCTTCCGGGAAAGGTGGTGTTGGGAAATCTACAGTGACAGCCAATTTGGCCGTAACGCTGGCAAAGATGGGATTTAAAGTTGGTTTGCTGGATGCAGATATCTATGGTCCTTCAATGCCCATTATGTTTGATGTTGCAGGTGAAAAGCCCTTAGCAACGAATATAAATGGAAATTCAAAAATGTTACCTATAGAAAACTATGGGGTAAAGCTTTTATCTATTGGTTTTTTCACTCAACCTAATCAGGCAGTAATCTGGAGAGGGCCTATGGCGTCAAAAGCTTTAAATCAAATGATCTTTGACGCGCATTGGGAAGAATTAGATTTTATGTTGGTCGATTTACCACCGGGTACAGGTGATATACATTTAAGTATTATGCAATCTATGCCGATTACTGGTGCTGTAGTTGTAAGCACACCTCAGGAGGTAGCTCTTGCAGATGCACGTAAAGGCGTAGCAATGTTTCAACAGGAGGCCATCAATGTACCTGTTTTAGGAATTGTTGAGAATATGGCTTACTTTACTCCGGAGGAGCTTCCAGATAACAAATATTATATCTTTGGAAAAACCGGGGCAAGAAATCTGGCTACTGATCTGAATGTTCCATTTTTGGGAGAAATACCTTTAGTTCAAAGTATTCGTGAGGCTGGAGATATTGGAAGACCTGCTGCTCTTCAAACAGCCACTCCGGTCGAAAAAGCCTTTGAGGAACTTACCAAGAATGTAGTTCAGGAAGTTGTTTCACGAAATAAAAGTTTACCACCTACTGAAGCAATTAAGATAACAACAATGGCCGGTTGTGCTGCTGCTAAAAAGAACTGATCATGACATCTGAGGAACTCAAAAGTACTGTTGAAAAAGCGTTGGATGAAATTCGCCCATTTTTACAAAGTGATGGGGGAGATATTTCATTAATATCTATTGATAACGATAAATTGGTAACAGTAAAGCTGGAAGGAAATTGCGTAGGGTGCAGCGTTAACCAAATGACGCTGAAGAGTGGGGTGGAAATGACAATTAAAAAGCATGCTCCGCAGATAGAAAAGGTGATCAATATTGATTAGAAGACGCCCCTCTTAGCATGATACTGACATTATAGTTAAATACAGATCATTCTGCATAACTAAATTCTTGCCTGGTAAGTAAATAAATTATAATATCTCCCTTCTTTCGCAATAAGTGATTCATGTGTACCTTGTTCAACAATTCTACCGTTCTCAATTACTAAAATCTGATCAGCTTTTCTAATGGTACTCAATCGATGGGCAATTACAAAAGTCGTTCTTCCTTCTGTAAGATGCGATAAACTTTTCTGAATTAAAGCTTCGCTTTCTGTGTCTAAATTTGATGTAGCTTCGTCTAAAATTAGTATACGGGGATCGGCTAAAACCGCTCTGGCAATGGCTATTCGCTGTCTTTGACCCCCTGAAAGTTTTATGCCTCGCTCACCAATTAGTGTGTCCAAACCATCTTCAAAACGATCCGTAAATTCGTCAACATAAGCCGCTTTAACAGCCTCCTGTAATTGTTCTTCGGAAGCGTTGGGTCTTGGAAACAAAATATTCTCCCGTATGGTTCCTTCGAACAAAAAATCGTCCTGCAGTACCACGCCAAGATGTTTACGAAAACTGTTAAGGTCTACTTTTGACAGATCCTTACCATCTACTGTTATTGTACCACTCTGCTGGGTTAAAAAACTTGCAGCAAGCCCGGCAATGGTACTCTTACCAGACCCTGAACTTCCTACAAGTGCTACAACGGTACCTGCGTTTACTGAAAAATTAATGTCATGTAGCACTTCTTTTTCTTCTTCATATGCGAATGAAACCGAGTCAAATATCATATCTCCTTTAATCCCTTTCAATGCCAAAGTGCGTACCTCTTCGTTAGATTCAGGTTGCATATTCATTAATTCCTCTGTTCTGTCAAGCCCGGCCAGTGCTTCAGTAAGCTGACTACCAATATTACTCATTTGCACTATTGGGGCAATCATCAATCCCAACAGGAAGGTAAACGTTAAAAATTCACCCACCGTGAGTTCATCAATCATAATTTTATATCCTCCCATACCCATTATGCCTGTGGTAGCCAGTCCCAGGAGAAAAGTAGAAGAACTTGTCATAAAGGCGGTTGCGGTAAGACTTCTTTTTACATTTTCAAACAACCGGAGTACACCTTCTTCAAAAACGCCATGTTCCTGAGCTTCGGCGTTGAAGCCCTTGATAACCCTAATTCCTCCTAGTGTTTCCGTAAGCCTGCCTGTAACTTCTGCATTAATTTTCCCCCGATTGCGGAATATTGGTCGAATTATTTTAAAGGCCTTTAGTGCAATTACGGCGAAAATAGCCAGGGGGACTAATGCGAACAAGGTCATACTGGGGCTTATATTCAGAAGAAGAATCAATGAAACCACTGCAGTAATCGTTCCTCCTACCAACTGCACCAAGCCTGTCCCAATTAGATTTCGTACGCCTTCCACATCAGTCATTATTCTGGAAACTAGTTCACCTGATTTTGTATTATCAAAAAACCGAATTGGTAAAGACAAAATTTTCTTTTGTACCTGAGCCCGTAATTCAGAGATCATATATTGGGCCTGAACACTAAGTATTTTCGTTAACAGAAAGGAAGTTACGGCCTGTACTAAAATAGCAAATATGACCACCCCTAATAGAATTTTAAGGAATTCCATGTCTTTATTCGGAATAATGTCATCCATTAAATATTTAAGGGACAATGGTGCAACAAAACTGGCAGCCTTGCTCACTATTATCAATGCTAAACCTATAAAAACCAAATTCCTTCTGGGCCAAATGATGGTCTTAAATGCTTTTAGGATACTTACTCTTTTATCAGACATTGGAGATTTAGCTATATTTTATTATGAAAGGGTACAATTTACAGTAAAATTGCCATCCATTGGCCAAATCGATAATCCCTGGTCATATTTTAAGGAAGAATTAGCATATATGTTTTAATACTTTTAATTTCACAAATACTTAAATTAAATTATGGAATCAAAAGACAGCAATGGAAATATTCTTGGAGATGGAGATAATGTACATGTAATCAAGGATTTGAAGATTAAGGGGATGTCTAAAACCCTAAAACGAGGTAATATCATAAAGAATATAAGGCTAACGAACAATCCACAGGAAGTGGAATGTAGAATAGGTAAAAGTCAGATTGTGCTCAAAACCCAGTTTTTGAAAAAAGCCTAAAAGAAATATTATTTTCTTATTAAAAAAGATAGAAGCACCTATGAAATATCCTCTAATTAAGTATATCAAATTTCTATCCCTTTCCGGATTACTTTGGCTTTTTGTATGCTGTAATACTTCACAAGGCCAATCCGAAACAGATCTATGGAAGGAACAGGCCGAGAACATCACAATTATAAGAGATGATTTTGGTATCCCCCATATTTACGGCAAAACTGATGCAGATGCTGTATTTGGCTTGCTTTATGCTCAATGTGAGGACGATTTTAACAGGGTAGAACAGAATTATATAAGGGCAATTGGCAGATTGGCGGAGGTTGAAGGAAAAGGGGCATTATACAGTGACCTACGGGCAAATATGTTCATGAGCAAAGAAGAAGCAATAGCAAATTATGACAGTAGCCCTGATTGGTTAAAAAAGCTCTGTGATGCATTTGCGGATGGGATAAATTACTATTTGCATACCCATCCCGAGGTGAAACCCAGGTTATTGACCAGGTTTGAACCCTGGATGCCTATGTATTTTAGTGAAGGCTCAATTGGGGGAGATATTGAAGGGATAAGTACAGATAAAATACGTGCTTTTTACGAAGATGGAATGACATTTAGTAAAACAGAGGAAGCGAAAATTAAAAAACGCAAAGAAGAGCTAGAGCCTCAGGGATCTAATGGTATTGCTATCTCCGGAACATTAACACAAAGTGGTAACGCCATGCTACTAATAAATCCACATACTTCTTTTTATTTCAGGGGAGAAGTACATGTCGTAAGTGAAGAAGGCCTTAATGCTTATGGAGCTGTGACCTGGGGACAGTTTTTTGTCTATCAGGGATTCAATGAGAAAACCGGATGGATGCATACATCAACCTATACAGATGTAATGGACGAGTATGTTGAGGTAATTGAAGAAAAAGATAAGAAACTTTTTTATGCATATGGAGATGAATTGCGCCCCGTGATTCAAACCGAGATCGTTTTAAAATATAAGAATGGAGACGGATCGAAAGAAAAAATGTTCCCTGTCTACCGTACGCACCATGGACCTATTACCCATAAAGAAAATGAGTCGCCTGTGGCTTCGGCAATGATGTGGGAACCGATAAAAGCATTGGAACAATCCTATACCAGAACAAAGCAAAAGGATTATAAGGGTTTTCTTAAGATGATGGATATCCGCACCAATTCCTCTAATAATACTGTATATGCCGATGCCGATGGCAATATTGCATATTTTCATGGAAATTTTGTGCCGGTTCGAGATACCATTTTTGATTTTAGCCGACCTGTTGATGGAAGTAATCCAAAAACTGACTGGAAAGGATTGCATGCTGTTAATGAAAATATCCTTGTTTTAAATCCTAAAAATGGATGGATTCAAAATTGTAATTCTACTCCTTTTACGGCTGCCTTGGAAAATAGTCCAAAACGGGAGAATTACCCGAAGTACATGTCAATAGACCGGGAAAATTTTCGCGGGATCCATGCCATTGAATTGCTAAAGGATAGAAGTGGGTACACTATAGATAGCCTTATTTCTCTGGCCTATGATTCATACCTGCCTGCGTTTGCAGCATTAATTCCCGGGTTGGTATCTGCCTATGACGAATCTGAGACCAGACTTCCTGAACTGGCAGGGGCAATTGACATATTGCGCAACTGGGATTACAAAACTTCTGAAGAATCCGTAGCCATGACCCTGGCACATTTCTACGGTACTTCGTATGGCAGAAAAGGGAAGCGACCAGCCCCAATGAGCGATATGGAATTAATGTCATATTTTGGGTCATATTCTCCAGCAGAAGAGCGTTTGTACATTTTTAAAGAGGTAGTTGCACAATTAGAAAGCGATTTCGGGAATTGGAGTATTCCCTGGGGTGAGGTTAACAGGTATCAACGTTTAAATGGGGATATCAGGCAGGCATTTGATGATAATAAACCCAGTATTCCAATTGGTTTCTCATCTGGTCGCTGGGGTGCTCTAGCTGCCTATGGGGCTAGATATAACAACAACACAAAGAAGATATATGGTACCAGGGGGAATAGTTTTGTAGCAGTAGTAGAATTTGGTCCAAAAGTTAGCGCTAAAACAATTTTGGCCGGGGGACAAAGCGGTAATCCAAAATCACCTCATTTTGATGATCAGACAATGCCTTACGCCAGGGTAAAGTTTAAAGAAGCGGCATATTACAAAGAAGATGTACTTAAAAGAGCCAGGAATTCATATAAGCCGGGGATGAAATAGGGAGTAGAATTTTATTGCTTGACAACAATTAAAGACGCTTTAGAGCCCGTTGAAAGTAACCATTGATTAGAATGAATCAATGCCCCTTTATCATCATAAACATTTACCTGAGCTGTATTTGGCCCGGAAGAGCCCTGGTTTAAAGCTTCGAAATCTAATCGATTAAAGCCTTTTTCCAGGTCTATATTTATCCCTTTAAAACCTCCGGTAAGAAGGATATTGTACTCAACCACTTCACCATTTACGTAGACTCTTACACGATCACCATCAACATATTCATGATCCCGACAAACTATTCCCACGAAATTACCACCAGTTTTAACATCACCCAAATACATATTTCCAAAGTGCTTTTTGGAATTATTATTTTGGCGTTCACCCACTTTAGTATCCAATTTTAAATCAAAACCTGCTTGCTTCAACTCCTTTTCAGGAAGCATTTTTACATTCCTTGAATTTTTGGTTTCTTTAATACTTGCATTGGGATTATAATCTAGTACAGAGGGCATTTTCAAGGCCGTTCCACTATTGGGATTATTCTTTAAATCCAAATCTTTATCAGCCTCTATTTTTAAAGGCTGGGTTTTTGGAAAATCAGTTTGAGCGTTCACGCAAAAAACTGATAAAAAAAATAATGTTTGTAAATATTGGTGTTTCATAACCCTAATTCTACGGGGTAAAGTTAGCAAATACCTTGCCATAGGGGCTTAATTTGCTGTTAAAATCGATGAAATTAAGATTTTGGCATGAGGAAAATCACCAACTATTTTACTAGATAAGCTAACTATCTTTCGGGGTTTTCCAATATTGTGGCGGAGTAATTTCTGAGCGTTGATTCCAAAAATCGGGTGAAACTTTGTGCCCGTCAAATGTCATGAGCTTACGTTGATATACCCAAATAGTAGGATTGAATACCATATCGGTGACTCCTATTGTATACAATTGCGGTACTTCTTCCGAAATGCGTTTTTCTTCCTGAATAAGGACTTCAAACCCGTTATGTTCCAAAAGTTTTTTTAAAAATTCTACTCGTTCTGCAGTTACTTTCTTTTCAACAAAAGTTACCCTAGTTTCGTTAATACTACCGAATAAATGTTTACCTCCTAAACTCATAACCACTAATTAAAAGCACTACTTAATTCATAAATATAATCGTATAAGGGACTGTATATACCAAGTAACAAAATACCAAGGACAGTAATTACCAGCCCAATTCTCATATAAATTTTATTTCTGAAAAAAGGAATTGGATTATCACCTTTACGCAAAAACATTGCCCTTACCACCAACAAATAGTAATACAAAGAAATAGTTACATTCACTACCGCTAAAAAGACAAGAAAGTAGAACCCTTTACTGGCTGCAGCTGTAAAAAGAAAAAACTTCCCAAAAAATCCTGCTACCGGAGGGATACCCGCCAATGAGAAAAGGGCCAGCATAAGTACCAAACTCAGTTTGGGGTTAGTTCTGTATAAACCTTCGTAATCTTTTATGTTTTCTTTACCCGTTTGCAAAGAAATTGCCTGCACAACGCCAAATGCTGCTAAATTTGAGAAAATATAAATAAGCACAAAGTAAACCACCGTGGCTGTGCCTAATTGAGAACCGCCAATTAAGCCTAATAAAATAAACCCGGCCTGAGCTATAGATGAAAATGCCAAAAAGCGCTTCATATTCTGTTGCCTTAAAGCGAATAAATTTCCAATGAACATTGTGGCGATGGCAATTACATAAATTATGTTCTCCCAAAAATGAGCCAACGACTGTAAAACTGTAAATAGTAATATCATTAAAATGAAAACGGCCGCACCTTTTGATATGACAGATAAATAGGAGGCAATACTAATAGGGGCTCCTTCATAAACATCGGCCGTCCAAAAATGAAATGGCACGAGAGAAATCTTAAAGCTAATTCCAGCAAATAATAATACAACACCCAGAAGGGTTAAGTTTGCTGAAGTGAGCATATGGGCAATTTCACTAAAATAAATAGAGCCTGTGGTGGCGTAGAGTATTGAAATACCGAACAATGTAATTCCCGAAGCAAAAGCGGACGAAAGTATTAGTTTAATCCCTGATTCACTTGAAATTCTTTTCATTGTTTCATAAGCAGCAAGCGCAGCTACCGGAAGTGTGGATAACTCAAGCCCAAGATAGAACATTAAAAAATCACCTGCTGATATCATAAAATATATTCCAAGCAACGAGGAGAACAATAAGATAAAGAATTCGGAACCCTTATTTTGATTCACTATTTTTTCCTTTATCCAGTCTGCAGACTGCAGCAACAGGATAAGGACTCCGATGTTCAATACGTTTTTGAAAAAATGAATCAGGTGGTTGGTCCGAAACATTCCTCCAAATAAATTACTTTCATCAATCTCAAAAAACCCGACAATGGTGTGTATACCAAACAAAAAGATGACAAGGTGTATTATGCTTACTTTTTTGTGTTTTGGGATAAAAATCTCGGCTATAACCAGAAGCAGGATAATTGCCAGTAAAGCAATTTCTTGTCTCATTAATAAAAAGCTGCTAAAATTCATTTTTGGTTATTTAATTTTCAGGTTATAAAACTCCTTTTAAAAACGGATCGAGACTTTTCAGGATCATTTCACTTAACCACAGTGGCGCAACGCCAATAGCAATTATTGGTAAAAGGAGTAATAAAATACCTAGTTTTTCATACCATCGTACTCTTTCAATATTTAAGTAGGCTTCATTTTTTACAGGGCCCATTAACATGATGCCAACCACACGCAATATATATACCGCCGTTACAACTATTGCAGAGACCGCTATCACAGTAGCAATTCTATAAAAGATATCGTCCTTTTCAAAGGCACCTACGAAGATGTTCATTTCAGCGACAAAACCACTAAAGCCAGGCAATCCCAATGAGGCTAAACCGGCAATAACATAGACCGCCGAAATAAAAGGAATTACCTTTAATAGTCCTCCTAATTTGGTAACATCACGAGTATGCGTTCTTCCGTAAATCATCCCTATTAAAGCAAAGAAAAGTGCTGTCATAAAACCATGTGAGAGTGATTGCAGAATGGCACCATTCCAGGCCGTTTTATTCAACATAAGTAATGCAAAAAGTACCAGTCCTAAATGGCTCACGGAGGAATACGCATTAATGTACTTTAAATCTGTTTGTTTAATAGCAGCAAATGCCCCATAAATGACACCAAAGGCAGACAAAATAATAAAGAACCATGACCAGTGCAATGCTCCCTCTGGCAACAAAAAGATAGCTACTCTAAATACACCATACCCACCCAGTTTCATAAGGACCCCCGCATGTAACATAGAAACTGCAGTAGGCGCCGATGCATGACCGTCAGGAGACCAGGTATGGAATGGGAATAAGGCTCCAATTACAGCAAATCCAATAAAAGTAATCGGGAAGAATAATCTTTGTGCTTCTACAGGAATGTTCACTTTAGCTATTTCCAGGATATTAAAGGTTAATGCACCTCCGTCTGCATTTGAGTTAAAGTAAATGCCCAATATCCCAACCAGAAGTACAGCAGATGCACCCATAAGCATGAGTGTTAGTTTCATTGCAGAAAATTCCCTTGGGCCGGTACCCCATATGCCTATTAATAAATACATTGGTATTACGGCAATCTCAAAGAATACAAACATTGTAAAGAGGTCAATGGAAATAAAGAAGCCATAAACACCAATAGAAAGTACAATTAGAGATATGAAAAACTCCTTAGGCAAGTCTTCCATTTTCCAGGAAATAAAGACTCCGGCCAGTACTACAATCGCTGTCAATAACAACAGCGCTACGGAGATACCATCAACTCCAATATTATAATGAATATTGAAGTTTTTGAACCAAACCACGTCTTTTGTAAAAACCATAATAGCTTCATTAATCTCCCTCTCTTTGATATAAGAAAACAAAAGGTTAATTGCCATTCCCAGCTGAACAAGACTTCCTGCCAAAGCAACCATTCTGGCCTGTTTTAGATTTTTTGTAAAAATTAAAACCAAAACAGTTAATGCAGGCACTACAATAAAAAGGGATAAAATATCCATATTATTAATTTAATTTGTCCATATATAGATGAATATAATAGCAATTACTACAGCTCCTGCGATAAATGCAAAAGCATAATCCTGGACCTTACCAGACTGCAAACCTTTAATTTTCTCAGATGTATTAACAGTTTGATTTCCAATTCCAACCATTGTCCCGTCCACATATTTTTTATCAAATCTTGCCGCGGACCTTGCAATAATATTGAACAGTATTTTTTTGGTGACAAACAGATAGAGTTCATCAAAATAGAACTTATGAAAAGCCGATGTAAAGAGTACTCCTAAACGATTTGCAAATTTATCTGCAAGTTCATTTTCTTTTTTATAAAATAGCCACGAAAGACCAATTCCAATTAGTCCGGCAAAAACTGCAATGGCGGCTAATGGATAATTCATGTGAGTTTCAAACCCAGCTTGATCTGCACTAATAAATTCACTAAATGGAATAAACCCACCAACTATACTTAAAAATGCTAATATTAAAAGAGGAGTAGTCATAGACCATGGAGATTCGTGTGGTTTATTTTTGTAAGCACCTTCTTTTCCCCAAAATATTCCAAAATAGATTCTAAATATGTAAAATGCGGTAAGACCGGCTACGAATAATCCAATTATGTATAAGAACTTATTGTGTTCAAACGCAGCCACAAGAATTTCATCTTTACTCCAAAAGCCAGCTAAAGGGGGTACCCCTGCAATGGCCAGAGCCGCTATTAAAAATGTAATATTTGTAATTGGCATGTATTTTCGCAATCCACCCATGTCTTTAAGGTAATTACTATGGATAGCATGAATCACAGAACCAGCGCATAAAAACAGCAATGCTTTGAACATGGCATGGGTAAACAAGTGGAACATGGATGCCATATAGCCCAAACCTTCATGTCCTTCGTATCCTGAAACTCCCAGAGCCAGCATCATATATCCCAATTGTGACATGGTTGAAAATGCCAGGACCCGTTTGATATCTGTTTGCGTGATTGCAATTACAGCGGCAAAAAGCGCGGTAAAAGCTCCTACAAAGGCTACAATATTTAATGCAAAGCCATCTTCAATAAAATAGTACATAGGGAATAAACGAGCTACCAGGTAAACACCTGCAACAACCATTGTAGCTGCATGGATTAATGCTGACACCGGGGTTGGTCCTTCCATTGCATCCGGTAACCAGATATGCAAGGGAAACATGGCCGATTTTCCTGCCCCTCCAATAAAAATCAAAACCAGCGCCCAGGTAAGAGCAGATAGTCCCATGAACGAAGTGGATGCCCAGTTTAAAATACTGGTTCCTTCAGGATTGTTCAAAGTTTCAAAATCAAATGTCCCTGTATAGTAACCAATAATCAAGATTCCTATTAGAAAGCCCAGATCTGCAAAACGAGTAACAACAAAGGCCTTTTTAGCCGCAGCAACGGCCGATTCTTTGGTATAATAGTAACCTATTAATAAATAGGAGGATACACCAACTAATTCCCAGAAAATGTAGATTTGGAATAGATTGGTTGCCAAAACCAAGCCATACATGGAAAATGTGAACAAGGATAGAAAGGCGAAGTATTTGGTGTAACCCGGGTCACCCTTCATATATCCTCTGCTATAAATATGAACCATTAAGGATATTACAGAAACTACAATTAACATCATAACTGAAATAGGATCAACCAGAATTCCCATATCAATATGAAGGCTATCTGTAAAGTTCATCCAAACTGTTTTTTCTACAATAGTTTGATAAACCCCTTCTGTTTTTCCGATTACAAAAAAGTAATTATAGGCTGAATAAAATGCCAGGGAGGTGGAGATAAGTAAACCTAAAACTCCTACATAACCGGAAACCGCTGGTTTAATTTTGTTATAAAAAAGCCCGAGGATCAAAAATACCGCCAGAGGTATAAGTGGAATTAAGATGATGTGATTCAGATTCATGCTCGGTTATTTAGTATTTCATAGTTTCAATGTCCTTGACTTCCACTGAGCTAATTTGCCTGTACAGATTAATAATAATAGAGACAGCAAGAGCTGTTTCTGCAGCTGCGACGGCTATTATAAAAATTGAAAAATAAACGCCCTGCAGGACTTCAGGAAACAAATATTTATTAATGATCACAAAGTTTACTACTGAGGCATTTAGCATTAACTCAACGGAAATTAAAATGGAGATCAGATTGGTTCTTGTGATAAAGCCATATACCCCTATAAAAAAAAGGATTGAAGTTACCGTAAGAATTTCATATATGCTTATTCCAGGTATCATTGTGGTTGATTATTTTTCTCGGTTAATTTTTTCCCTTTGGCAATTACTATGGCTCCTATCATTGCTGCCAATAAGAGTACACTAATCACCTCAAATGGCAATATAAATCCACCGGCCTCATAGCTTAGTAGTCCGGCACCAATATCGGCCGTGGTGGTGGTTAAAGAGTTAGTGATAACATTAAAATCATAGGAGTAAATGGCCGTTAAAAAAACGCCCAACCCTATTATACACGCAATAGCTGTCACTATTTTTTTCGATGCTTTGGCCATTTCCAATTCCATTTCAATATGGTGCACCAGCAATACTGAAAATATGATTAGCACAACAATTCCACCTGCGTAGACCGTTAATTGAATCGCAGCAAGAAAATTATAATCTATCAAAAAGAAAATCCCCGCGATACTTACTAGAACAAAAGAAAGGTAAATCACAGAACGAAGCATTTTTCTACTCGTTACTGAAGCTATGCCAAATGCAATAATTACTGCGGCCAGGCAATAAAAAATAATTCTCTCCATACTTAATCTTCTACACCGGCTTGTAACTTGGAATCCGGTTCGTTTAATACTCTTGTAAGTGCAGTTCGGTCATATACAGAATTCTCAAAATTTTGACCCCATTTAATTGCATCTGTAGGGCAGACATCTATGCAGAGTCCGCACATGGTACACATACTTAAATGATACACAAACTGATCTATTTTTTTCTTCTTTTTACCCGTATTTTCGTCAATACCCCTGTCCCATATGATTTCAATCGTTCCATTAGGGCAGGCTATTTCACATTTTTGACAGCCCGTACATCGATGCTCGTTATTTTCATTATGTGGCATAATGACTTCACCGCGAAAACGATCAAACATCTTAAGAGTTTCTCTATTATCCGGATATTGTTGCGTGATAGCACCCTTCCTGGAGGTCACAAAATACTTCCCGGTAACACTCATGCCGGTGAGCAAGGTTTTTATGCCTCTATAGATATCTGAAAAGTAACTCATAATCTTAAAAACTTATAGTTAAATTGAGCCATACCAATAAGGCCATTATCACAATATTTGCCAGGTTTAAGGGCAATAGATACTTCCATTCCAATGTAAGAAGTTGATCTATTCTCAACCGGGGGAACGTCCACCGAAACCACATCATTAAAAAAACCAGGATAAGCGCCTTAAGTAAAAACCAAAATACTCCCAACAAAGGAATAGATTCTGTTATTCCAAAAGGAGACAACCAGGCACCAAAAAACACAGTGGTAGCAATGGCAGCAATAATAAACATATTTATAAATTCGGCTAAAAAGAAATAGGCAAACTTCATTCCTGAGTATTCTGTATGAAATCCGGCCCCCAATTCTGATTCGGCTTCAACCATATCAAAAGGTGCTCTGTTGGTTTCAGCAGTACCGGCAATCATATATATCATAAAGGCTATAATTGCAGGGATATGCCCCTGGACAATTAACCAACCCGACTTTTGAACTTCTACAATCTCGGAAAGCTGAAGGCTTCCTGTTATTAAAACCATGGTTAGGAGTGACAGCCCAATAGAGAGTTCATAGCTAATAGTTTGTACTCCACTTCGCATTGCACCGATCATAGCAAATTTGTTGTTGGAACTCCATCCACCTAATAAAATACCAATAACTCCTATGGATGAAACAGCAATTAAAAAAAAGAGTCCAATATTAATGTCGAATGCCTGAAATTCCTTGGTAAAAGGAAAGACACTCAACGCCATTAACGAAGTAATTATTACAAAATACGGCGCTAAATTATAGAGAAATTTATCTGCCTTGGTAGTACCGGTTAACTCCTTGGACAGAAGCTTTATGGCATCGGCCATTGTTTGTAACAAACCCTGAAGCCCCACTCTATTAGGTCCTATTCTTAATTGAAACCAGGCAGCAACCCTTCTTTCCAGTAATACTAGGAATAAACCGGCAATTGCAAAAATTCCCAAATAAACAAGCGCTATCAATACCATCTCAGCAATATTGGCTGCTGCTTCGGGCATAATGCTAAAGAGCCAATCGTGAATATTTTTTGTTATACTTAAAGCACTATTCATATTATTCTTTTATCTATCTATATCTGGTATAACAAGATCAAGCGTAGCCATAGTAGCTACCAAATCGCCTATTTTACCACCTACCGCAATATGGTTGAGTAACGAAAGATTTGAAAATCCAGGAGACCTGAATTTTAAGCGATACGGACTTTTAGTTCCCGTACTTATTATATAAACACCTAATTCGCCTCTTGCTGTTTCCACTTTTTGGTAATATTCTCCCTTTGGTAATTTTATTACCGCATTTGTTGCTACTCTGTGCTCTCCTTCCGGGATGTTGTCTATTAATTGCTCCACAATTGACATAGATTCCCACATTTCCTGAATCCTTACCAGATAGCGGGCATATGTATCGCCCTCTGTTCTTAGTGCTTCATTAAATGTTACTTTATCCAAAGCGCTGTAGGGATGGTGTTTTCTTACATCACAGGAATACCCGGAAGCTCTGCCTACAGGCCCGGAGGCCCCGTAAGATATAGCGTCTTCCCTACTTAGGACACCTACACCTTTAGCTCTTTTTTGAAAAATGATATTATTTGTTAGTAGACGGTCGTATTCCGGAAGTTTGGTCCTGAAATGGGTGATAAATTCTTTAACCCTTTTTACAAAATTTGGATGAATATCGAACATTAGTCCACCAGGGACGTTATAATTCATGGTTAGGCGAGCACCACAGGTTTCTTCAAATATATCATTAAGGAGTTCCCGGTCCCTAAAGCCGTAAAAATAGGTGGTTAAGGCACCAACATCCATACCCATAACTCCCCACCATAAACAGTGCGAGGATATTCTTGTAAGTTCACCAATTATTGTTCTAATTACTTTTACCCGATCCGGAATTTCAAGTTGCAGGGCATTTTCAACGGTGAGACAAACAGCTTCATTATTAATGTTGGCGGACAAGTAATCCATTCTATCCGTTAAGTGAACTATTTGCTGATAGCTATCGCGTTCACACATTTTTTCAATGGAACGATGAATATAACCCAGGTCTGGTTCAACTTTTTTTATAATCTCGCCATCTATTGTTAGCAAAAGTCTGAGAACACCATGTGTTGCAGGGTGTTGTGGCCCCATATTTATGAAATATTCTTCAGATTTAAAGTTGCTGTTAGCAGTGACTGTCTCCATAACTGATTATTTGATAATCATATTAATGTTGTCTTCATAATCCTTTCGCAATGGAAAACCATCCCAGTCATCTGTTAAGAAAAGGCGTTTTAAGTTAGGATGATTGGTAAATTTTATTCCAAAAAAATCGAATACTTCACGTTCATGAAACTCAGCTGTTGCCCAAATATCATAGACTGAATCTATAACAGGATTTTCTCTTTCTGCCGTTTGCGTTTTTACTACAAGGCTGTGCCTGAAGTTTGTAGATTCCAAATGGTAAACCACGCCGAGTTCTTCTCCCCAATCTACCCCACTTAAGCAAAATAGATAATCAAAACTTGTTTGATCATTATGTTTTAGTTTGAACATGATGGCATGCAATTCTTCTATTGGAACCGTTACATTGAGGTATTGGGACCCTTCTTCAGTAAATTCCAAATTGGGACTCCAACTGTCTATTAATTCCTGTAATTCTTCGTTCTTCATCTATTTTTTATAAGCCTTCATCAAACCCGTCAATTGGATTTATTTTATGTTTCATATTTTCTGTCCTTATTTTATCCTGCAGCATTAGCATGCCTTCTAGCAATGCTTCAGGTCTGGGAGGGCAACCAGGCACATATACATCAACGGGGATAACATGATCTGCACCTTTTACCACCGAATAAGTGTTGTAGAAAAAGGGACCTCCCGAAATGGCACAGGCTCCCATGGCAATAACATATCTTGGTTCAGCCATCTGATCGTATAAGCGTCTGAGTACAGGGGCCATTTTGTTCACTATTGTCCCTGCTATTATTATCAAATCGGCTTGTCTGGGGGAAGGTCTGGCAACTTCAAATCCAAACCTGGAGTAATCATGGCGCGATGCACCGGTCTGCATCATTTCAATAGCACAACAACTAGTTCCAAAGTATAAAGACCATAAAGAATTGGATCTGCCCCAGTTAATTATTTTATCTAATGAGGTCACAATAACGTTGGCGCCGTTGCCCGCCGGGATCACTTTTCCCGGAAAATCTTCGGGAACTTTACCCGGCTGACTCATGGGGTCATTTGTCTTATCTATTCCCATCTTAATGCTCCTTTTTTCCATGCATATAATAAGCCTAACCCTAAAATGACAAGGAAGATTAATATTTCAAGAAATGCAATTGCTCCAATATCTTTAAACACCACAGCCCAAGGAACCAAAAAGGCCACCTCTACATCAAAAATCAAAAATAGTATAGCAAACAAATAATAACCCACCTTAAACTGAACCCATGTTGGGCCGATAGTGGTCATACCACTCTCGTAAGGTTCCCTTTTCTGAGGGTTATCTGACTTATGTGAAATTAAATTTGATAAAAAATTCGCTCCCGCAACCAGGACAATTCCAGCAAGAAAAAATACAATAATGGCTTCTGAACCCATAAGCTAATTTATGTTATTTAACTTCATAAGTTTCTCCTGAGAAGAATAAATCATCTGTCTTTGCAAAGCTTGAACCAGCTTTTACTGCGGCCGTTAATTCAGTAACCCGTTCTTCGAAAGTAACGTCTGGAAAACTTCTAATGATACCGGTAACTAATGGGTATTCAGATCTTACCAACATTTGATGTAAGGTTGGATCTTGGGCTTCAGCATCATGAACAAGCAGATCGGCTTCAGTAATTCCATTTTCTCCCAGGGTCACCACTTCCAATTTTAAACCGTTTAAGACCAGACCTTTGTTTCGTTCTTTGCCAAATATCATCGGTTTTCCATGTTCAACAAATAATTGTTTGTCTTCTCTTACCGCCTTATCTGTATATTTTGAAAAACAACCATCATTGAAAATCGGACAATTTTGAAGGACCTCGATTAAAGAAGTGCCTTTAAATTTTTCGGATTTAATGAACATGTCTGTCATTTCTTTTGGAGTATTTCCCCCAATTCTGGCAAAAAATCGAGCTTGTGCACCAATAGCCAACTCCCCTGGTAAAAATGGTGGTTGAGTATTACCATAAGGAGATGATTTTGTCTTTTGCCCAACCAGTGAAGTTGGGGAGAATTGCCCCTTGGTTAAACCGTAAATTTCATTATTGAACAATACAATATTCAAATCCAGGTTTCTTCTTAACACGTGAATAAAATGGTTACCACCTATAGCCATTGAATCTCCATCCCCGGTTATTATCCAAACACTGAGGTCAGGATTGGCAAGCTTTACTCCCGATGCTATTGCCGGGGCCCTTCCATGAATACTATGCATACCATAGGTGTTCATGTAATAAGGAAAACGGGAAGAACACCCTATTCCAGAAATGAATACCACATCTTCTTTTTTAAGGCCCATTTCAGGAAGTGCCTTTTGCATGGAGCGGAGGATGACATAGTCGTCACAACCAGGACACCACCTTACTTCCTGATCACTGGCAAAATCTTTAAACGTATATTCTGGCGTTGCTGTTGTCTCCATTATTTAGATATTATTTTTTTAAATTCCTCTATAAGTTCACTGTTGCCAAAAGGTAATCCTTGAACCTTATTATATTGTAAAAACTCAATGCCATGAAAATTCATTCGTAAAACTGAAGCAAACTGGCCTGTATTTAATTCGCATACGATTATTCGTTTAAATCTTTTTAAGACCTCCTCCGTATTTTTAGGTAAGGGATTTATATAGTTAAAATGTGCAAGCCCAACAGAAGAATAGCCTTCCTGCCCTAACTCTTTTACCGAAGAATATAAGGTGCCATAAGTGCCACCCCATCCAATTACCAGTAAATCGCCTTCATCAGCAAATTCTGTTTTAAGTTTTGGGATATAATTTTCAACCCTCTTTACCTTTTCAGCTCTGACACTGGTCATGTGTTCATGATTCTCGGGGTTATAAGATACCTGACCAGTCACTTTATTTTTTTCCAACCCACCAACTCTGTGTTCCAAACCAAATGTTCCTGGAATTGCCCAGTCGCGCGCTAAAGTTTCTTCATCTCTGTCATAAGGATTCCATGTTTCTTTTGCTTCTTTTATCAGCTTGGTTTTTATCTCGGGCATTTCAGATACAGATTGTATTTTCCAGGGTGCAGAACCATTGGCAATATAACCGTCGGTCAATAGGATTACAGGAGTCATATGTTCAATGGAAAGTTTTGCTGCTTCATAGGCATAATTAAAACAATTAGCCGGAGTACTGGCTGCTATAATAATAACCGGACTCTCACCATTTCTACCATACAATGCCTGGAGTAAATCTGACTGTTCAGTTTTAGTAGGCAAGCCTGTAGATGGGCCTCCTCTTTGAACATCAACAACAACTAATGGCAACTCTAGTATCATCGCAAGACCAAGTGCTTCGCCTTTTAACGCCAATCCCGGACCTGAAGTGGTAGTTATTGCTAAATCGCCTGCAAAAGCCGCACCTATAGCAGATGTGATCCCTGCAATTTCATCTTCCGCTTGTAAGGCTTTAACGCCAAAGTGTTTATGCTTTACCAGTTCGTGAAGAATATCAGAGGCAGGAGTAATAGGGTAAGAACCCAAAAATAATTCCAGACCCGATTTTTCTGCTGCTGCTAAAAAGCCCCATGCAGTAGCAGTATTTCCCATAACTATTCTGTACGTGCCTGCAGCCATTTTAGCGGGAGCAACAGTGTACGAATTGGGAATTAATTCCAGGGTTTCTGCAAAATAGAAACCTGCATTTAACACCTTTGTATTGGCTTCTATTAATTCTGGTTTGTTTTTAAATTTTTTATTGAAAAATCCTATGGTATGCTCCGTAGACCTGTTGTACATCCAATAAACCATTCCCAGGGCAAACATATTTTTACTTCTGGTGATACTTTTATTGTCTAGTCCCTCAACCTCTTTTAGTGCTTCTTTTGTAAGCGAAGTCATTGCAACTTCAATCACATGATAATTTTCCAAACTACCGTCTTCGAGTGGATTGGATTCATACTGCGCTTTTTCTAAATTCTTTTTAGAAAAGGCATCTGAATCCACAATTACGGAATGGCCGGGGTTTACGGCGTGTAAGTTAGTTTTGAGCCCTGCAGGATTCATGGCAACCAAAAGGTCCACATTTTCGCCCGGAGCACTTATTTCAACACTGCCAATATGGACCTGAAAACCCGAAACTCCATAGAGGCTTCCCTGAGGGGCCCTAATTTCTGCCGGGTAATTTGGAAATGTGGCAATATCATTACCAAACATCGCAGAAGTATCGGAAAACTGCGTGCCGGTTAATTGCATACCATCGCCGGAATCGCCTACAAATCTTACGACTACGGCTTCCAGTGTCTCTTTTGGTTGTTTTGTTTTTGTAGCAATCATCTATACATATTTATTTTTTGCTTATTTTTATCTTAAATGCCATCTAATCAAAAATATTGGTGCCAAATATAAAATGGACGTTTATAAAGAAATATGACTTTTATCATTAGATGGATATTTGTGGTACCTTAAATTTACGGACAATTATTTCAAAAACATATAATTATGGCTATTATCATAACAGATGAATGTATTAACTGTGATGCTTGCGTTTCAGAATGCCCGAATAATGCTATTTATGAACCGGATCAGGAGTGGTCGTATTCAGACGAAACTTCTTTAAGTGGTGTAGTAACAACTCCAGGAGGAAATGAAGTTGACGCTGATGAAGAAAATGAACCTGTTTCAGACGAGTTCTATTTTATTGTCACCGACAAATGTACAGAGTGTAAAGGTTTTCATGATGAACCGCAATGCGCTTCTGTCTGCCCGGTAGATTGTTGCGTACCAGATGAAGACCATGTTGAAACTGAAGAAGAATTATTAGCAAAAAAAGTCTGGATGCACGGCGAGTAGCTTTTAGTTTCAGACATTTATACAAATTGGCGCCCGATTGAATTTCAATCGGGTGTTGTTATTTAAGGAATTTAATGAATCTTCTGAGATAGCTCCGGTCCTTTTCTTTTCGGAATCTAAGCCATGTTATCTACTTTTTATCGCATCTAATTACCTGACATTTGTCATAGAATGCCTTTGGTTTTGGCCTTAATTTTATCGGAAATTTAAAACTTGTATCACTAGCAGTTTTTGTAATAAGAACATTTTACAATGACACTTATTTTTTCTAAACTGCTTGTTTCTGAAATAATTAAGTCACCATGAAGAAAAAATTTCCAAAATTAATTTGCGATGCTAACGAGGCTGTAGCGCGAGTTGCTCACAAAACAAATGAAGTATGTGCAATCTATCCCATAACCCCTGCCTCACCCATGGGAGAACATGTAGATGTGTATAGTTCTAAAGGGCAAAAAAATATTTGGGGAAATATACCGCGCATTGTTGAAATGCAAAGCGAAGGTGGCGCTGCCGGTGCAGTACATGGTTCTTTACAGGCCGGGGCGTTAACTACTACATTTACGGCCTCACAAGGTTTGCTTTTAATGATACCTAATATGTATAAAATTGCCGGAGAATTATTGCCTTCTGTGATACATGTGGCAGCAAGAACAGTGGCAACTCATGCCCTGTCTATTTTTGGGGATCACTCAGATGTTATGGCAACAAGACAAACCGGTTTTTCTATGCTGTTTGGTGGGTCTGTGCAGGAAGCAATGGACTTTGCATTAATTTCTCAGGTGGCTGCTTTACGTACAAGAGTTCCTTTTTTAAACATATTTGATGGTTTCAGGACCTCACATGAAATCTCCAAGATTGATGCAATTCCCGATGATATAATTGAAGCAATGATGCCTGAGGATAAGATCATGGAACATAAAAAAAGATCACTGGATCCGGATCATCCTGTTATAAGGGGAACATCTCAAAACCCTGATGTTTTCTTTCAGGCAAGAGAAGCATCAAATCCATTTTATGAAAAAGTTCCGGGAGTTGTTCAGGAAGTTATGGATGAATTTTACCAGCATACCGGAAGAAGATACAGCATATTTTATTATTTGGGACATCCTGAGGCCGAGCGCGTTGTTGTAATTATGGGATCTGGCCAGGGGGCTGTAAGAGAAGCTGTTGAGGCAATGGCAAATAAAGATGAGAAGGTTGGTGTAGTGTTTGTTCGTTTATACAGACCATTTTCTGTATCTCATTTTATAGAAAGCCTACCCTTATCTGTAAAGAAAATTGCAGTTCTGGACAGAACTAAAGAACCGGGAAGCACCGGCGAACCATTGTATCAGGATGTAATTACTGCCCTGGTAGAGAGCGACAGAAATATATCGGTTGTTGGAGGCCGATACGGTTTGTCTTCTAAAGAGTTTACACCACAAATGGTAAAAGGTGTATTTGATGAGCTAACAAAGGATAAACCCAAAAATCATTTTACAGTTGGTATAAATGACGATATATCTCATACCAGTCTGGAATCTGATGATAATTTTAAGGTGAGAAGTACAACTATCAATTGCATGTTCTATGGACTTGGATCTGATGGTACTGTTGGAGCGAACAAAAACTCCATTAAAATAATAGGTGATACTACCGAGAATTATGTTCAGGGATATTTTGTATATGATTCCAAAAAAGCAGGAGCACAAACTATTTCCCATTTACGCTTTGGACCGGAACCAATTTACTCTTCGTATCTAATTGACAAAGCCGATTTTATAGCAAGTCATCAATTTAATTTTATTGAAAGATATGATATGCTTGCCGATTTAAAACCCGGAGGTACCTTCCTGTTAAATTCTCCGTTTTCGAAAGAAGATATTTGGGACAAACTTCCCAAAAAAATGCAAGAGGGAATCATTGAAAAAGAGGCAAAATTTTATGTAGTAGATGCTACAAAAGTGGCCCATGAAGCCGATCTTGGGAAAAGGACAAATACGGTATTACAAACTTGTTTCTTTGCAATATCTGGTATCCTGCCGAAAGATGAAGCTATTCAAAAAATAAAGGATGCCATTGTTAAATCATATACTCATAAAGGTGATGCGGTAGTTCAGATGAATTTTAATGCCGTAGATAAATCACTAGAGAATTTATTTCAGGTAGACTACCCAAAAGAAGTGAGTAGTGAGAAAGGATTACTTTCAGCAATGACCAATGCTCCGGATGGTTTTGTCAAAAATGTACTTGAAAAAATATTAGGAGGGCATGGAGACGAATTGCCAGTCAGTGCTTTTCCGGTAGATGGAACCTTCCCAACCGGCACTACCCAATATGAGAAGAGTGGAATAGCCAATTTTATTCCTATTTGGGACGATGAAGTACTTTGTACACAATGTAATAAGTGTGTGGCCATATGTCCGCATGCTGCAATTAGAGCCAAAGTTGTCCCTAATGAGGAAATGGCAAATGCTCCGGGTAGTTTGAAATCAGTTCCTGCCAAGGGAAGGCCATTTACCGCAGAAACAGAATCTTATGTATTACAGGTTTCCCCTGAGGATTGTACAGGATGTGACCTTTGTGTCGCCGTTTGTCCTGCTGAAAGCAAGGAAATTGAGGATTTTAAAGCCATCAATATGAGGAAGAAACTCGATTTTGATGAGGTGGAAAATGTAAACTGGGATTATTTTATCAATTTGCCAGATTACGATAGAGCTGCCCTGCAAATAACTAATGTTAAAGGGTCTCAATTTTTAGAACCTCTATTTGAATTTTCAGGGGCTTGCTCTGGATGTGGTGAGACTCCTTATATTAAGATGCTAACCCAATTATATGGCGATAGTATTCTCATTGCCAATGCAACAGGTTGTTCCTCAATATATGGAGGAAATCTTCCAACAACTCCTTACAAAACCAACAAGGACGGAAGAGGTCCTGCCTGGGCAAATTCCTTATTTGAAGACAATGCCGAGTTTGGTTTTGGAATGAAACTGGCTCTAACAAAGAAACAGGAAATTGCAGTTAATCTATTAAAACATCTTAAAAATGTGGTTGGCGCTGAGTTGACAGAATCGATTCTAACCAATCCGGAAGAAACTGAAGCGGAACGCAGCCAGAAATTTGCTGATATTGATAGACTTAAAGAAGTATTAACAAAGAAAAAAGATAATCCGGATGCTGTAAAACTAAGTCAACTTACAGAATATCTCCGTAAAAAAGGAGTCTGGATACTTGGTGGCGATGGTTGGGCTTATGATATAGGATTTGGAGGTGTTGATCATGTTTTAGCTTCTGGTGAAGATGTGAATATCATGGTTCTTGATACTGAGGTATATTCCAATACTGGAGGTCAGACATCTAAAGCTACTCCTTTAGGGGCAAGTGCTAAGTTTTCGGTATCCGGAAAACGAACAGGTAAAAAAAGTCTGGCACTTCAGGCCGTTTCTTATGGGAATGTATATGTGGCTCAGGTAGCAATGGGCGCAAAGGATCTTCATACGCTCAAAGCCATTGAAGAGGCTGCAGCGTATCCAGGGCCATCGCTGATTGTAGCTTATTCGCACTGTGGTGAACACGGATATGATCTAAAAGATGGGGCATCGCAGCAGCAAAAAGCGGTTGAGACCGGATATTGGCCATTATTCAGGTTTGATCCTTCTAAACCTAAAGGGAAAAAGTTCAGATTAGATTCTAAGGCACCCACGGCTCCGATAAGTGATTTTATGTATAATGAAACCCGTTTTACAAGGGTAGTAAAAGAAAATGCAGAATTAGGTGCAGAACTCTTGAAGCAGGCTCAGGAAGAGGTGGAAACCAAATGGGAACGCCTGGAACTTTTTAGAGATATGTAATTCTGTCATTCAGAACCAGAGCTAAATAATGATGTAGTATTTAAAGTCAATTATAAATTAACACAGTTTATGGAAGACAAAGCAAAAAGACTTTATGAAACTGCCATTCAGAAACTGAAAGAAGCCAATGATGAATTATGCAGGCCTGCGGAAGACGTTGTTTCTTTTATGGTATGCCAGAATTCTCATATTGCCATCGATAATTACCTAAAGGGGTTTTTAATAGAAAATGATATAGAGCCGGACACAGGCGCATCAGTTGATAAGTTATATGAACAATGTAAAGCTGTGAACAGGAATTTTGAAAAAGTAAATTTATCCGGCTTTGATTGTGAGGCTCATCATTTAGATTCCAGATTCTGCAATGGCGTGACTAATGTTAGTAGATGTTATGACATTGCAGATAGCCTGGATACATTTCTTAGAGAGGAAAAAATCATTAGTTGAGCACTATTGTATTTTCTTTGGGTAAAAAGAACCTGTACTTCGGACAATTATATGTTGCATTCGTCCTAGAATACTTCGTATTGTTATAATCTTTTCATTACTTGTATTAAACCATTAATATTCAAGAAGATGAAAAAATTATTTATGATTATAGTAATAGCCTTGTTCAGCACAACGGCTATAGCACAGGATTCAGAACCACTTTATCTGCTATTCGAGTTTATGCATGTAGACGAAGGCCAGGGTGCCGCATATGCGGAAACAGAGAAATTTTGGGAAAAAGTTCATGAGCAAAGGGTAAAGAATGGGGACTGCATAGGTTGGGATCTTTGGCGTCTGGAGCCAAGCGGACAAAAACAGGGGGCTCAGTTTATGACTGTAAGCTTGTACAATGACCCGGTTAAAATGATGGCCGGGGGAGATTTTAATAAGGCCTGGACCGGTGCTTATCCCAATTTATCAGATGCATTAAGTAACAAAATGATGGAAATGACAGCTAAAAGCCGGGATCTTACACATAGGGTATTCCTCCAACAAATAGATTTAACGAAAGATAATTTTGATATGCCCATAGGTACTTTGGCAATAATCAACTTTATGAAAGCAAAACCCGGGCAGTCTGGAGCCTATGAAAATATGGAATCTGAAGTTTTTAAACCATATCATCAAAGTGATGTAGATTCTGGTGGCCGTGCAAGTTGGGGATTATTGCGGAATATGCTGGGTTATGCAACAGAGGCTTATGCAAGCCATATTACGGTAGATATGTTTACGGGTTATGATCAATTTTTTAATGGAGGTAACAATGGACCTGCAACCGAAGCACAACAAAAAGCATATCAGGAAATGAATGCACTACGAGACCTTAAGTCCGTGGCGATGGCTACTTTAGTTAGAAAAGTTCGTTGAATTTTTAGGTTAGCTTAATTATTATTTGAATTAAATCCTCCCAAATTCCCGGGAGGATTTTTTTGTAACTAGCTCCAGGTATTTCTCAGAAAGCGAATGAAATTTGCATGCATAATATTTTCAATATCTTCATTGTTATAACCCCTTTTATGAAGCAAATCCGGGAGTTTCTGTAAATCGGCAATAGTATCTATATCAGCAGGACTTTGCTCTTTGCCAAATCCGCCATCAAGATCGGTTCCTATTCCAACATGTAAAGTGTTCCCTGCAAGTTGACAAATATGGTCTATATGATCAACCATTATTTCTAAGGTTACTCCCATGGCTTCAGGGGTCGATTTACCACGTACCCAGTTTGGAACCATCATCCAGGTATCCAGGGCAATACCAATAACGGCATCCCTTTTTATAAGTTCGATGATTTGTTCGTCTGAAAATTGCCTGTTATGGTTTACCAGGGCCCTGCAGTTGTTATGGCTTGCCCAAAGTGGCCCCTGGTAGGCCTTCATGGTTTCCCAAAAACTTTCATCGCATAAATGCGTGGTGTCCAAAATAATATTTAATCGCGCTATCTCTTTTAAAAGTTCTTTTCCTTTATAACCGATTCCTCCAATGGAATTTGTGCCATGAGCATAGGTTCCGGGCCCATAATGTGCAGGACCAATAGCTCGAAGGCCCTGGTCATGACTTTTTTCGAGCTGATCAATAGTGACTATGGAGTCTGCTCCTTCCAGACTTAAAATATATCCGATAGGTTTTTTGTTTTTAGTCGAAGAATTCCAGAAATCCAGATGCCTGTTCAATTCCTCTTTGTTCGTGATCTGGGTCATTTCTCCAATTGCCTCCATAGCTCTGTACCAGGCAAGTTGACCCTGAGTTTGTGCCCAAGCCTGGTGAGGGGAATTCCATCCAGGAAGTTGACTATCTCTTTTTACAAAACGTGCAATCTGAGTGGCCATACAAATGCCTATATTGCCCTTTCTCATTGCATCCAGGGAAACCGTATTTTTA
>Ga0209013_10000252_pt1 | contig 46112 bp, 42 predicted proteins | sample Cruoilmetagenom2_FD_187291 | JGI IMG/M metagenome (GOLD analysis project Ga0209013, IMG submission 187291) | Oil polluted marine microbial communities from Coal Oil Point, Santa Barbara, California, USA - Sample 2 (SPAdes) (version 2) | ecosystem: Environmental > Aquatic > Marine > Oil seeps ...
TGAAGGCGATCGCCTCCAGGTTCTCGTTGCCCCCATACTGATTTGGCACCCACTCGCCATCCTCGCGGCTGTAGTCGAGATAGAGCATGGAGGCCACCGCATCCACGCGCAGACCGTCGATTCCGAACCGCTCCATCCAGAACAGCGCATTGGCTAGGAGGAAGTTCATCACTTCCCGGCGGCCATAGTTGTAGATCAGCGTGTTCCAGTCCTTGTGGAAGCCAAGCCGCGGGTCCTCGTGTTCGTATAGCGCCGTGCCGTCGAAGCGTCCGAGCCCATGGGCGTCCGTGGGAAAGTGGGCCGAGACCCAATCCACCATCACGCCGATACCGGCCGCGTGAAACCGGGCGACGAAGTCGGCAAAGTCCTCCGGCGTGCCGAAGCGCGAGGTAGGTGCGAACAGGCCGATCGGCTGATAGCCCCAGGAACCGTCGAACGGAAACTCGCTCACGGGCATCAACTCGATATGGGTAAACCCGAGATCCTGCACATAGGGAATGAGCTTGTCGGCAAGTTCGGCGTAGGTCAGGTAGCTATTGCCCGTCCCGCGCATCCACGAACCGAGATGGACCTCGTAGATCGAGATCGGCGCGTGAATGTTGTGGGCGGCTTCCCGTTCTGCATGCCAGGCAGAGTCGATCGCCGTGCGGTTGGGCAGACCGTGGACGATCGACGCCGTTGCAGGCGGATGTTCTTGCTGAAAGCCGAACGGGTCTGACTTCAGCGGCAAGAGCTCGTTGCCGGGCCCGCCGATTTCGTATTTGTACAGCGCGCCGGCTTCAAGGCCCGGAACGAAGATCTCCCAAACGCCGGCTTCGGGGCGCTTGCGCATGACATGGCGGCGGCCGTCCCAATCGTTGAATGAGCCGACCACGCTGACTCGCGTCGCGTTGGGCGCCCAGACCGCGAATCCGACACCGTGCACGCCTTCGTGGCGGATGAGGTGAGCCCCGAGCTTCTCGTAGATCCGCAAATGGGTGCCTTCGCCCAATAAATGCAGATCGAGTTCGCCGAGGATCGGTCCGAAGCGGTAGGAGTCATCGATCTCCTCCACCGTGCCATCCCGCACGCTGCGCTTGAGATAGGCGCTTGTGAAGGTCATCGGCACCTTGGCTCCGAAGAAGCCCGCCTCGTGCAAGCGAACCAGCGGAATCTCCTCGCCTGTCTCCGGATTGAACACCGTGACGGACTCCACATCCGGCAGGAAGGCCCGCACCGAGGCACCGTCGCGGGACCGCTTCAGTCCGAGGACCGAAAAAGGATCGCCATGTTCGCCGCGCGCGATGGCATCCATCTCAGCCTGGCTGGGCATCCAGCTCTTGCGCGGCAGGTCGTTCGATGTCGGGGCGGGGCGGGTCACGGTCTAATCTTTCACGGGTCTGACGGTTCGAAGCGTATGGCCTATCCGGAAAAGGAAAGGATGACGATACTGCGGCGTGGGCTAAGTTTTCAGCCCAACAGGTTCGTACCGTCTAGCCTGCCGTCTGAGCGAGCCTGTCTTCAGGCGCGCGACGTCGCGCAAGGCGATACGGCGTAGGCCGGACTCAATCAAGTCCTGATTGGCGAGATTGCGCAACAGGCGGGAGACCACTTCGCGGCTGGTTCCAAGATGGAGGGCGAGTTCGTCCTGCGAAAGGTCGACGATTCCCGTGTCGGCGGCCTTGGCGAGCAGAAGCGCGACGAGCCGTTCCTCCTGCGGCAGCCGCATGCGTTGCTCCAGTAGTTGGGGCAGGGAAAAGACCCGTCCTGAGAGCTGATTGAACAGGAAGCGCTGGGCCGCCGGCTCGACCGAAAACAGCTCGCGGAACACGCCGCCGGGAATGGCCAGGAATTCCGCGCAGCCCGTGTCGGCGGAGGCAAAGGCCGGGTAGGTGATTTCCGAAATGGGCTGTTGAGTGCCAGGATGCAGCTCTGCCCCGGCTCGATCCAGTAGAGCGTGCCTTCGCGACCGTCGGGTTCGATATAGTAGACGCGAATGACACCGCCCCGAATCAGATACACACCGTCGATCGTATCGCCGGGCCGGAGAAGGTCCGTGCCGGGCGCCATGTTGAGGCAGGACGCGCGACCGGCCTCGAAACCGACATGTACGCGAAGGCTCACGACCCTTTCTTCCTCGTAGGCGGCTTCGTATTTGTCATAGAAGCTCGCGAAGTCTTCCTTCGAGATGCCTTTCGGGAAAGTGCCGTTGGTCTAGTCGTGGGTGTCGACGAAAAATTTCATCTTCTTCATGGTCTTGCTCCTCATCAGTGCGCCGCCACTTGCGCCGTCCTCTTCGACGCACAGGCCACGGCCTGGTTCTGCAACAAATGTTACGGTGCGGGCGGCTTGGGTGCGCCTCAAGCCCAGCGGCCGGCGGCGGCGCGGTCGGCGAACCAGAGGACCTCTCCGCGCGCCCTGATATGGGAGGCGGGGAAGCTGTCGTCGCCGGACAGGATCTTGTCGAGGACCTCGCGCTTGCCTTTACCCGAGATCAGAAAAGCGACGATCTCGCTCGCGTTGATCGCGGGATAGGTGAGGGTGACGCGTTCTTCCGTACGCCCCTTGGGGACCGGCGCCACCCACCGGTCGCGTACCTTTAGCACCGGTTCGTGGGGCAGGAGCGAAGCGGTGTGGCCGTCATCGCCCAGCCCCAGCAGGGTAATGTTGAGCAACGGCCTGTCCGGTTCGAGCGTGTCCGCGCCGTAAAGGCCTTTCAGCATCGCCTCGTAGTCTTGGGCGGCTTCGTCGAGCGTGACCCCATCCGTTCGGACGGGATGCACGTTCTCCGGCGGAACGGGCACGTGGGAGAGGAAGGCCGCCCGCACCATGCCGTAATTGCTGGCGGGGTCGGATGGCGGCACGAAGCGCTCATCGCCCAGGATCCAATGAACTCGGTCCCAGGGCATCGCGGACTTTGCCGGCTCCTGCGCGAGGAGTTCATAGAGAGGCTTGGGCGTATTACCCCCGGACAGGGCCACGATAGTTCGCTCCGAGCGGCCGGCCGCGTGCTCGCACAAGAATGCGGCTCCCTTCTGCGCCAGATCGGCCGCGTCCGCGCAAAGCCGCAATGTCCCAAATGCCGGTGTCATATCGCCAGCCTCATGTCGTTCCAGGGTCGGGACGCGATAGGGGCAGAAAGTGACGAACGTCGCAACTATGCGAAAAGAAGATGCTTGGGATACGTCCGAGCTTCGACTCACGGTTTCGACTCGGGCTAGGGTGCGAGCTGGCCTGGACCCGCGCAGGGGACTGTCATGACCCAAGTTATTGCCCAAGATATTGTTATCGCCGCATCGATTTTGTCCGCCGACTTCTCCAAGCTCGGCGAGGAGATTCGGGCGGTCGACGAGGCCGGGTGCGACTGGATTCACATCGACATCATGGACGGGCATTTCGTGCCCAACATCACCATGGGGCCGAACGTGGTGCGGGCCATCCGTCCGCACACAAAAAAGCCGTTCGATGTTCATCTCATGATCGCGTCGTGCGATCCTTATCTTGCGGATTTCGCCGAGGCAGGCGCGGACATGGTGACCGTGCATGCGGAGGCGGGGCCTCATTTGGACCGGTCGATCCAGCTCATCCGGCACCTCGGGATGAAGGCGGGTGTCGCGCTGACGCCCTCGACCCCGGAAAGTGCGATCGAGTATGTGCTCGACAAGCTGGACCGGGTTCTGGTGATGACCGTGAATCCGGGTTTCGGCGGTCAGAGCTTCATCCCCGCGCAGCTCGACAAGATCTGTGCGATCCGAAATATGATTGGCGACCGGCCGATCCAGATCGAGGTCGATGGCGGCATTCATGTGAAGACCGCGCCCCTCGTGGCAGAGGCCGGCGCAAACGTCCTCGTGTCCGGCTCGGGCGTGTTCGACGGCGGCGACTATGCGGGGAACATCAAAGCGATCCGGGATGCGGCTATGGTGGCCCGTGCGGCCGGCGCCGTCACCTAGCTATAGGTCTCGCCCCAATTGTAGAGGGCCTTCAGCACCGGCGCGAGCGAACGGCCTTTTTCGGTTAAAAGGTATTCATAGCGCGGCGGATGGTTCTCGTAGAGCCGCGCTTCGATTACGCACTGAGTCTCGAGTAATTTGAGCCGAGCGGACAGCGTATTGGGCGCGATGCCCGGAAGTCCCTCCGCCAGTCCCTGGAAGCGCAAGGGCCCTTTGCGGAAAAGGTCGCGCAGGATCAGCAGCGACCACTTCTCGCCGACGACGTCCAAAGCCCTCGCAATGGGGCAATCGGTTATGCCGTAACCACCTGCCATGACTCCCACTTAGCAAGTGAAATCATTTTGTCAAGTTACTACTTATTGACAAGTTACTATATAAATCATAGTTTGTCTGCAGCGTCACGATCAGGAGGATGTTCCGATGCCCGCGACCAAAGCTGACAGCTACACCAGGACCTGGAATACGGACGGCGAGATTGCCGCCGTCACACTGCCGGACGGCACGAGGCTCCGTTATCTGAAGACAGGCGAGGGGCCCGCCCTCGTTCTGTTGCACACGCTCCGGACCCAGCTCGACTATTTCCAACGTCTCATTCCGCTGCTTGCCGATCGCTTCACCGTCTACGCCGTCGACTTCCCGGCGCTTGGCTGGTCAGACATCACGCCCGGCGCCAGCTACGAGGAGCCCGCGCTCCGGAAGGCCGTGGTTGATTTCATCCAAACGCTGGGCCTCGAGGGTGTGACGCTCGTCGGCGAGTCCATCGGCGCCACGGTCGCGTTGACTGTTTCGACGGAGATTCCGTCTCGCATTCGGCAGGTCATCGCGCTGAACACCTACGACTATCCACAAGGCGTGGAGCGCGCGAACCTACTCGCTAGCGTTATCATCAAGGTCCTGCGTGCACCGGTCATTGGACCGGTCTTCTCAAAGCTCACGAACCGAATGATTCTCGGCGGCATCATGGGTGGCGGCCTCCATGATCCAAAGAATCTGCCCAAAGACTTCGTTCTGGAGCAGCTCAGGAGCGGCAGGCGTCCCGGCTACGCGACTGCGGACGTGAACTACTATCGCGCCCTGCCAAGCTATATCGCGGCGCGTCGGCTTTATCCGCGCATCGCGGTGCCGGTGACGTTTGTCTATGGCGACGACGATTGGTCGAAGCCGCAGGAGCGCACGGATGCCGCCCATCTCGTGCCGGGTAGCCGCCTGATCACCTTGCGGGAGGTGGGCCATTTCTCGGCTCTGGAATGCCCCGAGGAGATTGCACGGCTGGTCACCGAAAGTTCGACCTCGAAAGAGAACGGATCGAACCGGCGGAGTGCATGAACATGCGACTGGAAGATCATCCCACTGTTCGGCGTCTTGAGGCCTCACGCCACGACGGCACGCGCGACGCAACTCCGGCGACGATCGGCGCCGAGGAGCTTAGCCAGCTCGCATTGGACTGTGGCGCGGCCGATGCGGGCCTTGTCGAAATCGCGCGCCCGGCACCTGCGGCGCTTGTCGCGTCAAGCTCAATGCCGGCGAGGTATCCATGACGAACGACGATGCCCTCACCGAGCAGGACAAGGCGGACGGCTACGTCCTCGCCTGCCAAGCGCAGATTTCGAGCGACGTCACCGTTGAAGCCTAAGCTGCGCCGGGCGAGGCGTTACGAGGCCTTGCGGGCCCGGTAACGTTCGATCAGCGCATTGGTCGACGAGTCATGGCTGAGCTTGGGCGCATCCTTCGTTTCGAGCTCGGGGATGATGCGGTTCGCGAGCACCTTGCCGAGCTCCACACCCCATTGATCGAACGAGTCGATGTTCCACACGGCCCCTTGCGTGAACGCGCTGTGCTCGTAAAGCGCCACGAGCCGCCCGAGCGTCTTCGGGTCGAGTTTGTCGGCGAGGATCATGTTAGAGGGACGGTTGCCTTCGGTCACGCGGAAGGGCGTCTGCGCGGCTGGTGAGCCTTCCGCGGTCAGCTCCGGCGCCGTCTTGCCAAAGGCCAGCGCCTCGGCCTGCGCGAACACGTTCGCCATCAGCAGATCGTGCTGGTGGGCGAGGGCGCTCAGGGGCGTGAGAAAGCCGATGAAGTCGCACGGGATCAGCTTCGTGCCTTGATGGATGAGCTGGTAGAAGGAGTGCTGCCCGTCGGTGCCCGGCTCGCCCCAGATGATCGGGCCGGTCTGCGTCTTCACATGCACGCCGGCCATGTCCACGTGCTTGCCGTTGCTCTCCATTTGCAGTTGCTGCAGATAAGCTGGAAAGCGCCTCATGTGCTCCGAATAGGGGAGAACGGCCAGCGTCTGCGCTCCAAAAAAATTGTCGTACCAGACCGTCAGCAGCCCCATCAGCATCGGCAGGTTCTGCTCCACCGGCGCGGTGCGGAAATGCTCGTCCATCTCGTGGAAACCCGCGAGCATGTCACGGAAGCCGCCCGGCCCAATCGCGATCATGGTGGATAGGCCAATGGCCGAGTCCATGGAGTACCGCCCGCCGACCCAGTCCCAGAACTCGAACATGTTGGCTGTGTCGATGCCGAACTTCTTCACGCCTTGGGTGTTGGTGGAGTTGGCGACGAAATGCTTCGCGACGGCATCCTCCGAGCCAAGCTTGCCCACCGTCCAAGCGCGCGCCGTTGCGGCGTTGGTCATGGTCTCGAGCGTGGTGAACGTCTTCGAGGAGACGATGAACAGCGTTTCCTCGGCGTCCAGGTCGCGCGTGGCTTCCTCGAAGCAGGCCCCGTCCACGTTCGAGACGAACCGGAACGTCATGTCTCGGTCCGAATGGGGGCGGAGCGCAAAATAGGCCATCTCCGGCCCGAGATAGGAGCCGCCGATCCCGATATTGATGACATTCTTGATGCGCTTGCCTGTATGGCCGACCCAGGCGCCGCTGCGAACCTTCTCGGCGAAGGCCGACATGCGGTCCAGCACAGCATGCACATCCGGCACGACATTGTGGCCGTCTACCTCGATCACCTCGTCGCGGGGCGCGCGCAAGGCCACATGCAGCACCGCGCGGTTCTCCGAGACGTTGATCTTGTCGCCGCGGAACATGGCGTCACGCCGTTCGGCGACCTTCCGCTCCTTGGCCAATTCGGCGAGGAGCGACACGGTCTCGTCGGTGATGCGCTGTTTCGAGTAATCCAAGGTGAGGCCTGCGCCCTCTACCGTGAATTTCTTAGCGCGGGCCGCATCGTCCGCGAAAAGGTCACGCAAATGCGCATCCTTGATCTTGTCGTGATGGGCGGCCAGCTTCTGCCAGGCAGGCGTATCGGTGACGTTGGACATCGGAACAGTCTCCCTTAGCCGAGCGCCTTGCTCTTGGTTTCGATGGACTGCAGCAGGTCTTCCCACGACTTCACGAAGGAGGCCGCGCCTTCCTTTTGCAGCTGTGCCGCAAGACCCGAGACGGAAATGCCGGCTTTTTCGAAAGCGGCGAGGACGTCCTCGCAATCGCCGCCGTCGGGGGACAGCACGCCGTCGAGCTTGCCGTGATCGCCAAAGGAAAGCAGCGTCTTGTCGGGCATGGTGTTGACCGTGTTGGGGGCAGCGAGCGCCTCGACATAGAGCGTGTCGGGCGCAGCAGGGTCCTTGGTGCTGGTCGAGGCGAAGAGCAGCCGTTGGGGCCGCGCGCCCATGGACTCGAGCCGCTGCCAGCGGTCGCTGTCCAACAGTTTGCGATAGTCGCGATAGGACTGGTGTGAGACCGCGATGCCGAGCTTGTCTTTCAGCTCCGCAGGCACCTTGTCCAACACCGCCTTGTCCCAGCGGCTGACGAAGATCGAGGCGACGGAGCGCGCATCCGGCGAAAGCCCTTCGGCCACGCGCCGCTCGAGCCCCTTCATATAGGCGTCGGCCGCCTTCACGCAGTGCTCGGAGGAGAACAGCAGCGTCACGTTGACGGAGACGCCCGAATAAATCGCTTCCTCGATTGCGGGCAGGCCTTCTTTGGTGCCCGGGATTTTGATGAACAAGTTCGGCTTGTGGGCGCGCTCGAATAGGCGCTTGGCCGAGGCGACCGTTGCTCGCGTGTCGTAGGCCAGCAGGGGCGAGACTTCGAGCGAGACATAGCCGTCGACGCTCGCGGTGCGCTCATGGATCGGCAGGAACATGTCCGCCGCGCGCGACAGGTCCTGCAGGGCGAGCTCGAAGAACAGAGCTTCGCCCGAATAACCCGCCTTGAACAGTCGCTTGACCTCGTCGTCATAGCTCGCGCTCTTCGAGATGGCGTTGTCGAAGATCGTCGGGTTCGATGTGAGCCCCGTTACGGAGAACTCGTCGATATACTTCTTGAGTGTGCCTCTATCGAGCATGTCGCGGGTGATGTCGTCGATCCACAGGCTTTGACCGAGATCGTTCAGGGCTTTCGTGGGCTTCACGGGTCTATCTCCTCCTTAGGCGGGAAGATCGCACCGAAGTCGTGCATCATCAAATCGGCGATGCGGGCAATTTCGATATCCGCCGGCGGCAAGTCCTTCAGTTTTTCGGGATCGTTGGCGTAGTGACCTTGGCGCGGGAACACGGTCGTGACCGTGTCGCCCCAGGCGCGTTTGACCGCATCGAGGACACTCAGCTTGTCGTCTACGAGAACGTAGTGCGCGGCGGGAAACGCGCGCTTAACGGCGTCGAGTTCAGTTTCCTTGTGCACAAAGTTCAGGACGCGCCCGCCAAAGGCATCGGTCAGGCCAGCCCGCTCCAGCTTGTGCGGCTGGTAGACGCCGTCTCCGTCGGTGAGGATCACGGGTAGTCCCCATTGGCTCACATGGCGCACGGCGGCCAGCGCATCGGCAAAAAGCCGCTCGGAAAAGGGGTAGTTGATGACCCAGTTCGCCATCTGCACGACGCGCATGTCTTCCAGATGGGCGAGGCGAAACCGCTCCAGCGTGCCGAGGAGGTCCGCATAGCCATGCTTGTCACGCTGTTCCTCGTAGAGCGCCCATAGTTCGTGCTGAGCACCGTCGCCGAATGTTGCCGCAACATAGTCGCCGAGGTCCGACTTCATGCGGTCGTTGTCCAGCAACGTGTCGTCCACGTCGAATAGAAAGACGGACCTGTGCGTTTCGGCCATTGGCTATCGACTATTTCGAAGTTGGATTGAGCCAGCGTCCGTCCGCGCCGAACAGCTGTTCGGCTTCGCTGGGGCCCCAAGTGTTGGGATCGTAGCTGTAGACGGGGGTCACATTGCCCAAAATGTTCTCGACGATGCGCCATTCCGCATCGACGATGTCCTCCCGGGTGAAAAGATCGCTGATGCCTTCCATGGCATCGCCCAGGAGCCGCTGATAGGGCGGTTTATCCTCAGTGCGCTGGCGGGTCAGTATCAGCTCCACGTCGTCGCCGATCATGCGGTCGCCCGGGACCTTGACGCGCGTGCCGAGCGCAATGGTCACGTCCGGCTGGATGCGGAAGCGCATATGGCCACAACCGATCGCCTTGATCTCGCCGAACGTCTCCCGCGGGGGCCGTTTGAACTCCACAACGGCTTCGGCCACGCTGACCGGCAGGCACTTGCCCGTGCGGATGAAAATGGGCACGCCTTCCCAGCGCCAGCTATCGACAAAGAGCTTGGCCGCTGCGTAGGTTTCCACGGTCGAGCCGGGGCGCACGCCCGGAACGTCCAGATAGCCGTGATACTGGCCGCGCACGAGATGGTTGGCGTCGAGCGGACGCACGGCTTTCAACAGGCTCGCTTTGCGGTCGCGGATCGCTTCGTGTTCCTGGCCCGTTGGCGGGTCCATGGTGAGCGAGGCCAGAATTTGCAGCATGTGGTTCTGCAAGACGTCGCGAATTGCGCCCGCGCTGTCGTAGAACGCGCCGCGATCCTGAACGCCGAAATTCTCGGCCATGGTGATCTGGATGCTGCGCACATAGTTGCGGTTCCAAAGCGGCTCAAAAATCGAATTGGCAAAGCGCGTGTAGAGAATGTTCTGCACCGGCTCTTTGCCGAGATAGTGATCGATGCGGAAGATGTTCTTCTCGGCAAAATACTGATCGAGGATATCGCTCAGCTCCTGTGCCGATTCCCGGTCGCGGCCGAACGGCTTTTCGACCACGAGCCGCGCGTTCTCCGCACAGCCCGACGTGGCCAGCTGCGAGGCGACTTCCGAGAACAGGGCGGGCGGGATCGCGAGATAGTGCAAGGGGCGCTTGGCATCGCCGAGGTCTTTGCGGAGCGCCTTGAAGACGTTGGGGTCGGAATAGTCACCGTCCACATAGTTCAACAGGCTCGTGAGCTTCTTGAACGCATCACTTTCGATGTCGCCGCCATGGGCTTTGACGCTGTCCGCGGCGCGTTGCTTGAGCTGGTCGAGATCCCATCCCGAGCGCGCCACGCCGATAATGGGGACGGACAGTCCTTCGTCGCGCACGAGCCCGTAGAGTGCGGGAAAGATCTGCTTATTGGCGAGGTCGCCCGTCGCACCGAAAAAGACCAGCGCGTCGGAGTGGGCGTTGTTCGGCTGAGACATGGCGTACCTCAATCAGTCCTTCTTCTCAAGATGACCGCCGAATTCGAAGCGCATGGCCGACATCAGCTTGTCGGCGAAGTCCGCATTGCCGCGGGAGGCGAAGCGCGAGAACAGCGCCGAGCTGATGACGGGCGCCGGTACGCCTTCGTCGATGGCGGCGAGCAGGGTCCAGCGGCCTTCGCCGGAGTCCGACACGCGGCCCTCGAAATTGGCGAGGTCCGGGCTCTTGCGCAGCGCGCTTGCCGTCAGGTCCAGCAGCCACGAGCCGATCACACTGCCGCGCCGCCAAACTTCGGCGACCTCGGGCAGGTTGATGTCGTACTGATAATATTCCGGGTTGCGGAGTGGCGTGGTCTCGGCGTCGGTGGTGCGCTGGGTCTTGCCGATATTGCCGTGGTGCAGAATGTTCAGCCCCTCGGCGTAAGCGGCCATGATCCCGTACTCGATGCCGTTATGCACCATCTTGACGTAGTGGCCCGCGCCGTTCGGCCCGCAATGGAGATAGCCGTTCTCGGCGGCTGAAGCCTCGCCCGTCGCGCCCGTCGTGCGGGGCGCTTCGTCGACGCCCGGCGCCAGCGTCTTGAAGATGGGATCGAGGCGCGCAACCACGTCGTCCTCGCCGCCGATCATCATGCAATAGCCGCGATCGAGGCCCCAGACGCCGCCGCTGACGCCGACATCCACATAATGAATGCCCTTGTCCTTCAGCGCGCCGGCCCGGCGAATGTCGTCATGGTAGTAGGAGTTGCCGCCGTCGATCAGGATATCGCCAGCTTCCAGGTGTGGCACGAGTTCGGCGATGACAGCATCCACGGCGCCCGCGGGCACCATCATCCAAACCGCGCGTGGCTTATCGAGCCCGGACACGAAGGCGCTCAAATCGGTGCTCCCCTTGGCGCCCTTCGCGGCGAGGTCTTTGACCGCCTCGGCGTGGGCATCGAAGACGTGGCAGTCATGTCCCGCTTTCATGGCACGAATGACCATGTTGGCGCCCATCCGGCCGAGGCCGATCATGCCGAGTTGCATTGTCTCTCTCCTCGATTCGTAACTTCAAAAACACGCGCTCGATCAGGGCGGAGCGCGGCAGTTTCTATCGTCCCAATGTTTTCTTCGCAGCCTCAGCGACCTTCTCCGGCGTAAAGCCGAGATGCTCCGAGACGACTTTGAGCGGTGCCGACAGGCCGAACGTGTTCATGCCGAGCACGATACCGTCCGGGCCCGCGTACCGGTCCCAACCGAGCGGCGAGGCTTCCTCGACCGTCACTCTGGCCGTGATCTCCCGTGGCAGAACCGAGCGCTTGTAGTCGTCTGGCTGCTCTTCGAACAATTCGCGGCAGGGCATTGATACGACGCGGGCCTGGATATTGTCTTTCGCCAGCAGGTCGCGCGCGGCAACGCACAGGGCCACTTCGCTTCCCGTGCCGATCAGAATGACATCCGGTTTGCCGTCGGGCGCATCCGCCAGCACATAGGCACCCTTGGTGAGCCCCGAGGCCGTCGCAAACGTGGAGCGGTCGAAAATCGGGACGGTCTGCCGAGTGAGAACGAGCGCCACGGGCCGGCTCTTATGGGGCAGGGCGAGCCGATAGGCCTCCGCGGTCTCGTTGGCATCCGCGGGCCGGATGACCATAAGACCTGGCATCGCCCGCAACGAGGCCAGTTGTTCCACAGGCTGATGCGTCGGCCCGTCCTGGCCCAGACTGATGGAATCATGAGTCCAGATATGGAGCACGGGAATGTCCATCAGCGAGGCGAGGCGGATCGCCCCACGCGCATAGTCCGTGAAAATCAGGTAGCAGGAATCGTAGGCGCGCAAGCCAGACAGCACCATGCCGTTCACCACGGCGCACATTGCATGCTCGCGAATGCCGTAGCGCAGATTGTTGCCGCTGTAGTCGCCGAGTTCGCCATAGGGTTGGAACTCGCCCGCATCCGCATAGTCTAGAATGACCTTGGTGCTGCCGGCCACGTCCGCCGCACCGCCCAGAACCCATGGCACCTTCGCGGCGACTGCGTTCAGCACCTTGCCGGACGCGGCGCGCGTGGCGATGCCGGTGGCGTCTGCATTGAAGCTTGGAATGTCCGCGTCCCAGCCCTCGGGCAGGTCGCGGTCGCGGATCAGTTCGACCTGCTTGGCCTCGTCGGGATGAGCGCGCCCATAATCGGCGAACAGCGCCTCCCATTTGACGCGTACGTCCGCGCCGCGGCGCCCCATATGCGTGGTGAAGTGCTCGCGTACCCCGTCAGGCACCACGAAGAACTTGTCCGGTTCGAAGCCGAAGAACTCTTTGGTACGGCGCACCTCATCCGGGCCCAGCGGCTCGCCGTGCGCCTTGGGCGTGTCGTGCCTACCGGGCGATCCGTAACCGATATGGCTGTGTACGATGATGATCGTCGGTGCATCGTCGGCGGCAAGGAACGCATTCAAGGCGCCGGCGAGCTCGCCGAGATCGTTCGCGTCCGCGACCCGGACGACATTCCAGCCATAGGCTTCGAAACGCTTGGCGACATCCTCGGTGAAGGTAATGTCGGCGTGGCCGTCAATGGTCACGTTGTTGTTGTCGAAGATCCAGCACAGGTTGGACAGTTTGAGATGCCCGGCCAGGGACGCAGCTTCGCTACCGACGCCCTCCATCAGGCAGCCCTCGCCGCAAACGGCATAGACATTGTAATCGAAGAGTTCGAAGTCGGGCTTGTTGTAGGTCGCGGCCAGCCATTTGCCGGCGATGGCCATGCCGACGCTGGTGGCGATGCCTTGGCCCAGCGGCCCGGTGGTCGACTCTACCCCCGTGGTCCAGCCATATTCGGGGTGACCCGGGCAACGGCTGCCGTCCTCGCGGAAGCTCTCGATATCGGCGAGGGTGACGGCTTCGCCGCCCTGTTTCTGGTAGACCGAGTCCGCCGCTTCGGTTCCGGCCAGATGAATCAGGCTGTAGAGCAGCATCGAGGCGTGGCCCGATGACAGCACGAAGCGGTCGCGGTTGATCCAGTAAGGGGATTTCGGGTCGTAGCGCAGAAACTGCTGCCACAGCGTATAGGCGACCGGAGCGGCATCCATGGCCGTACCTGGGTGGCCGGAATTCGCTTTCTGAATGGCGTCGATCGAAAGAGTCCGGATCGTATTGATCGCCAGCTCGTCGATCTTGTCTTGAGTCTGCGCCACCGTCACCGAACCTCCTGAGTTTCTTGTGCCCTAAATCTTAAGAGCCCAAAAGCTTGCGCCAAAATCACAAACGCGGATGACACGCGGGTGAAGCCCACATTCACCGCCTGTTCCAAGTATCTGCGCCGATGACGGCCCCGAGGAGACCGGAGCCGGTATGCACAGTGTCCGTCAATGGCGTTTCGATCAAGCCTTGGAACTGACGTATGAGTTTTGTACGCGATAGATTTCCAAAAGGCGGCAAGAAGCCCATCGGCGTCGCGCTCGGCTTGGGGCTCGTCAGCGCGGCATCCGCGGGTATGAAGATTCTCTTCGACTTCGATCCGGGAATCGTGGCGATTGCCTTCGCGTTCTCCGCCCTGATCGGCGTCGTCTTCGGCTATTTCCCGGCGCGCCGCGCAGCTCGACCCGATCGACGCGCTCCGCCGTGAGTAGAGCTAGGCTGCCTGCGTGATCCACAGCCGCGCCTGGGCGGCGTCGGCGAGCGGATAGACACGAATCGTGCTGGGCATGAAGACGCTGAAGACTTTCACCGAGGCCCCGATCCACTCGACGTCGGTTACGACGGCAATGCGGTCCCATTTGGAGAAGTGCTCCATGCCAGTCTTGAAGTCTTCCCAGGCCGCGCCTGCATCGTAGCCAGCGAAGTCGGGCGCGACCTCGTACAGCATGCGGACTTTGTTGTTGGACTGGAGAGCCTTCTCCACCGCCGGGATCAGCACGTCGTCATAGTCCTGCCGCGAGACATCGCCGTGGCAGGCGATCGCCACGACATTGCTGGGAAAGCCTTTGAGAAGCTCGATCATGATCCACTCCGCTTGTTGGAACCGCTGAAACCTAAGGCGCCATAATCTAAGGCGACTTGGAAACGCACGCTTCTGCACCTGTGTTCCATGTGCAGCCGAAACTGCTGGTGTTGCAGGTCGACTCGCCAAGATGCGAGTTGCACCGGTCCACATTTGGCGCAGGACCGTCGAGGCAGCCTTTGTTGTTCGCCGCGTCGTACCAGCAGCTCGGCTCCGACACGCACATGGCGGAATCGCGAATGGCCGAACAGCGAACCTTCTCCGCATGCACCACCGTGCCGATTAGGGTAAGTGTCACGATAGCAAGGCCGAAAACAATGAAACTCGAGCGCATGAGTCCTCCGTTTGATTTTTTGTTGAGGCGTCCGATCTTGGTTCTAGCCGAAGCGTATGGGGGGTGAATAGTCCAAGCTTCGCTATTCCTCGTCCTGTTTGACCGGATGAGCGAAGCGCCGGACCACAGCCGGAAGCGTGAGGCCCTGGACCACAAGCGAGAACAGGACGACCGCGTAGGTCGCGGCGAGAATCTGCGGGCGCGAATCGGTATGCGGGATCGTCAGGGCCAGTGCCACACAGACACCGCCCCGCACCCCGCCCCAGGTGAGGATGGGCACCGTGCCTTTCACGTAGCGCTGCTTGAACCCGACAAACGCCATGGGCAGAGCCACCGCGATGAAGCGGGCGGCCAGCACGATCGGAATGGCGGCGATCGCAAGCGGCAGAAGCGAAGCGTCGAATTGGATGACGATCACCTCAAGTCCGATCAGCAGGAACAGGATCGAGTTCAGGACTTCGTCCACCAGCCCCCAGAACTCGTAGATATAGCGCTCCGTGTCGTGATCCATCGCCAGCCTGCGGCCGCGATTGCCGATGAGGACGCCCGCGACGACGACGGCGATCGGGCCGCTGAACCCATGAAGCTGCGCAAAGGAGTAAGTGCCCGTCACGAGGGCGAGCAAGATCAATATCTCAGTCGGATAGTCGTTGATGCTCCGTAGACCGAGATAGGCCAGATAGCCGGCGAGCAAGCCGAGTGCGGCGCCGCCCAATGCTTCGATGAAGAATAGCTCGGCGATCCTGTCGAAGTCGATGCCGCTATCGCCTGTACCGCTCACGGCGGCGCTGAGTAGGACGGTGAAGAGCACCACGCTGACGCCGTCGTTGAACAGCGACTCCCCGGCCATGTCCATCTCCAGCGTCTTGTCGACCTTGGCCTGCTTCAGCACGCTCAGCACCGCGACAGGGTCCGTGGGGCTTATCAGGGCACCGAAGACAAGCGCCCAGGCGAAGGGGATATGCACCGGCAGAAGCTGCCCCACGCCCCAAATGAGGCCGCCCACGAGAACGGTGGAGATGATGACCCCCAGCGTCGCCATGGCGCCGACCGTCCAGGCCCGCTCGCGCAGCAAGGACAGGTCGATCTGAATAGCGCCAGCAAACAGGAGGAAGGCGAGCATGCCGTGCAGCAGCGCATAGGAGAAATCTATCCTCCGCAGATGGCCCTCGATCTCACCGAACAGGGATACCTGCGGAACGGCCACCTCTAGAGCGATCAGGGTGAGCGAGGCGCATATCCCCATCGCCATGATCCCAACCGTGTTGGGCAGGCGTAGGTAGCGCTGGTTGACCCAGGCGAAAAGCGCGGTGATTACCAGAAGCCTGGCGATGAACTCATAGATTGTCGGCACGTCGCAAGGTCCGGTGCTGTTGCAAAGCTCAGGCGCGAGGTTACGAGGCCCGACGTGCGAGGGAAATAGGCGGCGTCCTACTTTTGGCTTCTAGACCCGCAGGCCCGGTCCAGGGTAAGCGATGTGGCGAACGGAATGGACTCTCACAAATATGGCTGCCGTTTTCATGACGAGGTCGTCCAAGTCTTGGCGCCGTGCGGGGACGAGGGTGCGACTTGTTATCAAGTTCGCCGATATGGCCCTGGCAACCCCGCCCGGACGTGTTATCAGCATGCGGAATTCACGTGTTGGCACAATGGCGGGGCTTGGCCCGCACGACGGGCCTGTCGCCGGTGTTCTCATCGATTTGGGCGGGCATGGGCATCTTTGCCGCGCCACCGACACGCAACGCCGTGGACGAGATCCGGCTTGTGCGGGCGTCGGGGTATTTGCTTTGATCAGGACGGCAACGCTCGACGTGCCGGCCGCTGCAAGAGCTTAGGAGGCTTAGGTTTCATGGATATCCCGCGCATTCCGGTTGGCAACAATCCGCCCCACGAAGTCAATGTGATCATCGAGATTCCGCAAGGCGGATCGCCGGTGAAATACGAAGTCGATAAGTCGTCCGGCGCGCTCTTCGTCGACCGCTTCCTCCACACGGCCATGTTCTATCCGGCCAATTACGGCTTCATCCCGCACACGCTCTCCCAAGACGGCGATCCGGTGGACTGCATCGTGATCACGCCCACCCCGGTCGCCCCGGGCTCCGTTATCCGCGCGCGGCCGGTGGGCGCGCTGTTGATGGAGGACGAGGCCGGAATCGACGAAAAGATCATCGCCGTCCCGATCGACGAACTGCACCCCTACTACAAGCGCGTGTCGAGCTACCGCGACCTTCCCGAAATTCTCGTCGAGCAGATCGGGCACTTTTTCGAGCACTACAAGGACCTGGAGCCGGGAAAATGGGTGAAGCTCGTGCGCTGGGCCGAGATCGGCGAGGCGGGCGAGCTCATTCTCGCCGGCATCGAGCGGAACGGCCAGTCTTCAGAAACCCCGAGCGCTTGATTCAGCTCAAGGCTCCCTAGAGCCATCCGGCGTTCAATGAGGGGACCGCGCGAAGTTGATCCGCGCAGCTCCGGGAGACGCCCATGACCGACCCAAGACCAGACCTTGCCGATTTCCATCGACAGGTCCTCATGGAGGACATGATGGAAACAGTCGGCGTGGAGCAATTCGACATCGTCGACCTCGACGGAGGCCAATCCTACATCCTCGCACGCGCTACCTGCCATGCCTGCTCATGCAAGTCCGTGTGCCGTCAATGGCTCGCGGGCAACGCCGAAGGCGGGCCTCAGGCCTTCTGCCCGAACGCGGACCTGTTTCAGGTGGTGAAGGGCTAAGGCCGAAAGCCTGGAGGCGATGCGCGCTGAGGCGTTTCCGTCACCGGCATCAGGGGCGTGGCAAGCGGGCGCCCTTGCGATGGCCCCAATTTTCGGAAAACATACGCGCGGGTGGAAACCTCACGGTGAGACCATAGCTATACGACTGTCTGCGGGCACGGAACCCTCGCAAGGCGTACGAGCATGCAACTCAATTTGGTAACGATTTCGGCCGCCGATATTGCGGTGGCGGCGGTCTTGGCGGGTATGTTGCTCCTCACCTGGGGACGCGACGGCTGGTCTCTCGAAGCCGCGCCGCGCTTTGTCGGGGCGTGGGGCGTTTCCATTCTCGTCTTCAGTCTTGGCAGCGCTGTGATGCTCGCGTCGGCCGTCGCCTTCAGCACCGACGGAATCGCGCTTGGCGCCGGTCTCAACATTCTGGCGAGCGCATTGAAGTGGAACGCGGCCCGCCGCTTCGCCGGAAAGGCGTCGGCACCTTTTTGGATCGTATTTGGTCCAACGTGTTTCCTCATCATTGCCTATTCCGGGCTTGCACCGTCTCTGGACGGCCGCTTCGTCGCCGCCTGTTCGTTCCTGGCCTTCTATGGCTTTGCGGCGGGATTGGAACTCAGACGGATGCCCGATACGTCCCAATCCTGGCCCGCCATTGCTCTGTTGTTTCTCGGAGGCGCCTCGTATCTCTCATGGATTCCGATCGCCTTCACATTGCCGCTAGGGTCCGTTTCGGCGGCTCTAACCAGCCACTGGCTCCCCTATCTCGTACTTGCCACGATGCTGCTGCGCGTTGCCTTGGCGTTCGTGGTCCTGTCCATGGCGAAGGAGCGCGATGAAGCGGAGCAAAGGCGTTATGCGCTCACGGACAGCCTCACCGGGTTGCCGAATCGAAGGGCCTTGTTCGAAGTGGCGGAATCGGTGGTCCAACGCCGGGTCCACGGCGGCGGCACCCCGGTGTCGCTTTTGATTGCCGATCTCGATTTCTTCAAGGAAACGAACGATACGTTCGGCCATAAAGTCGGCGACGATGTTTTGTGCCTCTTTGCCAATATCGCGACACGGAGTCTCGAGGTGAGCAACGTTGTTGGGCGCCTCGGCGGCGAGGAGTTTGCGGCGATCCTCCCGAGTGTCGATGGCGTGATTGCCGTCGAGGAGGCCGAACGCTTGCGTAAGGAGTTTGAGCAGGCGGCGGGATTCGTGAACGGCCTTCCGGTCGGCGCGACCGTGAGCATCGGCGTTGCCTCCGACAGCGAAGTGGACTCCGGCCTTTCCAGCCTCTTTCGCCGCGCAGATGCGGCGCTCTACGCCGCCAAGAGCGCGGGCCGGAACCGTGTTGCGTACATGGGCGCGAATGGCGGCGCGGAGCCTCCCGAGCCGTCTGGCACGGTCCGCACCTCTCCCACGCGGCTTGAGGCCCATCGGTCCTCATTGATGCGGTACAAACAAACACAGACAATGTGACAGGCGCGCCGGCCATGTGACGCGCGCATTCTGCGAGCCCGAGGGGGTTTCGGTAACGATAGACCGGCCGGCGATATGTACCTTCCATTTTCTCAAGGATAGAGTGACGGCACCGAACGGCACGGGCGAACTGCGTCGCCCGTTTGTATTGGGAGAGGATTGTGTCCTCAGCGACACCGGAGAGTGAGGCCAAGGAGATCGAGCTCAAGCTCGTCTTCGATCCCGCGCATGCCGCGGCCTTGTGTGCGCATCCCCTTTTTTCGGTCGGGGACGGCGCGCCGTCGGGACCGCGCGTTCTGGAGTCGAAGGAGCGCGAGCTTGTTTCCGTCTATTACGACACACCGGACGATGATTTGCGTAAAGCGGGTGTGTTCCTGCGGGTACGTAGCACCGGTGCGGGCTATGTCCAGACGATCAAGACCGCGCGCGCCGAGAGCGAGTTCCTGGAGAGGCGTGAGTGGGAATGCGCGCTGCCGTCGAACGCCTTCGATCTTTCCGCGGCGAAGGGGACCGCGCTCGCACCGCTTCTCAGCGACACGGTGCGGGCGGCGCTCGGTCCGCGGTTCGAAACCCGGTTCGCGCGCCAAACCCACCTCATTGACGATGAGGGGACCTTGGTCGAGGCGGCTGTCGATCAAGGCGATATCGTCGCGGGCGACAAGAGCACGCGTGTCTGCGAGCTCGAGCTCGAATTGAAGTCCGGGAAATGCGCCACGTTGTTTTCGCTGGCGAAGTGCCTGGCCGAAACCGTGCCGTTGACCTTGAGCGTCAAGACCAAGGCGGAGCGCGGTTTTGATCTTCTCGACGGCGGCGAACCCGAGTTCGAAAGGGCCCTGCCTGTCGACATTGCGCCGGACGAGACCTGCGCTAACGCTTTTCGTATTGCCGCGCGCAACTGCCTGCGCCAGGTGCTGGTAAACCTGCGGGGAACGCGCGCAGGCCGTGCCGAGTCGCTGCATCAGATGCGCGTGGGCCTGAGGCGCTTGCGGGCGGCGGTCACGCTCTTTGGAGACGTGGTCGACGGTCCCCACCGTGCGCAAATCGGCGACGAGCTGAAGTGGATCGCCGGCCGGCTCGGACACGCCCGCGATCTTGACGTGTTCATCTCCGACATCGTGGAGCCACATCGCGCGGACTATCCGGGCGATCTGGGTTGGAAGGCCGTTGAAGAGCGGGTTCGCCGGGCGCGGGACGAGGCTTACAAGGCCGCCGTCGTGGCGACAGGCTCGGCGCGTTTCCGCCTTGCGCTGCTGGATGTGGGCGCTTGGATCGAGTTCGGCGATTGGACCGAGGGCAGCAATCGCCTGGCCCGGGAGCCTGTCGAGGGCTACGCGTCCGCGACACTCTCGCAACTGCGCCGCAGCGTCGTGAAGAAGGGGAAAGACCTTCAAAAGCTGAGCGTGCCCCAACGTCATCGGTTGCGTATTCGGGCAAAGCGAATGCGCTATGGAAGCGAGTTCTTCAGTGCGACCTTTCCGGGAAAGCGAAGCGCTAAGCGGTGTCGGAAATCGCTCGCAGCGCTTGAGAAGCTTCAGGACTCGCTTGGTATGCTGAACGACATCGCCAATCGGCAGACGCTCTTCGACCTTGGCAACGACGGACCAGATCCGGTGACGCGGCCAATGCCGAAACTCGGTCCTGGCGAAGAGAAGGCACTCTTGAAAACGGCGAGGCACGCCTATGCGCGCTTCGCCGAAATCAGAGCGTTTTGGAAAGCGTAGCCGCCATTACTCCGTAGGTGGCGCCGTGCCGTCCGGAGTGGGTGCGTTGTGGGTCTTCACGTCCCCGCGCATCCGCCGAGCGTGGTCTTCGAGCCGCCGTTCGGCCGCTTTGAACGCATCCCGCACGGCGAGATAGACATCCTCGTGCGCGTGGTCGAGCGGCTTGGCGCGATCCACGACCAAGTCTTTTCCGGGAACGCTAATGTCGATGTGAACGCTGTAGAGCTTGCCCTTGTGATGGTGTCGGTGCGGTGCTTCGACGACAACGGTGCAACCGATGATGCGGTTGTAGAGTCGGCCGAGCTTGGCCGCTTTCTCACGGATTCTGGTCTCGACCGCCGGGGAAGGGTCCATGTTGCGGAAGCTGATATCCAAGGGAAAGTCCATAAAGCGCCTCCAAACTGCGTCTCAATTTCGCAAACTGTGTCGCTTATTCTGCTCCCAAATGTGGAGAAAAGGCGAGCGTCTTCTTTGCGTTGGGTCAAGGTGCCCCGAAGGGCGATGAGAGAGACTAGGGGAGAGACGTGGCAGGTTTTGGGAGGCGTTTCATGAAACCTACAAGAGTGCTGCTGCCTATCAATGCGAAGGGGACGACATCGGCCTGTGCGGACGTGGCTTTCGGCCTTGCCCGGCGCTTCGAAGCCGAGCTCGAAGTCCTGCACCCCTGTCCTCCGCCCTCCCAACGGCTGCCTTATGCGACGGAGCTCAGTCCTATCTATTTCGAGGCCTATCTGGACGTGTCTCGAAAGCAGGTCGCGTATGAAGAGAAAGAAGCGGTCGCTTGGTTCGAGAAGGCCTCGGCCGATCGGGGCGAGGTGGAAGCGCAGTTGCTCACCGTCGAAGGCCTTGTGGGCCCCGCCGTTGCCCAACGTGCCAAAACCGCCGATCTAAGCGTACTGCCGACGGTCTCGGCGGCGGCCGACGAAATGTTTGCTGAAGCGCGGGATGCAGCGCTGTTCTCATCGGGGAGGCCGGCGCTGTTCGTTCCCGACGAGGCGGGCGGCCACGTCGGGGAGACCGTCGTCATCGCCTGGAAAGACTCCGTCGAGTCGGCACGCGCGGTCGCCGCCGCCGCCCCGTTTCTTGAAGGCGCGCGGCGCGTCCGGCTGATCAGTCTCGTTGCGGAGGGTGAACCCGAGGACGAGACGGCAGCGGCGATGGCCAACTATCTGACTGCGGCGTGCCTTCCGGTCGAGTTGAAGGCGGTTCAGCTCGGCGAGCGCGACGTCGGCGATGCGATCCTCGAGGAAGCCGGTGCCGGCGTGCTGCTCGTCATGGGCGGCTATGGCCGCTGGCGCTGGCAGGAATGGATCTTTGGAGGCGCGACGGACCACGTTCTTCGGAACACCGATGTGGCCGTCCTGATGTGCCACTAGGGCTCGTCCGGCCATCCACCGGATAAGAAAAAGGGCGCGCGAGCCCTTTGGCATCGCACACCCCGAATTTTCCTTCAGACGGGTAAGGGGAGGGCCGTCTACTGGGTGCTCTCGCCCATGCCCATGGCGTCCTTGGTCATTTCCTTGCCGGTGTCCACCGCGGCATCGGAGCCTTCCTTCGCCATGCCGGCGGCGCCTTCGACCGCGCTGTCAACCATGCCGCCGGCGGCGTCGCCCATGCCCATGGCGTCCTTGCCCATTTCTTTGCCCGCGTCGACAGCGCCACGGCCTGCATCCTTGGCCATGCCGGCGGCGCCCTCAACGGCACTCTCCGTCATGCTGGCGGCACCTGAGGCGGCATCTTCGGCAGCGCCCGTTGCGCTCTCAACGGCGCCTTCAGTGGCTTTTCCGGCTGAGCTGGCTGCACCTTCCGCGTCTTTCGCAGCGTCACCGGCAGAATCGCCGCCCATGCCCAGGGCGCTCTTGATGCTGTCGAGCCAGCTTTCCTCGGCGTGCGCCGTGCCGAGGCCCAACCCAACTGTCAATGCAAGCGCTATAAAGGCGTTCTTGGCGATATTCATCTGTTCCGTCTCCCTGTCGTGAAGTCCCGTTGTTTGGTTCTTCCTGAAAGTCTCGTTCAGGCGCACCGTTAGGGTGTGTGTGCCCGATGGCATCACACACCCCGGTTGCAGTTGGCAAGGTGTATCGGCGGGTTAGTTGCCTCCACCTACCAAGCCTTCGACCGCGCCCTTGGTCATGTCCGCGGCGCCACCAACAATGTCTGCAGTCCCTTCGACCACGTTCTGGCCGGCCTTGACCGCGCCTTTGCCGGCGCCCTTGGCGACGCCGACCGTGCCGCCAACGGCGCTCTTGCCTATGTCGCCGGCGCCCTTGGCCGGATCCTTGGTCATTTCCGTCGCGCCCTTGGCCATGCCGCCGACACCGTCGACCGCACTCTTGCCGGCGTCCACGGCGCCTTCGCCGGCGCCCTTGGCGGCACCGACCGTGCCTTGCGCCGCGCCGTCGGTCATCTTCTCCGCACCGTCCTTCACGTCGCCGGCTTGCGCGGAGGCAACACCCACAACGAGCATTAGTACCGCAGCGGCAACTGTAATTTTCATGATGTTCATTTGGTCTTCGCTCCTCTTTTGGGGGCCTTTGCGGGCCTGCTCTTCGATCTCGCTCCATGTTGGAACCGGTGCAGCCTCATTCAAGGCCGCTTACGAGGTCAACGCGACGCACTGCGTTTCTGTGGAAATGTCGCGAGGCTCACGCGGGGAAAACTGCACAAAGGCCCATGGGTTCCGAAGAAGGCGTTGAACGCGGCAATACACCGCAGCCTTGGAAACTCCACGCCCGGCCACGCCGCGCAGCTAGTTTCTGCCTTCGACGGCGTTGGTGTCGGCAATGACTTGGCGCTTCAGCGAGTGCCGAAAACCCCAAAAGCCCCGCAGATCGGATCAGTCCAATGAAATCAAAAAACAGCGGAACAGCCTGTGGGCTCCGCCCAACCAGAAAAGCCGCGACAACAAGACCGTTTTCCCGGTTTTGGCCAGGAACATTTGGCAATGCTATTAGCACGAATGCCATTGCCTTTTGGCGACTTCGGGCGTGGACTGAATTGGGCCTAACCGAGGAATACCAAAGCCTTACGGAGTATGCCGACAGTCAAATGCGGAGTCCCGGGGGAATGAGTCTATGAGTATGCTAGTTGAGCGTAGGCGTAGCCGATGACAAGCGAGCCAGGTTCATTTCTTGCCTGCATCGTCCTTTTCGCTGTGGAGACCTTCTGAGAGTGCTGCAGAAACTCTGGTATGATCAGACAGTTCGCACTCAACTCATTGTTGTGGTAGCGGCGATCAATCTCATTGCGGCCTTCATCGCAGGCGGTGTGTCGATACTCAACACCCGGACGGCGACCAAGGTGGAGATGGATGCCTCGCTCGAGGTCGCGGAGCGCTTTGTCGATGTGACGCTCAGGGATCTCGCTGCGCAGGGAAAACTCGACGATCTAGACGACGAGTTGCCGCCGCTGTTGAAGCATTTGCGCCATGTCCGAATCATGTTCACGAGCAAGTCTGGCCAGGTGGCGATTATTTCGCCCCAAGGTGAGGCCAGCGGGGTCAATGAGACTAGCGCGCCCGATTGGTTTGTGGCGCTCGTGCACCCTGAGGTCGCGCAACGAAAGGTGCGGCTTCTTCCAGACGGCGCGCATCCCGTCATCATCCTTGGCGAGCCTGCGGACGAAGTCACCGAGGCCTGGCAGGATTTCTCGTCGCTTGCGCTGATCTGGCTCGCGATTAACGCAATTGTGCTCGTCATCCTCTATATCGTGCTCGGGCGTGTGCTCGATCCGCTCGCAAGCCTGTCCAAGGGCATGCATCAGCTCGAGGGTGGCGAGTACGGGGCTCGGCTGCCGAGCTCGAAGCTTAAGGAACTCGCTGTCATTACGGATCGGTTCAACATGCTGGCGAACGCCCTCGAAGTGGCGCGAAAAGAGAATGCGAGCCTCTACCGGCAGCTTATCAACGTCCAGGAGGCCGAACGCCGCGAGATCGCCAACGAGCTCCACGACGAGGCGGGGCCGTGCCTATTCGGCATTGCCGCGAATGCCTCGTCGATCCAGACGACCGCGGGTCAGTTAACCGGCGATCCTGCCACGAGAATCACCAACCGCGCCGGCGAAATACTTTCGATCGCCGAGCGCTTGAAGGCCATGAATCGGGCGCTCCTCAAGAAGCTTCGTCCGGGCCCGCTTGGCCAAGTCAAGCTGGGCGACCTCATCGTGGAGCTCACGGCGGGTCTTCAAAGCCGCCATCCCGACACGCAGATTCAAACGACCGTGGGGTCGATCGAGAAGTCCTACGGGGAATCCATCGACCTCGCGATTTATCGCTGCATTCAAGAGGCGATTACCAATGCGATCCGCCACGGTCATGCAGACAAGGTCCACGTGGACCTTGAACAGCAACGCCTGGCAAATGGCCGCGGCCATCACAACCGGATCCGGCTGATGGTCACGGACGATGGCAAAGGCATAGCGCCGACCGCGTCCAAGGGCTTCGGGCTCACGACGATGACGGAGCGCGTACGATCGGTTGGCGGTGAGTGCCTGATCGAGAGTGGGCCGTCGGATGGCACGACCGTCAGAGTCGAAATTCCAATCAAGCAGAAGAAAAACGAAAAGGGGGTGCCCGAACGGGCGCCTGAATCGGTCGGGTAGTTATCATGACTAGAGTTCTTGTCATCGACGATCATCCAATCGTCCTGCAGGGGTGCCAGCAGCTTTTGGAGGATGTCGGCGTGAAACATGTCCATCAGGCGCAAAGTCTGGCGGATGGTTTTCGGATCTATCGGACTCAAAAGCCTGACGTAATTATCGTCGACCTTGCCATGCATAGCGGGTCACTCGGCGGATTGTCCTTCATCCGACGACTGCGCTTGCACGATCAAGAAACGCCCATTTTGGTTTTCACCATGCATTCGGATCCAGTGATCGTAGCTCGTGCCCTTGAGGTCGGGGCCACGGGCTATGTCCTGAAGGACACCCCTCCTGAGGAGGTGCAGACCGCTTTTCAGCGCGTGCGTGAAAATCGTCCTTATCTCAGCCACGACCTTGCCTCGGAGGTCGCCTTCATGGAGGCGCGCGGGACAACGAATCCTTTACGCCGAATGACAGTTCGGGAGTTGCAGACGCTTGCACTCGTCGCCGAAGGGAAACCCTATGGCATCATCGCTGATCATCTAAATGTCAGCTACAAGACGGTGGCAAACACTTGTACGCAGCTCAAAGCAAAGCTCGGCGTGCGCACATTGCCTGAGTTGATGCGAATTGCCATTCAACATCTTCCGGCAGCGAACGGGAAGACACTGTCCTAATTGCCGTCGATGACCATACGAACCAGTGACGCGGAGGCATGGCCGCATGCGGCGGGCGGATCTCATTCTTCTTCGCATTGATGTTTGGTGCGCCGTGAATTGGTGACCCGAGATAACGCGGCGCGCCTCGCTGGCCGGCGTCCTTGCATTTTGGTGCGGCGCAACAATTGAAAAACTCATTAAGCAGAATTCGTTGCCAGGACCACATTTCACTTGCATTGGCATTACATTTCGCAATTATGGGCCTGTTGCTCGGCAATGAGCGAGAAACGAAGTTCCACGAAAGAACGGATACAACGTGACTTGCAAAGCGTCGGGCTCAATTTCCTCGTGAGGTGTCAACGCGTCTTGTGTACATCGGAGAACCCGCAGCCAGAAGCGGGCGCGAGGCAAAATTTTTGCTTTTGCGTTTTCTGGCAGGCTCCAATTTCCACAAACACGATGGCAGCTTCGAAACTTGCTAAGGTCTCGTTGACCCTGAGCGTTGCTCAGGTAAGCGTGAATCAAGGCATTCAGAATTACTCAGAGTTCGTTTCGGTGAACTGAGTAGCTAGGGAGAGGAGAAAGAATATGACAATCAAGTATGGTGTTCTGACTGGCACCATCGTCGCAGTGACGATGGGGTTTGCTGGCCAGGCGTCGGCTATGGATACCGACGCAGAGCAGCTGAAGCGTATGGCTGATCCTGACCAGTGGCCTGCCCCTGGTCGTGATTTCCAGCTGTCGCGTCACAGCACGCTCTCTGATATTACGACCGACAATGTGAACAAGCTGCAGATGTCTTGGGCCCAGGGCACGAACGCCCTTCGTGGTCATGAGGGTCAGCCGCTTATCATCAAGGACGTTGGCGGCAAGACCATGCTGTTCATGGTTTCCGGTTGTCCGTCCATGTCCAACTGTAACGTTGTTCAGGCTCTGGATCTTTCGGACCCTGACAATCCGAAGCAGGTTTGGTCGTATGTTAAGAAGACCGACCGTGACGAGTCAGCTGTGCCGCGCGCTTGCTGCGACACCGTTAACCGTGGCGGCTCCTATGCCGATGGCAAGTTCGTGTACAGCACGCTCGACGGCTTCGTTATCGCCCTCGATGGCCAGACCGGTAAGGAAGTATGGGTCGTCAAGTACGCCTATGCCGAGAAGGGTGAGACCATCACGCCGGCTCCGTTGATCGCCAATAACTTGGTGTTTCAGGGCTTCGGTGGTGATGAATTTGCCGCTCGTGGTCGCGTTGCCGCTTGGAACCTTTCCGACGGCTCCGAGGCTTGGGTGTGCCACAGCACGGGTTCCGATAAGGACGTGTGCCTGACGCCTGAGACTAACAAGGCCAACCCCCATTTTGGTCAGGCTGGTGAGGATCTTGGTATCAAGACCTTCCCCGGTGAGGACTACAAAATTGGTGGTGGCGCTGCTTGGGGTTGGTTTTCCTATGATCCCGAGCTGAAGATGGTCTACTACGCGACCGGTAACCCCGGCCTGTGGAGCCCTTCTTATCGTTGCCCCGACAAGACCCACGAGGAGTGCAACACTGGTGACTTCGACAACAAGTGGTCGATGACGATCTTCGGTCGTAAGATCGAAAACGGCGAAGCTGTCTTTGCTTATCAGATGACTCCGTTTGACCAGTGGGACTATGACGGCATCAACGAGAACATTCTTACCGACATGGAAATTGACGGGAAGAAGGTGAAGGCCCTCACTCACTTTGACCGTAATGGCTTTGCCTATGTCTTGGATCGTACCGACGGTACCCTTCTGCGCGCCACGAAATACGTGACGACGGATTGGGCCGAAAAGATCGATATGAAGACGGGCCGTCCGGTCAAGGTTCGTGACCATTCACCGCTCGAAGTTGGCCGTAACGTCTCTACCTGCCCGTCTGCTATGGGTGGTAAGGACCAGCAGCCTGGTGCTGTTGATCCGAAGGAGCCGAACATCTTCTACATGCCCACCAACAACTGGTGCATGGAGTTGGAGCCGCAGGAGCGCACGCACACGAACCAGGGCACTGTCTATGTGTTCGCGAACGTGTACATGTATCCTGAGGTGCCTGGCACCACTGGCAAGATCAAGAAGTATGACGTCCTGACGGGTAAGACGATCTGGGAACTCCCGGATCCGTATCCGAACTGGGGTGGTACCATGCTCACTGACGGTGGTCTGATGTTCTATGGCTCGCTTGGTGGCGACTTCCGCGCGGTCGACCGGAACTCCGGTAAGGTCCTGTGGAGCCGCAAGCTTGGTTCAGGCATCATCGGTAACCCGGTCACCTACAAGGTCGGTGGCAAGCAGTACGTTGCTACCTACTCGGGTATCGGCGGCTGGATCGGTCTTCCGGTCACTGCTGGTCTGGACCTGAGCGACAAGTTCGGCGCCATCGGTGCTACGGCCATGACCAAGGCCGCTGGCCTGCAGCATATCCCGCAGGGCGGTACGCTTAACGTCTTCCGCCTTTACGAGTAACTCTCTCGTAAACGTGTAGAATATTGGCGCCCGATGCCCTTGTGGCATCGGGCGCCTCTTTATTATATATCCCGGGACGATATAGACCCCCCACGGCGGGTCCGTCTGGCGGGAAAACATCTCGCTGACCGGCCCGCCTTACAAGTTGAGGCGATTGCCCGTGTTACTCCGTTTCTCCACCATCTCCGCGACGCTTGCCGCCGCTGCATTCTCGATCGGTATCGCGTCCGCCTATGCCGCCGACAAACAGTCGGTCCGGCGCGAGCTCAATAAGACCTATGAGGAGCTCACGCCGGGCGAGCACATTGCGATCCGTTCGGCGGCGAAGGCCGCCTACAAAGCGAAGAAGCTCGCCACGCTGAATGTCTGTGCCGATCCCGGAAATATGCCGCTCTCCAGCATTCAAAAGGAGGGATTTCAAAACAAGCTCGCCGAAATACTGGCCGAGGCAACGGGTGCCAAGCTCAAGTACCATTGGCAGCCCCTCATTGAGCGGGGGCTCACCCGTTCGACGTTTGATGAGCGCCTTTGTGATGTCATGTTCGACATCCCGACAATCTATGAGCGGCTCCTGACGACTGAGCCGGTCTACAAGACCCCCTATGTCCTGGTTTATCGGAACGATAAGGGGCTGAAGCTTTCGGGGTTGGATGACCCACAGTTGAAGGATCTGACGATCGGTGTCTTTCAGACATCGGGAGTTCGTCAGGCGCTCGCAAAGCGAGGGATCTACGAGAATGTAAAGCTCCAGCTGCAGACTCATGACGGGGACCTCGTTCCGGAGAATCAGCCTTGGTACGTGATCCAGAAAATGTTGGACGGTGAGATGGATGTTGCGGCTGTCTACGGTCCGTTTGCCGGTTGGGTAAAAACCATCAAGGGTGAGCCCATTGATATAGTTCCCATCAATTTAGATGACGATACGGTGCCGATGGAATTCGAAATGTCGCTCGGCGTACGAACGACCGACGCATTTCTCAAATATCTCCTTGAATGGGCTATGGATGACAAGGCCGAGGAGATCGAGGCGCTCATGAAGGAGTATGGTGTTCCTTTAGTTCAGTGCAGCAAATGCTATGTTCCGGGCGATTTGCCGGCCCATGGGAGCTACATTAAGCTGGCCGATCAGAAGTTTGAGGCGCGGCCAGATCTGGCATCACCCGATCAGATTGTGACGATTGAGAAGCTGGAGCGTTGGCTGGAAGAGGGCGCGGATCCGAATCAGGAACTCAGCAACGCGCTCCTGTCAGGGGATAAGGACCGCATTAAGTTCTTGGTTTCCGCGGGTGCGGATGTGAACAAGCCCGACCTACAAGGCTGGTCCCCGCTAACCGCTACGGCCCGGCAGCGACGTAATGAAACGATCGATCTCCTAGTGGAATTGGGAGCCAACCCCAATCAGCCCGACGGCAATGGTCTGACACCTTTGGCCGCCGCGTTGATGCGTGATCATGTTCCGTCAATCAAGGCACTGATTGGGCATGGCGCGAGCGCGGAGGAGCCCGGCCAAGAGAATTTCCGGCCGCTCGCTCTGGCCTTAGCAGAGCAAAAATACGAGTCGGCGAAAGCGATTATGGATGGCGGCGCCGACGTCAGCGCGGCATCGGGCAATCAAGGGCTGACGCCACTAATGATCGTCGCGGCGCAAACCGGCCCGGCCGAAGGGTCCATTTTTCTGCCGGGGAGCGCGCGTCCAACCGACATTGCTAAGGCCCTGGTGGACGCGGGGGCGGATCTCGATGCCCAGGCAAAAAACGGTATGACCGCGCTGATGATCGCAGCCGCCAACAACAGTGCGCCGATGATCGGCTTGTTGATGGCTGCCGGCGCTGACCCAAATATCAAGAACGCGCAAGGTCAGACGGCCGTGGATGTCGCTAATCTCAACGACAATGAGGAAGCGTCTCAAGCGATCCGGGTGCTTTCTCCGTCACGGGCTAGCGTTCCCAAACAGGCTGGGAACGGTCGTGGCGAGACGGCGAAGCAATGACCGCTATGATCCCGAATGGATTAAAAAAATCGTGGGGTGCGGCGATAGCCGTGGCCTTCTTTTTAGGAGCAGCCAGTCCTGTACTGGCGGCGGATTATCCTGATTTCGACGATGCCTCGGTGACCGCGCGTACGGAAGATGTCATCAAGGAGCGTTCGCAGGATGGTGTGTTCGTCTTCCACGATCCCAAACTCGACGAGGACCTCAATCTCATCTACGAGAAGATGCGGGTCATACGTGGCATGAAGGGTTATGGCTGGTTCGCGAACGCAATTTTCCACGACAAAGATGAGCCGGAGAAGCAATACGCGCTCGATTTTTGGTTCAAGCCCCAGCGTGACGGCGACAGCCTCGATCTGATTGACATCCGCGTCCAGAAGGGTCCGAAGCGGGATGGCGATGGCTACGTCATGATCACACGGCTACCTGTGGCCTGGTGGTGGCTTCCCGTTCAAGAGCATCCCGGCGACATGGAAGTGGTGCGAGCCTGGCATGTGATGAGCGCGATCCACAATTTCATAACCGCGAACAAGAACCAAGACGGCGCGCTCGAATTGACGGACGAGAAAACCGGCGAGAAGATTCCCCTGGAGTTCGTCGAGATGCATCAACCTGTCCGCTATCTGAAGAAGGACGGCCACTATTTTGCGTGCACCGACTTCCGGCGCGCGGGCAGCAAAGACGAGTACTACGACGTCGACTTTTGGGTGGATGAGAAGACAGGCCGGCTGAAGGTCACCGACGCAAAGATTCACAAAGTGCCGATAAACGAAGACGGTATTTGGATCCAGGTGCCGCGCTACACGTTTGAGGACATGGACTTCGAAATCACACGATAGGGGCTCGATCCAGCAAGGCGAGAAGGGCAGGTCTGTCCCTAGACACAGCGCTTTACCGCAACAGCTGCCTCTTGCGCTTCGCGCTATTTCGACTATGACGTTTCAATAACGGCCAAAGTGCCCAAAAACAAAAGAACAGATTCTTACTATCTCGAATCAAAAAATCGCGTGCTGCTGAGACGGGCCGCGGAGGAAAACGCCATTACGACCATGGCGAAAAATGGAACGGGCCGCTTCACGAGCGGCGCGGCTGGGTACGACAGAGCCATCGGTGCAAGGGCATTTCGGCCTGTTCCGGGGAGCGGCTGGCATGCTCTAAGCGCGCCCAAGCCCTCTTGCCCGTGGGCCAAAATCCGACTTTTTTCTATCTCAATCGCCTTCGAAGGCGGTAGTGTTGTTCGGCATGCACTGTCTTGAAGGCATGTCGCAGAAGCGCCCGAGGAAGGTCGTACCAGGCTTTTTTGATTTCGATAGGCTCAACCAGAACTGAAACTAGGGTAAGGAAGACGTACCGTGCGCAAGATAATTACTGGAGTACTGACAGTTGGCTTCGTTGGCGCCCTCAGCGTGTTTGCCTTGAATGTCAAGGCCGAGGAGGATTGCTGTCCTAAGGACGATCAGACCCCACCGTTGGAGCTCATTGCGAAGACCCCGATCGGTGGTCTCCATAACCCCTATAACGACGATAATGCGGCCTGGGAGGAAGTGGGTCAGAAGAAGTACCTCTCTTACAGCTGCAATGGCTGCCATGGCGGCGGCGGTGGTGGCGGCATGTGCCCGCCACTGACAAACGATGCATGGGTTTATGGCGCGGACGACGATACGGTGTTCCGCCTCATCGCGCAGGGCACTGATGAGCTCAAGAAACAGGGCTACAAGCGTGTCAGGAAGGAAGTCGTTGTGGGTCCGATGCCGCCCTTTGGCGAAATCATCAAGACGTCTGACGATTTGTGGAAAGTGATTTCCTTCATTCGGGTCAAGAATCCAAGCTCGATGAAGAGGGTGGACAAGCCAGCCCAGACGCCTGGTCAGTAAGGCGCTTCGCTCACCATTTTTGGTTGATCAAAGGCCGCCGGACCCAGATGGGGACGGCGGCCTTTTTGCAAACTGAAACGTTGGTAATGAATATTGCCATCACTTGGCATTGGCAGTGTTACATCCCTATATCATCTAATTAATCAGGCCTTCCCGGCATTCAGTCATCGGCTCGTATTGTGCGGCGCACATTGCCAAGGGGCTAAAGGTCTGAGACAGAAGGACGCAAATCCTTCGGCAAAGAATAATTTGGTTGGAAACGTTTCAGAGAGATGGTGCCCTTGCGTTTGAATTCCCTCAGTTTGCCGCATGCCCGCTGGATCGGCTTGGCATTTGCGGCCCTCCTCATTTCATCCCTTGCGATTGGAATTTTTCCGGCCGGTGCGGAAGACGCCGCAGCGCCGCCGAAGCCTGGCAGTGCTGCGGCCGCCCCCGGTGCTGGAAAGAAAACTCTTCCGGTTGTCTATCTTGGCAAGGATTACGAGGAGCCGCTCCCGCTCTCCTACGCGGAAAAAGAGATCACGGATAAGGGTATTCAAGGCGCTCGCCTCATGCTGAAAGAGGCAAACCAAGCCGGTAATTTTGTCGGCTATGCCTTCGAGCTGGACGAGGCCATCGTCCCCGAGGACGAGGACGTCGTGGCGAAAGCCAAGGAGCAGCTGGCCGCCGGCAGCCGCTTCTTTATCGCCGACCTGGAGCCCGACGATCTTTTGGCCGTGGCAGATCTGCCCGAGGCCAAGGACGCGCTCATCATGAATATTCGCTCCAGCGCCACGAAGCTTCGCCAGGAGGAGTGCCGCCAAAACGTCTTCCATGTCATTCCCGATTACGCGATGCGCGCCGACGCCATTGCGCAATATATGATCTGGAAGAAATGGCCCAAATGGTACGTAATGCGCCGCGATACGCCGGAAGATCAGGATTACGCTGCGCAGGTGCAACGTGCCGCCAAGCGGTTCGGCGGGAAGGTGGTGGAAGACCACCTCTACGATCTTCCACCCGGCGCACGGAACCTCGATTCCGGTCATCAGCAGATTCAGCAGCAGATGGCGCTGGAGACCGAGCGCTCTCCGGAGCATGACGTCGTGTGGGCGATCAACAGTGACGACGATTTCGGCGACTATCTGATGTATCGCACCACGCTGGCGCGCCCCGTTGTCGGCACGCAGGGGCTTCAGGCGACCGCTTGGGACAAGTCCTACACGGAGTCGGGCGGCATGCATTTCCAGAATGCTATTCCGAAGCTTGCCAACCGCACGCCGGTTGAACGCGATTACACCGCCTGGCTCGGGTTCCGCTCGCTGTCGGATGCGGCGATGAAGTCGGGCACGGTCGATCCCAAGGGTGTGAAGGACTACATGCTCTCCGATCAGTTCCGACTCGAGGCCTTCAAGGGGCAGGCTCTGAGCTTCCGTCCATGGGATCACCAGATGCGTCAGCCCATCATTCTTGGCGGTGGCACGCGTGTGCCTGTCACCACATCGCCTCAGGAAGGCTTCCTGCATCCCAAATACATTACCGACACACTCGGTTTCGACGAACCCGAATCCAAGTGCAAATTCTAACGAGCTTACTCAAAGGGCACCCCATGACACGCATTGGCCTTGCTGCTGTTTGCGCGACCGCGCTCCTTCTCGGCTCCGCTCCGCTGGCTCACGCCGAAACGATCTTCGTCTCCAATGAAAAAGACAACACCATCACCGTCATCGATGGAGACACGATGGAGGTCATTAAGACTGTCAAAACGGCGCGACGTCCGCGCGGCATCATCCTAGGCCCCGACTACAAGGAGCTGTTTGTGGCGGCGGGCGACGGCGACATTATCGACGTGATTGATACCAACACGCTGGAGATCACGCGGCAGCTGGAAAGCGGTCCCGATCCCGAGCTGATGGATATCGATCCCGATGGAAAGATAATCTACATCGCCAACGAAGATGACAGCATGGTCACCATCATGGAGGTTGCGAGCGGAGACGTGCTGGCCGAGGTGCCGGTGGGCGTCGAGCCCGAAGGCATGGCTGTGAGCCCCGACAATAAGTACACCGCGGCCACCTCCGAGAGCACGAGCATGGCGCATATCATCGAGAATGCCTCCCAGCAGCTTGTGGCCAATGTTTTGGTCGACTCTCGTCCGCGCGAGGCCAAGTGGACCAAGGACGGCAAGGAGCTGTGGGTCGCGTCGGAGGTGGGTGGTACCGTCTCCGTGATCGATCCGACGACCTGGGAGATCACCAAAAAGATCACCTTTGAAGTGCCGGGCGTGCGCCCCGAGCAGCTTCAGCCGGTCGGCATGGACTTCGTTAAGGACGGCGCTTTCATCATGGTGCCGCTTGGCCCTTCCAATCGTGTGGCAGTCATCGACACCGAAACGAAGGAAGTTGTGGACTACATCCTGGTCGGCCAGCGTCCCTGGCACGGCGAGCCGAGCGCTGACGGAAAACGCTACTACGTGGCCAACGGCCTCACGAACGACATGACCATCATCGACCTGGAGTCGATGAAGGCGACCAAGTCAGTGCCGGTGGGGCGTCTCCCCTGGGGCGTTGCCGTGATGCCCGGCAAGCCCGGCGCGTAGATCGCGCCATCAATTGCACGCGAAGCGGGCGGCCGTCCCAAAGTCTGGGGCGGCCGTTTTCGTTACGGCGGCAACTTGCGCACAGCGGAAGCACTCCGCAAAAACAGCAAACATGGATGAGGTGAGGGGGCGTCGACCCGCGCCGGCGTGCGGCAAGGGGGACGGCTTTCTCAAAGGCTATGGGCTTACGGCGCTAGGTGCCCAAAGTTTCCTCGGACGTCTTCGCCGACGCGATTCCCTCCAAGACCGGCACAAGCTGCTTGGCCTCCGCCACGAGAGCATTGATCAGCGGTGTCAGCGGGTTGCGGTGAGGCACGACGAGCCCGATCGAGTGTGTCACCACGGGATCGACGATCGGGATGGTGCGCACATTCTTGCTCACGCCTAACACGTCCGCCAGCCTCGCCGGCATGACGCTGGTCCATTTTCCCGTGCGGACATGAGCAATCAGAAGGATGACAGAGTCCGATTCCAGCCTCGGGACGAGATCCACGCCTGCCTCGCGTAGCTGTGCATCAATAATTCGGCGATTCTGCATGTCGGGGGTCAGGAGGCAGAGCGGCATGTGGCCCACCTCCTGCCAGGTGACGGATTCGCGATCCGCCAGCGGGCCTTCGGTGGATGCGAGCAGGCGGTAGTACTCGGTGTAGAGCGGGAGGGACTGCACGCGGCCCAAGGGCTCGTTGTCCAGATAGGTCAGGCCGGCGTCGATCTCCAGATTCTCCAGCATGCTCAAGACCTGGATCGAGGTGCGGGAGAGAAGGGTGAAGCGCACGTCCGGATGATGCGCCTGGTAGGGGGTGGTCAGCAGGGCCACGATGGGCAGGGCGGTCGGAATCGCCGCGATTCGCAAATGTCCCGCAAGACCGTGTTTGAGTGCGTCGACTTCCTGCCGCATGGCCCGCATGTCGGACACGATTCGCCGGGCCCAGTCCAAAACGCGTTCGCCCTCGGGCGTGAATCCGCGGAAACGCGACCCGCGCTCGACCAGAAGCACGCCGAGCGTGTCCTCGAGCTGCTTGATCCCAGCCGAGAACGTCGGCTGGCTCACGCCGCAGCTTTCCGCAGCGTGTCCAAAATGGCGCTCTTGGGAGAGCGTGATGAGAAATTCGAGCTTGTCGATCATGCGGTGCCGGAGGCCCGGACCCAGTTCTTGTTTCGCAGCCTGTTCAGATAGTGGGGCCCGCGCGCCGTCACAGCAACCTTTGAAGTGTCCTCGCCTATTTCTTCTTCTTTTCCGCGCGGAAGGTCTTGTGGCAGGCCTTGCAGGCGTCGATCACGCCCTTGAATTTGGCCTTCCACTCGGGCGCTTCCCCTTCCAGCGCCACCTTCAGAGCAGCGGCCGCCGTTTCCAGTCCCTCAGCATTCGCCGTGAACTTGTCCCACTGCATCCAGATTTCCGGCTTGGCTTCGCTCGGATGGCCTGTGGTTCCCTTCGGGAAGAGCTCGGGAATCTTCGCGGCCGTGGTCTCGACCTCTTGCGCCGCGGCGCTCGCCTTCGCGGCATCGAATGGCACCTTACCCTTGGCCATGGCGCCGATGACCTTCATGGCCTCCTTCTGGGTTTTCATGAGGTCCATGCGCTCCTTGACCACGCCCGTCGCACCCTGATGGGCGGAAAGAGCAAGCGGTGTAAAGAGCAGGGCGCAAACCGCAACGAGCTGAGCCAGCTTTGAAATCATGGAGCGCTCCCTAGCATTTATGACGTCTTGGCAGGATTTCTGCGGCCACGCAGGCCTGCGTGGCTTCACTCGAGCCCGTCTCCCGAGACTTCCCGCCAACCAGATTAGGAAAGGTCGGGGGCCTCAGGAAGGCAGCAACACGTCACGCCTGTGTGATCGGGCCAGCCTCAGCAGTCGCCGAGGGTCTTCTGCCAGCCGACCGTGAAGCTTTAGTCGGTCTCCATCTGCGGACCATTGAGCCGCTGGTAGAAGGGCACGCCGAACTCCGCCGCAACGCGGTGACCGCACGTCACGCCTTTTTGGCCCATGAGGTTGACGCCGAGCAGAAGATCCGCCCCGTCTCCCCCATAGAAGTCTGGATTGGCGGTTTGCACCGGACCGGAGATATCGAGATCCATGCCGTCGATGTCGCCGAGGCTCTGATAGGCGACCCGAAGCGAGCTGCTGATCCAAGGCGCCCATTCATGGGCGGCTCAGCCCGTTGCCTGGTGCAGATTGCCCAGGCGGTAGCCCTCGGCGTTCTCGTCCTCCAGGCGGAAATTGCCCCGGTATTGTGCCCCGAAAGACAGATTGCCGGTGCGGGTCGTGTAGACGACTCCCGGCAGGAAATCCCATGAGCCCGAGCCAAGCTACATGGCATAGGGCAGGCGCACGATCGGCGTCCCTCCCATCGGCGTCAGGATTCGGCCCCGCTCGGTGATGGATCCGGTCGGCGCGCTGAGACCCAAGAGCAAGTTCAAGTGCTGCTCGCTGTCTTCGGTCTTGGAGTCGTACAGCCCAACAATGCCGCCGAAGGACAGATCGCCGATACCATCCGTGCTAGTGTTGAACCGGCCAAGCCGGGTTGTGCCCATGCCGCCCTTGTAGGTGATATGGCTCATGTCCTTGTCGATATAAGGCAGCATCGCGTTGAGTGTGATCCGATCCGTGAGGCCGTACATGGCCCCGAACATGCTCATGTTCATCTCGGTCGGCACCACACGGAGCGTCGGCGGCTGCATAGGCTGACCGAAAAATCGGTTTGGCACCGTAGTTACGATCTTATCGGGCGAGACGTCGTCCAAGCCGATCTTGTTCCCTTCCATCCACATATTCGTGTAGCGATAGGAGAGCATGAGCTCGCCTTGATGATGACGGTGGTCGCCCATGACGCCGATCGGGCCGTGGGCATCGGCGCGCGGCGCATGTTTGAACGCGCCGTCCTCATAGACCATGTTGAGATTGGTGCCGGCTGGCATGGTGGAGTCGGCCGCCGCGGTGAAGGCGACCGTCTGAACGGCGGTGGCCGTGGCAAGCGCCAGCAAAACATGGCGCTTTCGCCCGAAAGCGTGATTGAACATTGTCTCTAAATCCCTGTGTTGAATCGATGGACTCCAGCCTTTGAGGCGCGCAACCAATGCGGGCCGATCAGAGAGCGCTGAAGATTAAGACGTCAGAGGAGAGGGAGGAGGACCGCGATTCTTCGTGCGTTTCGCGATGTGTTCGACCGCACCGTCTTCCATCGTCCAGGAGGCGATGCGGACACGCTCGTTGTCGATCGTACCGGCGTTCGCGGAGCCAGCGAGCGCATTCATGAAGGACGCGTATCCCTTTCAAAAGGGGCATTTTTTCTGTGGGGTGTCAGGGGCGTTCGGATCGCCGGTCGCATCCGGCATAGCCGTGTCGTCATGGCACGGCATTTCGGCGGCCGACTCGGCGTCACCACCGAACGTGAGCGCTGTCGCTTGCGAAACGACATGTCCGGGAACCAGCGCCGTCAACAGCAAAACACCTAGGAGCGCCAAGGCACCTGCAAGTCTCTGAATTTTATAGAGATTCCTTAATCCTATGCCACAGTGTAAACCGTGTCTTAAAGTGGGTACAAGGCACAACAGCGGGGGAAGATGTCGCGGTCCTGCGCTAGTTCGTCTAACACGGATCGCAGCATTTCTCGTGTTTCCGATCCTTGATCTCAAGGGCCCGACGCCATGAACAAAGACATCCCTGCACACGCTCTTGTCGCCGATATTGGCGGCACCAATGCGCGCTTTGCCACGGCCGACCTGGCGACGCTCGCGCTGAGGGACATCCGGACATTTCCGACAGCCGAACACGCCACCCTCGCGGCCGCCATGCAGGCCTATCTCAAGGACGCGCCGGAGAAAATCGCTCATGCTGGCCTCGCCGTGGCAGCGCCGCTGCGGGACGACACCGTCAAATTCACCAACGCCGTCTGGACTTTCAAGCAAAGCACACTCGCCCAAGAGGCGGGGCTCGAAGCCGCCTATGCGTTCAACGACTTCGAGGCGCAGGCCTATGCGCTTCCCGTTTTGAGCAACAACGAACTCCATGCGCTCGGCGGCGGAAGCGTGGTGGAGGAGGCGCCAAAGGTCGTGCTCGGGCCGGGCACGGGCCTCGGCGTTGCCGGCCTGATTTGGTCGCCGTCCGGTTGGATCCCGGTCCCGGGTGAGGGGGGGCATCAAACCTTCCCGGCCGAAAACGAGCGTGAGCTGGCGATCCTAGAGCGTATGCGCAAAGGCCTTGGGCGCCTTTCGGTGGAGCGTGCGCTGTCGGGGCCGGGCCTTGCAAACATCTACCAAGCGATTGCCGCGTCCCATGGTTTTGGCGAAGTGGACCTTTCGCCCAAGGAGGTCGAGCAAATGGCCATCAGCGGCGAGGACGACATGGCCAGACAAGCGCTGGACTTCTTCGTGCAGTGGCTCGGACGCTTCGCCGGCGACATGGCGCTCGCGTTCGGCGCGCGCGGTGGAGTGTATATCGGCGGCGGCATCGCACCGAAAATGCTGTCCCGGCTGGAGCAGGCTGACTTCCGCGAGGAGTTCGAGCGCAAGGGCCGCATGACGCCTTATGTGGAGGCGATCCCAATCCAGGTGATCGTCAGCGACTATCCTGGCTTGAAGGGCGCGGCGGCCGGTTTGCGCACCAAGCTCGCGAACGCCTGAAACGGCTTAGCCTGTTGTGGTCGCGGCAACGGCCCGGCCGACCTCGGCGAGGGCGGAATCGCGCTCAGTTCGGTCGGTGTTCGAGCCCGTGAGATAGGCGGCACGCAGAATCGGTTCGCCGCGTATGTGCCAGGCGACGGCTATGTCGTTGCTTGTGCCGTTGGGGCCGGTTCCTGGCCTATCACCAACGCGCCATGTGCTCGGCAGGCCGAGCTTGAGTCAGTTCTTGCCGGTCTCGTTGGCCAGGAACCACTCCGTAAGCCGGTCGCGCGAAAGAGGCGAAAGGGTATCGCCCCGAAACAGCGTCTTGAGATTGCCGAGCATGGCGGTCGGTGTCGTCGTGTCCCGGATCTCGCCGGGGCCAAAAATGTTGGCCTCGGGCTCCATGCGGTCGATCCGGGTGACGTTGTCGCCAAGGGAGCGCACATACTCCGTAGCCGCTTCCGGGCCGCCAACGCTTTCGAGGATGAGATCGGCGGCGCTGTTGTCGCTCCAGATCATGGTGGCCGCACACAGATCGGACAGCGTCATGGTTCCGCCCGTATGTTTCTCGGTGACGGGCGGCATAGGAGAGGATCGCATCCCGAGGGACCGCGATCTCGTGCGAGAGCATCTCCTCACCCTCGTCGACCCGATGCAGGACGGCCGGGACCGCAAGAAGCTTATACGTACTGCACATGGGAAAACGCTCGTCGCCGCGTGGCGCGGCATTCACGCCGGTCACCGGGTCCGAGACGTCGACGCCAAGACGTCCGTCGATCTTGTCTTCGATGGCGGCAAGCGCTTTTTCCAGGTCGATGTTCTTTTTCAAGTCGACGTGTTGCGTCTTCGCAGCGGCCAGACTGCGGGCAGGGAGAGTGCCTGCCAGAACCGCTGCGCTGCTGAGCGCAAAAAACGTGCGACGTGTGAACATGACGCTCACATACGAGGACACATCGGCGGAACAAAGATGGAGGGCGCGCAAGATTGGGGCCGCGCAAGACAGACCGGACGGTTTATTTGAACTCGACCTTGACGATCTCGTAGGACTTGCCGCCGCCCGGCGTCGAGACTTCCACCACATCGTTTTTGGTCTTGCCCAGAAGGGCACGCGCGATCGGGGAGGTGATGGAGATCTTACCCTCCTTCACGTTTCCTTCGACTTCGCCCACGATGCGGTATTTGACCTTGTCTTCGGTATCTTCGTCGATCAGCGTCACCGTCGCGCCGAACATGACCTGACTGCCCTTGAGCTTGGACACATCAATAATGTCAGCACGCGAGAGCTTGTCTTCCAGGTCGGCAATGCGCGCTTCGGTAATGCCCTGCAGCTCCTTGGCCGCATGGTACTCCGCATTCTCCGACAGATCTCCGTGGGAGCGCGCTTCAGCGATCAATTTGATGATCCGCGGCCGCTCGGCGGTCTTGAGATTCTTGATCTCGGCCTCGAGGGTTGTATAGCCCTCTGCGGTCATCGGCACCTTATCCATATCCGTTCAAACTCCTTTGGGGGTATCCCATGACAATACTGTCAAGGAAGTGACCCGGCGAAGTCAAGAATCTGTTGATTTTGACCGTTTTCTAAAGCTTTTTGGCGGGCTCTTCCGGGCCCTGGCCAACATAGCTTTGGAGCGGGACGACGGTCAGGCTGCCTGCTCGCAAGGCTCTAATCGCCTCGGTAGCGGCCAACGCGCCGGCGAGCGTTGTATAGTAAGGAATGTGGTTCAGCAAGGCCGAACGGCGGATCGACATGGAGTCCGCGAGCGCCTTGGACCCCTCTGTGGTGTTGAAGACGATGTCGATTTCCCCATTTGTAATGGCATCAACGATGTGCGGGCGCCCTTCCAGGACCTTGTTGACCCGCTCACAGGAGATCCCATGTGCGGCAAGATGGCGCTGGGTGCCCCGTGTGGCCACAATACGAAAGCCCATATCGATCATAGTGCGCACCGGGGCAAGAAGCTTGTCCTTGTCGAGATCCTTCACCGATACGAAAACGGTCCCCGCTAAGGGCAGTTTCGCGCCCCCGCCAAGCTGGCTCTTGGCGAACGCGACGGCGTAGTCGCGGTCGATCCCCATCACCTCGCCGGTTGAGCGCATCTCTGGTCCCAGTACCGGGTCGACGCCCGGGAACCGGGCGAAGGGGAAGACGGCTTCCTTCACGGCGATATGGTCGAGCTTGGCTGGGGTGAGGCCAAAGGCTTCGATCGGCTTGCCCGCCATGACTTCTGAGGCGATGGCCGCGATCGGCTTGCCGATCACCTTGGCGACGAACGGCACGGTGCGTGACGCGCGTGGATTGACTTCGAGGATGTAGATGTCGTCGTTCTGGATGGCGAACTGAATGTTCATCAGCCCAACCACATTCAGCGCGCGTGCCAGCTCGGCAGCCTGCCGCTCCAGCTCCGCGATGATTTCCGGCTTCAGGGAATGCGGCGGGAGCGAACAGGCGCTGTCGCCCGAATGGACGCCCGCCTCCTCGATATGCTCCATCACGCCGCAGACGAAGACGTCGCGCCCATCGGCGAGCGCATCCACATCCACTTCGATGGCGTCGCGCAAGTACGAGTCGAGCAGGACAGGGCTGTTGCCCGAGACCACCACGGCCTCGGCGATGTAGCGCGCGAGCTGCGCCTCGTCATGGACGATTTCCATGGCCCGGCCGCCCAGGACATAGGACGGACGGATCACGACCGGGAAACCGATCTGCTTGGCGATCGCGACGGCTTCCTCGGCCGAGCGGGCGATGCCGTTGTTCGGCTGCCGGAGACCGAGGCGTTCGATCAGCGCCTTGAAACGGTCGCGGTCTTCCGCCAAATCGATGGCGTCGGGCGAGGTGCCGAGAATGGGGACGTTGGCCTCTTCCAGCGCGGCGGCGAGCTTGAGCGGGGTCTGACCGCCAAACTGCACGATGACGCCCTTCACGACGCCGTTCGTCTGCTCTTTCCGTACGATCTCCAGCACGTCTTCTTCCGTGAGCGGCTCGAAGTAGAGCCGATCCGATGTGTCGTAGTCGGTGGAGACGGTTTCCGGATTGCAGTTGACCATGATGGTCTCGAAGCCTGCCGCGGACAGCGAGAACGCCGCGTGGCAACAGCAATAGTCGAACTCGATACCCTGACCGATCCGGTTCGGGCCGCCGCCGAGAATGATGATCTTGTCCGCGTCAGTAGGCCGGGCTTCACAAGCCTTCCCGCCGGGGAATTCGGTCTCGTAGGTCGAGTACATATAGGCCGTGGGCGATGCGAACTCCGCCGCGCAGGTGTCGATGCGCTTATAGACGGGATGCACCTGGAGCGCGTCCCGTGCGCGCATTACCTCGCCCGGCGTCACGCCGGCAAGCGCGGCAAGCCGCTCGTCCGAGAAGCCCATCGCCTTCAGCCCCCGGAAGGCGCCGGGTGTTTGCGGCAAGCCGTGCTCGCGCACGCGGTTTTCGGTGTCGATGATGTTTTGAACCTGCCTGATGAACCACGGGTCGATGCGGCAGCTGTCGTAAATCTGCTCGTGATCGACCCCGAGCCGCAGCGCCTGTGCCACCTTCAGGAGCCGGTCGGGGGTCGGCGTGCCGAGCGCTTCGCGGATCACATTCTTGTCGTCGCCCTGGCCGAGCCCTTCGAACTGAAACTCATCAAGGCCGGTCAACCCTGTTTCCAGAGAGCGCAATGCCTTCTGCAGCGATTCCGGGAAGGTCCGGCCGATGGCCATGGCCTCGCCGACCGACTTCATCGACGTGGTGAGCGTCGGCGCGGAGCCTTGGAACTTCTCGAAGGCAAAGCGTGGGATCTTCGTCACCACATAATCGATCGTGGGTTCGAAAGAGGCAGGCGTCGCGCCGCCTGTAATGTCGTTGGCAAGTTCGTCCAGCGTGTAGCCGACCGCGAGCTTGGCGGCGACTTTGGCGATCGGGAAGCCCGTCGCCTTCGAGGCCAGAGCCGAGGACCGCGACACGCGCGGGTTCATCTCGATGACGATAAGCCGTCCGTCGTCCGGGTTCACGGCAAACTGAACATTGGACCCGCCGGTTTCGACGCCGATCTCGCGCAACACCGCGAGCGAGGCGTCGCGCATGATCTGGTACTCTTTGTCCGTTAGCGTCAGGGCAGGCGCGACCGTGACCGAGTCGCCCGTATGGACGCCCATCGGATCGATGTTTTCGATGGAGCAAATGATGATGCAGTTGTCGTCCTTGTCGCGGACGACCTCCATCTCATATTCCTTCCAGCCCAGCACCGACTCTTCGATCAGAACTTCGCAGGTGGGCGAGGCGTCGAGGCCGCCCTCGACAATTTCCAGGAACTCTTCGCGGTTATAGGCAACGCCGCCGCCGGTGCCGCCGAGCGTGAAGGAGGGACGGATGATCGCCGGCAAGCCCACGTCCTGGATCGCCTCGAGTGCTTCGATCAATCCCCGCTCTACGTAGCGCCGCCGCCGTTCACTCTCGTGCCGGGCCCAGTCAGCCTCAAACGCGAGCATGGCCTCCTTGCGCGCGTCCGGATCGGAATGCTCAGCCTCGATGCGCGCGACCTCGGCCTTATAGGTTTCGCGGTCGGCGCGCTTCAGGGTGCCGGCGTCGGCGAGGCGCGACTTGGGCGATTCGAGCCCGATCTTATCCATGGCCCTGCGGAACAGCTCGCGGTCTTCCGCCTTGTCGATGACCTCGGCCTTGGCACCGATCATCTCCACGCCGAACTTTTCCAACACGCCTGACCGCTGCAGGCTCAGTGCCGTGTTTAACGCCGTCTGGCCGCCCATCGTGGGCAGAAGCGCGTCCGGCCTTTCGCGCTCGATGATCCGCGCCACGAACTCGGGCGTGATGGGTTCGATATAGGTGGCGTCGGCCAGGTCCGGATCCGTCATGATCGTGGCCGGGTTCGAGTTCACCAGGATGATCCGGTAGCCCTCGTCCTTCAACGCCTTGCAGGCTTGCGTGCCCGAATAGTCGAACTCACACGCCTGGCCGATCACAATCGGACCGGCGCCGACGATCAGGATGGACTTTATGTCTTCGCGTTTGGGCATATCAGGCGATGCTCGCTGCTGCACAGAGAGATGAAGTGGCCGATGCGACAAGCCCTTCACATGATGGTGAGTCCGTCTTTCCAAGGATTGGGCAGGCGATTAAGGGTCTGCCTACGAGCGGAACAACATCAGGATCGGAAATAGCGTGCAGCGGGATACGAAACTTGAAATCTCTCTTTTGATTATGCGGCTGACGTTCGCCGCTTTCATCATGGTGTGGGCGGTGGACAAGGTGGTGGCGCCTGCGCACGCCCAGAAGGTGTTCTCCACCTATTATTTTACCCAGCTCACGTCCGATCCGATGACCGCAATAGGATTCGTGCAAATCGCGATTATCCTCGCCTTCGCGGCGGGCTTTCTGCGTTTCTGGTCCTATGGTGCGATGCTCGTAATGCATGCTGTTTCGACACTCTCGACATATGACAAGCTGATTAGCCCCTGGGAGGCTGGTCCGCGCGGGCTGTTGTTCTGGGCCGCCGTTCCGACCCTTGGGGCAATCCTCGCGCTCTTTCTTCTTCGGGACCGCGACAATCTCCTGTCTGTCGATGCTGCCCGGTTGAGATAGAAGCGTTTTCATGGTCCGTGCGACTACATTGTCTTCTTGTGCGCCGTCATCAGCTCGACGAAGCGTGTGAAGAGGTAGTGACTGTCTTGGGGGCCCGGCGAGGCCTCCGGATGGTACTGCACCGAGAAGACGGGCTTGTCCTTGACCTTGAGGCCTGCGTTCGAGCCGTCGAACAGGGAGCTATGAGTCTCGGCGACCGTGTCGGGAAGGCTATCGCGCGTCACGGCAAACCCGTGATTCATCGACGTGATCTCGACCTTCTCGGTGGCATAATCCTTCACGGGGTGATTGGCGCCGTGATGGCCTTGATGCATCTTCGCCGTCTCGGCCCCGAGGGCCAGCCCCAGCATCTGATGACCAAGGCAAATGCCAAAGGTTGGAACCCCGCTCTCGACGATCTTCTTGAGTTCGGGCACCGCATAGGCGCCGGTTGCCGCCGGATCGCCCGGGCCGTTCGACACGAACACGCCATCGGGATTGCGTGCGAGGATCGCTTCGGCGCTGGTGGTGGCGGGGACCACGGTGACAGTGCAGCCCGCCGTAGCCAGCTCACGCAATATGTTGCGCTTCAGGCCGAAGTCGATGGCGACCACATGGAAGCGCGGTGACTCCTGCCGCCCATAGCCTTCGCCCCATTGCCATGAGGTTTCGTCCCAGCTGTAGCTTTGGCCGCAGGTAACTTCCTTGGCGAGGTCCAGTCCGATCATTCCGGACCAGGAAGCGGCCTCGCGCTTCAGCGCCTCGACATCGAAGACGCCGTTCGGCGCGTGGGCAATGATGGCATTCTGCATGCCGTTCTCGCGGATCAGTGCCGTCAGCGCCCGCGTATCGACGCCTGCAATGGCTATGATGCCGCGCGCCTTCAGCCAGCCATCGAAGTCCTGCGCGGCGCGCCAATTGGACGGTTGGGTGATTGATGTGCGCAGCACGCAGCCCTTCACACCGGACGCGGCCGCCAGATTCGAGGTTTCGATGTCCTCGCTGTTCGCGCCCACATTGCCGATATGGGGGAAGGTGAAGGTGATGATCTGCCCGGCATAGGACGGGTCGGTGAGGATCTCCTGGTAGCCTGTCATGGCCGTGTTGAAGCAGACTTCGCCCACGGCGACGCCGGCGGCGCCCGCTCCGCGCCCCTCAATCACAGTCCCATTGGCCAGAACGAGCAGCG